>Ga0213869_10000219_pt1 | contig 47382 bp, 41 predicted proteins | sample PICome_10_FD_160083 | JGI IMG/M metagenome (GOLD analysis project Ga0213869, IMG submission 160083) | Coastal seawater microbial communities near Pivers Island, North Carolina, United States - PICO132 | ecosystem: Environmental > Aquatic > Marine > Coastal | place: USA: North Carolina...
TTTATGGTCACTACCTATTGACCTAGATAAAATTGGGGTAAGGCCTCACTAGAAGGACACGGTGTAAAGAATAGGGTATTCCCTAGACATTGAACGATTAAAGTCACTGAATAAAAAAAAGGGGTCATAAAGACCCCTTTTAAATGAACTACTAAAATTCTTATAGAATGTTAGAAACTGCCATTTTTCTGAAGTACTGGTTAGTACCTGCAGAAGCAAGACCGTTTGGTGGTGTTGAACCAACAAAAGGATTACTTACCATACCATATCTAGTTTTGAAACCGATTTTTGGTTGGAAAGTATTCTCACCAACTGCACGAACCATTTGTAATGGAACGTATGGGCAATAGAATAAACCAGCGTCATAAGGATTTGAACCTCTATAACCTACAGTCATGTAATCAGAAGAAGCATATGGGTCTATATAGACTTTAACTCTTCCGTTTAATGTACCAGCAAAAGTATTACCAGTATCATCAACATTTAATGTAGTGTTAAGAGCAGGTGTATAATCTAATACACCAGCCATTGATAATGCAGAAGCAACATCAGAAGAACATAGGATAAAGTTTCCTTTCCCTCTTCTTGTTTCTTTTGCGATTACATTAGCTTCTCTTTCTATTTGGAACAATAGTCCTTTGAACTTCTCAACAGACCATCTACCGTTAGCATCAACATCTAAGTTGAATGTACCAGCAGAAGCAGTAGCAGCCGCACCAGTTTTAGCCTGGTTGTTAACTCCTCTGATTACTTCTCTGTTGATTTCAGCAAGTATTTCTGATGAAAGAATATTTGCAAGTTCTGACTCAGCGTCAAGACCATGAATTGCTTTAAGGTCTTGTGCAAGTTCTAATGTGTATTCTGCTTTTAATGCTCTGGAAACTGCAGTCACGGTAGCTTTTTCAATTGAGAAACTCATTTCTGCGAAATGATTACCGGCAGCATCACCAAGTGCTTCTGCACTTGCTGTTGACATACCTGTTTCTGTTTGAGAAGCATATGAACCGTTAAACGGGTCGCCTGAATGGTCTGTACCTAGTGGGCCGTCGACATCCTGTGGGTTTGCAGAAAAACCAGTTCTAGCTTCGTTATGTAAAGCTTCTGAATTAGCAGTTCTTGCAAGTGTAGGATAGTCTGAGTATCTTGCTTTCATAGCAAAGATAAGACCTGTTGGGCCAGTCATTGGCTGAACACCACAAATGTCGTAAGCAACGAGATTTGGCATAGCACGTCTTACTAGGGAGATTAAAATCGGGTCCCAGTTAGATATCGCACTTCCAGTAGCATTTAAAGGTGCTGCTTCGTCAAGAGTAGCTCTATCTTCTTTAAGAGCTTTTTCTTGGTTTTCTAAGATTACAGCAGTGACAGCCTTCTTGTAGTTATCCTCGATTTTTGGCAAATCGGAATGTTCTAGAATTGGACTCCACTTTTCTTGTAAGTTTTCTGATAAAAACATTTTATTTTTCCTTTAAATTAACCTAATGGTTTTAGTTTTGATAATGCGTTAGCATAAGTTGCGATTTCAGGTGCAAGTGTTGGTTCGTCTGATTCCTCAGAGATAACTCCTGTTCCTTCTTCAACAACTGTATCTTCAATTAGTTTCTCACCGTCTACAGGGAAGTATGCATTTTTAACTTCAGAAACTTTCTCAGCGAAATCTTCTGCGTCTTTAAAGTCTACTCCTTCTGCAAGAGAAACTAATTTCTCTGTTTGTGATTCGGTTAGGTCTTCACAGGCCTTCGTAATCACGTTTGCTCTTTTGAGTGTATCCAACTCTTCAGTGATGTCCATATTTCTATTTACTTCACCGTCAAGTTTTTGTTCCATCTCATCGAGACGATTTGCGAGTTCATCAATAACATCGTACTTATCTTCAGGGACATCAACATAATGTTCTACGAACAATGTTTTTAATCCTTCGATAAAGTTTTCAGTCATTTCTGACCTCAAACCTCTTTCTATTGCAAGTTCGTTTTCTTTCGTCCACTCTTCTGCACAATATGTTAAGTATTTGTCAACACCTTCCGATAGGTCGGTTTTAACTTTCTCAACTGAGGTTTTTAATTCTTCTGAGTACTGAGACTCCAACTCTTCTTTAATCTCTGCAACTTTTGAAGTCACTGCAGCCTTAAAGATTGTTTTCGCCTTTTCAGCATTTTCTTCTGAAAGGTCTAAAGATTCTGAAATTTTAGATAGGTCGTCATCTATTTCGATTTCAACTAAAGAAGACTCAAGTTCTGTAGATACTTCTTCATCTACTTCCACTTCTACTTCTTCTTCAACTTCTTCGTCTTTCTTTTTAGACATTTTGCCATAAGTTTCTGCAACTTCTTCTTCAGTCATAGACTTTAAAGATTCTACTACTTTTCTTGCAACTTCTGCCTTTGTCAAACTCTCGTCAACTTCCTCTTCAGATATTGTTCCCAATACTGATTGGATTTCTTCCTTAGTCATTTCCTTCATGTTGTTGACGATAGCCTTGATTGATTCCATTTTTGAAGATTTTACTTCGTCTTTTTTAGACTCTTCTTCATCTTCTGAAACTTTTTTCAATTTAGGTTGACTATCAGCTTTTCCAGCATTTTTCTGTTGAGCGTCACCACTGACTGACTTAACATTTTCTGCTTTCTTTACTGAGTCAACTGCTTTGTCAACAGGATTTTCTTCAGGTTTAACGACTTCAACTTTTCCTGACTCTATTGACTCAGCATCAGATGAACCTTGTTTGACTGGTTTAGTGTCGCCTTTTTCAGCACCGTCATGAGGTTGTTTTACCTCTTCGATACTTTCTAGGTTATTTTCTAACTCTGCCATTTTTTTCTCCTGTTTAGTTTCTAATTGAACTACTTAATTTATTTATATATTATAGGTTCTCAACGAACTTTTTCCAAAGGTTTAATTTGGTTTCTTCGAGTTGATTTAGAGATGCAGTCCTTAATTCTTTCTGCATTTTCTCCATTTCTACTGCCTTTAATATACCATTCTCCATCACCCATTCAACACCTTCCATGATTCCTTCAACGAAGGCCTCAGGTGCAGAAGGGTCTGCAACGATATCACCTGCAGTTGCAAGTTGAAAATCGTCTTTCACGTATTGAGCACCACCTTTTTGTTCTAGTGAACCTAGTCCTCTTGATGAAACTCCAAGTTTTGCACCGTCATCAATCAAATTTCTTACGATTTGACCATTTGGTGTACTTAAAATCTTTGCTTTACCCACATAATTGTTTCCATCTTCTTCTAAAGATGTAATCATATGTGAAACTTTGTCTAAATTGATTGTCGGGCCATCAGGATGTCCTAACTCTCCGAAAGCACGTTTTTTTTCTACGAATTCTTTAACATATCTGTTAACTTCCTTCTTCATGACTTCTTTAGGATAAACTCTACCGTTTCTGTTTTTAATTTCAGATTGCATAAAAATACCTTCAATAAAGTATTCCTTTTCACCCTTTTCGTTTTGTTCTATGATTACAGGTTGAACTGCGTAATCATTAAACTCTGATATTAATTTCATTGATAATTTCCTCTATTTTTGTATCCTTTTCAATCAAATCTTTCATTACATAACGGATATTGTTAAATTCTTTTTCTGCATCTTTTAAACTTTTAAAAGATTCGTTTAATGTATTTCCATCTATAGATATTTTTATATCTTTTTTCAGACTAGAAAACACCACATTAAACCTTTGTTCTCCTATTTCAACGAAGTTTCTTTTAACTTCAAATGAATTTAAAGGAATATCTTTACGAGATTCATTTAATTCAGTTAAAACAGAAGAGAAACTTTTCATTACTCGCCTGTTGGTTCAGTTGAAGGTGCATCTACCCAGTCTACTTGCATTTCAACTCTTTTCATATCAACTGCATCTGCAGCCTTCTGTTTAATACCTTGACCAATACTATCTTTAGCATCGTTCAATTGACCTTGTTCTATTTGGTCTACAATTTGTTTTGCGATTTCACTACTCATTATTAGAATCCTCCGAAGTCATCATTATCTTCACCACCTTCTTCTTTTTCGGTGTTGATTTGTTTATCAATTATTTTTATATCCTCATCTGATTGCATTAAAACATATTTTCTAACCCAATCTTTAGAGTAATACTGTCCAACATATTCTGATACCTGTCCAAGAGTGTCTATTCTCTCTTTTAGTATCTCTGCATCCTTTAACTCTGTAAAATGGTTGTCGGTTGCAAATTGAAACTGAACAAATTCCTTTACTGCACTATCATACTCTTCTGCATTGATTATCTCTTTTAGAACTAATTGTGTTCTAAGGATATCAATAAAGACTCTAGAGAACTTCTTCTGAAGTCTGTTAGTGAACTTATTAAACTTAAGTTCATCTCTATTAATCTCTGAAGCACGACCCATGTTAAAACCATTATCAGCCTCCATTCTAGAAGCAGGAACATTAAGAGACTGATATAACTTCTTCTTGAAGTATTCTATATCGTCTATATCTGCAAGGTTTTGTCCACCAGGCAATGTACTAATTTCTGTTCCTCTACCACCTTCCCTTCTCGGCAACCAAAAATCTTCTAACATACTCATATGTTTTCTATCATCTTTGATTTCACCAGTATCTGCATTGTAAACAAGTTTATTCTTATACTTGTTCATTGTCTCTGCAAGGTACTGTTCTGCCTTTGCTTTTGGAAGGTTTCCTACATCAATGTAGAATATTCTTCTTTCAGGAGCCCTTGATATACGATATATAACAAGTGCATCTTCCATCATTGATAACTGATTTGCAGTCTTCAATGCTTTATGCAAATACCCGATTACAACATTCTTAGTGTAATCAAGAAGACCTGAAGTAGTATATGATACAGCCTCAGGTGCAATTTTAACTGTTGTTCCTTCTGTTGCAGAAGATTTATCGAATCCTCTGTCATTAAACATATAGAACTCTTCTACCTTTTTAACTCTTTCTATTTGAGTTTTAGGGTCTTTATCTTTCTCAACATGTCTAACTTTTTTAATTTTTAATGGGTCTACGTTTCTTAAGTCGACTATACCTAACTTAGGTCTTTTAGAGTCAACGACTTTATGGAAATATATTCTTCCATCTACGTACCATTTTCTGAATATTTCATGAGAGTTCTGATTGAACTTCATCATTCCTAAGATGTGATTAAACTCGTCTTGTATCTTACCTTTGATACTATCAGAGAGTTTAACATCTCTGAGGTCGAGTGTCACAATCTTATCTGAAACATCAGATGTGATACACTCATTAACTATATCTTCGATTGCAGAGTCACACTCTGGCACCAAAGAAGTTTCACGATATCTGCGAATGAGTTCTGCCTCATTCTTAATACCACCTTCCATGTCAACATAGGCACCATAAGCACCACCTGCAACATATCCAGCCTGTTGTTGTATAACGGGTGTACCGTCATCATCAACTGGCGGCACAAATGACTTAGCATTCGGTGCCTCCGTATTTCTTAACTCGTCTTTTTTACGAGTAATTTCGTACCCAAATAATTCCATACTAATATTTATACCACCTAAATGTGGTGATATTCACAACTATTTACTTAACTCTATCCCAATGCGAGTATGAGAATGTGACTTCAAATGTTTCTAAAGCGGAAGCCTCATCACTTGATAAAGCAATACCTGAAACTACACTTGGGAAAATGTTGAAGAACTCATATCTTGCAAGGACGGAGTCATCTTTATGCAACTGTTCAACAAATGCACGAGATAATAAGTAATCTGTATTCGTAGCTGCATCGGTTGTTGTTAGTGAAGCGATATCTTCTTGCCATGCCTCTAAAGCAGTTCTAGAAGAAAACTCTACATCATTAATTAAAGTCACTGTCCAGTCGTCAAATGTTCTATCTCCTGCGAGTTTTAGATTTTGACCTCTGAAAGGTACTGAAATTACACCTATATTACCAGCAGGAATCTGAGCAGCAGAACATAAAAATTCTATCTTTTCACCACTTCTAGGGATAAAGACTCTATATCTGTTTGCACGAGGGCCACCACCGATTAATTGTGCTTTAAATTGGTCTATTGTTGCCATTTATATACTCCTGTTATACTGCACTATAAATTTCTTCAAACTCAACCCCTGACCTTGCAGCCACGAAGTTAAGAGTGATGAAGTTGATTGATTTAGCAGGTTTTACAAAGATTGAACATACGAATTCGTTTCTATCAATCACTGTATCAGTATTGTTTGTTTCGTCACAAATTACTGAGAAGTCTACTAAACCTCTTCTATTTTTAACATCTCTTAAGAAAGGTTCTACAGCACTTCTAAATTGAGCTCTTGTGAATGCGTCATTAAATTCAAAGAGTTGTGATTTAGCAGCAGTTGCAATTGCCTTTTCTAATACTATAAACAATCTTCTTACATTCACTCTGTCGAATGCAGAAGGACTTGTTAATGCAGTTTTATCTCCGAACAATACTGTTCCTTGACCTGCAAATGTGACTATTGGGTTGATTCTTGCACGATATAAGTCGTCTCTTGAAGACTTCTTAGGGTTAAATGCAAGTTTAGTAATACCTAAGTATTGACCTCTTGTGAATCCTGCAGGTGAGAACCATGCATCACTTAATAGGTCTGACCTTGCCATAATACCTGCAGTGTGTCCATTTCCTGGCACCCAACAGTATTTGTCATTAAATCTGTCGTATTGATATACCCAACCACTGTCTAATACTGCGTATGAAGAACTTGTGACTGATGAATAGTCTGTTTTAACATTAGAAACCTGAGTAGACTCTAATGCAACATTTACTATAGATGTTTTTCTAGGTGAAGCAACAACTATACAGTCTTTTCTATTTTCACAAAGTAATATTAATTCATTTAATATTGTATTGTGGTCTGTAATTGTGTCTTGTTCTGTTCCACTACCATTATCAGTTCTTGCAGAACCCATAAGAATTAAAGAGATGTCTATTGTTTCTGCATCTCCGAAGTGTGTTGAATAAGCGTCTGTTTTTTGTCCTGCAGTTCCTAGTCTACCGTTAGCACCACCACCAAGTGATACTGTAAGTGGTAAAGCAGGTTGTCCGAATGCAGTTCCACCAGCAACTGTTGCAAGTGTTCTTGATTCTGTTGCACTTGCGTGTGTTGATGTAGAATGTCCTGACCAATAAACATAGTCTGAACCTCTTGCAATTACATCTCTGTAATAGTTAGAACGACCTTGTTCATCTTTAGCGTCTGAAGCCTGTGATACAAAACCATATGTTTCTAAAACTTCGCCTGGGACACCAGTAATCGCACCGTCTTCATCTGTGACAACGATATGACACTCGTCATTTGTTGCACCTGCCTTAACTGCGTTTGCAGAAGAGCCTGGTGCCTTATCAAATAAACTGTAGTGTTTCCAAAATCTGTCTATATTTACACCATCACCAACTACTGTTGTTAAACCTGTTTTTGTAGGTGTTCCGATTGATTCTATTGTTATAGAAGCATCATCGGGTGCTGTAAGAACTTTATATTCCTGACTATGGTTTGCAAATTTTATTATGTCTCCAACCTGAAATACTGAATTACCAGCGTCTACTGGAATTGTTGTTGTTCCTACTGCAAGGTCGACTGGGTTTGAATCCCCATCTAAACTGTTTGTTGCAGTGACAACATCATTGTAATATGCGTTTGAAGAACCACAAAGTTCCACTTTAAGTGAATTACCTAAAACCCCTGCATATTTTGCTATGAATGTACCTACTGTTGCAGCCTGAGAACCATCTCTATAGGTCTCTATATACTCTTCATTGTTTTTTAGAAGAGATGTTGAAGCTGAACTTGCGTTAGCAGAATACAATCCTGTTGAATTTAATCTTACCACTCTCAATGAAGAACCATATTTTAGGAAAGATTCTGCAGTGTAATAATCTTCTGAACCTGCGTCTGTATTTGCAGGGTTTCCGAACACACTGTTTAAACCTTTTGAATCTGAAACTGTTATTACTTCATCAACAGGGCCCCATTGAAATGAACCTGCGAAAGCACCTGTAGTGCTTGAAACTGCTGGTACAACATTTGTAAGGTCGACTTCTTTGACCTGTACGCCTGGTGATACTTGAAATGCCATACTTTTCTCCTGTTAATGTAAAAAGTTTGTTTTACTTGATATATTTATAACTTTAATAACTCTAACAATATATTTATTTAGGTTATTGTGAACCATCTATCTCCGTTTGAATCTACGAATGTTTCTTCTTCACCCTGTATTCCACCAAACACTCCTGCAGGTAGAATATCATCTTCTATCAACTTTTGTTGTTCTGAGTACAATAAGTCCTTAACTCTAGTATCTGTTAAGTGAAGAAAGTATTCTGTTGTTATAAACCATGCAAATAGTACATTGTTCATAACTAAATCATCATTATAGCCCCTATCAGCCTCATATGAGTTGCCTTTAATAACAAAGGTCATAAGTTCTGTTATTGTTGCTCTGTCTACTATATTTAGTCGATTCTCTTCTAGTATTTCTTTCAGAGTAGAACAACCAATTCTCTTAATTCGTTTATTCATTGTCACACCGATATCTTCTGCCTTAGTTTGTCCTTGGGTAAAGACACTAGGGTACTCTATATCATAATGCAACTGTTGTGCGACCATACCACCTTCTGCGTTGTTTTCTATAATAACAAGTGCTTCGTTATATGGTCTAACATATTTATTAATTATGTCTGCCAACAACATAGGTGATGTCATATTATCTCTATAAACCAAGACTTGTTGGAATGGTTGAGACGAAACATCAAATATAGTAAATGTGGAATAATCTAATCCTTTACCTTGTGATACATCAACTGTACATATATAGTTATGATTTTCTATAGGTCTTTGGTAAAGATTTATCCCATCTTTGACCCAATCAGATTCTATGGCTCTCATACCCAATAGTGTATTACTATTAATAAGTGTAGAACCCGTTCCTAGGAAAGAGTTTCCATACTCTTGTTCAAATTGTGCTTCTGAGGTATTTGCAATGGTCTCTTTCTTCCATTCTTCGTCTCTGCCTGGCACATCATACCAGTTGATTGTGAATGATTTATACTCAGATTGTTCATGTATTGCAGATTCGTATATCTTGTGGAACATATTACCTACACCGTTTGCAGTTGAGGTAATGATTACCTTTGAGTCTTTACCCGAGGTCACAACAGGATATGTTGCAGTATAGAATGTCTCTGCATCGTCTACGAATGCAAACTCATCTAAGTATAGTAGGTTAATTGACATACCACGAATTGAACTTGAAGAGGTTGCAGCTGCAACGACTTTACTATCATTTGCAAATTCAATAGACCCTTTGTTTAGAATCTTAACACCTGGCTGTAAGAAGAATGGTACAGACTCTAACATAGTGACAAGACGAGCAATCATCTCTCTTGCAATTGCACCCTTGTTAGCAAGGATTGCAACAGTCACTTCGGGGTGAAATAATAAAAACCATAATAGATATGCACAAGAAGTGATTGATTTACCACTTTGACGTGATGCAAGAACTACACTAAAACGAGAGTCATTGTAGTGATTAATTAACTTATCTTGATACCCACGAAGTTTGAAAGGAACCATACCTTCGTCTAGTGATATGATTTGTGTATAATTTTCTATAAAATGACAAGGGTCTTTAGAACATTTTAGATATTCATCTAATTCTTCTTTTGCGTATTGAGTTTCAATACCCGCTCTTTTAATGAGATTATTTCCAAGATAACCTTCATTCTTATTAACTGTCATCTTTTTTACTTTCTTTCTTTAGAAACTTTTGAAGTTCTGAAGTAGAACCAACATATAAATGATTATGTTGTGTTTTTACACTCCCGTTTTCGTCTTCTAACTTCTTCAATTTGGTTTGAACGTCTAATAACTTCTCTGCAGTTTCACCTACAGTCTTTATTAACTGACCTGCAACTTCGTATGCACGAGGATTTTCAGTTTCTTTACAAACATCTAGAATACCGTCTATTGCGTCTTGTCCTCGTTCTACAAGACCATAGAGATTTTCTCTAGTGTACTTATAGTCCGTCTGAACATTATCTGACTGGGGTGGTTTTTTGATTACTTGAGTTGTTTCTTTCTTTATTTCTGAAGAAATGTCAAGAACATCATTTAATTTCGAGTCTATATTTTTTGCCATAATTAACTTGCATCGGTCACTTTATCTTCTGTAAATGTCGAAGGTGAACCATCATCATAAAAAGTCACGGTTTCTGCAACAACGAATGTATCGCCTGGGTCTACTGAACCCACAAATTTCAATACAGTTTTTGCACTTAGTATTACTGCAGAAGAAACCACTATTGATAACTTATCTGATGAGATACTTGAAATAGTTGGATTGGTTGATAAATTTGTTCCAAATACTTCATCGCCGACACTTATACTATTATTTATTGCAGTTGCAAATGGTATTGTTGTAGAACTAGATACTGCAGTAGATGTTGTTTCTGCAAATGCAGGTTCATAGTGTTTAACTTCTTTTATTAGACCTGAACTATCTATCTGACTTGTTGTAAATAAACCACTTGTAGTATTAATATAATCTCTTTCAATAACATTTTTAATAACTTTACCATTGTAAACAGGCCCGAAATAATTTAGTTTCATTGTAAAAGAAAGTGTATATTCTATAACTCTTCTTTCTGTAAAATCACCTTCATACGTATCCTCCATAGATACTGAATTTAGAATAATTGGAACATCTCTATAATCAGTCATTGAATCAATCATTTTCATAGTGACTGTATATTCAGGTTGAAAGTATGGTAAAATTTGTTCTATAATCTGTAATGCGTCTGACATATTCTTCGCTAAAACACTTAGATTAAACGATAGGTTGTAGGGTGCAGGTTGATACTGGTAAGACCTTTTAGTCGTGTCAGCGGTGTCTAAGGTGGTCTTCTGATGTCTTATAAGTTTGTTTTGCTGTCTTGTTGCATCATATTCATAACCACTAACTTCAAATGCTATACGAGGTAAACTAATTGCAGTTCTATTGTTATCATTTAGATTTGGTTCTTCTGCAAGTCTTTGTAAAAATTTCTGTTTAGGGCCGTATGATATAGGAACTTTCTGTTCTGTTAAAACAGTACCATCATCTTTTATTTTTTTAATTGTTATATTGTTAAATAGTGTTCCAAATATAGACACTGCACGTTTTGTTGTCTCATTATAAAAAAATGTACCAAACATTATGTGACCTCACCGAAAGGGTTGGTTTCTGAGAAGTCTAGATAGTTGTCTGCAGTATCTTCAAAGTCTTTATTTTGTGCATTTCCATCATTACCGAATGTTAGAACATCTTCTATAGATTGAATAGTGTATTCTGCAGCTGAACTTGCACCAATTAAAACATCATTAACTGCAAGTGTTATTGTGTTGTCTTTTACGGATAATAAATGATTTTGTGGAGACCATGAAACCACTTCCCCAACAACAACTCCATCTTTAGTGACATTCTCATTGACAGTATAATTACCACTACCAGCATTAAACATAGTTAATTTAACTTGATATGCTTGGTCTAGTTCTACTAAGTCTGCGTTTGTTCCAGTATCAAAATCTTCTCCACTATATTCAAACAATTCACATTGCAATTTGAATACAAATAATTTACCCACTTGATAGAATGGATTTTCATGTTCCACAAATTTAATCTCAAACATTGAACCACTGAGAGGGAAATGTATTAAATCTCCTTCGTTAGGTCTTAGAGAAGTTGCAAGGTTAGAGTCCAGTGATATAAATCTCTCCCAAGTTCTTAAAGATATGACAAAGGTTGCAGTATCTCTTACTTGGACACCAAACTTACTAAAGAGGTCTCCCTCTCCTTCAAAGCCATCAGTATTTTCTATATACATTTCTACAGAATATGCATCACCGAATGTTGATTGCACGTCTTCACCAAGGATAGAGTCTTCCTCTACAATTTCTCTTGGTAGATAGAATGTTTCATGTCCATACATTCTCAATGATTCAACAACTAAATCTTCATATAAGTGTTGTTCAGTGGAAACTGCATGGTTAAAAAATACATTTGTTGGCATAATTTATCCCATTAAGTCCATGACTGGCATTTCAAAGTTCAGTCTTGACTCTTCTTCTAATCTTGTAATCTCTTCTTGTGCTTCTGTTTTAATTTGTTGTGCATCAAGTGTCACCCCACCTGGCAATGCGATACCTTGGAACTTAGATAAGTTTTCACCCCACTGATACTTAACTAATGCAGTTGCATACTTCTTAAGAAACATATCATTGTATATGTCTGTAAAGTCTACAGGGTCTATCTTTCTATAACATTCTATAATAATGTACTCTCCAGCATTTAGTTTTGCAGTAGTGTAATCAATATACAATCTGTTTTGGTGTGCATTATATCTTATAGGTATTTGTCCTACTAACATATCATTTATTAACTTAATATGTTGTTGCACTTGTGAATAGTATAAAACACTTGTGGAAGTTAAATCCCAAAGGTCATTTAATCTTAACTGATATTGTATATCAAACATACTAGATGTTTGTCCTGAATTAAATGGGAATATTCGTAATACACTTAACACATGTTCGGGTAGTGTCACATAACTTTTACTCTCTCCGTAAGACTGACCTGCAATTGCTTGTGTTCCACTAGTAGAACCAGTAAGTGTATCATTTGTTTTAAATGAGTTAATTTCGTCTTGTGTTATTTCGTGTTTTAGATAAGTTTTGATAGAACCATTGTAATGATATTCATGAAAGTATTGTAGTGCTTCATCAATTCTATCATCTAATTGGTCGTCATCAACATTAATCTCCAATACTGGGGCTCCAAGTTTCCTTTTTATATAGTCTTTTAAGGTACTTTTTGATGTTGGTTCTGCCATAGTAATCCTGTAGTAAATTTGCGTCTACTACTATTTATATGAATTTAGAACCTATTCTTGGAAGTAAGTCTTAGATTGTAGACGGTCTATCTTTTCGTCTATCCTTGTCATAGTAGACATGATTCTTTCAAAGTCCACTTCTATCTGTTCTCTAGTGACATATTCTTTTGCTAATTCTTCTCTTGTCTTGTTAACAAGTATATCTATTCTCTTTTGTTCAGATAAAAGATTTCTTATGAGAAAACCTAGTGGTGCTAACACGAATGTTATCATAAGGTTCCATAAGAGATGAGTGTCGATTACTATTTCCATACTACTATTTAGAATAGTTAGTCGGTCAAAAGTCTACCATCTGAAGATATATTATAAACAAATTCATCGGGGTTATAGTTATCTATATTACCACTATGTCCTTCAGAAGAAGTGTATTTCATTTCTATATTGAATGATATTGAGTATCTTTCTTTATCGGTTGGATTTGGTTCTACCATGTGCATGAGACCACTTGGAAAAAGAATTAATTTACCACTTCTAGGTTCATAACCTTTACTAGTAGGAGTTCTTGGAGAGTTGGGAAAATCTGAAACAACTTTAGGATTTGTATCAATCATTTCAATATGACCTTCGTCACCGTCTGCTTTTATATAGAATACACCACTGTACCAACAACCATTATGTAAGTGTGGTTTGTTCCATGCAAGTTTATCATTTATGTTTGCCCAAGAATTACCTATTTGCATTTGTGCTTTATTACGGTCTAATCCATGAAAAGGCCATATCTCGTCATAAAACATAGTTTGTATTCTATTCATTATTTTTTGAAATGCAGGATTAGACTCACAGCCGTCATGTGATTGCCAACCAGTATATGCATTAGATAGTCTTCTACCTTCGGGGTCTTTCCTTCTCATACCATCCATAGTATCTACAAGAAGGTCTAAATAATTTTGGTCTATACCTCTGTTCGGGTCTAAACTAGGGTCTAATAAATCTTTCTCAAATACAAAAGTTGGGAATAATAATCTAACTGCCATCGAAATCAAACTCCAATTGTGTTTCACTCTTTATATCTTCTGTTTGGTTATGCATAGGACATTCAGGTGGTGGGGTCTCTTCACTATAAAATCTACCTTTTGGTTTCCAAAACTTACCTCTCCTATAACCACCAAATCCAGTTATAGTCTCATCTTCAAAATTGCTTATTTGAGACCATTCTTGCATAGATTTATTTGTAGGTTTATCTTCAAATTCTGAAGTTATTGTTGCACGATTCTTTATCCAAGATTCATGTGTGTTAACAATATATGAGGCATTCCAAGTATCTCTTTTATATGGTATGATTTGACAAAGAGGAGTTCCTTTTGGTATTACAAAAGAATGGTCAACTTTAGGATAAAATATAATTTGTGCATTATCCATTCCAACATTAAATTCATCTGTATCTATTATTCCTTGCCAAGTTGCAAAATAATTATTTTGGAATAAGAATGGGTCTAGGTAAAAACAAGAATAGCCTGGTGGTGTTTTGATATTCCAAGGATTTCTCATTTTAAATGCATCTTTAGTTGGTTTACCACTACCTAAGTATTCAAATGCGTCTAGTGTTTGTGTTATTGGGTGACTAGTAGAATTGTATGAAGTATTATGTGGGTCTGCAGTTGCAGTAGTAGAAGTTCCCGAATCATATTTACTTACGCCATTTATAACTTCAATATCCCTATTTGCAAGTAGATACCAACCACTCTTTAACCAATCGTCCATTGCAGGGCATGAACGAATAGTCTGTTGAACTACTCCTCTAACTATTTCACCAACTTTTGCTTTCTTCCACCAATCGGGTGATATAGAACTAGCAAGAACTGGTTTAAAGTCCCTAAGTGTTTCTTTATTATATGTGTGAAATTCTATCGTTGGCATGAAAAAATTCTTCTTCCTCTACTAATCTTACTTCGTCTCCCCTTAAAACAAGAGACCTTCTATCTATATATCGTGCTGAAGGAGAAGGTGCATCTGCACCATGTGGTATCCTTCCATCAAAAATTATTAATCTATTTGGTTTAAACTCAACTTCTGCAATTTGGTGATTGTCTATATGTTCTTGTCTACCATCCAATCCTTGTTGCATTTCATTATACAGCCTTAATGTTCCACCCCATTCTTTATTCCAAAACTTATTGGTATAATAAAGGAATGAGAGATTCCACTCATCTTCCTCTTGACAGTCTGCATGTGTTGTTCCTTGTAAACCTTGTGTTTGTGAGTTTAGTCCCATGTATTGAAATCTCTCCCACTTAAATCCAAATTCTGTTTGTAGTCTTCTGTTTAAATAGTAAGGAAATACTGTATGGAGTTTATCCATATTCTTTTCTAATTTCATGTCCTCTCTATAATAAGTTGCACCCCAAAAACTATGATGAGGTAGTCCTGTTGGACTTCCACTACTTACTTGATTAGTTTTAGACCAAAGGTTATTAGCAACTATGTAATCATCAAAATGGTGATGCAGTTCAGTTGCTAGATAGTTATCTAAGACATATACATCTTTAAGTGGTAAATCTTTTATTTTAAAAGGTTCGTCTATGTGGACGACTTTTATGTCATCATACATGACTTATCTTTCGTGGTCAGGCAATAAACTTGCTATAGGAAGTTGGTTTATATATTCTTGAATATCTTTTAAATGGTCTTCTCTAGTTGCAAATATTTCATTTACTAACTGGTCATATATGACATACTGAGAATCAGTGTATTCCATTACTCTTCTTGCATTAGACCTATATGGGTGATTAGAGCCCTCTCTACCTGCAAAAGTGACTTCTGTTAAGTCTTCAAAACCATAGTTCCCCATAAAATCATCTATGTTCCCTTTAAGTTGAGTCATTAAGTCTTGTGCATATTGATTATTTAATGTAATTCCTACAGGAGGTTCAGAATTTTCAATATAGTTTTCAATGATTTCTTTTTCAGCCCCAGTGATATGTCTTTGTACTTGGTCGTCAAAACACTTTCCGTCTTCCCATTTTTCTATTATGACTTCAATATCGTCATATACCAATACATCAAAATCAAATCCAAGTTCAGGTTGGTCTGTATTTGCAAACTCATATTGTAAACCATTTGGTTTTCTGATTATTAACTTTTGGTCTTCTGTGTAAATTAGTGCGTTCATACTGTTATTATACCTCAATTATGTTTAAATTACAATAGATTTTTTACTTTATTATAATCTTCTAAGTTATTTATGTGACTAGAATCCATATCATTTATCCACGGGCCTCCCCTAGTATAATGGATTCCACTATAGTCCCACTTTACATCAGGATTATCATAACCCTCAACAAATATATATTTTTCAGGTATGGGACTAATCTTATCAGTCCATTCAAATTGATGTAATTGAGCTCCAGTCCATGTATTTACAACTTCGGGTGTTAACTTTTTACAGTCTTCATGTCCATTATTAAAGAACATCATTGAAGACCATAACTTACATGGGTAATCTATGTTCACCTCTCCGTCAAATTTAGTTTCGTCATGTTTTATTTGAGGATACTTAATACATGCAATTGCATCATCTGTATTTAAATAGTAAAACATGGGTAATAATGATTTACTAAAAATAAAATCATCATCTATAAACAAACTGAAACCTTCATAGTTTTCTAAGTAGGGGATTAAGAATCTACTATATGTAAACCATGTTGATTGATTTTCATATGGTCTTTTGTATTCAGGTATTTTGGATACATCTAAAAATTTAATTTCGGGTATAAACTTATTATAGTTTACAAGTCTTCCACCCCCAATAGATTGTTTTATAGACTTTAGTATGGATTCCTTACATACATTTTCTAATCCATTGTGTCTACTATCATAACCTATGTAGATATTCAATGGTTTCCCTTTTGCAAGTTTAGTGACTTTTTCACTATGTTCCCAAACATACTTTCTGAAATCAACATTACTAAAGTCTGCTTGGAACTCTATAGTTCCCATTGTCCATATTGCAGAAAGACCTTTGTATTTTGGTTTTCTAAATCCATTACAAACTTTATCTTGCCAGTACTCTAAACATTGCTTGACTGTTAATGGACTTGATGGTATAATATCATGTGAATCCCATAATAATAATTCGTGAGTTGGGTCTTCCATCTCTTCAAAACAACCTGAACGAACAGAGCCTGGGTGAATCATTAATTGTATTCTATCTCCACACATTTGTGTAAGACCTTGTATGGGTGCCCACAATCCTTCTTCTTGTATACTTTGAGTTAACCAATGTGCTTTTGCACTATGATAATACATTGAGTTCAATGCAACTGGAAAGTCTTCTGCTTCAAAATCTCCCTCTTCTAGTTCTTCTCCTGCATAGTCTCCAATATAAACTTCTTTATCATTTATAGGTTCTGATACTGCAAATTTTGTAGAAGGAGCGCCATGTTCATTAATAGAACCTGATGTATAAATTTCGGGTAAGAATCTATGATATGAGTTTGCTTGAAATCTGAGACCTTGCCAACCAATTAATTTACCGTCTCTTCTAAGTTGTTCTAAATCAGACCACTTACATAATTTAAGTGGAGGCATGTTTTCAAACATGTATTCAAGAATCTTAAAAAATTCAGATTCTTCGTCTATGTTAGATAAGTCGTTTATTGCACCTAAATGCCATTGGTCTATTTCCCTTCTAGACCTATGGTCTAAATCTTTGAATGACTCGGGGAATGTTAAAAGTTCTTTTGTTTGCTCTAAAGTTTTTAATTTGTCCATAATATATTATATCCTCTCACACTTATTTAGTGTTTAAGAGGATATAGGTGTTCCTGGCCAGTTTTGTTGTAATGCACCGTCCCAACGGATAACAGGTGTTCTACCTTGTCTAGCATATGTTGCAGGTTGTCTGTTTTGATATGTAGTAGGTGTTTGACCTTGTCTAGCATATGTACTAGGTTGTCTGTTTTGATATGTAGTAGGTGTTTGACCCTGTCTTGCATATGTACCAGGCTGTCTGTTCTGATAAGTGAATGGTGTTCTACCAGTTCTCTGATAAGTTCCAGGCTGTCTGTTCTGATAAGTGAATGGTGTTTGACTATTCCTTATATTAGGTTCTTGTCCATTTACAGGATTTCTATAGATTACAGGTTGTCTGTTCTGATAAGTGAACGGTGTTCTACCTTGTCTAGCATATGTAAACGGACTTCTATGTTGATACGTAAACGGTGTTTGACCCTGTCTTGCATAGGTAAACGGACTTCTATGATTATAGGTAAATGGTGTTCTACCCTGTCTTGCATAGGTAAATGGTGTTTGACTATTCCTTATATTAGGTTCTTGTGCATTTACAGGGTTTCTATATGTAAATGGTTGTCTATTATTATAAGTAAAGGGCAACTGATATGAAACAGGGTTTCTGTATGTAAATGGTTGTCTATTATTATAAGTAAATGGCAACTGATATCCAACAGGGTTTCTGTATGTAAATGGAGACCTATGTTGATATGTACTAGGTTGTCTTGCATTAGCAATATATGGAACCCTATAGGTAAACGGATTCCTATAGATATTAGGTTGTCTTGCATTAGCAATATATGGAACCCTATATGTAAATGGATTCCTATAGATTACAGGTTGTCTTGCATTGGCAATATACGGAACCCTATAGGTAAACGGATTCCTATAAATATTAGGTTGTCTAGCATTTCCTATATTTGGTTGTTGGGTATTTCCTATTGCCATTTGTTTATTTTCCTATTATACCGCTGTTAAGTATGGGCAAGCATCTATTAAAGTCCAAACTTCACTACCACCTTCTACTACTGGTAAGTCGTATGACATTGCAATTGCTTCATTAATTCTATTTGTTTCCAACCGTTCAAAATGTTCTGTTGCAGTTGAAGTATCAACAGTTCCACCTACAGTATAATTCGTAAGTGGCATAGCTAAATGAACAGTGTAATCTACACTATTACATGTGACTGTTGAAAGAGGACTTCTTTGATAAAAATCTTGTCCGTCTATTGTTATTGTTGTTATTGACATTTCTTATTCTCCATTAAAATAATGCTATTGTACCACTTACACCATTACTTAAAGTATATGTAGGTACTGAAGGTGCAGGAATAGTAAGTGTAAAAGATGTGGCAGTTGGTAGAGACGGCGCTGAATATGTCATAGATGCAACTGGCACATTTGTAGTTCCAGCAGGTGTTATCAGTTGCACATATGTAAACTGATTACCATACCATAAAGAATTTGGTGCGTTGTTAAAGTTTCCAAGTGTTAAGGTGGTGGTACCTGAGCTGATAGGACTCCTGAAAGAAAGCCATTGGTGTTGGATATAAGGAGATACATCAGGCAAAGAAGACCATGGACTTGAACCAATACCAGTGCTATATTGTGTTGGCCCAGCACCAGCAGACCTAAATCCTTGATAATGGTATGCATAATTAGATAATGCTCCACCAGTGACAGGATAAGGGCCCCAAATTGCAGGGTCGGGATAAGTGTATGTGGTTGGACTTCTAAAACTATATGTAAATGGACTCTGTTTACTACTAGGTGACTGAGCATTTGCAGGGTATCTAGCATTGTATGTGAACGGACTCTGTCTACTACTAGGTGACTGAGCATTCGCAGGGTATCTAGCATTGTATGTAAATGGACTCTGTTTATTACTAGGTGACTGAGCATTTGCAGGATATCTAGCGTTATACGTAAATGGTGTTTGTCTATTCCTTATATTAGGTTGTTGTGCAGAAACAGGGTTTCTATATCCTCTTGGAGTTCTAGCATTTGCAATATAAGGTGTTTGACCATTTACAGGATTTCTATATCCTCTTGGACTTCTAGCATTTGCAATATAAGGTGTTTGACCATTTACAGGGTTTCTGTATGTAAATGGAGACCTATGTTGGTATGTGTTCGGTTGTCTAGCATTAGCAATATACGGATACGGTTGTTGTGCTGACCTTATATTAGGTTCTTGTGCATTTGCAATATAAGGATACGGTTGTTGTGCATTCCTTATGTTAGGTTCTTGTGCAGATGCAATATACGGATAAGGTTGTTGTGCAGCTGCAATATAAGGCGACTGTTTATTTGAAGGATTTTGATATGTAAACGGCGACCTATGTTGATAAGTATTCGGTTGTCTTGCATTCGCAATATATGGAGTCTGACTGTTTGCTATGTACGGATACGGTTGCTGTGCGTCTGCGATATATGGGGTCTGACTATTAGCAATATACGGATAAGGATTTTGTGCATTAGCAATATATGGAGTCTGAGCATTTGCGATATACGGATAAGGATTTTGTCTAGAAGCAATATATGGGGTCTGACTATTTGCAATGTATGGATATGGTTGTTGAACAGATTGTTGACCTGATGCATTATTCCACCCTGTAGGGGTCTTTACATATATTTGGTCAACAGCTTTCCATGTTGTAGAACCTGTTTTTACCCAACCACCCTGAGTTGAACTCCAACCCGAAGGTGTTTTTACCTTTTGTGACCCTGTTGCCATATTCTATATTACCTTAAAAAGTTAAAAAATCCTATACTCTAATTAAGAGTATAGAACCCATAAATCACCAACTGCACCATCACTACCTGTAGGAGATGAAGTTGACTGATATATGTTTCTCACATATCCACCTGAGTTCGATGTATTACTAGTTGTAATTGTTCCTAGTGTTGCATTAGAACCACTCTCATATTTAGTGTTTAAGGCAGTCTGTAATCCGTCAACATTTGCAATCGTATGATTATGTGAATCATCTGCAACTGCGGCTGTAATTGTTATATCACTTGTACCATTAAATGATGCAGAACCTGAAAGGTCTCCACCTAATGATATTGTTCTTGCAGATGTTAATTGAGCAGCACTAGATGCAGTAGAAGCGTTTCCTGTTAACGAACCTTCAAAAGAAGTTGCCTTAACATTATATGAACCAAATGTCCACTCGTCTTCCGACTCATCCCATAATAGAGATACGTTAGCAGAAGTTCCTCTTTCTACTTCAAGACCAGCGTCTTCAGTAGGTGTTCCAGTCACATCATTGTTAACAACAACAATGTTATCTGAGACATTAAGAGTTGCAGTGTTAACAGTAGTTGTTGTGCCATTTACGGTCAAGTCACCTGAAAGTGTGAGGTCTCCAAAAGATACGTTATCAGAAGTTCCAACTGCCTGTCCAATACTAATTGCACCGCCACTGAATCCAACACCAGTACCTGCACTTAAATGAGCACGTGTCTCAGCAGCACTTGGGCCTGTATATGTTATTACACCAGTACCACTATTATATGAAAGTGAACCATCTCCACCTGAATCGGTGACTGATAATTTACCTCTTACTTGTGAATCACTAATACCTGAGTATGTAATTACACCAGTAGAATTATTGTATGATAATGAACCGTCTCCTGCACTATCGGTGACTGATACTAATCCTCTTACTTCTGCGTCTGTTCTTTCTGTAAATGAGAATGCACCTGTTGAACTGTTGTATGATAAATCACCACCAGCAGAGAATAAACCTCTAACATCACCGTCTGATAATCCAGCAAGTGTAAGTGTTCCAGCAGAATCGTCATATGTAGAAGTGATGTTTGTTCCACCAACCACTAAACCGTTTACGATGTCTTCTATTTCTTCTTGTGTTTTACCTGAAGAGTTAATTGTGTATGTTCCAGCACTGTCATCATATGTTGTTGTGATATTTGTACCAGCAACCAATAATGCATTAACTCTGTCATCGACTCTTTCGTTTGTAAAGAATAGATTTCCATTTTCTGAAAGGTCTCCAGTGTCTAGTGTGACTGCACTACCTAAGGCAGTTGCACTTCCGTTAACTGTGATTGAACTGTTAGCAAGTTTTGCGTTTGAGATAGAACCCGCCAACATAGCGTCTGTAATACCAAGTGCTTTTACTTGTAATGTGTCTGAACTTGTTTCGATTGAACTATCGTCAACATTTACTGCAAGTGATAATGCACCTGTAGTTCCACCACCTGATAAACCGTCTCCAGCAGTGACACTTTCGATATCACCAGCATCGTTTGTGAATGATATTACACCAGTTGAGGAGTTATATGACAAATCTCCACTTGCACTAATTGATGCTCTTGCTCTTGTTGTTGTAAAGTATTCGTTTGTCGAACCTTCTGAAAGGTCATCTGTATCAAATGCAGACATATTAACTGCGATGTCGTCTGTATTAACTGTGATACCTGTTCCAGCACCAATATTAAGTGTTGCATCACCTGAAGTAGCAGTACCAGTTAAACCAGCACCAGCATTAACTCCAGTGATATCACCCTGTTGTCCGTTGATTGTAAGTGTTCCAGCACCATCGTCATATGCTAATGATACACCTGTACCTGCAACAAGTAAACTACTTACTCTATCGTCTATAGATTCTGTTATTGAAGAACCGACTAATGCACCTGATGAGTTGATTACCTCAACACCAGCAACTGATAATCCATTCTTAATATTGAAATTCTTTTCTCCAGCCATTATAATGTTCCTCCGTCAATCTGAACATTCGCCAGAGTTTTAGATGTAGATGCGTCTGATAAATGCGTGTCTACTAATGAATTAGCGTAGTACTTAGCGGAACCTTCTGCAAGATTATCAGTTGTTAAATCTGAAATTGCAGCTGCAACGATTTTACCTGATGAATTGATTACTTCGGTTGTTCCGACACTGACTCCGTATTCTACTACAAATTTGTTTTGTGTTGCCATTTTTTCATGTGTCCTATTTTGAAAAATTACTATATCTACATACTATTTAGAAGATAGTGTTCTTCATAAAGGTATGTTTTAGATTAAACTTTTAATAAATTTCTACTTATTTTAAATGCAGTTGAAGAAGCTGATGCAGGAGTGACTCTTAGTCTAACATTTCCTGAATTAGTATCAACAGAAAGATTAAACAATGAAGTGTTTGTATAGATATCTCCAAATTGAGAAAAATAAGCATTAGTAGAATTATGTATCACCATAACTTCTGTTGCATGGTAGTTAGTTCCTTGTGATGCTTGTATGTGATACTTTGCACTTCTATAACTTAATAGAGGAAATGTATCTAAATCCACTTCAGTTGTTGCAGTTGTTGTTAAATTTTGGTCTGCGTCCATTCTCAAATTACTTAGAGAAAGTGGGCCTACTGCAGTTAACTGACCTGTTGCTTCTATATCACCAGCTTTAAAGTCTGCATATGCATAACCTGTTCCACTAATGTTTACTGTATTTCCTGGCTCAACTTCTAATCCATCAAATAATTTCCAAGTTGAATCAGTTGCGTCTCTAAAAAGACCCGTAAATTCACTTGCACCATCTGATAGACCGTCATCATAGTTTCCGTATATACCTATATCAATGATATCACTTGTAGTGTTTCCACTTGCAAGTTCAAACATAGAATCAGTGACTGAAACTGTTGTTGAGTCAATTGTTAAACTAGTTCCTTGAACAGTAAAGTTTCCAGTGACTGTTAAGTCTCCGTCTACGGTGCTGTTATCTAAGGATTGAAACCCTAAATCAGTAAAGAACTTAGTTTTAGTTGCCATAATACTATTTATATAAAAAAAGAGGGGGACTTAGTCCCCCTCTAAAATAATTCTATTTTATTTCGCTTAAGCGTCTACTGTCAATCTATCAAACTTTACAACTGTTGAACTAGATGATGCAGGTGTACATAATAGTCTCAAATCTGAGCCTGATATGTCTGCATCAAAAGTTGCAAGACTTTTAGATTTCATAGTTCCGTATTGAGTTAACGTGACGGCCGAACCATCATGAACAACAACAAGTTCTGAAGAGTGAAAATCACTTCCCTCTGACATTGCAATAACATATCTTGCAGCTCTGAAATCTGCGTGAGCAAATGTATCGAGTGCAAATTCTGTAGTTGCAGTTTTTGTTGCGTTTCCTGATGTTCTATCCTTCGATTTGACTTTCTTAGTAGTCGTAATCTCATCGTTGTCTACATCAAATTGTATACCACGAATTAACTCAGCGATTTTAAATGCGTTAGTTTTCGCCATGTTTTACTCCTTATGAAAGTCTAATTTGGAAGGTTTTAAATGTTGTATTTGTATTTGCAGGTGTGACTAATAATCTCATGTTTCCACTATCTATATCACTTGAAAGTGAGAATAATGAAGAACTTGAGAATGCATCACCGTATTGTACAAAGTACGCATTTGAACCATCGTTAATTAATAATACTTCAGTCGCATGAGTTCCAGCACTAGCATGAGATGCCATTACGACATACTTAATTGCTTTATTACCAGTTGCGTTTGAACTCAAGACTTGGTCAGCCGTAGTTGCAGTCAATTCACTTGTTGTGAAGAAACCTTGAACTAAGTTTGAAATCGAAGTCTGAGCGACTACCTCTAAAACATCTCCTGAAACTGCAGTTGCTTGTAGTGTAATTGAACTAGTAGAAGTTCTTGCATAGTCGTCTCCGACAACAAGTTTAATACCGTTCAGGTAAACCTGTTCTAAACCAAGTGTATACGATAAAGATGTTCCGTTATCGTCATTACCTGAGAATAGAGTTTGGTTTCCTGTCACACTGTAAGTAAATGTAGTGACACCAGTAGAAGGTGCGTCTGTGAAACCTAATGTTCCACTTCCGTTAGTGGACAATAGTTGTCCACTTGTACCATCACTGGTTGGGAATGTTAATGCATCATTTATTGTTAGAGAGGCTGGGTTAGACCCAACTTCTACAACAGCAGCGCTTCCATCGTTCTTTTCAGTGTAAAACCTACCGTGGTAAGTATTTACAGCAAGTTCCCCTAGTGATAAATCACTAGTCGCAGGGACTTCGTTCTGAGTCGAACTTCTTTTAAATTGGATTACTGTTGCCATTTTACTCTCCTATTGAATTGGTTAATCGAACTATTAATTAAAATGTTCCACCATCAATAGCTGTAATTGCAACTGCACCTGAAGTGAGTGTGAAATTATCAGAAGCAAATGAAGCAATACCTTTTACTGAAGTTGTTGCATCTTTAATAGATACAGCACCACTTGAAACATCAAAGATAGCAGAAGCAAAACTTGCGATACCTTTATTAGATGTTGTAGCGTCTTCTGCAGACAATGTGATTGCACCGTCAGCGTTAGTCACATCAAGTCCTTCACCAGCAGTTAAAGTTGCAAGTTCCATGTCTCCATTAGAACCATTACCAATCATTAACTGTCCAGCTGTTGGAGCTGCACCGTCTAATGAAGTAATTGAACCACTTAGAGCAAGACCAGTTGCTTCTAATCCACCGAATACTGCGTCCATCGCTGTACCACTGAATACTGAAGAACTATCTGTTGCAGCTTTTAATGCAGTAAATTTTTGAGTATTTTCGTCCATACCGAAGAAACCAAGTTTAGCAGCTCCATCGTTATATTTGAATTTAATACCTCTATCTAAGTTATCATCTGAAGCATCAGAACCAATTTCAAACACTGGGTCTGCAATTGAAACTGTTGTTGAGTCTACAGTTGTTGTTGTTCCTGAAACAGTTAAGTTTCCAGTGATTGTAGCATTACCTGCAACACTGATATTTGTAGATGTGATATCATCTGAAGTAAGTGTTCCGTCAACATCTACGTCATTAAATGTCACGTTAGATGTTGTTGCAACTGCCTGACCAATAGCGAAAGTCGCTGCTTGACCTGATACAGAAGTTGTCACACCAGTTCCACCAGTAAATGTGATTGACTGAGAGTCTAAGTCGACTGCACCAGTTCCTGAATCACCAGCAAGGTCTAAGTCCTGTGCTGTCACTTGTGAATCTACATATGCTTTAACAGATTGTTGAGAAGGAACTTTAACTGCAGAGTCTGAAGCCATATTGTCTTCGTCTACAAAGAAGTCTATATTTCCAACTTGAACTGCGTTATCAGCGATTGTGACTGCACCACTTGATGCCATAGTCACGTCACCACTTAGTGATACGTTATCAAATGAATTAGAACCATCATGAACAAGCAATTGTCCGCCTGTTGGAGATGATATATCTGAGTCTGTTGCACCTGCAAGTGTTGATGTTGTTGATAAGAATGATAAGTTTCCACTACCGTCTGTACCAATTACTTGGTTTGCAGAACCGTCTGCAGTTGGAAGTGTGAATGTTGTTGAAGCACTTAATGTATCAGCAGCTTTCAATGCAACGAAGTTTGTTCCGTTGTCTGAATCTTCTAATAATTGTACACTTGCACCAGCAGTTGAACCATTACCAACTTTAAAGTTAGATGGAGTTGCTTTTGCACCGTCCATGATGTCTGTATAGTATTTACCACCGACTTCGTGAATAGCTGCAGCCCCTAATGAGTCTACTGATTCTATGTATAATTTAGCACTTGCACCATCATTCGACCTATCCTGAACGTACGCCAATTCACCTTCTGATAAATCAGATACTGCAGGAGCAGCCGAACCCGTACTTCTTTTAATTTGAATTACTGTTGCCATTTTTATTTTCCTATAAAAATTAATTGTTTTTAAATGACCCGTCACTTTCGGGGCCGTTGATTACATAATATTTAAAACCTGTCCACTCACTATGTGGGTCGATACCTTCACTGGTTGGTATCCTTGATTTGTATTAGTATTTAGACAATCAAAATGTTCCACCGTCTATAGAAGTGGTAGTTGTCCATTTATCAGAAGAGGCATCATATGAAAGAAGTCCGTCATCTGTTTCTGTTGCATTTACATCTGCAAGTTCGTTTAAATTTTTAGTTGATATGTCTGTAGAGGTTGATGCATTTCCTATCGCAACCTGTTTTGCACGAAGATTACCTTGTCCTTGTATTCTTCCACCGATAGTTGCAACTCTACTTAATGTTCCTTTTATGTTGCTCATCTTGTCACTCCTGGCGTCACAATTGCCTGTCCTTCAACAACTCTAGTTTTGTTTCCTCCACCACTGGTGACTGTCATGTCGTAAACATATCTACCAGCTTCTAATGCTGTTGTTTGTGTATCTGTTAATGCCATGGTCACTTGCCCACTCGCTTCTTGTACGGTGCATGTGAATGTTCCACTTGCAGTTGCAGAAGAATATGTTTTTCTTATTTGTGCAGCTGCAGAATATCCTGACATGTTTAATACATCACCTGAAGAGTCTGTGACATCTACAGTGATTGAAAAGTCAGCACCTTGGTCGATAAATATGTTTGCAAGTATAGCCATATATACTATTTATACCTTTTTAACCCTTATTGAATTGAGCAGTTGGAACTGACTGGTGAATTTTCTCTAAAGTTCCACCATCATTGACATAAATCTCGTCAACCTTTTCTACACTTCCAGCATTATTTCTGTATACACCTTTAACTTTTGCAATCGGGCCAACTGTTCTAGTTGTTGTATATGGTTGTTGGAATGTATAATTTTGTTGGAAACTATAAGGTGATTGATATGCATGTTGATATGTTGAAGGTTGTCTAGCATTTGCAATATAAGGATTTCTATAGATTACAGGGTGTTGGTAAATACTAGGTTGTTGATTCACATATGTACTTGGAGTTCTTGCAGGTGTTTCAAAACTATATGATGCCTGACGGTTATATGTAAATGGTGTTCTACCCTGTCTTGCATATGTACTTGGAGTTTGAGATATGTATGGGTATGGTTGTTGTGCGTTTGCCTCATATGGATACGGTTGTTGTGCATTTGCAATGTATGGGTATGTTGCTTGTGCAATATATGGATACGGTGTTTGTGCATCAGCAATGTATGGATAAGGTTGTTGTGCCTGAGCAACTGGTGTAGTTGCAGGTCTTCTTGCAGTATATGGGTATGCTATCTGACCACTATTAATAAATGGATATGGATTCTGTTTATTTGCACTATATGGATAAGTTCTTACTGCAGTTGCAATAGGTCTTGTTCCACTTGTTTGTTTATTTGCTTGATACGACACTTGAACAATATGTGGATATTGTGCAGTGTTTTGTCTGTTTGCAGTAAAAGAATATGGTTGTTGTCTAATATTCTGAACATTTACTGGTTGCCTTGTAGGTTGTTGAAAACTATAAGGTTGTTGAGATGTGACCTGCAATGTATATGGAGTCTGATATTGAAAACTATAAGGTTGTTGTGTTTGTCCTATTGCCATTTCTTATCCTCCATTAAAATAATGCTATTGAACCACTTACACCAGCACCTAAAGTATATGTAGGTACTGAAGGTGCAGGAATAGTAAGTTGAAAAGATGTGGCAGTTGGTAGAGACGGCGCCTGATATGTCATAGATGCAACTGGCACATTTGTAGTTCCAGCAGGTGTCACTAGTTGCACATATGTAAACTGATTACCATACCATAAAGAATTTGGTTGATTGTTAAAGTTTCCAAGTGTTAAGGTGGTGGTACCTGAAGTGATAGGACTCCTGAAAGAAAGCCATTGGTGTTGGATATAAGGAGATACATCAGGAAAACTACTCCAAGGACTTGAACCAATACCAGTGCTATATTGTGTTGGCCCAGCACCAGCAGACCTAAATCCTTGATAATGGTATGCATAACTAGATAATGTTCCACCTGTCACTGGATACGGGCCCCAAATTGCAGGGTCGGGAAAAGTGTATAATGCTGGTTGTCTTCCAATTGAAGGTGCAGGAATTTGAGCTGTATAAGGGTGTTGATAAGATATTTGTGCTATTACTGGAGTTTGAAATGTACTCTGAGAATTAGTAGGGTGTCTATAAGTTATCTGCGCCTGATGTTGATATGTAGTCGGGTGTTGATATGTTGCTTGACTATTGGTACTTACTTGGGCAGTGTATATAGTTGGGGTCTGATAATTCTGTTGATAACTATATGGTTGTGTTCCCTGTGCTTGATATATAGAAGGTTGTTGACCAGTATCATTAAATGTATAAGGTTGTTGTCCTTGTCTTTCATATGTTTGTTGATAATTCTGTTGAAAACTGTAAGGTGCTTGACCTTGTGTTGCATATGTAGAAGGTTGTCTTCCAGTTGCACTATATGGTGTTTGTCCTTGTCTTGCATATGTAAATGGCGTTCTTCCTGTTGCCTGATATATTATAGGCGCTCTTCCAGTATTTTGAGTAGTAGTTTGTGCATTTGCAATGTAAGGATATGTCTGTTGTGCAGATGCAATATATGGATAATTTGCAGTTGCCTGAACTATGGAAGGGGTCTGTCTATTTGCAATATAAGGTGTTTGTGCAGCTGCAGGTTGTCTTGCATTTGCAGGTTGTCTATTTTGATATGTAAAAGGTGTTTGTGCATTTGCAGGTTTTCTTGCAATATATTGTGCTATAATAGGTGTACGACCTTGTGCAAGTCCCTGTCCTTGGTAGGGTTGTTGGAACGAAGTTCCTATATTTACATAAATTTCATCAGACATATCATATCACAAACCATAAGTGTCCAGTCGAAGTACTACCTACTTGAGTAGGTGCAGTACTTGTAGTCTCGTAATCTAACTGAACAGAATTACTACTAACGGTTAATCCGTTCGAGGTATTTAGGTCGATTGTGATTGTCCCATCTAAAGGGTCATCAGCACCACCATTCGCATTGTCCACGTATGTTTTTACAAGACCTTTAGAAGCTGCAACATCTATAATTGCATTCATTCTATCGTCTGAGAAATACTTATTGTTCGAACCTTCTGAAACATTATCTGTAGTATTACTTGGGTCTACAGGTTCCCAATATCCTGCACTAGCATCCCATGCAAGGATTTGACCTGCAGTAGGAGATGAAGTATAATTAATATCACTTAAATCATTTGCAGTATTGTTTGCAAGGTTGTCTTCTGTTGCAGATAATCTCAACTCATCACCAACTTTACTTACTGTAATATTAGTGTGGTTAGAGTGATTTAATATAGTGTCTGTTCTTGTTGATACCCTTGCATCAGTATAATACAAATTGGTGCCTTCACTCAAGTTTGCTGTATTTTTAGTTGCAAGTCTAGTATCAAAAGCAGAGTTTGCTCTAGTATCAGTATAATACAAATTAGACCCTTCTGTCAAGTCTCCTGTATCATGATTTGCAATACTAGAAACTGTACCAGTGACATCACCAGTTAAGTCTCCTGCAAAGTTTGTACTTGCAGTAATTAATGTACCAGTAATTGCAGCTGCAGTTGAACTACCGATTACTGTACCGTCTATATTACCACCATTAATGTCCACTGTAGTCAATGTGGAGGTGCCTGTTGCATTTAAATCTGTTGAGTATACAGTTGACCACCTTTTACTACTAGACCCTAAGGCACGAGTATTATTCGTATCTGATATTATATCAGAATCTACTGAACCTGTCAAGCTAATCGTATCACCACTAGCATTACCTAAATCAATATTACCATTTAGTGTAGTGTTTCCAGTGACTGTTAAATCTGAAGAGAAAGTACCTGCAGTTGCAGATATACTTGAAGAGAATGTACCAGTTGTTCCTGCGACATCTCCAGCAGAAGTAAGTGAACCAACTCCAACATTACCACTAAATGAACCAGTAGTTGCACTTGTAATTGCACCACTATTGATAGACATAGTTCCATCTGTAAGTGTTGGTGCAGTTAATGTTTTACCACTTGCAAGTGTGACATTATCTTGGTGATATACATTTCCGTCAAACTCTATTTTTGCACTTGTTGAAAGTGTAGTTGTTGCATTAATAGAAGTCTCATTAAATATGATTCCACTATCATTGTTGTTGTAAATTACATTTTCTGCAGTTTGGTTAAAGAACCCTGTTGCAACACCTGAATCTGCAACTCCTAAGTATGAACCAGTGTATGAATATACAGTAATCTTATCACCAACAGTCGCACCAGTAGCAAGTGTAATCTGACTATAAGTGTTTCCACTTAATACACCGAATCCACCGATTGTATAATCATCATCTTTTATTTGATGGTCTCTTTCTGCATAAACTTGTAGTCTATCTTTTTTAAACTCTAGTGTATTACCAAAACTATCTGTTCCTGAAAATGTAGTTTGTCCTGCAGTTGCAATAAAAATAAACTCTTGGAAGAAGAATGACTTATCTTCAATACTGTTTACTGCGTCTACAATAGTACCTTGACTTGTAGTTCTAAGTCCACCTATATCTCCAACATCTGTAGAAACCTCGTTAAAGGTTTTTCTAAAGTCTTCTAAAGTACTGAATTGGTCTACTTGTTTAGCCATTTATCTTTTCCACTATTTGAGTAAGAATGTTTTTCATATCGTTTATATCACTCTTAATATTATTTATTTCTTCTACTTGTTTTTTATAGTTATCTTTTCTAAGTTTTTGTAATCTCCATGCACTTATGTCCGTATTTACAATTGCAGAAGATTCGGAATCTCTTAACAAAGATGTATGTCCTTCTACTTTGATATACTCAGACATTATGCAAGACCTAAACATCTTAATGCAGATACCATAGGCACTACTGAACTATTTGTTCCTTTACCTACAATTTTAACTGCAAATGCACTGAACTCTGGCAAGTCATCAACAGTCCACTCATATTCTTTAAAGTTTCTTGCGTCTGCCTCTATAGTTGTATCAGGCGTTCCTAATGTATTAAAGTATTCCCAATTTAAATCATCAAACGGTGTTGACTCATCATTCTTAAGAATTTTATATAGTACTTCAACACCTGTTGTTGGTGGTCTGAATACATCTGCAATTACTTTAAGTGTTGTTGCAGGTGTTTTTAGATTAACTTTTCTTGTGCAATATACCATTGCATTGTTATCTCCATCAGGTTCTGTTGAAGGAGTATAAACTGTTCCTGTTTGTACATCTGAAGAACTATTAATATTATTAATTCTATTTGAAATACCTATTGCACCTATTGTTCCAACATCAATTACTGGTGAAACATTTCCGTTTACAGATTGTAATTGAAGTGTACATGTAAATGATTTCTCTGAAGACATCTCATTAGTTTCGTTTAATGGAGATGCAACTACACTTGGTGAATCAAAGAACACATTATCATTTAATGTGATAAACTTACTTGTTGTGTTTTTAGTGTATGCAGTTCCATTACTATATCCTTCAGGTGAATCCATAGGTGTTGTTAATACACTTGCACTAATTCTAGTCATGTTGTAATTTAAACTTGGAATCAATGTATGCAGTGTATCATAGTAATAGTTTCTAGTTGAAGTTGCGTTTTCTCCACCACCAACTGTTGAGTCATTCGATGCGTATGTTGTTTTAACATCATAACTAGATATATCGGGGATTACTGTAAATGAATCTATTTCCATATTTGCAACTGCAGTAAATGTTTGATTGATTGCAGCCACTGGAATTCCGCCTAATGTATCTCCGACTATATCTACACCCACTGTAAGGTCTGCAGTTCCACCGTCAAAGTTTACTGCACTTAATGTATCTGTTGTTGCATATCCTGTGCCTGGGTCTGTTATGTATGAAGTAGTTATAACATTACTTGCAACTGTAAATTCTGCAGTTGCACCTGTTCCTGTTCCACCAGTAAGAGATACATTAAATGTTCCATTAGTAGGTGTTCCACTCACTGAAGGTGTTGCAATATTTAATACACCATTTTCTTTATCACCCGTCACTCCTGCAATAGTCACATTAGAGTTTGTAGTGTACATACCATGCATATAGTTGTAAACTTTTACATACTGTTGACCACTAAATGTTTCAACAGGATTTGTTTGTAAAGTAGAAACTGGTAATGCTTTGTTTTCAAATTTCAATACTGGTATCTTAGACACATCAAAGTTTGCAATCTTCATGTGGAACTTAAGGTCATCTTCTTGTGTTGCAGTCCATGTTGATGCATTCTGAGACACAAATAATGAACCTGCATATGGTTGTCCTGAAATTGTCTGACTTGTTGCAAGGTCTTTCTCACCCATTCTTGATATGAATGTAGTATACTCGTTTGAGTTAGAGTATACAACAAATGAATACTCAAAATCTTCTTCTAAGTAAACTGGAGAGTCAAATGTAAATGTTGTCACTGCAGAACCGTCTGTTGAAGTGTTTACATCGCCTGGGTTCTTAGTCACTGTTGAGAAAGGTATTACAGTCTGGCCTGGATATCCATTTACCATATTTCTAATTTCAACAGAAACTGGTAATGTTGTATCTTTTTTCTCAAAGTATAAATCTAAAGAAGTGACAAACATACCACCTGATTTTTCAACCAAGAATGATTGTGCAAGTGGGTCTCCCCAACCTCTTTCTAATGGGAAATCAAAGAATCTTCTGTCTTCTATCCTATCAGGTACATCAAGTATTTGTCTTGTTGTAGGAATAAATACTGGAGGTGCAATGAATGGTTCTGGCTCAACCAATGGTGGCAATGGTGCCGCAATGAATGGTGGAGGTACTGGTATTGGTACAGGGTCTTGTATAATCTCAGGTATTACAGGTAATTCTGGCACTGGTGGTACTGGTGGAGACACGGTATCAAATACTTGTGCATTTATTCTTTCACCACTTCTAGTAATTTGTCTAGAACCATTAGTTCTTTCTAATATTACTCTACCGTTTCTTGTAGATGTTATCTCTGTTTGGTTAGATTGTAATAAACCTTGTGCCTGATAGACACCACTCGCTTGTGAGCCTGGGTTTGTTAAATCATAATAACTAGAAGTTAATCTTAGTTCTCTTTGTCCTGTTGGGAATCTCTGTACATTACTATTAGGCAAATCAAAGTATGCACGAAGTCTACCATTACCGTCTGATTTACACTCTGATGTAGTTGTAATTCCACCGTCTTGTGAATATGTTGTACTAAATGGTTTAGTAAATTTATCAACTCGTATTCCGTCAAAGAAGAAATAGTGGTTTGTATTTGGTTTTAAGTTAGTTGCATCTATCTCAATAGTTCTAGACCTCATGAAAGGTACTATTGATATACTTACAACTCTATCGTTTCTTGTTTCTACAAAGTCTTCTACAACACTTGTTGTCACACCTGTTCTTGTTTGTGTTTCTACAGTTTCAGTGACTTCTCTTGTGACAGATAACCCTGCAACCCATTCACCACCTTGTGCTGGGTCTCCACTCCAAGAACCATTAGAAGTGGCCTGCACTTCTGTTGATACTACATTAGGTTCACCAACCCATGTTGTTTGCCATGAGTTCCAAACCGTTCCTAGTGAGTTTGTATTTTCAGCAAGAACTGCATCAAAGTTTCCTTCTCTGTTAATTCTTACTTCGGGTAATTGTTCTGTATCATTCCATATATCTGTTTCGGGTGATAACTTAACTGTTCCAAAGAAATTAAATACATGATATGGATTGACATTAATTGTTCTTGAGGCCTTATCTTGATTTACATATGTTGCAGGTGTATAAGGTAAAGTAATTAAGTCTCCAGTCTTTTGGAAGTTTGATGACAATACACTATTAAACTCAATGTCAAAGAATTGTGAATAAGACTTAGGTCTCATTGCACCAAGTTTAGTATCTACACTATTTTGATAGTCGGGGTGATTTACATCACCAACTCTATGGCCTCTAAAGTTATCTACTAAGAATCCTGATTTAAATCTATCGAATCCGTCTGCGTCTAAAATTTGTTTTGTTTGTGTATCTCTTTCTAATAAAGATAATGCAGTAATTCGTTCTAAGTTTGTGACACGGTTATTGATTTTACCGATATCTTTCATTGTAAATCTACGATGGTCTTGTGTTCTTACTCTTACATTTTTTAAACTTTTAGTATATGCAGGAATCTGAATTTCAAATAATTCTATTGCATCATCTACTGCCTTTGGTTTGGTTGGAGATAGTGCAGGAATACCTGAAGAAGTTTGGAATGAACCTGACTTATGTAAAAATACTTTATCAATTCTTCCAACATAAAAAGCAATGTCTCCAACTACACTTGAACCTGTCACTGGAGTATCGTTTGCACTTGCACCAGTAGAAGATATACCAACTCTTGATGAGCCAAAATCTCTACCAGTATCATATCCAAACGGTGCATAAACAGCACCCTCTGTTCCATTTGATAAGTTCACTGGGTTAGTTGGGTCTTGTGTGTTCGTTGTTCCAAATGTTGAGGTACCAATAATTTGTCCTACAACTGGTCTAAAGTCAATTGCATCTGAAAGTTCAAATGTTCCATCGGGTTCTAAACCACCTAAGTCGACTCTACTTGGAGAGTATACAGGAATATCTTGATATGGTATTGAAGTATATGACTCAACATCAAAGAAGTCTCCACTATCTGAAGTGAAGTAATCGAATACAATTAATACCTTTCCTGAAGGAACTGGTTCTCCAACCTTTCTTGTAATTTTTGCAAGGTCATAGAAACCATCTCTTTGTCCATTGTCAAAGAAGAATCTAGACTTGATATCGGGTGAACCTTGTGATACACTAGTAATTGTTGCGACTGCAAGTGAAGTCTGACCGACAATACTTTCACCTTCTGTAAATGTACCTGATACCATTCTATAATATGAAGTTGAAAGTGAACCACTATATGTAATAAGAATTGCACGTGCGTCTGAAGTCTGTCCTACTATTGTTTCATAAATTTGGAATGTTCCACTATCGACTGAGAAATATGAAGAAGGTGGTAGAGGTGTTGTTCCTCCTACTCCTTCGTATATTGCATGAATCTTATGAACATCTGCAACACCTAATGTTATTTCTTTATCGTCATATGCAGTACCAAAGAATCCACCAGCACTTCTTGCACTTTCAACACCAAGTAATCTTGATTGTCTTAGTGTTTTATTTCTAGAATTAGGATTTGTTCTATTTACTGTAAATGTGACTTTAAGTTTTGCACCATCATTATTTGCAATACTCTTTGTAAGTGTTTGACCTGAACCACCATCTGAAGCTGCAGTTCCTGTAAAGTCTTCTATGTTTAAAAGGTCTCCTAAACCATATGCACTTCCATCTGAAGATTCATCAACAACTGCAATTGTAAAGTTATCGGTATTTAATGCACCGAATGTTGCGTTTGAACCTGTAGATATAGTGAACGAACCACCTGATACGTCAACTACTTGTTGTCTTCTTACTTGGATAGAATCACATGAGTGTGTTTTAACCCAGTCTCTTGGCCATGCAAATATAGATGCAGTTTGGTCTTGGTCATATAAAGTTGCACGTTTTCTTGTGACATTACCTGTATATGAACCACCTGCATTTCCTGTAAGTGTAAGTGTAGTATCATCAGTGACACTTGAAACTATTAATTCTTCGTTAGAGTTTGAAGGGTTTATAATTATATCACCCTCTTTTAATTCTGTTGTAAATTTTGTTGCAAAACCAGTGACTGATGTAGAACTGTTTGTAAATGTGACTGTTCCTAGTAATGTTCTACTTGCGTCTATTTCTACATTTGCAGTAAATGTGGTTGAACCTGCATCTATTGGGTCTTGTGATACCCCTCTTGCACGGTCAATGTTGTAGTTTCTTACTGCAGTGACTGTTGTTGTTCCACTAGTTGTACCATTAGTTGTAATTGCATCACCAACTACGAATGTACCTACTACGTCATGAACATATAACTGACCACTTGCAGTATATGAAACAATACCAGTTGCACCTGAAGTACCACCAACAACTTGGTCTCCTTCTGTAAATGTTCCACTAAGTGTACCACTTAGTTTTGTTAACATCTTAATGTCAAACAGATATAAGTTCCATGTAGAACTTGCATCATATTCTTGTGAAGATGCAGTACCACTTTGTAAATCTATGTTTCTTAATCTTGCAAAACCAATCTTTCCACTTGCAGGTTCTGTTCCATCACTTGATATTGTAGTATCCCAAAGTGTGATTTCTTTAAATGGTGATATACTTGCATCTCCACTCTCATTACCAAACTCGGGTAAAGAGTGAACATTTGTAATTCTCAATTTGTTTCCAAGTCTTACTGGAGTATTTGTGTTGTCTAGTGTGACTGTAGACCTTGCCTTATTGAAAGGTATTGGTGTTGTTCCAATCTTGTCTATTTCATAACCTTTAACATATGCTTTACCAGGCGATACTTGCATTACAAACTTATCTACATCTCCGCCATTTGTTGAAGTATAGTATCCTCTGTTTGTAGTGTCGTCTAAGTGTTCTCTTAAACTATGTGTAAATTGTCTTACAACAAAATCACCATTTGCATCGAATGTTCTTCGTGCCATTGAGTTTTCTATCTCATTGTATATCGGTCTAGTGATTTTTAATTCTATGATACCCTGATTAACCCTGACAAGTTCTACGAAGTCCACATCATTAGCAGTATCAAGTGTGTACTTAGATAGTGTAAAATCTAATTTAAGTCTATCAGCACCAGCTGCATTTTCGTTTGTTGTACCTGAAGAATTATCTAACAAAGATGTGTCGTCTGCAGAAGATAAAAGACTTTCTGCAATTGTTAGACCCACTCTGTATGTTGGTTTACCTGAATACTTTTCTAAAATTAATGTTTGTGCATCAACCTTACAAAAGAATCCTCTTGCAAATATAATACCTTCTGATATACTTGCAATAGAAGCACGACCAACTGGACTATCTGTTTTAGGTTTAATTGTAAACTCATTATTATTAGCACTATTTACAGTGACTGTTCCATCTTCACCTAGTGTACATTCTTGTAATTCTTCACCTGAATAAAAAACTACTGAGTTATTTGTATCTGTTCCTTGTGAATGAAATTTTACGAATAGTGTAATTGCATCATCAGTTGTTTCTTCACTTGATTCAAAAACTTTACCAACAACACCTGAAGATTTACCTCTTATAAATTTACCATGAAAAAGTTTTCTATAATCTTCAACATTTGCATCTCCACTTGAATTAGGATTTGCAGAATTTACCTTTACATAGAATACATCTAAATCTACATCTGATTCTGCACCAGTGACTAAAGACCCCTCTTCAAACATATGAGAACCAAATCTTTCAATTTGATTTTGTAATATGGATTGTGTTTGAGTTAATTCTCTAGACTGTAATGGACGACCCGCTCTAAAAAGAACTTTATTGAATTTCTTATCTTCCGAAAAGTCATCGTAATACGGTGCTATATTTAAATCAGTTTTTTCTGGCATATTCCTTAACCTGTTGTGGGGACACTAAGTCCCCGATAATTACATTTCTATAATTAATTTAATATCTTCGATTTGGTCTGCAGCTCTAGTCACAGCACCCCTGTTTTCAATATACAGAATATTACCTGTAAATCTTTCCACTTCGGGGAATGTACTATCTATTGTATCAGCATTACCAATGGTTGCACCACCTTTAAAAACAGTATCATTTTGTGCAAAGTTTACATATCCACCATCATTATTTGCAATTGGTTGGTGAGATACTACTGAACCATTAATTGATATAATTCTTGATACTGCAACTCCGTTTCCGTCTGAAGAAGCATTAAGAATAGTATCGTCTACTGATAGACCTGAAACACTTGATAAAGTCATTTTATAATATGCACCAAGTGTTGTTGCAGTTGCAACTGTTGTTGTTCCTGCAGTGAATGGGTCTTGTAATAAACCTATTCTTCTGAAATCGTTATCTGTTGGGAAGTCACCTGAACCTTCATTAAACTCAAATCTTGAGTTTACGATTACATAGTTTCCACCAAGTTCTTCAACTGGGTCTGCACCATGTCCGTTCATAGGTGAAATGATTGGTGTTAATACTGCACTTGAACCACTTCCAATTCCTGATATACTTGCAACATCAATAGATGCACGATTATAACCTGAACCATATGCACTTGTAGTCACTGAAACTGATGTGATTGCACCACCACCACCAACAGTCACTGAACAAGTTGCACTTGAACCGTCACCATCGATAGGTACTGCAGTATATGTTCCAGGCGTATAACCTGAACCACCGTTATCTACTCTTACGTGGTAGATTGCACCTGCAGTTGCAGAGTTTTCTACGTCCCATAATGAAGATGAGTCGTTGTCTGCACTTGAACCTAACTGACCGTTAGTTCCAGTACCTGAAACAGCAGTTTTTGCACCCAATGATTTTACTGGGATAAAGTCTGAAGTCACATACTTAATTGTATCAGCAGCAGATACTGTATACATGTACTTCCAAATATATCCTGCAGCTGCACCAGTGTCTGAGGTATACACTAGGTCTGTTGCACTTGTTCCAGTTGGTTTTACTGTTGATGCAACAACTGAACCTGAAGAATTTCTTCCAGTTCTGATACATTTGTATACATTATAGTCGTCTGTTAATACATAGAACTTAGAACTAAACAAATTGTTTGCACTTGTACCTGATGAAGTTTCTGTAGAACTTATATCATGTGCATATTCGTCATATGTGGTTCCTGTTGTCCAGTCATACCTTGTTAATGCATGAGAAACATCTGCAGTAGACACTTTCTTCATAGAAAGCATATCTGAAAATGAATCCATCTCCTCACTTGTTCCGTTTACTGGAACTGGTGGGGAAGTGTCGTCTGCCCATGAATGGGAACGACCTATGAAAATGTATGTTGATGAGGCACTTTCACCGAAGTCCTCTTTAAATTGTTTCGCATTATGTGTACGAAACTTCTCTGTTATTATTGCTGCCATTTTAAGTATCTCCTCAGATATTTTATACTATTTATAACACTAGGCAGACTTTATGTATGCACTATATGTAATATTTGTTCTTTTTAACTCCCTTTTTTCAAATTCGGGAATGAATAGGTTAGGATAGTAATCATTTAAGTCACTAATTCTCAAACCTTCGGGTTTAGACTCTTCACTTAGAATGTTTCCATACCCATCTTCTAATAATATATCATCGCCATCAGTTTCATCTTTTAGGTAATATGATATATCGTATATTCTTTGTCCTGTAATGGTATTTAGGGATTTAAAGTTTGTTCCAAATGATGCAAATGTAGTAGAAGGTACTGAAGAATCTGATGATTGTTCATCAATCATTGCACTTTCGTCCTCAAATACAATCCTATCTCCATTTTCAAACAGAGTATACTTGTCATTTAAGTCGGGATTCCTCTCTGATACAAAGTATTGCACCTCTTCTGTAGTTGTTGCAGTTTCTAATCTTATCAAAGTCTCATTGTCTTCAGATATAATTCTATCTCCAGCCTCTCCCTTGACTTCTGCAAATCTTCTTTCTTCAAATCTCATGATACATGCTTCTTCTTCAAGTTCTATCTTACTTCCATCTTCCATTACTAAGATTTCTTCACTTGGTTGATATAAATCTATAATTTTACCTTGGTCTGCAGCTACAAATTTTCTATTATGGTAGTCTAATGTGTCTTGATTATCCATTAAATTAATTGAACCTACAGAACGGACAACACCTCTTACATTATCAGTTCTAACTGAAGGTATAGATTTGTTTACAATCTTCAGAATGTTCATGTGTCGGTTTCTCATTTTAGAGTCACCATATTCTGTATCGGGTTCTGTTATTCCACCACCAGTTCTAGGGTCTGTATTATATACAGGTTGTCCTGCTTCGTCAAGCGTTAATAGACCAATACCACCTTCGGGGCCTGTTGCAGACATATCTGCATGTAAGAGATATGTTCTTAATGAATTTGCAAATGCATTTGATACAGAAAGAACAGGTTCCATTACCATAATAATTGTTGGTTGGAACTTAGAAGTTCTTGTTTGTCCACTAATTGAATTTTCTAATGCAACCTCACCAAAGAATATATGTCCAGCAGGGTGAAGTAGGTCTTTAACTGTAGACCTATATTTGTTAATTGATTCCCCAACCTTAATGACATATGAATGAGTTTGATAGTATCTACTGTCTTGAAGGTTTGTTGCAGATGCGTTTATATGTCCTTTGTCTGTTAAGAATTGTTCTTGTATTATACCTTCACCACCAAACTTACCTCTTGCATTAAATGGGTTGGATTTCATTACCTCAAATTGGTCGGTGTTTTGGTAAGTGACAACTTCATCTATTAGGAAGTGTCCGTCTAAATTTGTATATTTTAATATGTGTCTATCTGCATCATAGTTAACAACCTCAGCAGTTGTTCCTGATGATTGACCTGTAATAGTCACACCTTTGTTTAAAGTATTAGTTGGTGTAGTAATCAACATGGGGAATACAGATTTGTCTGATACTACTGAATCTTCTGTATAGTCTCTACCTTGTTCAACAATGTTTAGTGATTTAATTCCACCAATCTCATCTGAGAAACAGAATATCTTACCACCTGTACCACTTGAAACACTTACTTGTGTGTTTGCACGTGCAGTAAGAGATGTTCCACCATTGATTATTTCACCATTTTGGAATGCACCAGTATCAGTTGATAATCTTTTTACAACTACTCGTTTCTTATCTTCTTCTATTTTTATAATAGTTGCTGTTGCGTTAGATGTTCCACCAGTCAAAACTTCATTTAAAACAAACCCACTAAGGTCATCAAAGTAGATATATCCGCCTGGGAATGCAGTTGGTACTGATTGATAACCTGCACCACCACTTAATATCTTTATACTTCTAATATTACCAACAGTAGTCTCTAAGTTTATCTCTTCTCCGTCTTCATATAACAACTGATTAAACTCAGTATACATGTCAACTCTTTGACCAACAGATAGTGCAGTTGAAAATGTCACTCTATCGTTTTTGTGTGAATAGTCGTGTGTAGTGTAAGAAGTGTTTGGTGTTTGTAATACGTCATCAACAAATACTTTAAGTGTGTTATCATTAAATATGATTAGATTACCATTGTCATCTCTGACACCTGGCCCACCCACTAAAGTTTGACCTGCAGTTGCAGTGACTTCATAATGTCCAAATGTAGAACCACCTTCAAGTAATACCTCGTCTCCTACAGAACCAATTACTGCTTCTGCACCACCACCTTGTGTTCCTGTATTTTCAAATACAATTAGGTCTCCACCTTCATAGTTTTGACCACCTTCCTCAATGAAAATTTCTGTAATACCACCTTTAGATAAACCGTCAACTCTTGCTTGACATTCTGACGCATTCGTGTTATTCTTACTACCTGCAAAGAAAACTTTGTCATTGAGTGAATACAATGAACCTATTGAAGATTCTTCTAGTAATAAACCACCACCATTAGTAGTTTCTGTATTTAATTGACTTCCGTCATAAGTTCCACTATAGACTGCAGCTTGACCTGATTCTAAAAGAATGTCGCCACTATCATCATGCGATATATAAGTTGATGATGATTCGTCTGATACATCATTCACAACACCTATTACAGTTCCAGTATATTCTGTAATACCATCACGGTCTATAAATGTGACGGTAGAGCCTTGTGTGAATTTACCAATATGATTATCTGTAATCTCTAGTGAATACTTTCTGTCTTCAACAGAATCTACAAATACATTTTCTACAACTGATTCTGCCTCAATTATTTTAGTACCACTTTGATACTGAACAATTCTATCTGTTTGTTGTGGTGGTGCAGATACAACTTCCACTCTCATTCTTCTTACTTGACTATAATCTGATTCACTTAGATATATTGTTTCATTATCGGGATATCTAATTGTTGCGTCTTGACCATATAACAGTCTCATTAAGAACTGTACAGATTCTGCAGTTCCTTTTGTCTGATATAAATCTTTAATGTGTTTTATTGTTAACCTTCGGTCAACAGTAGAACCTATATCCAATGAAGGTATAAAATCATTTTGGAAGTATTGTAAAAATTCTTCAGAGGTTCTATCAATATCAGAGTAGTCTAATAGTTTATTGTTTGCAAGAACAGAGTTCTGTTTAAAACTTCCAACTACACCTGTTTGTTTTGATTCTCTACCAGTAATTGTTTCTCCTTTTAAGAAACCATTTCCTGATATAGTGTTTACATAAATCTTATCCTCAATTACAATATCAATTCTTGCAACGGATTTAGATTTAGTACCAACAACATATTCTCCTTTAGTAAATGGAGAGGCTAATAATGTTGGATTTAAAATTGATTGTTCTGTAATAATTTTAGATGACTCTGAAGTCGGTGAAAAACTGGTATCGGATTCCAATAATAGGTCTCCGATACCATCTTCCAAACTTAAATTATCAAGAACTGATTGCGAAGATAATGTAATTATCTCTGCTTCTAAGTATTCAAAATATGACTTTAGAAATGCCTCAAGTGCAGGACTTTCCTCTCTTACAAATTCAGGTAAGAGATTTGGAAGTCTAGAACTTAGACTATCTGTTGCATATTTCTTCATATTCTATTTTACTGTACTGTTGCACCGAAAACAGAAATTGGGTACCATTTAGAACCGTCCCAAATACAAATCACAGCTTCACCTTGTGAGTCAAGTACTATTTCAGTACCTGAAGTTGATGAATAACCCCAGTTAGTGACTTCAATGTTTGCACTGTATGAACTTGCTGGTTCAGTTTTTGCATAAATGATTTTAATTTGACCAACATCTGTACCGTCATCTAAAGTAAATGCAACTGAAGCTCCAGCACCTGACAAGTCAATCGCTGATACGAATGATGATGCAAGGTTTGATGCTGTTGCAGTCAAAGTTGTGATATCATCTACTGCTAAATGCGTAGGGATATTCTCAAACAATTGACCAATTGTCATTTTCTTATTTACTGGTGTTCCGCCAGGATTATCTACTATATGCAATAAATCATCAGCACCGATTTCTGAATCTGCGACTGCTGTTAAAGCACTTATTTTTTTATCTGCCATTTTAATTTTACTCCTATAAAATCCAAATTAATGGGAAACTACTCGGGGGACTCCCGACCACTTTCTACATAACGATTAATAACTACTGGAAGAGGTTGATGTATAACCAACTCCAGCACTTGATTCACCACTTGCGATGGTGTCTATTTCACCTTTAACCGTAATAGATTGTTGGTCGATATCAACTAGATTGCCTCTAGTTGCAACCACATCTAAACTATTAGGGATAACGGTAAAGTCAATCGTACTGTCTACATTTACTACTGAAGTAAAGAAAACAGTATTGATTGAAATTTTTCCAGTTGAATAGTCTACAGTACCTGCAGAACTATCTTGATAGATTCTTGTTGACCCCGATAGATAGTATCTTCTTAGATTACCATTACCGTCATCATCGAAATACTGAGTATTTACTGAATCACCTGAAACTTTAAAACCAGTAGTGGATAAAATACCACCACTAGCCTTTGCATGACCTACATGTGGGTTGTAAAGTCCATTACCGAACTCAACAACTACACCTCTTGTAGTGTCTGTAAAAACTTTTTGGGATTTTTTCAATCTAATGTTTGTTGTGTTAGAAAGAATTGAATCGTTTGAACTGTCTATATCTTTTATAAGATTAGAGTGTCTAAAGATTGAATCAAAATTACTTAAGTTTTGATTATCGAATGTGTTAATTGCATTTGTCACTACAGTCTCCAACTCACCTTCTGATAACGAAGTTGCATTTGGGTTATATTTAAAAGAAGTGGAAATTAATATTTTGATTATTTCGGGGTCAACAATAGTCGGTCTAACTGTTAACATGTTCAATGCATTTAACTTTTTAATAACATTACTTTTTTCAGTATCGGATAAGTAATCAGAGTTCTTAGGTTTTAAAGCAACAAATATCTTTCCATACTCGGGTGGACTATTATCTTCGCCACCCCATACTGCAACTGCGTCTGCATTTGGATAATACTCACTGACTTTTGCTTTGTAGTCATTCAATGTGACTAGTCTGTTTTGTGAAGTATAGAACTTATTGGCTTTAAACTTGATAGAATCTATAGACTCTTTCTCTGCACCACCTTGAGCAACTGAAGAGGCAGTTATTGTGGTATTTGAAAACCCATTGATATTGTTTAACATTGAAAATGTTCTAGCACCATTTGCATGGTTCTTATCTACTATAATATAAGTTATAGTTATAATGTCACCATCTAATAGTTGTTTACCTAATACTCCATCTCCAAAATATATTTCTCTAAATCCATCTTCGTTTTCTTGTTCATAAAAAACGGTAGACTCTGTTGTTATTGTTGAGATGTTAGTTGATAATGCATAGGTTGTTGAAACACCATTTGAGTTTACATTTACTTGTATTCTTGATTTGTCAACTCTGTTGTTAGTTAGTACAAATTTAGGATTAGGTAATTGTGAATCATATACAAAAGTATCACTTGCATATATTCCTTGAACTAAGTTTACCTGATTGTAAATGTAAGAGTCACCATTTTGTGTTGGTTTTATTGTAGTTGGACATACAAAGGAATATGTTTTACCATCAAAGGTGGTATTGAAAATAGAACCTCTACTTAAAGTCATTTCAGTAGTTGTCGGGTAAGTTCCATCAGGGTTTCTCACATCACTAAGTGTAATATCTACAATTGCAGTTGAACCCGTTTCTGATTGAGGAACAAATCCTAAATCTTTTGCACGAGACACTACATTTTTTCTAATTTGAGCAGAGTCTAAGAATAACTCTGAAGCTGCAATGTTTGTATTTACTGCACCAATGTGTGAAGCGTATGCAAGTAAGTCTATTAATACAGACATGTTTGAACCATCAAAGTCATAGTCTTTGAATTGGTCTTGTCCTTTAAGATAATTTCTAAGATTTATTGATATATCATCAAAATCTAAATCGGTTATGTTTAATTGTGAACTTTGTATAGCCATTATCTTGTCCTTGTCAATACGTATTGAATTTCTTCTACATTAATACTGTTTATTACTTTAAAATGAATTGTCATGTTTAGTTCATTACGATTTACTTCGTCTAATGATATTTGTACATCACTTACTCTAGGTTCATATGTTTCTATTTTATTTGCAATTTTTTGTGCAACCCTTCCATGACCAAACATGGTAGTATCTAATTCAAATAACATAGACCTTATGTCTGCACCAAAATTTGGTTTGAACGGTCTTTCATATGCATTAGTTGAGACTATATTTTTTATAGACCTTACAACTGCATCAACATCAGTGGTTCTTGTCACATCTCCTGTAATTGGGTGTGATTTAAAAGAAAGATTTAAGTCTGAGTAAATGTTCTCACTTGCGACTGTTTTTCCGTTGTTAACATATTGTGCCATAATACTATTTATACACTCTTAGGAACTGAAATGTCAATTGATTGTGGAAAGCCTACAAGTTTTAGTATATCACAAAATGTTAGATTTATAAAATCGAATATCTTACCAAGACCTATTGCTTTAAAGAACTTTTCTACAATTTTAACCCAATCAAATAATAGTTTCTTCTTCCAGTTAATTATAAAATCTCTAAAGTCTGAAATTATCTCATTGATTTTATCTTCTAGTGATTGTACACTTAATTCAACCTTACTACCTATGATTGCAAGTATGTCAAATCCAGCAATGTTTAAACTTTCTAGTTTGTTTATAATATACTCTCTATACTCTTTACTCTTTTCTCCAAACTTTGCTTTTGCTTGTGCCTTCCATAGATTAATTAATGCACCTAAATCAAATTCAAAAAGAGCAGGTAGTTTTGGAAGTCCTAGTGAATCCCATATCTCTTTGAATTTACCAATGAGTTTATCAAATAACTTGAATATGGAGTTAGTCACCCAATCCATAATTTCACTCTTTAAATATCTCCATATAACTTTTGCTTTCCACTCATTACATTCTACTCCAAACTCACCGTCAAACAATTTGAACTCATCAGGAATGAGTGCATAAAAGTTATCTATCCTTGCACCGATTTGGAGTTTTATATTTGTCTGTTCTTCTTTGGTTAAGATTTTAAGTACATCTATCTGTATTCCTAAAAGAGTGACCTTGAATGATACTGGAATAATCTTACTAATCAATTCCATAATCTTTACTGGGATATAGATATGAAACTCTTGCAATAGTTCTTCTATTGCTTCTCTGGCCTCTTTACCCCAATTACGAACTGTTCCCTTGTCCCAATATGGAGAAGCAATATTTGCAAGTTTGTCCATGAAGTCTTCTACTTCTTTAATAATTTTTTGTATTTCTTTTCTTGCATCTTCAGTTATCTCACTTGCATTTGTCACAAGATAAACTTTTAGTTTACTGGGTATATCTCCTATCTTTGCAATTGCATTGGCTAAGTCTGCCTTGGTTGGAAGATTTATTATAGTTCCATCAGGACATGGAAGACTATTGGGTATAACTGGAAGTACAAGTGCCATTATGAGTTCAACTTAATAACTGTACTATTTAAACTTATAATAGGTGCAACAACTGATAGATTACCTGTAGATTCAATATCAGTTTTTCCTTTGACTTGTATCTTTGCATCTCCTTCCACAAACACTTTACAATTACCACCAACATACATTTCATTGTCTTTGTATACAGCATACCAATTGTCATTTACAATTCTAGTCACTTGAGAACCATCAGGGTGTATTTCAAAGAAGGTTCCTGTTCTATGTTCTACTGCAATCCTTTCTGCATCTCTTGTATCGTCTACTTCTATTACGTGACCCGATTCAGATTCATAAACTTTATTGTATGGATATTGTGGTGAAGGTATATCATGAAAACTAGAAGGTGGATTCATGAT
>Ga0213869_10000220_pt1 | contig 47364 bp, 26 predicted proteins | sample PICome_10_FD_160083 | JGI IMG/M metagenome (GOLD analysis project Ga0213869, IMG submission 160083) | Coastal seawater microbial communities near Pivers Island, North Carolina, United States - PICO132 | ecosystem: Environmental > Aquatic > Marine > Coastal | place: USA: North Carolina...
TATCGATTTCTTTGACAATCCGGCAATGGAAACACCCGGTGCGAGATTCTGGAATGTATGGCGTTAAATGAAATACAGACAAACGACAAACAGTATTAAAAGATACAGGCTCTGAGATAGCAACCTGTTAGCCACAAAACCGAACTCATCCAGGTAATGTGGTTCCCGTGAGATACCAGTGACGGTAGTGTAAGGGGGGACAAGGCTCACCGCCTCCTAGTAGCACCCGAGATTGAGATGATGATGCCATCACATGATGACTCATTCTTCACCTTTATAGGTGAATTATGACTTCACCATACATGATAACGGCTTTAAAAAAAATTACAAACAAATGAAAGAGTTGAGTGAAACGAAACGATTGAATGTAGTTTGTAAAGACACGAAGTGTCTATATACATTTCCAACTATGTAAATATTTGTGTTTTGCCAGTATTTCTACTATGTTGTCAGGCATATCAATAAGTTCTCCCAACAATAAATTACCCACAGTTAATCTTTTATCATTAAAATCGTACGGCATTTTTTCCTGCACCTTAGTATAAAAGTTAAACATTCTACGCATCTGAGTATTCTGTTTGCTCACAGTATTATAAACGCCTTGACCAAACCACATAAACAATGTATTACGCATCAGAGTAGTGCATTCTACTTGTTCAGGTGTAATGTCTAAATCGTTGTCCAGATATATTGAATAAAATGATTTACCCACATGTGGATATGCCATGTACAACTTTCCGGGTTCTCGTGTAATCGTAAAGTGATTAAGTGCAGACTCTGGTAAAGGTACACCAGCATCGCCATCGCACATAAAATAAATTGTTGAGCTGTTGAGTTTGTTTTGTAAAAATTCTAAATGATGTATTCTGCTGTTAAAGTTTCTGAGTACCTGATGCAATTCGGGGTCGTTTTGTTCTGCAAAATCATGAAGTTCCACAAACTCACTATGTAAGACATTTAAATCGTCTCCTAGATCCTTGTCAGGAAGTCTGGTTGCAACAAAATTCTTAATTTTATCCAGTTCAGTAACAATGTCTTGTTCTGTTTCACCAAATCCATAAAATTCTTTTCTGCTGATTATATTATTGGCTTGTTGTTTCATTCTGTCATAAAACAATCTGCCGTGGTCTGTGTCGTATATTCTATATGTCAGTTTGTGAGACTTGTTTTCACCAAAATATACATCAATTAACATAGTCTGTGTCAGTATTATATGATGTAAACCCGCCCTCTTTTACTACAGTTAATACATTGTTTACTCTGCCCACAAGTTCTTCTTTGTGGGAAATTAACATGATATTTTTGCCTTGTTCACGATGCATTTTTTTAAGTACTGCAAGAGCATTTTCTACACCCATTGTATCCATACCTGAATCCACAAGTTCGTCAATACATAACAGGTTCATAGGCCTGTTTAAACTTTCATACATGTCTCTAAATGCCCAACTTAAACCTAAGATAAGTCTGTTACGCTCTCCACGACTTAAATTATCAAAGTCTAAATCTCTGCCGTATTCAGTAATATCAACACTAAGGTCACTACTAAACTTAACATCATGTGGCAAGCCTAATTTTTCCAGATAAAATGCTAATCTGTGATTTAAGTATGCAATGTTTTGGTCTATAATCTTTTTACGGATAAAACTGTCTTTGCTGGTTAATAGTTTATATAAAAATTCTTGATGTTCCTGCAAGTGTGTGAGTTCATTCATAGTCTCAAAACTTATTTCTTGTATTCCTGTTCTTGTTAAACTGTCTATCTGTTCTAAATAGGGATTTTCGTCCTGTGCTTTTTCCTCAAGTTGTGACATCATGGTTTCCACATTGTGTTTGTGTTGTAAGGCGTCTTCAATATTACTATATGATGTAACAGGAACTTCAGGTATGTCTCCAAAATCTGTGAGACTTTCTTCTAAACCATTAACTCTTTGGAATAAATCGTCATAATATGTTTGTTCAGTATCAATTTTTATTTTTAAGTCTTGTGTATATTCTTCGTGTGTATCTAAATGAGCAGTAGGTTGTTCACATGCTGGGCAAACACCTGATTCGGCACTTGCAAGATTGCTTCTTAATTCGTCTATTTTTTCTAAACTTCTGTCTAACGAAATTTTTGTTCTGTTGAGTTCCTGCTCTGCAATATTTTTTGCTTGTTGCTGTTCTTTTAGTGTGGTTTTTATTTTATGTTTGTCTAATTCTTCGTCAATATTAATAGTTTCTAAACTCACAATAGCATTACCAAGCTCTTCTATCTTTAAGTTTTTGTTGGCTTCCCAAGCCTTACCGCGACTTTCTATTTCAGCAATATTTTTTTCTATACGTTTATTGCTTTCTTCAACAGCATTTATACGAATTTCTTCTTCTTTTATTGAATCTCTAGTATTTTTTTGCCTTTCTTTTAACACTTCTGCTTTACGAGATAACTCAGTTATACCCAGTAATTGCTCTATCATATCCCTTTGATCGTTGTTTTTCATGCTCAGGAAAGGCTCAGTATAAGTGTTTAGTGCAATTAAATGCTTAAACATATTATGTGGAAAGCCTATTATTCGCTCAATTTCTTTCTGTGTTTCTCTGCTATCGCCTTGTTGTTCACCATCTAATGCATCTTGGCCATCAATATAAAATTTAAGTATATTAGGACGTCTGCCACGTTCTATCCTGTATTGTTTGCCTTTTATTTCAAACTCTACAGTAACAATCATGCCTTTGCCATTAGTTTTGTTTATGAGATTATCTTTACGAATGTTTGTTAGTGCATCTCCATACAATGCATAACTGAGTGCATTTATTATAGTAGTTTTACCAGTACCGTTTCTGCTACCGTCTCCGCCCATGTCTAAGTTGTGTCCTAGTACAAGTGTAAGTTGGCAGTTATCAAAATTTACTGCCTGTGTGTTGTTGCCAACACTCATAAAATTCTTTGCTGATACGTTTTTAATCTTTAACACTAATCAATCTCTATGCTGTTATAAATGTTTATTAATTGTTCTTTTTCTACTGTTTTACTTTCTATTGTTTCTAATTGTTGTATAACAATTTGGTCAACACTTTCGAAACTAATTTCACCGCCTTCAAATTCTTCTTCTTCCTTTACAGGCAATAATTGGAGTTCACGAACTTTGTATTGCTCTGCAAACTTCTCTCTGATAAAGTTTGCTTCTTCATAACTAATGTTGATGTCCAATTTAACTCTAGCATAAGTATATTCGTCTAATAAATTTTGGTGATCATCCAATAACTGTTTTAGTGTAAAAACTCTGTACTTGGGACACTCAGTCCAATTTACATATTGAGGCTCTTGACCCCATGTTAGGAACATTGCACCACGTTCGTCATCGTCCACATCTGCGTAATTATGTGGGAAAGCATTACCAATATAATGTATATTATTTTTATATTGACGTTTGTGGAAATGACCACTAAACACATACTCAGGACCACTCAACATTTTGTCATTAATGCCTCCGTGGTCGGGCATTTCTACCATTGCATTCATTTTAAAGTAGGGTAACTCAAAATGTCCAAACATATATTTGACATCCATTTTTGCTACCTGTTTGTGTTCATCGCCCACTAGCCAAGGTATAATAGCAACATCATCTTGTAGGAAATGCTCATCTACCATAACAAAATTAGATAGATCTCTAGCATACTCTATACTATTTAAATCACGTTTTTCTCTGTAATATAAATCATGATTTCCAGTTATAAAGTAAACAGTTTCAAATGCTTCATTAATTTTCTTAAGGTCCTTTATAGTTGCATTCATTGTTGCAACATTAACACTTGCTCTATGATGATGCCAGTCTCCTAGGAATATACATGTTTCTGCATTTCTGGCTTTTGCTTCCGCAATAAACCAATCCACATACCTGGCACAATCTTCTATATGTAAACGGCTGTTCTGTTTTAATCCGTAATGAATATCCGTGAAGCATGCCGCTGTTTTAAACAGTTGGGACATATTTATTAAGTGTTTATATCTGTTTGATTCGCTTGTTCACGAATGATTCTCATCTCGTTCTCATGCTGTATCTGTCTGCCATAACTTGGTAAGTGTCCTTGCTCAATCAGTATATCGTCTCTGATAGTTTGGTTTCTTTTTTCCAAATTAAGTATTCGTGTAAAACTGTTATTAACTGCGGCTGTATAATATGCAAAAGGGTTGTCTGATTTCATTTCGTTAAACTGTAAGCCGATGTAACTTAATTGTACTAATGCTTGTCCTCTCATTTCATCAATGTAAGTATACCCTCTCCAATTTGCTCTGTGGGAATATCTTTCTACAAGTTTTAAAAACATATGACCTAACTTGTTAGTAATTTTACCGTGTTTACAATTAAATTGACCATTGCTTAAACCACCTTCCCAATGACTTCTAGATACTTCTTTGACCTCGTCACTAACATATGCATAATGCTTAAATGGAGGAAAGTTTACTTTTGCTAAAAACTCTGCTTCAGTTTTAGGATTTTTCTTTCTGCCTGGCTCTTCAGGAATATGTTCCATAGTCATAACACGAAACACTAAATCCTCTACAGGAATACTTTTAGGGTCTACAGCAAATTGTTTTTGCTTGGGCTTGTTCTTATAATCCTTAGGATCATGAACTGCCATTGCGGCTTGATATCCTTCAGATTGCATCTTTGATGCCCTATTTTCTCTTGCGGCTTTTATACTATTTCTGTTTATTTTTTTAACATCTTGCAGTATAATATCGAATTCAGAGTATTTTTCGTCTGCTAACCAGCAGAATGTCATTTTACTTTTGTGAATTTCTTTTAGAATATCTTTATTATTAAGATAATTTACTTTTTTAGGCTGTGCCATTAATAACTCTCCTCAAAATTATAATTCATTTATATTGTTAGTATTATACACAGTCTTTAGTGTATGTCAATAAGTATTTATAAAAAGCGGCCAATTAAAATATGTTTTAATGAAAACGATAAATACTAGTACAGGAGATAAAATGTCAAAATTTTTTAAATCAGTTAATAGCAAAATTAATAACAAAATCGGCAAAGAGATGGGTAAACTTGATCCCAGGTTACAATCCATTGTGGGTGCTTTTTTTCCTGGTTTAGGCGGAGGAATAGAAAACTATAAAGATAATGCTTTCATGGACTTGTTAGCAAACCGTTCTGCTACACTACAACAACAAGTAGCAAATTCAGGCCTAATATCAGTAAAAGATCAAGCAGGTGCAAAACCTAGAAATGTTGACTGGCGAGCAAGACTACGGCCTAAAAATGCAGGAAAAGACTCTATATATGGAACAGAAAACGACCCTAACAGTTTATTAGCACCACTTAAAAAAAGAGGTGGATTGATTTGGCAAGAGACACCACTTATCTTCTTGGCTGGTTTAAACGAATACAATGAGCATTTAGCACATGGTATGAATTATCCTGTGGTAACTTATAATTATAGTAGACCGCCTATGCTACCTGTTACAGCAGATTTTTTTGCAAATGACATTTATGAAGCTCAATATCTTTTAGCAATAATACATTTCTGCAGATCGGTTACAAAATCCTATTTTGGAGAAAGTGCAATAGAGAACGGTAGATATGGTACACCACCGCCAGTGTTAATATTTGAGTACATGGGCGATCACGGATTTAACAAAGTTCCTGTAGTTGTTAGAGACTATAACTTACAACTTCCTAATGATGTTGACTATATTCCTGTAAAATCAAAAATACCTGGTGAAACTGGAGAACAAACTACTTATGTTCCTGTTAGATTTAACTTACAGATTAACTTAACACCAGCATACACACCTAAGAAAGTCAGAAAAGAATTTGATCTAGATGCTCTAAGAAGTGGGAAAAATTACAAGAAAGGATTTATTTAATGTCTAAGTATAACAAGAACTCTTTTATTAAAAGTCCAAGAATTTTTGACAAGAAGTTTTTGGATTTAAATACTCTGCCTAAAATTGTGCAAAGCAATGGTGATGTAGTATACACTATAGAACCTGATTACGATGAAAGACCAGATATTTTAGCAGATAAAATATACGGCTCTTCAGAGCTATGGTGGGTATTTGCATTAAGAAATCCAGATGTACTGTATGACCCAATAAGAGATTTTAAAACAGGTGTAGATATTATATTACCGTCTGAAAGTGCTGTACAAAGAGTTGTGAGGAACTAACATGGTTGGTGGTTACGGCGATTTGTTTGGTGGGTATAATAACTTTAGTGATTTAGCCGACCAAGTAAAAAACGCAGATAAATTGCAATCCGAATCAAAGGATCTGATTTTAAATGCCTATAAACAACAAACTTCGGCCTATGGAGAAGTTAATGAGGCATACAAAAAACTTAATAGCACGTCATCAATGGATGATATTAATTCTTTTCTACAAAAACAAAATGAAAATTTTAAACTTCTAAGTGACGAACAAATAGAAGAGATAAGAAACAATTTCAATAATAATTTTGGTGACTCCATTGCCAACAACTTACTTGATGGTGTTGATACAACAGATGAAGATGCAGTATCGGCTGTAAGAGAAGGGAAATACTTACCTAACAGAGTAAACGAAAATATACTAGATAGTTATGCCACACCTAACTACCATTTAAGACTTTTTATGATGGAAAGAAACTGGGTTAACTCAATGCGTACTCAGGAAGTTCCAGATGAAAAATCCTCAATCAAATATGAAATAGAGCTTCCAGAAGAAGCAGAAAAAATAGTAGTAATAGCAGAAACTAGTGCTACAGATATCACAATAGATAATATGGATATAGAACACTTCCTATCAGAACCAGTAAAAGGAAAAACAACTAGTGTTGGTACTAGTGTTGGATTTACTTTAACTGAACCTGGGAGTGTAAGTTTACTGGATAGGTTAGCGGCCGCTAAAGCATACTTGGGTTACACAAACACTGGTTCATTTGAACCTTCAAATCAAAACGAAGAAGCAGTAATCACAGGTGGCGGACTAGTGCCTTTTTATTTAGAAGTTACTTTTAAAGGTTATCCAGATGACCCAAGTGGAGATGAACCAAATGGAAAAGCAGACCCAGAGCAAATTGGTAGAAAATTTATATATGAACTAGCATATCTTAAATTTGATATGGATATACAACCACAAGGAACCACATATAATTGTACTGCCCATATTGGACAAGATGTTGCTAGATTCCCTGAGTATACATTATTAAAAGAAGAAATAGTAATTGAAGGGGACACTATATCATCTCTATTATTAAGTTTGCAGAATAGATTGAACTCTGTTCAGAATGATTTAGTTTCAGAAGGTAATCCAGCAAAAACAGAATTTAGGATTAATTTTAATAATATTTTTAGGCCTGAGGTAGCAAATGAAGATCCAGAGACTGGAGAACAATTTGATAAAAATGGTAATTTAATCACATACAAAGATACACTTGACTACATAGGTGACAAACTGTTTATTGATCCAGAAAAAGTAACTCCAGTAGAGAAAGCCAATACCCCTGAGTGGTATAGATCAAATGTGGGTGCCTATGGAGATGCCTCTTTTCAAAGTAATGATACTCCTACAGTTTATGCTAATTATGGTACTATTAATTTAGATCCACCAGGATCATTAAATAGTTCTCCCATATCTGCGGTGGCAACAGATTTTAGTACCGAAATATATAAAGAGGGAGCAAATAAACAAAAATTTAAAACAATTTTAGAAGAGCCTGGCCGAGTAAGAATAAATATTCCGCAAGGCAGGTCAGTATATGATGCTGTAAACAGTATTATGAGTTTATGTTATGATCTTATGAGCAAAGCAACTAGACTGGTAGATTTTGAAGACCCATCTAAAGGCGTAAACACAGACCAAACATATGTATATTGGTATGATATTGAACATTTTATTAATACTGATCTAAGTGATAGTGCATACGATCCATTAAACAACAACTATAAATCCAAAATCGAGTACTCAGTGACATTAATAAAAAATGCTAGAGCTGATATTGGTATTTCGGCAAATGAACTAAGCATGTCTTTAAGTGCGGAGGATATTACCTCTAGATTAAATGAATTAAAAATATCAAAAGAATACCTCTATATGTTTACAGGGCTGAACGACCAGATCATAAATATGGATTTAAAATTTGATGAAGCCTATGTACTTAGTGTACCTTTTTATGGTATAGGAAACCCGCAAGAACAATTAGCATATGCATTATCAGGTGATTTAACTTTAGATGAAGCAAACAAGTCTGACAATGTGCTGTTAAATTCACCTAGTGATAAGGCTACCGAACAGCAACAAAAAGATAATATTTTAAAATTTATTAATGATTTAAAAGATGATGCAGGCGAATTAAAGGCTGAAGCAAGTGGACTAACAGAACAATTAGCAAATCCAAATACAGGAATGTTTGGTAGAGAATTTTTAGAAACAGCATTAACAAATAAAGGTAGTAAAGAAGAAGCAGATTTGGTTGAAGCCATACGAAAAAGTGACAGTTTAAGACAAGCCGTAAACGCCCAACTTACAAAAAACAGAATATCAGCAAATGCTAATAGTCCAACATCCAGTGATTCATCTGACGACCCAGATGGTGAAAACCCAAAACCAGAAAATGAAGAAAATATAGAAGAAACAGCAAGAGAAATTCCTGTTTGGTCGTCCCAATTAGTTCCAGGATTAGAAGGACCTGGTGATGATCCTAGAATTGCTAGAGCATTTGGTAGTATACTAGATGAAAAAATTAACTCTTACACTTCAAGCACAACTTTAAAAACTGCTGATGTAATAACAACAAAAACATCAACAAACCGACAGTTCATAACACAACCAGTTGAAAGAGGCTCTGTAAGACAAACAGCATTTGCACATTTAATGCATCAGCATTCTGGGGCAGTATCAACACAGCGAATAAATATAGACGTACGAGGGGATCCTTGGTATTGGGGTAAGGGTAATTTTTTAAAGGCCGATGCTAAAGGAGTAAGTGAGTATAAAAATGATTTAGATGGCTGTTATTATGATTCTGGAGGCCCACATATACTGTTAATGATAGAAGCACCTAGAAAATTAGATTTTGATACATCTGACGAAGACGCTGATATAAACACAGGCATGTATAATATGGGACATTTAAATTATACTATGAGCGGTGTATACTTGGTCACAAACGTATCGTCAAATTTATCTGATGGTGTATTTACAACTAGTCTGAGTTTAACAAGAAATAGCAATTATGAAGTTAGCAAATTAGAACGTGTAAAAGAAATAATAACAGATAGAATCCAAGAGGAATTAGATAATATAGATAACCAAGAAGGTGGTGCTGTTAACCAGGCAAAAGAAGCAATTGAATCAAATTTTGAAAATTATAATGAAACCTTTGATAGTAATATAACCCCTAATTTTTATTCAAATGATTAGAGAAAAAAATGAGTAGAGGCGATCAGGCTAACGGTCAAATAGATTCAGGTAATACAACTCCTGAAGGATTAAGAAACACAGTAAAAAATCTGGAATATACCGGTGTTCATTTGGCTATGGTTACTGACGCCAGTGACTATCACAGAGAAGGAAAAATAAAAGTTTTTATACCTAAATTAGGTGGTGATATTGCTAAGATATTTAATACTTACAACTCTGTTAATCAGGTTATAAGTTCCGTTCAAGGGGCAGAAAGGTATGCTAAATGGAGCTCACCCTTTTTAGGAACAACACCAAAGTTCACAGGCGGTAATGCAGAACTTGACAATATGTCATATGAGCAGACGCAAAAATCTTATGGTATGTGGATGGCTCCTCCTGATCAAGGAAATTTAGTATTAATAGCATTTGTAGGTAATAATGTAAACGATGTTTATATATTATCTTGCATAGGAGGCCCACAGTTTAAATCACACATGATTCCATCTATACCAGGTTCTCTTTTTAATTATGGTTTAGGCGGAAGCGGTATTAACCTACCAGTTGCAGAAAAATCCATAATTGATCCAATTAAGGGCCAAGAAGGTGCAGACGTCCCCAGACCACCACACCATGATTTAGCAGAAGCATTAGTAAAACAAGGTCTTATTTTAGATAAGGTTAGAGGTACTGCTAGATACGGAATGAAACACAAAGATATAAATTCCACATATGGTATTCTTACTCCAGGACCAAAAGTAAGATCTGCTGAAGAGGGTAAAGGTAACCCAAATCACAGAACAGGTGGACATACTTTTGTAATGGACGACACTATAGATAGTCGACATATTAGATTAAGAAGTGCTGGTGGTAACCAGATACTTTTAGACGATAATGAAGGCATAATTTATATAATTAATAAATCTGGTACAGCATGGATAGAACTTTCCAAAGAAGGAGGCATTAATATTTTTGGTGAAGGAGATACTAGTATCAGAGCCAAAGGTAATTTTAATTTAAGAGCAGATAAAAATATTAATTTAGAAGCAGGAAGAAATATACGACTTAAAGCATCTGGTGATATGAAAGAAAATGAATATGCAGGTATGCCTAAAGGATATAAGTCAGGTATACATCAAGGCCCAGCAGGTTCAGGGGGTGATATTAGATTGGAGTCAGTAGGTGCGACATCAATTTTAGCAGGAACAAACTCAGTAATTAATGCAAAAAATGGTGATGCAACTATCAAAGGTGCTAACAAAGTTAATATAGATGCTAGAAAAATAAACATAATGTCTTTAATTAAACCTGCTCCTTTAGGAGATCCAGACGTACTTGGTGGAATTACAATAGAAGCATTAGGAGGCCCATTAGGGTTATTAGGCACAACTGGGTTAAACTTAGTTGGTACAGCCGGCATAGGACTTACAGGTGTTCCTATTTTATTAAATTCTCCTCCGGGAATTGCAGGTATGCCACCAATGAAAGGAACCCCAGGTCCTTCATTAAAACCACTCACCATGCAAGACTTAACAGATCTATCCAGTACACCACCTGAGTATGATAGAGACGGTGCAAATATTTTGCCGGGAGGTGGTGTAAGAAAAGATGGCGCGACCATCAGCACTATTGTAACAGAATTACTCACAGCAGAACCTTATGCAGGACATTACAAATCAGATGCGGCCGCTGATGCTAATCAACTCGGAATGTCGGAAGACCTGGGTGCAGATACTGACCCAAGTGCCCAGCCTCCTGGAGATAGCAATGATCCATATGCAGGATATAAAGCAGAAGTTAAACAAATAATAAACGAAGTAATACAAAAAAGAATTCAAGACGATCAAGAAAAACTTGATGATTTGTTGGGTAATTTACCGTTTCCTATTCCTGGACTTGAAGCATTTAAACAACAGGCAGGTGATAAGGCAAATGAATTAATGAGTAATTTTAATGTGGCAGGTCTTAAAGGAAACCTGACTTCTTTGCTTAATTATGAAGAATATTTAAAGGGTTTAATTATGCCAAGTTTTAGTTTTGATATTCCAACAGTATCAGACTTACTTGCAGGTAAATTTGGGTACGCACTAGCACTTCCAGACTGGATGGCAGAAACAAAAGCAATGATTTTGGACGTCCAGAATAGACTTGTAGAGTTAGAAAAATACAGGCAAAACCCTGCCGCCGCCTTGGGTAATTTGGCAAATCAAGCAATAGGTGAAGTTGGAGGTGATTTAGGGTTAGACAACATGAACAATGTTGGAGATGTTAGCAAATTAGCAAATAATGTAATGCAACAAACTGGTTTAAATTCTGCACAATTAAATCAGAAAGTAAGTGATATTGCAAATAGTATTACTAAAGGAGGAAACGGATAATGGCAGGTACAAGTAAAATAGAAATTTTAGAAAAAGTTATAACAAAACTTGTTCAAAAAGGTATTACTCCTGTCTTTGATGGTCCCAGCATAATTTTAGTTGACGAAGCCGGCAATAAAATGGTAGATTTTACAAATGGTTTAGGTCCAGTTGGATCTGATTTAACAATGATGACTAAACTAGAAATAGGATATCAAACTGTTAGAAGTTTAGTAAGAACCAGAATAAGTGATAATCAAACATTAGCATTGGTAAGTTTCTGTAGTCACATAGGTAATGAAAATTTTGCTAATAGCGGTGTTTTAAGACTTATAAACGATGAAAATTATTCCTTTGTGCCTGGAGCACTCTTAAGATGGCGAATGGGTAATGCTGACCAAGGAGAACCTGCAGAAGTTAGGTTAGACTTTCAACACAGAAGAGAATTTGAATCAGAACTTTTTACTACTCCAGACATTGTTAAAATAGAGTTTAATATAGAAGGCAAGAACGAAGCAACCTGGAAACAACTCACTGCTATGTTAAGAAAAAGAAAACAAGAAGCAATGGGAACAATTCTAGAAGGCCAAGTGGTGGGTGACTATTTGGAATTCGGTGATTTGTCTGAACTTTTAAATTCTGGTATTGTATCTGATGACAGGATGTCACCAGATGATCCTTTGCCTGACTACAATCCTAAGGGTTAGATATTTTTTATTTCTTTTTTAAGATCTGCATTTTCAACAAGTAGTCTATATTTTTGCTCTTGCTCATCAGCAACTGCTTTTTCAAGCAATTCAATATGATTTCTAAGGTTATTATTTTCGTTGTTTTTTTCAACAAGCATAATTCTTAATTCTTCTTCTAATGTGTTATTTAATGTTGGGACTATAGCCATATTATTTCTCAAAAATTATTTTCTGTAATAGGTCTGTTACAGTATTATTTAACAAAACTTCACTATGACCTGCTTCTATTGTGATGTTTTGAGTGTTTTTAAAACCAGGGGGAGTTGCTCCTTGGCTATCACATGATATCATTCCATCGTTTGCCTTACCGCCTAAACCAGCAACTGGGTTAGAGCCACGAGTACATACAATGTTAGTATGCATACCATTAAATGATTTTTCCTGTAGTAATGATAAAACATCAGCACCTGGTCTAGTATTCTGAAATACTTTGCCTTTAAAAAACATTCCAAATATTCTTGCAACTGGTGTGCCTTCCCATGGTGTAGCAATAGTAACTAAATGTTTAACACGTCTTGGGTATACACTAGCATACCAACTTGCTATCAATCCGCCAAAACTATGGCCTACAAGTACAACAGGTTCTTTACCAAATTCTCTTTCTTTACGAATTCTTAGTATTTCTACTATATCAAAAGGGTCGTCCTCCATATCATATGCAGGAGCAAAAAACTTATGCTCGGGTAACTTTAAGGTAAAATAATTAAAGTTTTCTGGGCTGGCATTTGCTCCATGTAAGTAGATTGCACGATTCATATGGCTATTATATACTAAATTTCTACTTTGTCAAGCATTATAACTTGTTTTAATAAATATGATAAATAAAGGTATGGCAACAACATTCAAAGGATTTAGCACAGTTGATAATATCAGAGCACCCTATTCACTTTATGATGTTGAATTAGCAAAAAGAGATCTGTTAAACGAATTTTACACCAGAAAAGGTGAACGACTTATGAGACCTAATTTTGGTTCTATAATTTGGGACCTTTTAATGGAACCAGAAGATGAGTCCACAGAGCAATTAATTAAAGAAGATATAGAAAAAATTGTTTCAAAAGATCCCAGAGTTGAATTAAAAGATACTGTACTGTTTATTTCAGACCATACAATAAGAGCTGAAGTATTTTTAAACTATGTACAGACAAATACAGATGATATTTTGTATTTAGAATTTGTAAATAACAATAGTGGTAGCGAATAAAAATGGCATACTCAGAAAGACAAAATAACCTATTTGCTTCAGAAGACTGGAAAATTGCATATAAAGTATTTTCAAATATAGATTTTACATCTTATGATTTTAATACTTTGCGGTTATCGATGGTAAATTACATAAAAGCAAACTATCCAGAAAATTTTAATGACTACATTGAAAGTTCAGAATTTATTGCAATCATAGAATTGTTAGCATTTGTCTCACAATCTCTTGCATTTAGAATGGATTTAAACAGCAGAGAAAACTTCTTAGAAACTGCTGAAAGAAGAGATTCAGTATTTAAACTTGCAAGAATGCTTGGGTATTCACCAAGAAGAAGGATACCAGCATCAGGACTTGCAAAAATTACTTCTATATCAACCAATGAACCAATTACAGACAGTTTAGGTAATAATCTTGCAGGTAAACCAATTTTTTGGGCTGATGCAAATAATCCTGATGCATATGAACAATTTATTACAGTATTAAATAATACCCTTAGTACTTCTAATAGGTTTACGTCGCCTGCAAAGGATGGCACCGTTAGTGGAATAAAAACTGAAATTTATAGAATCTTAAAAACTATAGGATCTCCACTATCATTTGGATTTACTTCCGATGTTGGAGGAGATACTAAAAAGTTTGAAATTGTTGATGCTGATTTTTATGACCAAAGATATTTTTATGAAAGACATCCTGACCCAGTAAACAGTTTTGGAGTTATTTACAGAAATGATGGTAAGGGACAAAATAGTCCAGACTCAGGATTTTTTGTATTATTTAAACAGGGCGAATTAGGATACAGAGACTTTAATTTTACTGCACCTTTACCTAATAGAGTTCAAGACTTAGCGATTCCTAATGTTAATAATTCAGATTTATGGTTACAGGAAATTAGAACCTCAGGTTCTATTATAAACAAATGGACCAAAATTCCAAATGTTGTAGGGCAAACAGTTAATTTTAATGCCCAACAGGAAAATACTAGAAACTTATATGCCACAGAATCATTACCTAACGATGATGTTAGATTAAAATTTACAGACGGTAATTTTGGAAAGATACCCACAGGGCTATTTAGAGTTTACTATAGAACTAGTGATGGTGAAAACTATGCAATTAGACCATCTAATATGGCAAGTAGAAATGTTGTCATACCTTACGAAAACAAACAAGGCCAATCCTACAACTTAACAGTAACATTTAGTTTACAGAGTACTGTAAATAATGGATTACCTACCGAATCATTGTTTAATATTAAGAAAAATGCATCGCAGGTTTACTACACTCAAAACAGAATGGTAAGTGCCCAAGATTATAATGTTTTTCCTTTTAGCAGAAGCAGTAATATACAAAAACTAAAAGCAGTTAATAAAACACATGCAGGCCATAGTAGATATATTGATATAAATGATCCTACTGGAACTATTCAAAATATTGAATTATATGGCGATGATGGTTACTTATATAAAGAGTATAACGATTCATCATTTACAACAACTATAAGTCCTAATAATACAGCAAATAATTTTGTGGAAAATACATTACCAGAACTGTTAAAAAATCAGGGACTTAATAACTTTTTATACGAAACAGCAAGATCAGAATGGGTATCATATAAAAATAATTCCTTTGATTTAGAAACTTTAGATATTACATGGAGACCTTTACCTGTAGCAAATGAAGGCACCATAGGATATATGACAGAAACTAGTAGTGTAACTTCTGGTGGATCAGAATCTGTATTAACAAATACTTATTTAACATTTAAACAAATTCAAGAAAATAATTTTATTAAATGGGTGAACCCTAATGATGTTGCTGATTATAAATGGGTAAGAATTGTTCGTGAAGAAAATGCTGGACTTTTAACAAGTGGTTTAAGCACAGCCAAAGGACCTTGGACATTAAGTGCAAGTATACCTACTGGTTGGAAAGCTCATGAAATAATAGTAACACTTAGAAAAAAATTACAAGGTACAGAAATAATATCAGTTCAAAGCCAATTAGAAAACAAAAAAACATTTGGTTTGGGATATACACCAACTTATGTATCCAGCACTTTATTAGCAGATAGTTGGTATGTAATTGAAAACGAAAATTTAGATAAAACCTCAAACTATGATGCAATTGATACAGGTAAGACAACAGGTAATCCTATAGATAGTAGTTGGCTACTTTTATTTACATTTGTTCCTATAGATGAAAACTCATACAAATATGATATAAAGATCAGAGGTGAAAATTATGTCATTCAAAGTAATAGCGAAATAAAATTTTATAATATTAATAATGTAAAAGTTGTTGATACAAATAACAAATCCAATATGGATAAAATCAGCATTACTACTTTAAACAACAAACCAGGAAGCACAGAAAGATTTAGATGGTATAATAGTAATCCTAGTGTTGATAGTTTAAACGATTCCTGGTATAGTGAAGAAACTGGAGCATTTACATCTCCAGTATCTAGCTCATATAGTATAGGGATACCATTAAGATCAAGAGATACTAAATGGTATGATGTTGGGTTCCAATGGGAAAGTACTTTCGGTATTATGAGAGTACCAACAAATAATACACCAACAGATGTTATAAATTTAGACACTTTTGTAAATGATACCAAAGTAACAGTTAATACATATTTTGATGATGGTACTGCGGCCGCACTCACAAGTAACGTAACTATAGCAAATAACTTAGGCAGGATAAGTAAAATTCCTGGTAATATTACTATACCATTCACGAATACGACATTTGGATATAATATTATTAACAGTGAAGGTAATGTAATGTATAAACAGTACAATACAGGCACATTAACAACAGAGATTTTCCATGCTAACAGCACTGGAGTAACCCATAGTTTTGGTGTAGGCGGTGCTACACATAATGCAAGTTCACTGGGAAGACTTATTTTGTCAAATGTGGATGTTGCAACACAAACTGGAAATTTAATATATACAGATTTAGAAAACCAAAATTACTTAAATGCTACAGATAGTAGTGGGAAAATATTTTTAGACAAAATAGTAATAAGTTATGAAAACTTTAAAGACAGGTTAGATAAAAACATAGATTGGCATATTACTGGAACTTATAAACAACCAGACGGATATACAGATCCTTCTAAAGTTATAGTATCACCATATGATACTGATGATGATTTAGTGCCAGATAGACCACTACAATTTGCAGAATTTGTGGACTCTAATGATTTAGTATTTTTTGAACAATATGACGATTTCGATGGCTACACTTATGAAAAACCTTCTAAAGGAGAAATATTAGACTACAGAGGCGAAACTGTTTTAATTAGGGAAGACAACAACAATACATTAAGTCCAGATACATATAATAATCCTGTAACATTTACAAATACATCCTGGATTGTTGTAGATAATTATAATATGGTGACCTCTTACTTACAAAATGATACAACAAAATTATCTGGTGTTAAAGTATATGTTGTAGAAGAAGATAAAGTTTATATTATGACGCCTAACAGCACAAATGTAAGCCAAATAAGACCAGTACTTACATCTAAATATTCAGTTAAAAAAGGTAGAGGCGAAACCCAAAATACTTTACTTCCAGAAGCAACACCAATGGTTTTAAGATGGAACCATGTTGCTGATAAAGATGTCAGAGTAGACCCTAGCATTAGTAATGTTATAGAAATGACTATTTTAACAAAAACATATAATACTGAAATAGACCAATTTTTAAATGTGGCAGGCACACCTTTTCCTGTACCACCTTCATCACAACAATTAAGTACGCAATTTAATAATCTTAATGAATTTAAGAGTGCAAGTGATAGCATTATTTTTAAAAGTGCAAAATTTAAAAAATTATTTGGAAGTGATGCAGACGCAGAACTACAAGCAAAATTTAGAGTTGTTAAACTTAATGAAAATATAAGTGATAATGAAATTAAAACTAAAATAATTAAAACAATGAATACGTATTTCAATACTGCTAATTGGGACTTTGGCGAAACTTTTTACTTTACAGAACTAAGTTCATATATTCATACCCAGATGGCTGGAGAAATAGGTAGTATAGTAATATTGGCAAAAAATAATAATGCCCAATTTGGAGATCTTTTTAGTGTTAAACCAGAATCAAATGAACTTTTTATAAGCACAACAAAAGTTTCAGATATAGAAATTGTAAGTAAATTAACTAGAAATACAATATCAATAGAAGACACATCCAATGTGGTTGTGGCAAATGATGCAGTAGCATCGTCAGGTCCTTATGCTATTAACGGTTACTACCCATTATATGCTGATGAAGTTTTAGCAAATGCGGCTGGTACTGGTACTAGTCATATACATAGATTTTACGGACAAGTATTTTACATGCCAGATGGCTTAGTAATGAATAAAACAATGTTCCATGGTAATTATACAGGTACTATAGATAATAGTAGTAGTACAGATTCTAGCTCAAGTGGAAGTAGTTCAAGTGGAAGTGGATATTAATGGCTGATAAACTTTATAAAAAGTTACCAGAAGTATTGCAGACTACTGCTGTAAAGAATTTCTTTGACAGTACTGTAGAGCAACTGTTTAGTCCTGCTAATGTAGAAACAATAAATGGATTTATTGGTAAACAGGATAGCGACCAGCATAATGTTTTAGGGACATTTATTAGAGAATCCACTGCAACTAGACATCACTATAGTTTAACACCTGCAATTAATACAATTAACGCAAATACAGGTTTAAGTGAAAATTTTATTTTTTATGATGAGTTAGTAGATAACCTAAAAGTAAATGGTGTAAGCACATCTAATCATAACAGGCTTTTTAGTACAAACTATTCCTCTTTTTTACCACCAATAGATATTGATAAATTTATAAATTATCAGGAATATTTTTGGAGTAATAATGATTTAAGAGCAATTACCGTATCTGGTTCATTAACTAGTCCTATAGATATAGATACTGATATAATAGGAAAAAAATCATTTGTATCTGCTAACAATGTAACATTGAAAAATGGCATGGTTATAAACTTTTCAGGTGAATTTGTAATACCATCAAACAGATCAGGCATAGACTATTATGTTGACGGTGTTGGTACTTCTATACGTCTTATCCCTAGAAACCAAAATGTAGCATCAGGATATGCTACTGCTGTTTTAACTACATGGGATAATACTATTTTTACAGAATTAGATAGTAATGTAAAACATACAGCAGGAAATATCACAAGTGTAAATATTGATAATCCCGGTATAGGATATTTAGAACCAGTTATATCTTTTACTGGTGCGAACACAACTTTAGCAACTGCAACAGCAAATTCTAATATAAGTGGTAGTATTACTGATGTTACTGTTACTGGAAATGGTACTGGATATAGTGCTCCTATAGGAATAACAATCTCTGGTACTGAAGTATTTACAACACTTAATGTTGCAAATACAATGGTGTCGTTCTACAATGCAGATAAAAGTACTAAAAGATATTCATACAATAAAATTGCACTAGACGATAGTAGCAATATTTTTATTGGCCAAAATGTTTTAATAAGTGGTACAGATAATACAACTGTAGAAAGTTTAACAAATACATCTATTGTGTCTATTGAAAATATTTCAAACAGTTTTGATTCAAGCAGGACTCCAGGCACATATACAACTTCTGGTAGCACTAGTGGTAGTGGTTCAGGACAGAATTTTAGAATAACTGTTTTTGATGAAACAGAAATACAAAATATTGTAAACATAGACGACCAAAAACCCACATGGAGTGGAAACGCAACAGTGGTTACGGCCAGAACAAATCTTACTAAAACAGGTTTAAATGCTACAGGTGGTTCAGGCACAGGAGCAACATTTGATGTTGTATATGACGGAAGTCAAAATGTTACAGTTAGTATTAATAATGCTGGTAGTGGATATCGTAGAGCAGACTTACTCACAATAGCAGGTAATAACATAGACGGTGTAAGTGGTCCAAACTTAACATTTAATGTTTTTGAAATAGAAAAACCTCAAGGCATACATGAAGTAGGAAATATTACACTTAGTAACGCATCAATTTCAGATACATCATTTGTTGTGGACATGTTGGATGTACCCACAGCAGGAAACATAGCAACATCAGGTTCAGGAGATGACGCAATATTTAATGTGGCTATAAGTTCAGGTTCCGTTAGTGTTGATATATTAGATGGTGGTATAGACTTTTCTGAAGGAGATACTTTTACAATATATGGTAATCTTTTTGGAAGTGCAAACTCAGATACAATTACATTTACAATAGATAATGTTTTAGAGCCTGGTGATAGTTTTATTGAATTAATAAATGGTGGTACAGGACATGCTGTTGGCGATACAATTACAATCACAGATGCACAACTGGGCTCCGGTGGTGGATCAGATTTAACATTTGATATTGCTAGAGAAGGTGACATATTAACAGTTTCTGAAGAAGTATTGTTAAATCAAGGTTCTAATTTAAGTCTAAAATTTAACGGCACAGGGTTTATAGCCACAGTCAGAACAGACATGTACTCCTTTACATCCAATGCCAGTGGTACATTCACTTCTGGTATTTCGGATATGGCAATTAGTGGTGTAGACCCAAACACAGGAGACTATTATTTAGGTGGTGCTCCTGACAGCTCAACTGATTATGGTTGGGATCTCGATAATGATGGAGATGGAGACGGTGATGCTGTTTGGGGTGGTAGAACATCTCAAGGAAATCCAGATTATAATGTTTTAAAAAGAGGCTCTGTAAACAGAAATATCTGGAGTAGGGTAAATTTTTGGCATCATAAACAAAATTATATTGATGCTGGAATGGACGTTCCTTCAAAAGAATATAGAGCAAAAAGACCAATTATAGAATTTGACCATGATATAGAACTATATAACCATGGTAAAAAATTTATTGGTGAGGTTTTAGTAGTTGAACCGGTAAGACAAAAATCAGACATCGAAGGACAAGCAGTAAGTATATTAATTGATGGTTCACCATTACCTGTTGGCGGTACTATTATTTTTCCAAATGAAACAGCAACTATTTCTAAATACATTTATAAAGTAAGTCACTCTAACGCAAGTATATCGTTATCAAGAGTTGCAAATTTAAATGAAAATCCTGTAAATGCAGTAGATGGTGATGCAGATTTTGTTGCTCTAGAGTTTACTGAGGGAGATGTAGTAAACATTAAAGCAGGTGAGCAAAACATAGGTTCTGAATGGTATTGGAAAGATAATATTTTACAAAAAGCTCAACAAAAATTAAACTTACATCAAGCACCATTATTTAATATATACAATGATGAAGGAAACTTTTTAGGTGATACAGATACGTATACAAATACAGATTTTGTAGGAAACAAAATATTTAATTACAAAATTGGTAGCGGTGCAAAAGACACTATTTTAAATACTAGTTTATCCTTTAAGCAGTATTATAACTCTAGTGAAATACAATTTGAAAATTTTCTAGAAACAGAAAATGTAAAATACTTAAAAGATAATATCAGCACTACTGTACCAGGATATTATTATTATAAAAAAGATAAAACATCACCGGAATTCCATAATTTATGGAAGGAAGGCCAAAATAAGTCAAAACAAAACATTAATACTTTTTATTATATAGATAGATTTAATCTTGATAATAAAGACTTAAATTATTTTATTGGTTGTGAACCTAAAGTAAATAATAATTATCCATCAGGCTATGAAATTACTGTAAAAATTAATGACAAAATTGTATCAAATTATGCGTATACACAAAAAGGCTTAATAAAATTTGACAGTTTTGATTTTAAACAGGATGACGTGATAGAAATATCTGCTTACACAGATAATAACATCATTTCAGAAAGGACAATAAGTAAATATGAGTTACCATTATCTTGGGATCATAATACGCAAAAATTTGATATTGAAAATATTTCTAAACCTGAATTTTTAGAACATTTTTCTAACTATGTAAAAAATACATCTGGACTTATAGGCGAGTCTCTAGGTTCAAATAATTTTAAAGATCTATCAACCAATCCATCTGATGCTTTAGACATTGTTAAAACAGATGAAGACCTAATTTTAGGATCTTTTCTTTTAAATGATAGTTCATATAATTTACAAGATGCTATAAATTTTTGTCATAAAGAATATGTGGCGTACAAAAATAGATTAATTTCAGAAATACAAAAATATTTTAATAGTACTGATACTAGTGATTTAACAAACGAATTTATTCTAGATAAAGTTTTACAAAATGTAATATCATTTAGTGTAGGTAAAGATGTGTTCCAAAGAACATATACTATACCGTTTGGTGACAACTATGTTACTGAAGAAAAAATTATTAATACACTAAATGACACCAGTTTCACCCCAACAAAATATATAGATCTTAGTAAGATAGAAAATAGTATATTAGTTTATAAAGTGACAGGCACACAGACTGATCTACTTGAAATAGACAAAGATTATACTATAAGTTCTACAACAACAAGTAATACATTTACTCCAACATCTAGTTTAAATTTACAATTAGCAGACAGGCTAATATTTAAAATATATGATAAAGAACGTGATAGTGCTGAATGCCCTGCAACGCCTAGTGTGTTGGGACTATATCCTTTAACACAACCGGTTATAGAAACAGATAATAGTTTTCAAACACCTATTGAGGTTGTAATAGGCCATGATGGTAGTAAAACACCTACTGTAGGAAATAAACTGGATGAGATATTACTAGAATTTGAAACCAGAATATATAATAGTGCTAAAAAAGAATTTAGAGATGCAAATAGTTTACCAGAACTAAATGTGTTTAGTGTAAGAGCAGGTAAATTTAGAGATACCAACTTCACAAACAATGAATGGTATGACTTAATGCGTACTAATTTTAATACTTGGAATATTAAAAATAATACTGACTTTGTAACAAATGAGTTTTATGACAGTAATAATGAATGGACATGGAATTATAGATCTGCATCGGCTATACCAGGACATTGGAGAGGTTGGTACGAATATTATTACGATACTGTAAGGCCTAATACTAATCCATGGGAAATGTTAGGGTTTACTGAAAAACCTACTTGGTGGGACACTCAGTACATAACAACTACATATACAGATTACAGCAGTAACAATACTCCTATGTGGGAAGATTTAGAACTTGGATTAATTAGGCAAGGCCCTAGAGAAAATCTAAGTGGTAATGAATATAAAGATTTAGAAAATAATCCATGTGCTAGACCTGGTTTGAAAGATGTTTTACCAGTAGACAGCAGTGGTAATCTAAAATCTCCTTATGATATTGACAGCACTGGTGCTACAACCATTACTAAAACATATAATGAAACCGTTTCTAACACTAGTTTAGATTATAAAACCACTAGTTACTTAGTAACTGACGGTTTAAGTGTTTATTTTGATAGTTCTAATGTTTATGTAAGTAGTAAAAATATTTCAAATTACAGTATAGACAAAATTGGGACACTTGCTGGAGAACAGCCAATAAAATCAATTACATCAGCATACAGCATACCACAAGTAAATTTAAATTCAATTACCTTATCTAATACCAGTATGCAAAATGGCGCAACAGGTGTTTTGACTAATGGACAGCCTATTTATAACCCTTCTAATGCAACATCGTTTGAGGGTGATGGTAACTGGACATATAATGCAGGATTTTTAGAGAAACAGGCAAGAGAAGAGGGTATAATTGCTCATACTGACAATAACGGGCTTGTTCATACACATGTTCCTACAGTGGAAATGAGTAACACAGAAGTGTGGGGTAATAGCACTACACACTCTGGTATTGTTGGCTGGGCATTTGATGGATTACCAATTTATGGACCATATGGTTACAGTTCATATCATGCAAATGGTAGTGTAAATGATAATAGCATTACAAATGTAAAAAGCAGTTTTGAACTAAAGCCTGGTTCAAGAAGTAGCCACCCAGGAGGTACTCACACAGGATTATTCCTTGAAGACTATCAGTATAGTGCTAGTTTGGCCTCACAGAACGGCACAGCAGGTAAATTTAATACAAGATATGGTACTACACCTGAATCTCCAAGCACACCTATTAGATTTTATGTCACTACAATAGACGATAATGGTGAACCTATGTTCCCTTATGCTGTTGGTGGCGGTACCAAAACAGATAATACCTATAATGGCGAGTATTATGCTACACCTCAAGACCTAAGTAACAATAGAAAAGGTATAGCACCAACACCTTCCAGTGTAACCACTGCAATTAGAAGTACTTATACAGAAACACAAACAAATGATGGCAGTATAAACGAAATATGGAGATTTGGAGATGGTGCACCAGTAGAAAATGCTTGGAAATATAGTTCATCGTACCCATTTGCAGTAGTATTAGCATTATTTTTATCCAAACCAGGAAAATTTGCTAGAGCATTTGCAGACCCAACTGCTTTAATTAACACAAAATTAGGTCCTAAATCTTTTAGGGTAGAAAAAAGTTCTAGAAAAACATGGAACTACAAAAACCAAGACCATTTTAAAATTCATGGCACATATGATGAGAATAGAAACTTTATTACTAATATAGGGTACTCGCAATTTATTAGATCTTGGCTAAAATTCCAAAACTATGATGTTACAACTAATTTTAAAGATGTACTTACTACATTAAATACTAAAATATCACATAGAATGGCTGGATTTGTTGATGGTGATACTGCTACAGTAAAAACAGACCAATTTAGTACAACAGGTAATGCTTCTAGCATTATAATACCTGTAGAAAACAGACAATTAAGTATTCATGACAGTGGAAACAAGACAAGAAATAATTATACAGGTGTAATTATTGAAAAAACTTTAAACGGATACAAAGTTAAAGGGTATGACCCAACATTATTATATTTTAACATACTTGAAAGTGACAAAACGCAAGAAAAACAATCCATTACTAGGGGTGGTAAGCCAGTATCGTATACAAATTGGCAATCTAACAAATATTATCCACTAGGTACAATAGTAAACTATTTAGGTGCTTATTATAAAGCAAAAATTAATGTTCCTGAAAATAGTTCTTTTGTTTCTAGTCAGTGGGACCGATTACCCTCACTACCACAAGAAGGCGGAGCAACTGGAATAATTTATAATAGGTCTACAGGGATAGAAAAACGTGTAGATTACGGAAAAGAGTATACTTCAGATCAAGATGTTTTTGATCTACTTGTTAGCATAGGAAGATACCAAAAATCTATTGGATATGATTTTGGTGACTATGATGAATCTATTAATAGTGTCAAAGACTGGGTTTATGCGGCGGAACAATTCTTATTCTGGGTCACAGGCGGTTGGGAAATAGGAAACACGTTAGAACTTTCACCTTGTGCAGGTAGAATTATATTCTCTAAAGAACAAGAAGCAATTTCAGAGATTAAAAGGTTAGATAGAGGTCAATTTAGTATTTTAGACCAAGATAGTTCTGTTATAGACCCTAAAGAATGCGATATTATAAGAGAAGGCAATAATTTTGAAATACGTCCTCCAGTAGGAAAACAAATTTTTAGTATAACACTTTTTACAAAGCAAATAGAACATATTTTAAGTATAGATAATATATCAGACTTTAATGATACTTATTATAATGACTTAATAAATCAAAGAATTAGACGTATAAAAATTAAAGGTAGAAGAACATTAGGCTGGGAAGGACGTCTTAGTTCAGAAGGATTTATTATTGATGGTCCTGAATTACAACCTAACCTGGATAATATTACAGCCACAATGGCAAATTATCATAATATTGGTTTTATACCAGTAGATAAACAAATATACAATGCATCAAGAAGTTTAATAGGTTTTTCAAACAAAAAATACTTAACAGAACTAGGTATAGACGATGACGATCAAGTAGAATTTTACAAAGGAATGATCCAATCTAAAGGTACCCTTAACTCTATAAGTAAAATTTTAAACAGTAATGCTATTGTTCAAGGAAATGTAAACATTTATGATGAATGGGCTCTAAAAGCAGGCTCGTTTGGTGATCTAGACAATAATCAAAGTATAGAACTTAAACTATCAAAACAAGATATTGTACAGGATCCGCAACTGTTCACATTAGAATTTCCAGAAGATATAACTGGATTAGTAAAAGAAATAGTAATTACAGAAAGAAATGCCAGTTATTATGAAACACCATTAATAGAATTAGGTGTTCCAAGTACATCGCCTAAAAAACAAGCAACAGCAGTAGCGACATTAAGCTCTGATGGCACAATAAACAGTATAAGTATTACAGAGCCTGGTTCAGGATATGTGCAAGAAAATACTACTCTAACAGTTTTAGCATCTAATCTAAATGTTACTAGTAATACATATACATTTAATTATGTGTCTGCTGTAAGCACAGGTTTATTCCCACAGGCAAACACAACAGGTATTGCTAATATAACAATAATAGACCATTTTGCTAGTAACACATCTGCACAAACTATAGATTTAAGTAGTGCAACAGAAGTAGCAAATGTTGTAACAGCAATTAATAGTCAAGGTGTTACGAATGCTAATATAGTTGCTACATCAATAGAAACATATAATGCAAGTTCAAATACTAGCAGTTTTGTATTACAGATTACAGGTTCAGATTTTAGTTTAGGTGGTTCAGGACTAGCAAATTTAAATTTAGCAACACAAAGGTATCAACCTAGACAAAGATTTGGCTTTACTATTGCTAATAACACTACAGTTGACAACGTTATTGTATCAGTAGACAGTACAGTAGTTCCAAGAGTTGAAGGAAACGTAACTTATTGGGAATACGATGCTGGAGACAGATTTGGTACAACTACATCAACATTAACAACCAGTGGAACATATGATGTGAACATAGCATCTTTAACTGGAATGATAAATTCTAGCAGTATTCTTGCAAACGAAAACACAGCTCTAGTTGAAGGAATTTATCCATATGTTGATGTTTATGTAAATGGTACAAAACTAGAAAATACAGTAGACCAAAATCAATATTCAATACCTAATAACACTACTGTACGAATTTTAGATGTAACTAATTTAGAAGAAGGTAATATTGCTCCTAATTCCAACATTTATATTGTGGAAAAAGCAACTATAGACTTTACTGATGACTATCAGGGAGATGTCCCAGCAAGTAATTTAAGTATTAAAGTTCAAAGTAATGAAGGTTTTAGTGTACAAATAGCAAGTAAAAGAATTTATGATATTACACCTGATATAAAAAATGATGAAATTATTACTATAGATATAGATGATAAACACAGGTTCCTAAAAAAACCTGCAGGTATAAGAACAAACGAAATTTGGCCATTAGTATCTAATGTAGACTATACAGGAGTAAAAGATACAGACTTTACAAAAATACCAAATGCAGGTTACGTAGACAGAAGACATGTAAATTATCAGAGCTTCGGTGTAATTGACATGCCAGCTCTATTTGGGCCGGACAGAGTATACAAGCCTAGTAAAAATGAATTAATTCATATAGCCAAAAGTGATAACGATGATTGGAATGTCTACAAACTCAGAGAACCAAAAGATTTAGGCGTAACTTTTGTAGAACAAGACGGTACTCCAGGAGCATATTTATATACTACTGCTGACTTATTTGATTATGTTGATAGTAACCAATTACAACAAACAGATTTATCTAGATTCCTTGATTATACTCTCGTATTAAAACAAGCAAGAACATCAGAAGATGTAGTATTATGGACTAACCAAGAAGTTGTTGATAAAAAGTCTGCACTTATAAGAGACTTTGGTGCTATAACAATGCTACAAGCAAACATAGATACTATAGGTGTAGGTGCGTCTTCACCTTTTTATAATAACTTTAGTAATATTTCTCCAGCAACAAGAGCTAAAATAGTTGGAGATGTTATACAAGCAGATGCTAATGGCACAGTAACTATGACAGCAAATGGTGGTAGCACTATACAAAACGGTGACAAACTATTACTTATAGACCCGTTGCATACTGAGGTTACACACTCTGCAAATAGTTTATTACATTCAGATACAGCGAATGCTACATCTGGAAGTGCTAATGCAATTTTTGATAGTAAAATAACTATTACAGCAAGTGACCCAGCAAACGTTAATAATATTGTGAGTAATATCACAATGATTGATTTATCGTTCTCAGGTAGTAACGTTGGTGACTTTACAGTTGATGAGGTTACTGATATTAGGTATACAGCAAGTAATGTTGATTACGTGGCTGGTACATTTGACATACAGACAGACGACACAGTATTCCAATCTTATTTTGGTAATATAGCAAATACAACTATTACTGGTGTAACAAATTCATTAACAAGTATAGAATTTACAGTTCATGAACACAGTAACGTACATTTACAGACTGTGACAGCAAGTAACGTAAATTTAAACAACGGTACTTATACGTTTAATCAGAGTAATGTTACTGCTAATGCAAGTAACATAGTAGGTAGACTACTTACAAAATGTGAACTTACTGTTCTTGACCATGGTTTTTATACAGGTGAAATTGTTAAAGTACTATCAAACAACATAAGAGGATATTACCAAGTTGAATCAGCAACGCAAGATGCATTTGTAATTAATGCACCGTATCATGCAAATCTAGATGTAACAGGACAAGTGTTGTCTAGAGGTTTACATATTAAAACTTCTGAACCGCATAACTTACCAGTGGGCTACAATGGTAAACGTGTAATGATACACCAATCACAAAATCCATATTACAACCAAACATTTAACGTAGGATATGTAAAAAACGATACAGAAATTATAGTTGAAGATGTATTTGCCTGGAATGCCACAGAAGATGATGTATCACCAACCTTTAATGCAACTGTAAATGGTGCAGTTGTAGATTCAAATTCAGTAAAACTCACTAGCCCACCAATAGAAATTGGCAGAAGATTTATTGTAACAGGAACAGGTATTACAGAAAGAGTTAGAGTAACTGACATCAGTAAAATGAATGTTACTGGTGTTATTAAATTAGATAAAAAAGTTACATTAGATGATAGTACTGTATTGTCATTTGAAAAAGAATGTGTACTTACAACTTTAGACCATGACGTAATAAAATTAAATAATACAAGTTTCAGAATAGATGACATAACAACACCGCAAGGTATTGTGGAATCTTTAAACAATACTCAGGCCGTAAAAGCAGGATTGGTAAACAAAAAAGGTAATACATTTGGTTTAGGTATACCAATGCTGAAAAAACCATACTTACCTGATGGTACTCCATACAGAGCATATGCAGGTAAAACACCTTACGTAAGAAATGAAGAAGTAGACGCAAACTTATCCGCTGGTATGGATAAAATGGGACATATTAAGATTAAAAATCCACAAAATGCAGGATACAAACCATTTAATAAAGGCGCAGTAACAAGTTATATAGATCGTGGAACTGGATTCGAAGTCGACACTTCTCAAGGATTCGGAAATAGATCCCCATATGATAATTACGTGGCTAATCCACAATACTTTGGTACTGGTGGTAACGTAGTAGACGGTCCTGATGTAAATGTGGGACAAACGTATAGTAATCAGGGACCTATTAATAATGGTGTAATAGATGTTCCAGTGTACACACCTAAAATTAACCAAAATATAGCACTAAACGATAATGGTCCAGGTACTCCAATATTTACAGGACAGGCTCTACAGGGTGCTCCAGAAAAACGTTGTGGACCAGATGCATGTGCCTCAACAAACAGAGCAGGAAGAGGAATACCACATTCTGTAATTAAAAATAACGGACCTATTACCTGGAATTCACAAAACTGTGGTATAGAAAGTACAGGAACAATATCAGTATCGGGTACAGTAACAGGAACAGGCCATGGAAAAAGAAGTTGGACTAGTGGCTATTCAGGTTATTATGGCCCTACAGGACAAACAGGTGGTACAGCTCTAGACTTTAGGAAAAGAGCTATTGCTGGTGCTCTTACATGGTCAGATAATGGTAGTACTCAGAGTTTCCAGGTACCATTTAAAGTAACAGAAAATGGTAAAATTTATGTACATGGTTATCAATCTGGTAAGGGTTTATTTGGTACTCATGGAGGACGAGATACAACTTTTATCTCAGTAAGTGTAGTATCAGGTAATGCGACTATAGTAGGGTCGGGCACAGTAAAATGTAAGTATATGGGCGAAGGGTATCAACCTGCAAGTGGTGTAGGTGGTGTCATAGAAGTAGACATGTTAGCAGACTCAGAAATTTTAATCACAGGCACATGTAAAGGTGGAAGTAATCACTGGCATGGTTGTGAGATGCATGTATCAGGAAAAAGAGATGGTCTTAATAAACAAAGTGAAAGAATTGTTGTAGGAGAAAACAATACAAGTACACAAACAGGTACACAATCAGGTAATGGTGATTATGTAATATTTGACTACACTGATAAAATGGGACCGAATAAAACAGAAGAATTTTTATTCGAATCACCTGGTTCAGGCACAGCAACAATACTATTCAATAATTATAGTGGTTCAGATGGTATTCAGGTATTCAGTGGCCCTAGTAAAGGCTCAGAAAATAATTTAGTTATAGAGTCAACATGGGGTAACCTGAGAAGACTTACTGACAATGAAAGACAAGAATTAAGAAATAAATTTGTGGTTTCAAGCACAGGTGCTTCATCATCCAATTATGCAAAAACAAATTACGATCAATATGCTACCAAACAGAATGTTAAACCAAAGTCACCGCTGACTGGTCAAAAAATAGGTGTAGTTCATGCAGGTGCTATGGACTTTGATATACCTGCAGGTTCAGATAGATATATTAAAGTAGTAATACCAAAAGCAAGTTATGTATTTGATCATATTATTAAATTGCCTAATGCAACACCTCCACCAGACGACCCAGCAACGGATCCAAACCCAACAGTACCATGCGGACAACAAACAAGCATGCCAACCGGTAATAATTCTAGCAGTGGTGGAAGTAGTAGTACTGGCCCCGGTGCAAATACATCTGGAACAGGAGCAAGTACAAGTAGCAATAATACAGGAACAACAACATCAGGAACTAATCCAAGTGGCGCATCAGGTGGTGCCGGTGGCGGTGGTGGCGGTGGTGGCGGTTATCAATATACTAAAAATTACGGAAATCCAATAAAAGCCGCCGTACGAGCATTTAACAGTTTAAGTAATAAACAAAAAATAACTCCTAAATGGAATTATCCAACTATAGCACAAACTTCTGGATTTTATAGATCACCAATGGCAGGAATGAGTTTTATTCCAAGCATTTACAGAAAAAAAGTTAAAATGGTTGCAGGTACAGGGTATGGTTTACCTATATCATTAACAAGTGGTAGATATGTAAATAACCAGGTACAGAAAATCAGTGGCGGTTTTGTAGTGCCATTAGCACAAAGGCTTACTAAAAATATTCCACTTAAAGCAAGACCATTAAGAAATTTAGATGCCGCAGAGTATCCTTATTATAATGTACTAGATGCAAATAAATCAGCATTTGAAAAAGGTGGTATGTTCTATGATTGGAATCCTAAAAAAATTAGAGGCGACTACAAATTAGATGATGGTACGTTCTTAGATATTACTGGTGCAACATTAACTGGTGCAGATGTTGGATTAGGGTTAGGTAATTTATTATATTACTCAAATCCATATAATGGCACAGGAGTAGGCGGAGATACACCGGTTGACACAATGCCGGTAACGCCCCCAGAAGAATTGGCTGAAGGACCAATTGAGTTAAATGATGACGACGTAATTTGGAACCCTAACTTTCAGATCACATTACAGCCAAAAATTAATGGTAATGTAGCAGGACCTAAAATTATTGTACCACTTTACAAACCAGTTCCAGGCCATACAATTGATACCAGTAACTTATCTGGGTTAAATCCAGAAGACACATTTAGTATTAATGGCAGAACGGTAGGACCTTTTAAAGGAACCAGTCCAGATGCAATATTAAAAGCAATTAATTGTGTGGATGCCACAGGATTTGAAGCAACGCCATTAAGCAATGATTTAATCAGAATTAGTAGTTGTAGTAATGTACCTCTTACAATTAAAGAAGGTTGTTCAGGTGGCTTATATAAAGAAGTTTTAGACTTTCATATTAATAGAGCATTTGTCTCACAAGAAATAAGTAACACATCCACAGTGGCCGCAACCACAAACATATTAGATGCAAATGGTTCAGTTGTAGATACTGCTGTAAGTTATGCTCATTTAGATGTTTCAGGTGGTGTAGTTGGATATTCAAATGTAAGTGCAGGACAAGGTTATGTATCATCAAGTAATGTTGTACAAACTGGTGGTAGTGGATACTCAGTTGGAGACAGATTAAGAGTAGTTGGTGGTACACCTATAAAAGATCCTTTTACTGGTGTCAAAGAGATATGTATTAAAAATTCTGGAGCCGGTTACAGTTTACCAGAAAATATTATTGTAACAATAGGAGATGGCTCTACACCAGGTAGAAACGCATTAGTAAAAAATGTAGTATTTGATAAAAACAACGGTATTAAAAAAGTAAACCTATATTCAGGTGGTGAAGAATTTGATGTAAACAGACCGCCAAAAGTTACAATTATAGACACAGGTTCTATACCACAGCCACAAGATTATGCAAATACTCTTCAGAGAGGCGATTTTGTAAAATACACAGAATTTGAAATAAGTAACATAGACTCAATAGGTACTGTGGCAAGTAGTATTCCAGTAGGAAACACAATTATAACAGAGGCTGATAGCGGAGTTACTGTATCTGCAAACGCCAATAATATTGATGGTGTAAATGCCCGACTAAAAATTATTGTAACACAAACTGATGCAGGTGTCAAGTCTGCCACAGTAGAAGTTAAAAAAGGTGGAAGACATTGGTACATAGGACAAACATTTACAATAAGACCTGATGTACTTGGTGGTACATCTAGTGATACTCCATTAACATTCCAGGTTGGCAATGTAAATCCATTATTACTAAAGTATGCTCAACTTAATCAAGACTCAGCCGGTATAGATACATTAGGTGATGCTCTAAGAGAAGGAATACTAACATTTAAGTCCGGATTCCTACAACCTCAACAAGCAGAATTAGAAGCAGTATTAGATAATAAGCCAGGCGGAAGAGTGCCTAGAGTTGCTAAATTTGAAGTTACAAGTGTTGACTACTATGGAACAGTTACAAGTGTTAAAATTTTAGACAGAGGTATATATAAAGTATTCCCAAGTGATCTGACAAATGGTCTCCCATTAGAATACGACCACATACTACTGGGCGATGAAGCAGGTTTTAACGATGACGGTACAGAATATGTTGGTGGATCAGGTTTAGGACAATTTGATCCTATAACACTAGACGCATTAAGTTCCCCAGGTGGTTATGATCCAATAAACAATCTGCTTTTAGGTGGTGCTGGTGCTAAAATTTTCCTAACAGCCAGTGAGATACCAGATTGCTCACAACCAGGTAGTGCCAAAAGAGCATTGGGTTTACCAGATGTTATTGCAGATATTGATGCCGTTGCAGATTTTGGGTCTGCTATACAGGGTGCTATTGGAAACGCAGGTTATGGCCCAGATGATTTTAATATAGATATTAATCCCATAAACGATTTAATTTCACAAATAGATCTTTCCAGCCCAATATATGACGGGATAGAGATAGGCGAAACAACTCCTGGGGTATTAGATTCATTAGGTTTACCTCCAGGTGATTATAACATTGCATCACTTTGTGTACATGCAGTTGTAGAAACAAAATTAAAAGAAGAAAACCAAGTTGTTGCAAACAGATTGAATCAACTGGTAGATGATCTAGGTTTAGGTTTAGATACATCTGGACCTATAGATGTAATTAAATTACTTTGTGTTGATACTATTGGAAGTGGTGATGACGATAATGGACAAGACGGTATCAGTATATTTGGTGATGGAGACGTTGAGTTCCTAAGAGATTTGTTCCAGTACGAATTAAGAAGTCTTACAGGAGATCCTGTAAGGTTACTTTCTTCTGGAGTATCACAAGAAGCAGATATACTTTATTTAGAAAGTCAAAGATTTAGTGGAAATGCACAAATAAGTTCTGCAAATACAAATTACCCTGAAATATCAAGTAACATTAGCTCATATGCAAATATCTGGATAGATAATTATAACGATACTGGTAAGTGGGCATATTTAGAAAATAGTACTATTATATCACAACAAGAAGATTTAACTGATACTAGATTTATAAACAAAATTATTACCTATAATGATGAATCAGGAATTAAACAAAACGATATACATTTATTTGATCCGTTCAAAGGTATATTACCTGGATTTATAGAAAACGAAATCCATTTTATAGGTGAAAATGACCCTGTAGTTTATGATACTGCAAGAAGTAATTTTTGTGATGATAAAATGATAGGTAAAGTTTGGTGGGATACTAGCACAATTAGATATAATTGGTATGAACAAGGTACAGCAAGAGATAGATGGCAAAATTGGGGTAGCACATTCCCTGGAAGTAATGTATCAATTTATGAATGGGTTAAATCAGACCTACCACCTGCATCTTGGACTTTGAGTGGAACACCAAGGTCACAATTTATAACAAAAACAGAGATTAATCCGAGTACAAATAAAGTTGTTACATATTACTATTTTTGGGTAAGAAATTATAAAACTTTACTAGATTTTGTTAGAGAAGAACAGGGAAGAAATTTTACAGCATTCGACTTAGCAAAATATATAGCCGATCCTGTAGGTTACGGTTTAAATCTTATAAGTTTTATAAATGATAAATCATTTGTTATGAGTAATATAGCACATATATTAGATGATGATAATGATAACCTACAAATTAATTTTAGCAGAAATAAAAATCCAAATGGTAAGAAGCACGACTCATGGTTACTAGCCAGACAAGGTGATAATAATAGCAAAATACCTGAAGATTTGTCACAAAAATTAATAGATAGTTTATGTGGATATGATGCACAGGGACAGGCAGTACCAGACAGAAATTTAAGTAATGTACAAAAATATGGTTCCTCATTTAGACCAAGACAGACATTCTTTAAGAATGTAAAAGATGCTAGAAAAGTAGCATTAGATTTCATAAATGACCTGTTTAAATCACTAAAAATGAATACAGAATATCAAGATTGGGATAATGATTTAGTAAGTTCTAGAAACTATATATCAGTTGAAAATTGGTATGCTAAAAAATCAGTAGACCAAATTACTAATCTTCCAGAATATTATGATGATTCATATAAGCCTGTATACAGAGTTAATAGTGTAACAGAATTTAATACTCTATCAAATATTAGAGACGGTGTTGTAGTTCAAGTAAAAGGAAGTGATACTGACCGATCAAGACTCTTTGTGTACAACGGCAATCTCAGAACATTTAAACTTATTAGTGTAGAAAATGAAATAATTCAATTAAAGGATGGTATATTTAATGATAACACAAATACAAGTCTAGATAAAGAATTAAGAAGTGTGTTACAGACAATAAAAGACAATAAGTTTAATAATGCTTCTCATTGGAACAAACTATTCTTCTTAATGCTGGAATATGCATACGGTGAGCATAGTGGATTAGATTGGGCGTTCAAAACAAGTTATGTTTTTGTAGAAAAAGAAGAAACAGACTTAATTAAGTTTGCTGGGTTTAAGCCTGATAATTTTGAGAAAGTTCTTGAATATATGAATGAAGTTAAACCTTATTCTAGCAAAATTAGAGAATATAAAGATGGTAAAAATCCTCCTTTAGAATATATTAAAGATCAAATGATCAGTGATTACGATAAACCGCCTTATGCCGATTTTGCACAAGGTACTATCAGAATTTTAGATGAAAATGTAGATGCAGATTATAAATTTATGGCAAACACAGCCGATTATGTTAAGTACCATAGTATAGCAAACAAAAACGAATCACCAATTAGGCAAACAAAAACAAGCATTGTGTTTGATAGAACAAACTGGCAACCAACACAATTCCAGTGGAACCCTAGTACTGAAAGTGCAAACAGCAGTATAGCAACTAATATTGCGTGGATAAAATCAGCAAGTAACTCAGATGTAAGCGGTAACTCCAATGTCAGATCTATAGATAGAATAATTAAATTTGATACCGATGTTAGTAATAAATTTACAAATGAGATGGAAATATACTTAACAGATCAGGGCTATGTTGCAGGTTCTAGTGCAAATACTACTTTAATAAGTAATGCTACAATATTGCTAAATGCCATTGAGGCAGGATCATTAGACGGTACTTTAAATAGTGCTAGAAATAAAGTTGGTGGAAACTTTATAGGTGATATTTTAGATGCAAATGTATTTAGTAAAGTTGTTGATGGATATGATCCATCAACAGATTATCAAGAATATTTTGGATATGATTCAGAAGCATTTGATACATTTAGTAACGATTTAAGTATAGAAGTTATAAATTATTCAGGTACTTTTGATAGCTCACTAGTAAACTTTAGACGAAACGACCAAACATATGAAGGATTTGATGGTGTAACATTTAGCAGAATGCTATATGGAGAAGACAGACCGGAAGAACTAATACAGATTGATCCAAAGGAAAATGTTTTAATTACAGTAACAACAAGTCCTTATGCTAATGCTGATGCAACTGGAAACATTGTAGTTGCAAATGCACAACCTATTACTTACAGAATCCACAGAGCAATAGACGGTGAAAGCCATTTCCTAAGAGTAAGATCAAGTACTACATTGTCTGCTAACTTATTAATAAGTGACAGAAGTATAAGTGTAGCAAATGCTAGTGTATTACCTAGACCAACATTAGGAGTACCTGGTGTTATGTGGATAGAATCAGAAAGAATTACATATAAAGAAAGAGATATTATTAGTAATACTATTAGTGATATTACAAGAGGAACAAAAGGTACTAGTGCTGAAAACTGGTATGTTACTGATGAAGCAGGAGCAACTATCACACTAAATGTTTATGATGGATCTAGTAATCAAGAGTTTACAGACTTAGTTGGTACTCCGGAATCTAATACATTCTTTGACACAGGTGCTGTAAGTTTAACAGATTATAATAGTGCTAATGCAAGTAGTATAACAAGCATAATGAAATTTTTACATGACAAATAATAAAACTAGTTATTTGCAAAAGTGATAAATAGTTAGATGAGCGATGATATGAACCAAAAAACGGATAGAGAAAACGACATGACAGAAAGTCAAACAATTGATAATCTTGGATTAAATGTAAGTGGTCATATCGTGATTAAAGATTTAGATACAGGCGAAGAGCTTGTGAATAAAAGAAATGCTATACATTATGGAAACATGGCATATATTGTAGCACAGGCTTTAAATGCCTTTAATACCGAAAATGCATTCATAGATAGAATTGCATTTGGTAATGGTGCTACAAGTGTTGATACAGCAGGTAAAATTTTATATAAAACACCAAGGGTTTCAGAAAGTTATGAAAACTCTGCAGGTTTGTATAGTAGAACTTTTGATAAAAGATTAAATCCAAGTACAACGGATACATCAATTACAACAGTTGTAGGTTCCTCACACACAGATATTAAGGTTACATGTACTTTAGGGTATAATGAACCAAGCGACGCAGATTTATTTGATACAGCAACTAACAATGAAGGTGACTATGTATTTGATGAACTAGGTTTATTTACATACCCAACAGACGGTAGTAGTATAGACACTAGCACAATGCTTACTCATGTAGTGTTTCACCCTGTACAAAAAAGTCAAAACAGAAAAATAGAAATAGTTTATACTGTAAGAGTTCAGTTAAGTTAGAGGATAAAAAATGGCATATACAATAACAAATTCAGATAATAGTAGGACAATAACAGTCCAAGATACTACTGTCGATACCACCTATGCCTTAAAGTTAATTGGAAGAAATGTATCAGGATATGGGCAGTATTTTGTAGAAAATACTGTAAGACATCTTGAAAACTTCGCTAGTACCACATCACCATCGGGTGAAAAATTAACCGGGCAACTTTGGTATGACAAAAGTGAAAGTATTTTAAAATACTGGAATGGATCTACATGGAAAAGAGCTACAAATATAATTGTAAACTCTAGTGCTCCTAGTACATCTAATACAGGTGATGCATGGTTTGATACCGGAAACCAAAAGTTATATATTTACAATGGTACAACTTATAAACCAGCCGCATATTCAGGTGAAGTTACAAACGAATACTCGAGCGATTCAAGTGTAGGTTCCCCTAGTAATTACGGTACAAAATTAAGAAATATTTATTTAACAGATTCAGGTGGTAATCCTAAACCTGTACTAGGTTTAGTTTATGTCAGTGATGGTACAGTTAATGGTGGTGCTACAACTACAACTGACGGTAAAGAAACACTGATGGGTATATTCAGTGATCATCCAGAATTTGTTGCTGGTAGTACAGACAGTAAATCAGACGGTCAAAATATAAATTATTTTACAGAACTAAGTGCAACTGGTGGTATAGGTACAACTATCAAACCAGGTATGAACCTTAGAGATGAATATGCCGCAACAGCAGTAGCACTAGCAGAAAGAGCATATAAGGCCGATACAACATATAAAATTAATTTAGGTAATATAGGATCACCAGGTTCAAACATTGACGCAGGTTCTATTATTACAACATTAGGAAGTTACATACCAACTACAGACGATGCATTTACACTAGGTAGTGCAAGTTCAAAATTTGCAGAAATGTATTCAGGGACTATTACAATAGGTGACGGTTCTACTGGTCTTATAAGTGCAAATGGTAGTGTAAACCTAGGAGAGTCAAGTACTAGATTTGCTAACGGTTATTTTACAAACATAGATGTAAGTGGTAATGTAACATTTGGTGCAGGTACACAAAACTTAGGAACAAGTGGAGCACCGGTAGAAAATTTTTACTCAGCAAATGCAAGTATTACTACTAGCCTCACATTAGGTTCAGGTGGTACAGCATTTACACTTCCAATTACAGACGGTAGTGCTGATCAGGCACTTATTACAGATGGTTCAGGTGCTGTAAGTTTTGGTAATGTTGCCCTTAGTACAACTACATTTACAGCAGGTGCAGGACTAACAGGTGGCGGTACATTAGCAAGTAATAGAACATTTGATGTTGGCGCAGGTAGTTATATAATTGTAAATGCTGACAGTATTGAAGCAGATGCCACAACAGCCGCAACTGCAAACAAACTGGTTGCAAGAGATGGTGCTGGTAATGTAGCGGCAAATTATTTTGTTGGTACAGCAACAGCGGCTCAGTATGCGGATTTGGCTGAGATATATTCAGCAGATGCAGATTATGAACCAGGCACAGTTGTAAAAATAGGCGGAGATGCTGAAATTACGCAAACATCTAGTCATGCAGATACAGATGTATTTGGTGTTATATCTACAGATCCAGCATACTTAATGAATAGTAGTGCAGATGGTTTACCAGTAGCATTACAAGGCAGAGTGCCAGTAAAGGTAATAGGAAAAATTAATAAAGGCGATAGACTGATATCAAGCGATGAGCCTGGAATGGCTTGGGCTTATGTAGACAGTGATAGTTATGATACTAGAGCAGTTATAGGTAGAAGTTTACAAGACAAAGCAGACGGTGGTATAGGAATTATAGAAGCCGTTATAGGGATAAAATAGATAAATACAGGTATAGAATACTTATTTAGGAGAACATTATGGCATCAGGAAGTTCAGTCACAATAACAGGCGGAACCAATATGACTCAGGTCGTTGCAGGTGATGTAATAGATGACGCAGATTTCAATAATGCTCGTACTAATGTAAATACATTAATGGGTACAGCGGCTGACGTTACTACAGGTACTTTCACAGAATCAAATACATATGGATGGGGCCAAGGCGGAGCAGGTGTAAATGCCGCTTCAGCAGGCGGAATAGTATACGCCGATAATGCCACAGGCGGATTTAAAAGATTACAAGATGACGTTCAGGCAATGTGTGCCTTTTTAGGTCAAACAGTTAGAACCAACGTTGGTTCAGATGTAGGAACAAGTACAGTTATTGATGACACAACATGGTCTAACTTGATGTTGAATGTTAAAGATTGTTGGGATAACAGATTTTCACCAGCAGGAAGAACAAGCTCAACAGGCGACAGTGAAGCAAGAACGGCGGCATGGTCAAGCAGTTTAGAACAAGTAACAACATATTCTTGGGGCTCAGAAGCCTTATTAAGAGAATTTTTTAACGGTGGTGGAAGAGTAGGAATGAGTGCTAGTAGATCTGGTGGTACAAGTTCTACACAAAATACAGACTGGACTAACTTGCTAAGTGCTATGGGTGATTTATATATTGATTACCAAACTGGTGGTGGTAGCTCAGGTACAAACGCAGGAGTAGGCCTATATGAGCTTACAACAAGTTATCAATTACTATGGACTAAATTAGGTTCAGGTGCTTATGCTTCTAACTATTTTAAAATGTATGGTAAAGTAAATAGTACATCTAACCCTACAGTAATATCACTTAAAGCAGAATTAAGTGATCCATATACAGCGGCCGCGGCGGCGGCGGCAGATGGTGCTATTGGTCCTGACGGTGTACCAAGTACAGGTGACGATGCGGCTGGATATACTGACAGCATTGACGGAACATTAACAATTAATGGTAGACGTCATTTACCAAATGCTACAGGTTCTGGTTTTAGTTTTACTAACCCAACAGTAAGTGCAGGTAGTATAACCGGTTCATAATAAAAATTTAATTTTTAAAGCCAGTTCATAGTAACTGGCTTTTTTATGATAAATAATTATTGAGTAACATTTACTCATCGTTCATTCACTCTAAATGTAGCAGTGAACGGAAGTAGTCAAGTAGACGAAGGAACGCATCTTCGTTCATCTGGAAACAGACGGAAGTAGGTGATTATACCGAAGGAACGCATCTCATATGGAGATGTTAAATGACTAAGTATCAAGAATCAGTACAAATCAAACGTGCTGTAAGAAGAACACTTAAGAATAAAAAAGTTGTAGCAAGCCTATTGCAATTCCCTCATGTTGAAAAGCAAAAGAAGGATAGTGAATGGCCAGCATATATAACAGACAATCCGTTTTATCCTTAAGCCATAAAATTAAAGCCAGTTCATAGTATCTGGCTTTTTTCTGACTAATAAATATCACTATGAGTACACGTTTGACAAAAGCCTTAGAGTTTGCTAATTATCGTACCACTTTAAATAATCAGCAGGCACAACTAAAAGCAAAAACACAAAGTTTATTAAGTTATAGTATTAATGGTGGTACATTTACTATAGATATACCCCTAATTACATTCTGTAAACAACTGTTAGATGACGGTCAAAAAGACGTTGTACTATTAGATATTTATAAAAACCCAATTCAGGTAGAAGTTACTTCATTTTATGACGAAATATCAAGTAGATATTATGAAGTAACAAATGATTATTATGCTGAATATGAAAAATTAAGAAAATCTAGAAAAGTACACAAAGTTTTGGACCTAAATGAAGAAGGAAAGTAATAGTCGCGGAGTATTAATGTTCGCACATAACAACACGGAGATTGATTACTTCCGTTTGGCTGTGGTAAATGCATTACTGGTACAGAAGAATTTAGGTATTAAAAACATTACTGTAGTCACAGATCCACATAGTTTAGCACAAGGCGAAAAAACTTTAGGTAAAAGATTAATTAAGAAAGCAATTAATAATATTATTGTAATTGAAAAAAATAAAAAATTTAAAAATACAAATGTTAGATTATATAAAGATACTAGTCATAGTGTAAAAAATTTATCATTTTATAATGTAAACAGGTGTGATGCATATGATATTTCACCTTATGATGAAACAATATTACTTGATGTTGATTATTTAATATTAAGTGATACATTAAATCAGTGTTGGGGTCATAATAATGAACTAATGATGAACTGGAAATTTCAGGACATAATGTATGAACGCAAAGACCCCTCATTAAATAGGTTAAACCATTTAGGTATAACAATGTATTGGGCAACTGTGGTTTACTTCCGCAAAACAGAATATGCTGAAAGTTTTTTTAATTTCGTCAAACATGTAAAAAACAATCCGCAATATTATCGAGACTTATATCAGTGGCAAGGTACTCTATACAGAAACGATTACAGTTTCTCTATTGCCGCTCATATGATGTCAGGTTTTACTGATAAAGGAATACCACAGTTGCCTACTACTCTTTACAAGAGTTTTGATACTGATGATATACATAGTGCTGTAGATAAAAATACAATTATTATGTATTTGGAAAAACCCAAAAGCCCGGGCGATTTTATTTTAACAAAATGGCAAGACATAGACTTACATATAATGAATAAATGGGCAATAAATAGAATTAGTAATGAACTAATAGGATATGCAAATGGCTAAAAAATACATACACGTTAATCAACACAAGATTAGAAGTAATTTAAAACACGGAACAAATGAGCCTGTGATAACAATTAAAGAAGGTAAGAGTAATACTTACTGTCACGAAGTAGAAGTTAAAGGCCCTAGCAAAGTTATATACGGAGAGGAAGGCAAAAAGTTATTGTCTTGTGGTGCAAGAGTAGTAATAGAAACAGAGAGCGATATAGAGATAGTAAGATGAAGGCTAGATATTACATATTAGCAGGTATAGTTTACACATTGCTTATAGGCTTTACTGCAAGTGCAATCCAAGGTAGAATTACAAGTGAAGCAATTAAAGACCAATGTTTTATAGATGGTTGTACAAAAGTATATGAATTCACAGGTGAAGTTGGTGGCGAGGAATGGGAAGAATTAATTGTTATTGCTGAAGAGTACCAAGAAGAAGCAGAGATGTGGAAAGCCGATGCTGAAGCAAAATGGGAAAGTGATGAGAACCCATACTATAATGCAGGTAGTGATTCAGATGCTGACGCATACATAAATCTATTTTTTATGTTATCAGATCCTATTAATTGGATATTCACATTGATAATTGCTACATTTATAGCAGGTTTCTATTTAGCATTTTACAGTTGTAAACTTGCTATAGAAAGATATTTTAAAGGTAACAATACTGATGAGTAGAGGTTACATAGTAATAGCACAAAACAACGACACAACTGATTATTTAGAGCAGGCGTATGCACTTGCTCTCAATTTAAAACTAACACAGAGCACGATCAATAGTCTGACAGTATGTGTAGACGCTAAAACTAAAAAACTTATCAGAGCTAAACATAAAGAAGTTTTTGATAATATAGTAGATATACCCTGGCAAGACGATGCCAAAGATGCAGAATGGAAAATTAATAACAAGTGGAAATACTATTATATGAGCCCGTATGACGAAACTGTTATACTAGACACTGATATGATATTCCCTACTGATGTTAGTTATTGGTGGGACATTATGTCACAACGTGATGTATGGGCAACTACTAAAGTTAGAACATATAGAGGTGAGGTTGCCACGGGAGACTATTACAGAGAATGGTTTACAGCAAACAACTTACCAAATGTTTATACAGCATTTTTTTATTTTAAAAAGAGTGAACTAGCAAGTGAATTATTTGCTATGGTAGAAATAATATTCCAACATTGGCAACGTATGTTTTTTAAATATATGCCTAAAGGTAAGCCAGATTGGCTAAGTGGAGATGTAGCATTTGCACTAGCAATGAAAATTTTAGGGATAGAACAAAAGTGTATAAGAGAAAATATTGATACTGTACCTACTTTTGTACATATGAAAAGTCATGTGCAAAATATTGTAGGTGTTTCTATTAGTGATACTTGGTCTGAAACATTGCCAACATATTATAATAGTTATAATGACTTTAAAATTGGAAACTTTAAACAGTTAATGCCTTTTCATTATGTAGAAAAAGATTGGCTTAGTGCTGATAAAATCAAACAATTTGAGAAAGATTATGGCATTAAGTGAAGCAGAAAAAAGGCGTAGGCGGTTTTTAAAAGAAAAAAATAAATTTGGTAGTTTTAATGAACTTGTAAAACATCATAATAATAGAGACCAAACTGTTTGGTTCGATTTGGAAGGGAATATATTACAAATTAGTGCTGAACAAAAAAGGAAAAAAACTGTAAAAGAACGTAGTGTAGTTTTTACTAATGAACAATTAAAAATACTACAAGATAAAGATGTAAATTTATACAGAATAGTACAAGATGCGGAAATAGAAACTGTTTTTAGTATAGAGCTTAAACCACTTGAAAGTCCTTTTGTAGAACATGAAAAAGATTTCTTACAACTTATACCAGAGTCTAAAAGTAAAACATTTGATATAAGTGTAAAGTATAGTAAAGGAAACTTCACTGTAAAACCTCATGTTAAAATTTTAAAAAAATATAAAGAAATAGACAGTAGTATTGCTACTGCTAATGGAAAAAAAGTACTAAAATTTTATTTCACCAGTAAAAATGATCCACATTTTATGGTAAAAACTGTAAATATTCTACTATCAGAATTATTAGATAAAAAGTCAGTAACAAAAAAGATTAATAAAAACCTTGATCAATGTAGTATATATACCATTAAAGTATTTGATAAATATGTGTGTATTTAAGAATTTAAATTCAGGACACACAGATGGCAAAAATAGACGTTACAGAACTAGACATATTCTATATTTCATATGATGAGCCCAATTGCGAAGAACACTGGGCAGACTTATTAAATAAAGTACCTTGGGCTAAAAGAGTCCATGGTGTTAAAGGCTTTGATGCCGCTCACAAAGACGCCGCAAGGCAATCCGAAACCGACCGCTTTATCACAGTAGATGGTGATAACATTGTTATGGATGATTTCTTTGAGCAAGTACTTGAAGTACCTGAAACTGATCATGACGGTAATGATATATCAGAAAGTATATTCAGTTGGAATGCCAAGAACATTCTAAACGGATTAGTATATGGAAATGGTGGACTTAAATGTTGGCCCACACAATATGTATTAGATATGAAAACCCACGAAGCGGCTGACGATGACGAAGGCATGGAGTTTTGTTGGAAATTAAATTACATACAACTTAGTGATACTTTTAGTGAGGTACATCAAACTGCTTCACCATTCCAAGCATTTAGAGCCGGCTTTAGAGAAGGTGTTAAAATGAGTTTGGATCAAGGCACTAAAGTTAATGCATACGAGTTTAAAGAAAAAATTTGGTGGCAAAATTATAATAGACTGCAAACATGGTGTAACATAGGCAGTGATGTAGACAATGGCTTATGGGCTATCTACGGAGCAAGACTAGGTTGTGAAATGACTGTGCTAAGTGATTGGGATACTAATCAAATATCAGATTACGATTGGTTTAGAGACTTCTTTGATAATTCAATATTACCTCGTTTTCCAGGAGATGAAGTTTGCAGTTATACTAAAGTAGCATGGAATAAAGAAATGTTAGAAATAGCAATAAAGGATATAGGTGTAAAACTAAATGAAAGTGTAAACTCGATGATGTTATTTGATCCCAATCCTAAAATGTGTGAGTTTTTTAAAACAACTTATGTAAATCCTAGGCGTTGGGGTGTAATGATTCGAGAAAAACAAATTCAAGAATTACTGGAAAAAGGATTGATACAGTAATGAGTAAAGTTTGGTTTTTTGGAGATAGTTTTGCCCATCCACCTTACATAAAAGATTTGTCAGAGGATAAAAATAATTATTGGTGGGGTACAAAACTATGTAATAAACATAATTTAACACCAAGAGTAATGTCAGAGCCTGGTAGCACTTTAACATATACGCAAGAACAATTATTAAGATTTAAAAATCTGATAAACGAAGAAGATTTAGTTTTTATTTTTTACACTACCCCTTACAGAATAGATTTTGGTAAGAAAGTAGTAAGAATAATATCTAATGGTATGACCTCTACAGGAAAATTAATGGCTATTATAGACCCTGCACAGGAAATATCAGATGAAAGATTAAATAAAATTTTAAATATGTATATTGCACTAGGTTTAGATTTAGAAAGACATTTAAATCAACAATATGCTACTGTTAATTATATACAACATGTTTTAGTGCCAGACATAATAGAAAAAAGAAAACCTAAAGCAATATTAGAATTTTATTCTTTTAGAAGAACACAATTATGTCATAGCAATATAATTCATCCAGATGAAAGTTTGCTAAAAAATTTACCGGAAGCAATGGAATGGATAAAAATGAATTGTAAAAAAGATGATATTGATGTAGAAGAAATATTTTCTGACCCTTCACATTTTGGTAATCCTAAAGTAGGAGATTATAACGAAAAATATTTAGAATATATTGAAAGTTTACTATGAGTAATTATGACCAGGCCGCCGATAAGGCCAAAAAACAGTTAGACAAAATAAGTCCAACTATGTGTTATGCAAAGTGGACACAGGTTTCTATGCACTTAACAAACGGTAAGACACATAGTTGTTATCATCCGCCTACACACGATATTGATCTAGAAGAACTAAAAATAAATCCCACAGCACTACATAACACAAAAGAAAAGAAAGAGCAAAGAGCTCAAATGTTAGCAGGAGAAAGACCTGAAGGCTGTAGTTATTGTTGGCGTATAGAAGACGTAGGCGGGAGAAGTGATCGTGTATATCGTAGTGGAGAATATTGGGCTCAGAATGCCAGAGAAGAAATTGCGGAAGCAGGTGCTGACGGAAATATTAATCCCAGATACGTAGAAGTAAATTTTAATCAAGCATGTAATTTTAAATGTAGTTACTGTTCACCTCATTTAAGTACCACATGGGAAAAAGAAGTTAAAGAATTTGGTTCATATAATATTATACAAGGCGAGCATAACAATTTAAAAAGTTTAAGTAATCAAGGATTACTACCACAAAAATTAGCACAAAACGAAAATCCATACGTTGAAGCATTTTGGAAATGGTGGCCCGAGTTATATAAAAACTTAGAAGTTTTTCGTATGACTGGCGGAGAGCCATTAATGGATGTTAATACATTTAAAGTCTTAGACTATGTGTATAAAAATCCTAATGCCTGGTTGGAGATGTCTATGACATCGAACATGGTACCACCTAAACCTATCTTAATGGATATGTTTATAGAGAAACTACAAAGTTTAGAAGAAATACAAATATGGGAAGACCCAGAAAAGTTTAACCCAAACTCAGGGAACAACTGGTATGTAGCACCAGCATGTAAGAACTTTGCCACATTTGTAAGTGTAGATGGTTACGGTATACAAGCAGAGTATATGCGAAACGGATTGGATTTTCCAGTGCTTCAAAAAAATGTAAAACGTATATTAAGCGAAACAGATAATAGCACAATAACTTTTATTAATACATTTAATGTACTAAGTTTAACTAGTTTAAAAGATTACTTACAATGGATATTAGATTTACGAGATGAGTATGCTAAAGATAAGCAAGGAATAAAATATATTCCTATTCCAGATAATGGAGATCACAAGCATGATGATTATGAAGTAAAACCAAAACAACGTATATGGTTTGATATCCCTTTATTAAGGGCACCACTATGGCAATGTATACAAATTATGCCCGACTATTATCAGAGTTATTTGGAAGAAGCAATAATCTTTATGGAGTTAAATCAAGCAGATGAAGTAAATATAGACTATAGAGGCTTTAAAGACT
>Ga0213869_10000223_pt1 | contig 47176 bp, 40 predicted proteins | sample PICome_10_FD_160083 | JGI IMG/M metagenome (GOLD analysis project Ga0213869, IMG submission 160083) | Coastal seawater microbial communities near Pivers Island, North Carolina, United States - PICO132 | ecosystem: Environmental > Aquatic > Marine > Coastal | place: USA: North Carolina...
ATACATTTATGATTGGATTGAAAAAAGAATATTTTAATGATTAGTGATAAAATTAAAAATATAATAAAAATTATTCCTAAAGAAGTAAAGCTAATTGCTGTTTCTAAAACTAAAACTGTAGAAATGATTCAAGAAGCTATGCATAGTGGTCATTTAGATTTTGGAGAAAATAAAGTTCAAGAAATGGTTTTTAAGCACGAAGAACTCTCCAAAGAAATTCGTTGGCATATGATTGGACACCTCCAAAGAAACAAGGTGAAATATATTGCTCCTTTTGTTCATCTAATTCATGGTGCTGATTCAAAAAAACTTTTAGAAACCATAAATAAAGAAGGTAAAAAAAATAATAGAATTATTAACTGCTTACTACAATTTCATATTGCTAAAGAAAGTACCAAATTTGGTTTTAGCATTGAGGAATTAAGAGAAATAATTAGTTTAAAAACATATCTAGATTGGGATTACATTAATATTAAAGGAGTAATGGGAATGGCCACATTTACTGACAATAAACTTCAAGTTAAAGAGGAGTTTAGCTTACTAAGAAGTTTTTTTAATGAGTTAAAACCAGTTTTTGGAGATGATTTCAAAACTTTATCTATGGGAATGAGTGGTGATTATTTAGAGGCGATTGAACAAGGAAGTAATATGATAAGAATAGGAAGTGATATTTTTGGAACAAGATAATTTTATAAAAAGTTAAATATTGGTGTATTTTTTTAGTTAATCTTATAATTTTACATGCTTAAATATAAAAATGAGTACTCAAGAGAAAGTAATTAATCAAATTAAAGCTGATTTATCTAGTTCTGATAGTTCAGTTGTTTCAAAAGCACTAGTAAAAACTAAAGACAAAGGAAATGAACAATTAATTGATCCTTTAATAGAGCTTTATAAAAGCTGTGAGGATTTAAAAATAAAACAAGAAATAAAAAAGATTTTTGCGGAAATTAAAAATAAAGAAATTATAGATTTCTTCCTGCCGCATTTGGAAGGGAATAGTGATGAAGTAAAAGAATTATTATTATTTTCTATATGGAGTTCTGGAATAGATATAACTAATCATATTACAGAACTTATAGAAGCTGCTTGCTCTGGAAATTTCATGGTTATTTTAGAAGCATTAACAGTACTTGAGAACCTAGAAGGACCATTCAATGATGAAGATTTATTTCAAGGATCTACACTAATACAAGAACAGATTTATGAATCTAATGATGAAAAGACAAAAGAGTTGTTACAATCAATGTACAATGTAATTCAAGAATTTAGCTCATAAATAACTTTGAAAAAAATAAAAAAAATAACAATTCTAGGTACAGGAAATATAGCTCATCAGTACTATGGTCTATTTTTAAAAAACAAGTTTGAAATTGACTGTATTTACGGAAATAATGAAAAAAATGTTGCAAAAGAAATTCTAGACAAATCCATATTTACTTCAAATATTTCTGAAGTACCTAATGATAGTGATTTATACATTGCAGCTCTTAGCGATGATGTTTATTTAGAAGTTTTAAAGGGTTTTAAACATGAAAACAAGTTTATTGTTCATACATCTGGAAGTTTAGAAAGTAAAACTCTTGAAATTGCAACTAAAAGATGGGGTTGTATTTACCCATTACAAACTATAAAGAAATCCGTAAATATAAAATGGGAAGAAACACCTTTTTATATTGAAGCATCTAACTCTAAAGACGAAAATTTATTAAAAGATTTTTGTGTTTCTAATAAACTTAATTTTACTATTTGCAATTCAAGTAAAAGAAAAAAATTACATCTTGCAGCTGTAATGTCAAGTAATTTTTCTTATCATTTATTTAGTATGGTGAAAGATTATTGCTTAAAAAATGATGTTAATTTTAAAGATCTTAAACCCTTATTAGAAAATACATTAGAAAATTCTATAAGAAACTCTCCTTTTGAGTTGCAAACAGGTCCTGCAATTCGCAATGATTATAATCTTATTAATAGTCATTTAGAGGATCTTAAAGAAAACCAAGATCTTAAAGAAATTTATGAGATTTTCTCAAATCAAATTATAAAAACAAAATTAAAATGAGCTATAAGCAAAGATTATCTAAAATCAACACTTTTGTATTTGATGTTGATGGAGTACTAACAGATGGAAATGTAATTTTAGATTCTTCTGGTGAATTGGTTAGAACAATGCATACTAAAGATGGATTTGCACTTCAACACGCTGTTAAAAAGGGCTATCACATTGTAATTATTACAGGTGGAAACTCACAAATGGTAAAGGAAAGACTTAATGGTTTGGGGATTAAAGACATCTATTTAGCAGCGCATCAAAAACTTCCTATTTTAGAAAACCATTTAAAAGAGAATAATATTGAGTTAAATCAAGTTCTTTATATGGGAGATGACTTACCAGATATTCCATGTCTGAAAGTGGTAGGAATCTCTACTTGCCCTAGAGATTCTGCTGTAGAAGTACGGGAGAATTGTGACTATATTTCACATATTGATGGTGGAAAAGGTTGCGTAAGAGATGTGCTAGAGCAAACTATGAGATCACAAAACAAATGGATGGATGAAGATTCATTTTCATGGTGAAAAATTATTTTAAAGCAATAAGAATTAAAAACTTAGGGTTATTAAGCCTTTTGTTCTGGGGATTAATGCTTCATAACTATTCAGAAAGTTTTTCTATAAAGACAGATCAAATATTGCTTTTCCTTTCTATAATTACTACTACTGCAGCGGGTTATTTAATAAATAATTACTTCGATTTAAAAAGTGATGTAATCAATAATAAAAACATTTCAGGACTTAGTAAAAAGAAATACTGTTTACTATATTTAGCTCATGTCTTTTTATCATTTATTTTTCTTTTTGCATCTGATATATCACCAGCCTGGATTCAATTGGTTATGGTTTGTCATTTTATTATTTATTTATATTCATTAAAACTACAGCATTGGCCACTAATTGGAAATCTAGTAGTTTCATTGCTATGTAGTATTGTTGTTTTTATTCCATACTGGATATTTAATGACCATTGGAGCTTTAAAAGTTTAGATTTATTGGAAAATATAAATGATGTATTTGTAATTTTTTGTTTTCTTTTTACTCTTAAAAGAGAGATAATAAAAGATATGGAAGATCTTGATGGAGATTTAAAAACAGGTAGCTATACCCTACCCGTATTATTTGGAAATAAAGCCTCCAAAATAATTCTAACTATTATAATAACGATTAGTTTAATATTTATTGGAAGGTGTTTTTATGAATCAACATTTAAAATTATAAACTTAGTATTCTTTATTCCAATAATTTCTTTGATTCTATTTTCTATTTTTAAAATATATCAATCTTCTAATAAAGTTGATTATAAAAAATTGAGCAGTATTATTAAAATTAAATTCCTTGTTGGAGGGTTTTGGCTTTACATTTCTTTATGAATTTATTAAATAAGAAAATAAAAAATCTAAATATAAAATTAGCTTCAAAATCTCCTAGAAGACAAGAGTTGCTAAGTAATATTATTGAGGATTTTGATATAGTAACCAAAAATATAGAGGAAGAATACCCTAAAGATTTAAAAGTTAATGAAATCGCATTATACTTAGCAAAATTAAAAGCTAACTCTTATTTAGAGGAATCTAAAGAAAATGAACTTTATATTACTGCTGATACCATTGTTGTTTATAATAATAAAGTACTTGAAAAACCAATTGATTCTAAGGATGCATTTAGAATGCTAAAAAAACTCTCTGGAAATGCTCATACAGTGTACACTGGAGTAAGTCTTTTATTGAATGGGAAAATTAATTCATTTTTAGATTCTACAGAAGTTAGTTTTTATGATTTAAGTGATGAGGAAATCACATTTTACATAGATCATTATAAGCCAATGGATAAAGCTGGTTCATACGGAATTCAGGAATGGATGGGATATGTAGGTATTCGAAAAATTAAAGGAGATTTTTTTAATGTAATGGGATTACCACTTCATAAACTTTACCGAGAAATTGAGAAAATTGCTTTTTAATTATTTCAAGAAAGCATTAATTGCCATTTTATAAGAGTCTAGTCCAAAACCTACTATAACTCCAACACAGTTTTTTGCCATTAGTGAATGATGTCTATATTCTTCCCTAGCATAAACATTACTTATGTGTACTTCTATAACCTTGGTTTTAATAGCAGCAACTGCGTCTGCAATAGCTACAGAAGTATGAGTATAGCCCCCAGCATTTAAAACAATTCCAGCGTAAGAAAAACCTTTTTCTTGTAATTTATTAATGATTTCACCCTCAACATTGCTTTGGTATGTAGATAATTCCAATTCTGGGAATCCTACTACTAATTCTTTCATATAATCATCAAAGCTTTTGTCACCATAAGTATCAGGTTCTCTTTTACCTAACAAATTAAGATTGGGTCCATTAATAATTAATATTTTTTTCATGAATAAATGTAATTACTTAACATACTCTTGTTTTTTTACCAATGCAAATTGTTCATCTTCTAATTCAAGATAACCCAATTCATAATTAAAATAATATTTTTTGCCTTGTTTAGTCTTGTAAATATTGGTGTAATAATAAAAATTAAAACCATTTAGTAAAAGTTGCTCTTTATTAGCCTTTCCCTTATCGGATCCGCTCATTAAGGAGGAAAGTATTCTTCTGTTTTTTCTAAGAATGACATTTACTTTTCTTACATATTCATTAGCTGCTTTGTTTAGATTATTATTATAAGAATTTCTGCACATATCATTGCAGAATTTTTTATCAATTCTTCCAATTAGAGATTTCTCACATTCCAAACATAATTTATCGCTCATATTTAAATTTTTTACAATTCTAAGATCTAATCAATGTCTATTTCACGTAAAAATAATTATATCCGGTTAAAAACGGTAATAAATACTTAAATACCTAATAAATAAAATGTCAAATTAAATGTTTGCATTATGATTGAATTAAAAGAAATTAAAAAAATACTAATGGTTAGGGCTTACAGTCCCAATACAATTAGCTCATATTTGGCTTGTCTAAATTATTTTAAAAAATATTTTAAGGGCTCTGAGATTGATGATTTATCAAAAGAAGATATTATCGACTACTTATTCCACTTGATAAAAAACAACTATTCAAAAAGCACCCAAAATCAACACATTAATGCAATTAAGTTCTATTTCGAAAAATGTTTAGGGAAAAAGAGAGAGTTTTATCATATAGATAGACCATTAAAAGATAAAAAACTACCAATAATACTTAGTAAAAATGAAATACAATTGTTATTCAATAGTACTTACAATTTAAAACATCTTGCAATACTGGCTGTTATTTACTCATGTGGGTTAAGAGTTTCTGAATTAATCAATATTAAAATAAATGATATTGATAATAATAGAATGGTAATCAATATAAGACACTCAAAAGGAAATAAAGATAGACAGGTACAATTAACTAATCAAATATTAGACCTACTTAGGAAGTATTATAAAAAATATCTCCCTGTAAACTATCTTATCGTTGGTCAAAATGGTGGGAAATATTCAACAACAAGTATCCAAAAGATAATTAAAAACTCTGCCTTAAAAGCTAAGATTTATAAAAAAGTAACTCCACACACATTAAGACATAGCTTTGCCACTCACCTACTAGAAAACGGAACTGATATTAGATATATTCAATCTATTTTAGGACATAGCAATATTAAAACAACTCAAATTTATACCCATGTAAGTAATGCTCATTTAAAAAACATCCAAAATCCATCTGATAATTTGATTTTTTTGTAAATTGTTTTAGATAAGGAGAATAAACGTAATACGTTTATTCCTTCGTTGTGCTTCATTAACTAAATTTAAAAATACTCGGACAACAATATTTGCCAAGTAATGTTGTTTTTAAGGTGTCTAATCAAACATCTATAATTATGAAAACGAAATCAATTTTAATTTTATCAACACTTTTAATTTTCTTAGCATCTTGTGACAGACCAGATTGCGAAAACACAAACTCCATTTTTGACTCAAATGGCGCAGAAACTAATGCGTATAAGAAGGAATTAATAAAAGAAATGGATAGAGTTGGAAAGGAAAATCTGACCTACTGGTTGTCAAATTATACCGAGCAAAATGGAAAAGAATTTATTACTGTAAATATCCAGGGTGATGGATTGTGTGCTAAAGGATTGCTTCAAGTCAGTGATTGGAAAAACATTGAGGGGATTAAAAGTACTAAAGGAGTTTCATATAATGGTGCTCAACTAAAAGGTTTGACATTTGACATTATTACTAATGGAGAATCAATTGATTTCATCTATAAAAATATAGAAAGTATAGTAGATTAAACCAACGAAAGCACAACATTCTGTATATTGCATTTGGGTTGCGAGCAGTTGTAGTTTCTTGAGAATTTGGTCAGTTAGTGCCATAATTTTTGTTAGCAGTTTTTAAGTTAATTATTAGCAAGTTGCATCCTTGCTTTGGGCTTGGTAAGGGTTTGCTTATTTGCAATTGTTTAGCTTGGGTAAGCCTCACAAAAATTATTACTTTTAAGCTATTAATCAACCAAGTAAACGCAACATACAGTTGTCATTGGTGGTAATTAAATAACACCGTTCAAAAAAAACAAACACTTAATATGAACCATTTAGCTTCTAAGCTTATTTTCCAACCAAGATTTTGGATTCTTTTTATTTGTTCGAACTTTAATTTATCTACAAATGCTCAGACTTTCATTAATTTTGAATCAGGAGGATTATTTACAGGTATTAATGACATTCGTAATGGCAATAATGGAACGCTATTTTCTCTGAAAAATGATTTTTCGAATTCAGTAAGTCCTTTCTTAAGGCTGCGTGCTGGTATTTTTTTAAATGAAAAAAATCACTTTTCAATTCTTTATGCTCCCATAAAAATCTTAGTAAATGGAACAATAGAAAAGAATATACTTTTTGATGGAAAAGATTTTAAATCTAACATACCAATAGAGGCTGTTTACAAGTTTAATTCTTATCGCTTTACCTATAATGGAAGAATTATATTTAAAGACAATTTTAAATTTGGTCTGGGTTTGTCTGCTAAAATTAGAGATGCAGGAGTCTCGTTGAAGAACAAAGAACATTTAAGAGAAAATTTTAGTATTGGTTTCGTTCCTCTTGTTAACCTATTAGCCAATTGGGATATATCTCAAAAAATGGGTGTTGATTTTTTTGGAGAAGGTATAATTGCAAGTAAAGGCAGAGCCATTGACCTTTCCTTATCCGGAAGATATAGTTTCACTAAAAACCTGCAAGGAAACATTGGCTATAGACTGCTTGAAGGTGGAGCAGACGGAGCTAATAGGTATAATTTTATTCAACTCCATTTCGCCTTTGCTAGTTTAAACTTCTCATTTTAAAAACAGTTAGGAGTTCTAATGCTATGATTGTATAGCTTAATATTAAAGTTTTTATAACTAATCATTTTGTATGAAAGTCTTACAACAATGTATAAAAAACATAGGGTATTCACCTTATACCAAAAGATCTGTGCATATTAATGCAGAGAGCTAAAGCTAAAATATTTATATTTAACTAAGTAATAAACCGAAACGAAGTGCTTTTTAAATACTCTAGGTTTATAATACTAAACGTTAAATATCATACGGGATTAAAGTGAAAACGAAAGGTGGTTAGACAAAAAATGTTTATGAAAAACTTAATTTTAATATTTTTATTTATTCCTTATTTTTTATTTAGTCAGGAATTTAGTTTTGAGATTAATACTAATGAAGGCTATATCGAAATCATTTATTTACTTGATAACAATAAAGTATTTAAGATATCGGAAACTGTTGACGAAATCTACGTATTTAGTTCAGATTCATTGGCAAAAAACTATTTAAAAACCTTAAATCAAAATATTATACCTAAAAATAAATATCAAGTAGGAGAAACCACAATATTTCTAAATTCTGTTACTTCTATAGACTACTATACTAATACCACTCCTTCAGGTTCATCAGGACAAATTAAGTCTATTAATGATTTAATATTCACTTACGCCCCAGACTACAGCTGGAATAAAAATTCAGGAATTATAGGTGAACTTACACAAATAGGGAACACTAAAATTACATATTGGATAACTGCTGGATATGCAGAAAAGGGTAAATTCAGGGGTAAAATTAAATCATTCGGAAATAAACAATTTAAATATGAAGGATGGTCAAGCTGGGGAGAAAAGACAGGAATGGTAGGTGAAATCACTTCCATTGGAACAATAAAAATTTATTACTACAATACCGATTATGATAAAGGATATAAAGGGAAACTTAAATCGATTGGAACTGTCAAATTCATTTATTTTAGTGATATATTCAACAATAATAAAGCCAATATTGTAGGTAAATTTAAAGAACAAACCGGACAAGACGGGCGGCTTATAATACATTAGTTTATAGTAAAATCATCATAAACTGAACCAGATACTAAATACGTTGGCCAACAAGTTTTAAAAGTATGCTTATACCGTTTCGCTCAATCTCTTTCCCTATTCTAAAACCGCGATTTTCTACTAATTAGCTATCTAAAAGCTGGCGAAAGCCAATTCCGCCATTCGTCATACTTGCAAACCAAAAAACAACTTCCCTTTTACAAAAGTATATCCCGTTACAAATCGCTATCTTTATAGCAAGTAGCAACATAAAGTGCGTATTTTATACTAAACGTTGTAAGTAATTAAAATGAATAAAACTTATCTTATACTAATTTCAATTCTTTTTAGCATTTCAACAATGTATTCTCAATCACCCAATATTTTAATAATTATTGGTGATGATTTAGGAGTTGATGCCATGAACGGATACAATCTTGGAAGTTTCAAACCAAACACACCTCATCTTGATAGTATTAGAAACAATGGTCTCACTTTTGCTAATGCATGGTCTTCTCCAGTTTGCACTCCAATGCGCGCTGGAATGATGAGTGGAATGTACGGAAGTAAAAATGGTGTTAAAACTATACCTGGAAATTTAGATACAACTTATACTTCATTACTAAAAGCTATTAAAATTGCTAATCCAATTTATACTACTGCAGTTACTGGAAAATGGCATATTTCAAAACCTGCGAAAGCACTTCATCCTAAATGGCATGGAGCTGATCACTACATGGGAGTTTTAGAAGGAAAAGTTAATGCCTACGACAATTGGGATAAAACTGAGAATAATATTACGGGGAATTCAACAGATTATGCGACAACTTATTTTACTAATGATGCTATAAATTGGATTAATAATCAAAATAACCCTTGGTTTATGTGGTTGGCTCATATTGCTCCTCATAGTCCTTTTCATATTCCACCTGCTAACATGTTTACTCAACTTTCTACAAATTCACAATTAAAAAAATATCTTGCAATGATTGAGTCTCTTGACTATGAAGTTGGAAGGATGTTGGATTCTTTATCTCCATCTGACAAAGCAAAGACAACAATCATATTTATTGGTGATAATGGAACTCCAAATAATGTTCTTCAAGATTATCCTGCAAACCATGGTAAGACAACACTTTATCAAGGAGGAATACATGTGCCTATGTTTGTCTCTGGTTACGGTGTTTCAAGAATTGGAGAAACAGAAAATGCATTGGTAAATGTAATCGACATCTACGCAACTGTACTGGAAATGGTAGGCAATAATTTACCTGGTGGGATATACAATAGCCTAAGTTTTAATCATCTTTTAACAAGCTCAAACTTTCCAAAAAGACAATATAATTTTTCTGAGATTGATACTAATCAAGGATCTGCTAATACTCAAGGGTATGCAATAAGGGATTCTATTTATAAACTCATTGAATATTATGATGGTCAACAGGAAATGTTCAATCTTAATAGTGATCCTTTAGAAACAAACGATCTTTTACTAGGCTCTTTAACAGCTCAAGAACAATTATTGAAAACAGAGCTTGAAAATGAAGCATTCCAAAGAAGAACATCATGGTCATGTAATGATAATATTCAAAATGGTGACGAAATAGGAATAGACTGCGGAGGATCATACTGTTCTCCCTGTTTGACTAGTACAAATAGTTTGAAGGAAAATAATAGAGTCATTGTTTATCCAAATCCAGTAAAAGAAATATTAATGATAGATTCTAAAGAAAAATACAACATAACAATTAAAAATATTACTGGTAAATTAGTTGTGCAAAGTGAAATAAATACTGGTTTAAATTCAATTTCATTTTTGGGGATACCCTCCGGAATGTATATTATTGAAGGCTTTAATCATTCGTCACGATTTGTTGAAAAAGTAATCGTAAAATAATAATGCTAATGTTTGAATAAAAACTAAGCCAAATAAAATCTTTATTATACTGCAAACTTCTTAATCCAATCTAAACATAAACTAACTTTACTTTTATTTAAGAAAATTTTTTCTAAAAAAGATATTAAAAAATGAAGATTTCAGGATTTACTTTTATTAAAAATGCTTTGATTTATGATTATCCAATTGTTGAAGCAATAAAATCGATATTACCTATTTGCGATGAATTTATTGTAGCAGTAGGAAAATCAGATGATGAAACATTAAAATTGATTAACCAGATAGATCCTGATAAAATTAAAATTGTAGAAACTCAGTGGGACGAAAGCTTAAGATTAGGTGGTCGTGTGTTAGCAGCTGAGACCGACAAAGCATTTTCAAATATTTCTAAAGATTCAGATTGGGGATTTTATATTCAAGGTGACGAAGTTGTTCATGAAAAGTACTTAGACACTATTTATGCAGCAATGCTTAAATACAAAGATGAAGATAAAATTGATGGATTATTATTTAAGTATTTGCACTTTTATGGATCTTACTCGTATGTTGGAGCTTCTTCAAATTGGTACCAAAACGAAATAAGAGTTGTTAAAAATGATAAATCCATCTACTCATACAAAGATGCTCAAGGATTTAGAAAAAAAGATAATGAAAAGTTAAGAGTTTGTCCTATTGATGCTTATATATACCATTATGGTTGGGTAAAAGAACCTAAAGCGATGCAGCGTAAGCAAGAAAATTTTAATAAATTTTGGCATAATGATGAATGGATAAATGATAATATTCAAAAAGCAAGTGAATTTAATTACAGCAAAACTTTAAATGAATTAAAACCATTTTTAGGCGACCATCCAAAATTAATGAAGAAAAGAATAAATGATAAAAATTGGAAATTCGACTATGACATAACATTTGATAAAAGATCCTTAAAAGACAAAATTAAACAGTTTTTAAAAAAATATTTTAGAATTGATATAGGTTATAAAAATTATATAATTACCATAAAAAAACACACTTAAAATTAGTATGAAATTTAATTACTTAATATTAGGGTTAGTATTGATTTGCAAATTTACATTTGGGCAAGGTTGCAGTGATGCTGGTTTTTGTAGTATAAATAGTTTTAAACCTAAAAGTATTGACAGTTTAAACATAGTGACAAACCAAATTAAAGCTGGAGCATATTTTGGAAGAGCAGATAGGTCAATTTCTGTTTTTGGCAACTATCTAGAGTACAATAGAATGATAAATGAGAAGTTTGGACTAGATATAAAACTTACATCACTAGCACAAACTGATGAAAACATTTCTGTTTTTGGACTTTCTGATGTTTTTTTAAATTTAAATTACAAAGTAGTTAAAAAATTCAATTTCACCTTTGGAACCAAAATCCCATTAAATGATGGAAATAAATCCTTAAATGGCTTGTCATTGCCAATGGATTACCAGTCAAGTTTAGGAACTTTTGACTTATTATTTGGCATTAATTATTCATTTAAAAAAACACAACTTATTTTAGCAATTCAACAACCAATAATTCAAAATAATAATCAATTTGTTGCCAATAATTATCCTCAGGATTCAAAATTAGGATCTTTTAAAACTACCAATAATTTTAAAAGGAATGGAGATATTTTATTTAGAATATCGCGCCCATTTTTATTAACCAAAAAATTAAAATTAACAACAAGTATATTGTCAATATATCATTTGAAAAATGATGAATTTAATGAAAGTGAAATAATTACAGGGTCTAAAGGATTAACAATTAATAGTAATGTTTTTTTAGACTATAATATGAATTCAAATAATATAATTCAGATTACAATGGGAAGACCAATTGTTACAAGAGTTAATAGGCCAGATGGCTTGACAAGACAATTTATTTTGAATATGGAATATTCATTTAAATTTTAAGATTAAAATCATATTGTAGTATTATTAAGGTATACTTAACTTATCTCCATTATCTTAGAGTTTATAAAAATTATTAATGAAAAAAAAATCAGAAAAACCATCACCAGAAGCAAAAGCACTTTCTCTTTTTTTAATGGCTTACAAAACAATAGATCCTATCTATAAAGAAAAGTCAAAGCGTATAAATAGACTTTGGGGGTTAGTTACAAAAGATGAATTTGGTAAAGAAGACTATGTAAAAGAAATTAAAGACATTTTAGACTCATACGGTGGGTATTTAGAAGTCGTAGAGAAAACTGTAAAGTTTTATATAGAAAAAACTGGTGAATGGAAATTAAATGGCGATGATAAGTATTGTAAAGATGCTAAAGTAATTGCCGACGAAATCTTAAAAAAATCTAACTAAATATTACTTCAAATAGATCATTTTAATTAAATAATTTGTGAAATGAATTACCAGTTTAGAAAAGCTAAAAATTCTGAGGCAACTCAAATATGGAATATTTTACAATCTGCAATAAAACGAAGAAAAGCAGAGGGTAGTAATCAATGGCAAGATGGTTATCCAAATATGGAAGTTGTAAAAAATGACATTGATAATAGAGAAGGATTTGTATTAGCCGAAAATGGTAATATTATTGGTTATTCAGCAGTTTTAATTAACAACGAACCTGAATATTTAAATATTGAAGGTAAATGGCTATCCAATGAAGAGTTTGTTGTTTTCCATAGAGTAGCAATTTCTGATAAATACTTAGGACAAGGATTGGCAAAAAAAATGATGCAATTCATTGAAGAATATGCAATTTCAAATAATATTTATAGCATAAAAGCTGATACCAATCATGACAATATTCCTATGTTATCAATTTTTAAGAAATTGGGTTATACTTTATGTGGGACGGTTTATTTTAGAAATAGTCCAAGAAAAGCTTTTGAAAAAGTACTTAAAAATTTAAATATTAATTAATCCTTTTACTTTTATGAAATACTTAATTTGTTGTATGATTTTATTTTCTTCTTTATCCAGCTCCATAATATTTAATTTTAATAAAAATTCCTCAATTAATAACTGGTTAGTAGTGGATGATGTAGTAATGGGAGGAAGATCAACAGGGAATTTCCAATTAAGTAATGATGGTAATGGTGTTTTTTATGGAAATGTTTCTTTAGAAAATAATGGCGGATTCTCATCTGTTAGATATAGATTTGAAAAATTAATGTTAGAAAAATTCAAAACTATTGTTTTAAAAATAAAAGGAGATGGAAAAAATTACCAGTTTAGAATTAAGCATAAATCTTCTGATTATGCTTCTTACATAACTTCCTTTTCAAGCTCTGGAGAGTGGCAAGAAATTAAAATTCCAATTAAAAGCATGTACCCTTCATTTAGAGGAAGAAAATTAGACGAACCTAATTTCTATCATGAATCTATAGAGGAAATCACCTTCCTAATCGCCAATAAACAAAATGAAGATTTTAAACTTCTCATAGACAAAATAGAATTAAAATGAAAATTCAAAAAAAAATTTCAAATTTAAATTCGACTATTTTTTTTAATACTCAATACCTAATATTATAACTACATTTGCTATAGCAATTATCCAATAATAATTTACGAATGAAATTTGAAGATTTAAAATTAATTGATCCAATACTTAAAGCTTTAAAAGATCAAAATTATATTGAGCCAACAGATATTCAAGCAAAATCTATTCCTTTAATATTAAATGGAGATGATGTTTTGGGAAGTGCGCAAACAGGTACTGGTAAAACTGCTGCTTTTGCCATTCCTATTATTCAGCAGTTAATAAATAGCGAACTAAACCACCAAAAGAATAGAAAAATATCTTCTCTTATTGTTACCCCTACTAGAGAATTAGCCATTCAAATTGAAGAAAATTTTAAAGCCTATTCTAAGTATACAAAACTTCGAAGCACGGTAATTTTCGGAGGTGTATCTCAGCATTCACAAACTAGAATTTTAAGTAATGGCATCGATATTTTAATTGCTACACCTGGTCGTTTGCTAGACTTAATGAATCAAGGGTTTATTTCCATAAATGATGTAAAGTATTTTGTTTTAGACGAAGCCGATCGTATGCTAGATATGGGTTTCATTCATGATATTAAAAAGATTATAGCTAAACTTCCTAAAAAAAGACAATCTCTATTTTTCTCGGCAACTATGCCACAAAATATTTTAGACTTATCAAGGCAAATTTTAATTAACCCTGAAAAAGTAACTGTTAATGCAGTTTCTTCAGCTGCAGATACAATAAAGCAGTTTTTATACACGACAAATAAAAATAATAAGAAAGATCTTCTTCTTCATATTTTGAAAGATTCAAAACTAGATCAAGTATTACTTTTTTCTAGAACAAAGCATGGAGCAGATAAAATTGTAAGAAATTTAAAAAATAAAAATATCAATTGTGCAGCCATACATGGAGACAGAAACCAAAACCAAAGACAAAAAGCACTTAAAGATTTTAAAGAAAATAAAATAAGACTTCTTGTAGCTACCGATATTGCTGCTAGAGGAATAGACATAAGTAAACTGCGTTATGTGATCAACTATGACATTCCAAATGAATCTGAAACTTATGTGCATAGAATTGGACGTTGTGGAAGGGCTGGTGAAGAAGGTATATCTATATCTATCTGTGAACCAGAAGAAAACGCTTACATAAGAGATATAGAAAAGCTAATCAAACAAAAAATAGAAGTAATAAATTCCAATCCTTTTCCTCAGACAGACAAGCCAATGAGCAATGCTGAAAAGAAAGAATTTGAAAAACAAAAACAAAAGCGCAAACAAGAATTTTTCGCAAATAGAAAGAAGAATAGTGGTCAAAAAAAATCTGGTTTTAAAAGATATAAGAGATAGTATTTAAAATTGTGATGTCTATTGATCTAGTATGAACATTCTTATTTATTAAATTTGTAAAAATTCTTTATAATTAGTAACTTTTGAAATTAATATATAAATGTCAAAACTAAAATATCTAGGAACCTATATTAGTCCAATCTTTGCGTTAATATCTTTTAATTGCACAGGATTTTTTGCATATTCTGGTGTGATTTTATTATATGTATTGGTTCCTGTTTTAGAAAACTTTATTCCAACAAACAGTTATAACTTTAGCAAAGAAGAAAATAAACTAGCAAAAAAAGATTGGTTTTATGATTGGATACTATATTTATTGGTGCCATTACATTTATATGTAATCTATGTCTTTCTTGTAACTATTGCCAATCCTTCATTAGAAATAGTAGATTTAATTGCCTATCTGATAATAATGGGAACTATACTTGGAATTAACGGGATTAACGGCGGGCATGAACTAGGTCATAAAATAGAACATCCATTTAAAATGTTTCTAGCTAGAATTTTGTTAACTACTTCATTTCAAAATCATTTTATTACTTACCACAATGGTGGTCATCATAGAGATGTTGCAACGCCAAATGATTTAACTACTGCAAAAAAAGGAGATGTTTTTTATTTCTTTGCAATAAAATCACAAATTGGTGGCTATTTTAAATCCTGGAGGTTAGAGGCTGAAAAAATAAAATCTAAAGGCGGTAATCAGCTTTTTAACCCAATGATTATTCATACAATTATACCTTGGTCATTTTTAGGATTTATTTATTTATTCTTTTCAATGGAGGTTACCCTACTCTATTTTTTAGCTGCTATTTTTGGAATTTCTATTTTAGAAGCTCAAAATTATTTTTCTCACTATGGACTTAAAAGAAAACAGAAAGAAGATGGGACATATGAAAGAGTAAAAGTGGAACATTCTTGGAATTCTGACCATGTAATTGGAAGGGTATTTTTATTCGAACTAACTAGACATTCTGATCATCACTTTTCTGGATCTAAACACTATCAAATTTTAAGGTCTAAGGATGAAAGTCCAATGTTGCCTTATGGATATCCAGCAATGTTGATACTCTCCTACTTTCCTTTTTTGTTTAAACCAATTATGGAGAAACAGTTGACTAAATATGGCATGAGTTAATTACTAAACTTTCTCAAGTAATTCTTGTTTTTGACTTTTCACTTTTGGACTGCTTATATATTCATCAAAAGTCATCAATTTATCTAAGCAACCATTTGGAGTAATTTCTACAATTCTATTAGCAACTGTTTGTGTAAAATGGTGATCGTGACAAGTGAATATCACAGTTCCAGGAAAGCTAATTAAGGCATTATTAAAAGCTTGAATAGATTCTAAGTCTAAATGATTTGTTGGTTCGTCTAACATAATAAAATTACCACCTCTTAACATCATTCTAGAGATCATACATCTTACTTTTTCACCTCCAGAAAGAACATCTGCAGTTTTAAAAGTTTCTTCACCAGAAAAAAGCATTTTTCCTAAAAACCCTCTAATATAAACTTCATCTTTATTTGTAGAAAACTGTCTTAGCCAATCGATTAAGGATATTTTATTTCTAAAAAAATCTTCGTTATCATTTGGGAGGTACCCAGTAGTAATAGTCTGTCCAAATTTAAAATCTCCACTATCTGGTTGATCAAAATCATTTAAAATGTCATAAAAAGCGGAAGTAGCTAAATCATTTTTACTTATAAGAGCGATTTTATCACCTTTATTAATATTTAAATTAAGATCTTTAAAAAGCACTTCTCCATCCAAAGATTTGCTTAAATTGTTAATATGAAGTATTTGATCTCCAGCTTCTCTTTCAGAATCTAAAATTATTGCTGGATATTTTCTACTTGAAGGCTCAATATCATCGAGATTAATTTTTTGTAACAACTTTTTTCTACTAGTAGCTTGCTTAGATTTTGAAGCATTGGCACTAAATCTAGCTACAAATTCTTGTAGTTCCTTTCGCTTTTCTTCAGACTTTTTATTAGCATTGTTTCTTTGACGAAGTGCCAGCTGACTGCTTTCATACCAAAAAGTATAGTTTCCGGTATACATTTTTACTTTTTTAAAATCTATGTCTACAATATGGGTACATACTGTGTCTAAAAAGTGTCTGTCGTGCGAAACAACAATAACAGTGTTCTTAAAATTCAGTAGAAAGTCTTCCAGCCACGTAACAGTTTGAATATCTAAATCATTAGTAGGTTCGTCCAAGATAAGAAAGTCTGGATTTCCAAAAATAGCTTGTGCCAAAAGTATTCTAACCTTTTGGTTGCCATTCATATCTTTCATATGCTTTTCATGATCTTGAACCTTTATTCCTAAGCCAGACAATAAAGCCGCGGCATCTGGCTCTGCATTCCAACCATCCATTTCTGCAAACTTTTCTTCTAATTCTGCTGCTTTAATACCATCTTGCTCAGAAAAATCAGTTTTTGCGTAAATAGCGTCTTTTTCCTTCATCACCTTCCATAGACCACTGAAGCCAACCATTACAGCATCAATTACCCTAAAATCATCATATTCTGAATGGTTTTGAGTTAAAACTGCCATTCTTTTACCTGGTTCAATACTAACATTCCCTTTGTTAGCCTCTATTTCTCCAGAAAGTATTTTTAGAAAGGTTGATTTCCCTGCACCATTTGCACCAATTACTCCGTAACAATTATCACCACTAAACTTAATGTTAACATCGTCGAAAAGAATTCTTTTACCGTACTGAAGGTTAATATTATTTGCTGAAAGCATAATTAATTTATTAGGCGGCAAATATAGTAGAATCTATAATAAACCAAGTAAATTTTATAACTCAAGAAGGTTATAATCTGTAATTAATAGAATTATTTAAAAATTTCCTATTGATAACATTACTAATGTACAGGCGTTAATGCTTTTAGCTCCTTTTTTTTCAATAAGATTAGATAATTCTTCATTTTCGGCACCAGGATTAAATATATATCTTTTAGCATTTAAAGTTAACATTTGATCGTAGTACTGTTTTTGATTTTTAGGATTTAAATAGATTGTAACCGTATCAAAATCAAACTCTGGTATTAAGGTCTGAACTTTAATTCCTTGAACATCACCTGATTTTATACCAAAAGCAAATATAGTATGACCGAATTCTTTAAGTTTTATAATTGCTTTGTTTGAATATCTATCGGGATTTAAACTAGCACCCATTACTAATACCTTTTGACTCATAACTTATTAAAGTTAAAACTTTAAATCCATATAAGTATTCTAACTAGATTCTTAATACCATTAGAATATTTTAAGTTTAAAAACCAAAGAATTTTATAGTTTATTACTTAACTTTAAACTTATGAAAGATAATCTAACTATAGATACTGAATTTTTTAGAGTTGAAAGAATTGGTTTTGGTAAAAGACTTTTTTCTTCGTTTTTAGATTTAATTATTAGTATTATTCCCGGAACAATTTTAGGTATTTATTCAGGTGCTGCAATGGCAACTTTCTTGCTTGATTTTTTTTATGATGATGCTCAAATTCAAACTTTTCAATCTGGATTTTCTGCAGATATTGCAACATCTCTTATTGGATTTATAGCATCTTTAGCTGGAATAGCTTTTACTTCCGTTTTCTTTTATATAATAGAGGGTTTTACCGGACAAACACCTGGAAAAATGATTCTTGGAATTACAGTAGCTAATATGAGTGGGGAAAAAGCATCATTAGATAAGCTTCTATTAAGAGCATTTATTAAAGTAACAGGATCTGTATTAAGAATTGCTGGAATTGTAATAACACTAGGTTGCTTTTTAGTATTAGGTAACAAAAAACAAGCTTTGCATGATATAATTTGCAAAACAGCTGTCTTTAACAAATCTGATATTAAATAATTTAGCTCACCGTTATTTTGGAAGCAAGTTCTTTGGCTCTTTCTACAAGTACTTTAACATCTTGTTCCCCATAAGTTAACGTAACTGCCATCCTTCTAAAAGGTCTACTGGTTGGTTTTCCAAAAATTCTTAAATCAGAGTTAGGCGAATTCATTGCTTCTATTAATCCTGAAAATTTGGGTTGTTCGCTTGATGTATGATGAGCTAAAACAACTGCAGAAGCTCCATTCTTCACAAGCTTTATTTCAGGAATTGGAAGACCAAGTACAGCTCTTGCATGTAATTCAAATTCACTAAGATTTTGAGTTCCAGCTAGTGTAACCATTCCCGTGTCGTGCGGCCTAGGAGACAATTCAGAAAAATAAGTAGCATCTTTTGTAATAAAAAACTCCACTCCCCAAATTCCAGCACCACCAAGTGAATCAGTTACCTTCTGGGCCATTTCTTGAGCCTCTTCTAATCGTTCATTGGCCATAGTCATTGGCTGCCAGCTTTCTTGATAATCACCTCTTTCTTGTCTATGTCCTATAGGTGGACAAAATAGTGTAGGGCCATTATTTTGAGTAACTGTTAAAAGTGTAATTTCATAATCAAAGTCAATAAATCCTTCTACTATTACTTCTAATAAATCTCCTCTTGAACCATCCAATGCATAATCCCAAGCCTTTTGGATATCTGACTTGTTTTTAATTACAGATTGACCTTTGCCTGAGCTAGACATTAGAGGTTTAACTACACAAGGGTATCCACAATATTCAACACCACTTTCTAATTCACTAAATGAAGTTGCATAACGGTAAGGAGCTGTTTTAATACTTAAATCTACAGCAGCCAAGTCTCGTATAGATTTTCTGTTCATTGTGTAATTTGCTGCCTTAGCACTTGGAACAACAGTAAAACCTTGCTTTTCATAATCATATAATCTTTCGGTTCTAATAGCTTCTATTTCCGGAATTATTAAATCTGGTTGATGTTTTTCTACAAGATTATCTAATGCATCTCCATCAAGCATATTAATAATCTCTTTTTCATGCGCTACTTGCATTGCCGGAGCATGGTCATAACTATCTACAGCAACTACGTATTGCCCCAATCTTTGACATGCAATTACAAATTCTTTCCCTAATTCTCCAGATCCTAATAATAATATTTTCTTCATAAAAGTTATTTTAACTAAGATTGTATTTTTTTTCAAACAAAGGTTTTAGAAAACTAGGCTTAACTTTTGACAATTGGTAATAAGGATGTTGAGTCGCGCCAAAGCCTCTAATAAATCTTTCTATAGACTCTACCATAGTTCCTTCAAAATCAAATTCTTGAGCAAAAGAAGAAGCAAATTTTACGGATTCCCACATGATTAAAGTCATAGCTTCACTATTTCTAAATGCTGGATTACTTCCTCCAACTAAATAATAAACAGTTTTCTTATTCCAGACAAGTAAAATCCCAGAATGAATATTGTTTTGATTGTCTTTAGTCATTAATATTTTACAGCAACTATTAGCTTTACATGCTTTAAATAAGCTGATTAAGTTGTCTTTAGAATATGGAATATTTAAATTCTGTCTTTGGAAAGTCATGTCTATTAATTCACGTAATTTTGAAACATCTTGTGATTCAAATACCTCCAATTTTTTTTCTGCCTTCTTAATATTTTTTCTAGTGTTAGAACTTAAATTCTCTAACAAAATTGATTCCTTTTCATAAATTTCTTTAAGAATATAGGTGTATCTAACAGAACTTCTATAGCCTTTCCAAACAAATGGTAAAATATTTTTTATACTGTGGTGAAGTTTAATTACTGAAATATTAGCTTTTGGTAATTGGTTAATCAAATAGTTTAAAGCCTCTTTCTCAAAAGAAAGCTTAGTATTGTTTTTTTGTCCTTTGGGATAAACAAGCCATGGGCCTAAATGCTGAGATAAAATAGGAAGGCCTAAAAATTTAAAACCAAGTTTTTTTTTATGATAATAAGGGAGAACTCCAAATATTTTATTGGATTTTCTATAGATAGCTACATCCCAATTATCTTTACCAGCTAAAGAATTAAGCCACCAGGGTTGAAAAAAAATAGGTAGTTGATTATTTTCGCAAAAATCCTTGTAATATGTTTTATTTTTTTTCAAAAAATATTTAATAATTTATAATGAAAAAATCTAATTCATTACCAATATAATTTCTTTAATTCTTTAATTATGATAGAAATCAATTTCTTATCAAATTGAAAATCAAAGTCATTTGCTATTAGCATTCTAACATTATAAGAACCAAGAGCTAATCTTATAAAGGATTTATTATCATATTTAACTGGCTGACCAATTATAATTTTCTTAAAATCAAAAAAATCATTTCTTTCCTTGGCACATATCGCAAGATATAAAACTCTAAGCTCATCATCGGTTAGTAAACTACCATCAGAATGTTTTACATTAAATGAAACAATTGATCTATTAGTAAACTGTTGATCTGGCATTAATTCAAAATAATCACTTTTAATTTGAAGTTGACTAATGATAAATGCATTCCATCTATCTACAGACATTGTCACCATATCTTCACCATAAAAAGATAATAATTTCATTTCGCTGATAGCCGCTTCCCATCTTAAAAGAGTTCCGTAGTTTTCATTGTGACGGAATTTACTTCTTAATTTCGGATGATTCGATGATATGTCAGAAGTACTGAAAATTTTTAAAAATGGTTCTACTGCTTCATCTGTAATATTTACCAATTTAGAGGTAATGGTTTTTGGAACTAAAAGTGCACCACAAAAAGGAGGAGATTGATAAAACTTAGAACCTGTAAGCATTACCATACAGTTTAACCTTAGAAGATTATTTAGTAGCTTCTGGGTGGTTCTCATTTGACAAACATCAATTACCCAAAAACAATTTTCATTAGCTCTAGGAATCATAGAGATATTATCTACAATACCTGATTTACTTCCAATAACAAGATTTGCTATGACTTGGTTTTCGTTACTTTTATTCTCTATTGTATTAAGAATTTGAGCTTTATGATTTAGTATCTTTCCCTCACTATCTCTTGCAGGAAATGCTTGTTGACTGATTTTAACATCATCGTGAATATTTTCATTTTTAACAACATTTTCTTCAAATTGATTGGTACCAAAAAAAAATTCACCTTTAATAGCTGTATTTGATCCTGTACCTAATTCTTCAGGACATGTTACGACACTAAAAATTGGCTTTTCAGGATTAATAATTCTTGAAAACATAATAGGAAAATAACAAAGATCGCTTCCAGAGGGTGCATAGAAAATATCAAAATCATTTGAGGAGTTTACATCAATTAATTTTTTAAGTTGTTTTTGTTGCTGAATTAGAAGTTTATCATAATTATCTTTTTTAAGTCTATTAAGCATTTTATCAACTGCACGCTTACTGTCTAAATTTAAATTCGACATTGTACAAGAGCCTCTGTTAAACACAGACTCATAGATAAGAGGATTTCCATGGTATTTATTTAACCCGTTATCTTTTAGCTTGATACGCTCATCTCCGCCTTTTACAATATCATTAATGTCCATATATTACTTAATACCACAAATAAATGTAATTTAAGCTAGAATAAATATTATTTACACACTATTTTTTTAATAAATAATAACAATAAATTTAGAAAGATCGAACCTTATTGTTAATTTTACAATATGAACAGAATTGGTATACTAACTAGTGGCGGTGATTGCGGGGGATTGAATGCTGCAGTGAGGTCTATTTTTTACAGAGCTCACGATAAATATAATTTAGAAGTATTTGGAATTTTAGAGGGTACCGTTGGCCTAATGAATCGACCTCTTTCCTACATTAAGCTTGATTACAATACTTTTTCTGGTAATTTATTAAGACAAGGTGGAACTTTTTTAGGAACAACTAATAAAGGAAATCCATTTAAATTTCCAATGCCAGATGGTACTTTAAAAAATAGAACACAGGAGATAATTGATGGTTACAATGAACTTAATCTTGATGGTTTAATAGTTATTGGAGGTGACGGTAGTATGAAAATCATAAAAGACATTGCTGATCAAGGAAATATGAATATTGTAGCAATACCAAAAACTATTGACAATGATGTTGGAGCTACTGAAAACTCTATAGGATTTCATACTGCTGTGAGTGTAGCAACAAATGCTTTAGATAATTTACAATTTACCGCAGCAAGTCACAAAAGAACTATGATTTTGGAAGTGATGGGAAGAGATGCTGGACATATAGCTCTTAACGCTGGTATTGCAGGTGGAGCTGATGTTATTTTAATTCCTGAAATAAAATATTCTATTGACGGTATTATATCCAAATTGAAGAAAATGAATAGTCATGGTATTAATCACTCTTTAGTTATTGTTGCTGAAGCAGTAAAGCAAGAAGATGGAAATAATAGTATGGTTAAATTTGCTGATGGGGAAGAAAGACTTGGTGGAATAGGCACTTACGTTGCCCATAAAATAATGGAAAAATCATCTGTTGAATGTAGAGTTACAACTTTAGGTCATGTACAAAGAGGTGCTCCTCCTACAACTCAAGATCGCATTTTAGCAAGTGCTTTTGGGGTACACGCGGTTGACCTGATTGCCCAAAAGAAATTTGATAGAATGGTTGCTTGGAGTGATAGAAAAGTTGTAGACTTTCCTATACTAAAAGGTATCGAAACTTATAAAAAAGTTGAAATTGATGATTCTCTTGTTAAAACTGCATTAGCATTAGGAATATATCTTGGAGATATTAATAAATAATATTTTTATCTATAAATAATGAATTACATCTATATTATTAAGCAAGTTTCATAATAAAAACATAGGTTTCAAATGAATGTAGCAATAATTGGAGGAGGCCCCGCAGGTTTTTTTTCTGCAATAAATGTAAAAGAAAATTATCCAAAAGCAGAAGTTGTTATGTATGAAAAAACTAAGAAATTACTTGCCAAAGTTAAAGTTTCTGGTGGTGGAAGATGTAATGTTACCAATGGATTAAAATCTATAAGCGAGCTCTACAAGGCTTATCCAAGAGGCGGGAAAAAAATTAAAAAAATATTAGAAGAATTTAACACTACAGACACTATTAATTGGTTTGAAAGTAGAAATGTTCCACTTTATACTCAAAGTGATAATAGAGTATTTCCTAAATCAGATAATTCCCAATCCATAATTGATTGTTTATTTAAAGAAATTAAAAAAAAAACTATTTCCATAGAAATAGATGTTAACGTAGAAAAAATTATTTTTTTAAAAAAAATTATACAACTCAATTTTAAAAACTCTAAAAAAGCTAAAAACTTTGATAAAGTTATAATAGCTTCTGGTGGATCACCTAAAATTGAAGGTCTTAATTGGTTAAAAGAGTTGGGGCACAAAATTGAACCACCAGTACCTTCCTTATTTACATTTAACAATCCCGAAAATCCAATTACAAAAATGATGGGGTTGGTTGCTGAAAACACAAGAGTAACAATTCAAGGTACTAAACTGTTCTCAAGTGGTCCGCTACTTATTACACATTGGGGGTTTAGTGGACCTGCAATACTTAAAACTTCCGCTTTTGGAGCTAGAATACTAAGCGAAAAAAAATATCTATTCAACATTCAAGTAAATTGGATTAATGAAACTAATAATGAAAAAATAGAAATTGAATTAAATGAAATTAAAAAGAGACATTCAAAAAAAAATATTAAAAATTTAAGACCATTCAGTCTTCCTGAAAGATTATGGAGCTTTTTAATTGAAAAAAGTCAAATAAGTTCAGAAAAAAAATGGAGCGAATTAGGAAATAAAAGCATAAATAAATTAGTGAATCTTCTAAGTAATGATATTTATCAAATTAATGGGAAAACAACATTTAAAGAAGAGTTTGTAACCTGCGGAGGGGTAAGTTTGGATAGTATAAATCTAAAAACTATGGAAAGTAACATATGTAAAAATCTGTACTTTGCCGGTGAAATTATGGATATTGATGCTATTACAGGTGGATATAATTTTCAAGCTGCGTGGTCTACCGGCTTCATAGCAGGAAAATTAAAAGGATAACTTATTTAAAATCGTCTATAATTAATAGTGAACAACAAACCAAAATTATTATATGAAAAATATAAAGAATTAGTTTTCAATGTTGCCCTTCATTATACACAAAACATAGAAGATGCTGAAGAAATCACTCAAGACGTATTTATTTCAATTTTTGAAAACATCAAAGATTTTAGAGAAGAATCTACGTTAAAAACATGGGCTTACCGAATCACAATAAATAAATCTTTAGATTTTTTAAAATCAAAAAAAAGATTGAAAAGAATTTTCTTTTTTAAGAGTCTCAAAATTGATGATCAAGAAAAAAAAATCTCAATTCCTGAAATTAATCATCCAGGTGTAATATTAGAAAATAAAGAAAGTGTAAATGCAATTTTTAACGGCATAAATAAGTTACCTTCAAAACTTAAAACTGTTATTATTCTTTTAAAAATCGAAGGGAAATCCCAAAAAGAAACTGCAAAAATCATGCAGTTATCTGTAAAAGCAATAGAGTCATTATTTCAAAGGGCCAAAAAAAAATTAGCTGTAATATTAAAGGATAATGAAATATAAAGTCGTCAATATAAAAGTATAATGGAAAAAGAATTAAATAAATTATCTAAAATAAATAGAGTTAAAGTCCCACCAGAAATATTTAATTCTATAGTTTATAAGATGGAAGCAAATAAAAATACTGTTTCTTATAAATGGTTATTGAAAGCTGCTGCCATAAGTATAATTATAATATCTATAGATTTATATTTGTTAGATGAATTCGCTAATTACAATCTAGATAATGAAATTAATTATGAGATTTACTCATTAAATAATGGGCTATATGAAATTTAATAACAGATTTTTAGTTGCTATGACAGCAGGATTATTAATTTCCAACATAATACTGGTAGGTTTTGTAATTAATAAAAGTAATAATCACCCAGTAAGAAAAGAACCTAAGACTTTAATTATAAATAGACTAAAGTTAAATAGTCATCAAATTGATTTTTATGAAAATTTAATAAAAAACCACAGAAATGCTATTAATTCTACTAGAAATAAAATTCAAAAAAATAAAAAATTACTTTATTCAGGCTTAAATAAAAATAATAAAATAAACGATTCAGTTTTTTCTATTATTAAGGATCTAAATAATAAAATTGAATTAATAAACTACAATCATTTTATAGACATAAGAAATATTTGTGATGATAGTCAATTGAAATTATTTAATGAAGTATCCAAAGATTTATATAGAATTTTCTCCAAAAAACCCCCAAGGCCAAGAAGGTAAATGCTATTGAAAATAAAATATCTTATATTTCTAATTTTATTTCTTCCAAACATTGTTACATCTCAAATAAATATATCTTTTAGTGCAAAATCTGGAGATTCAAATTTATTACTAAATGAAAATAATTTGATTTTAAATGACACTATCACTATTTCAGTAATTAAATTTTACATATCAAAAGTTAACTTATTAAAAGATTCTATAGTTACTTTTAAAGACGACAAACTTGGTTACTTAATAGATTTAAGTCAAGAAAAAACAAAGTCCATCAATTTTACACATAACGAAGATGTTGAGTTTAATAGAATTAATTTTCAATTGGGAATTGATAGCTCTACTCATATGGAAGGTGTAAAAGGAGATGACTTAGACCCAACTAATGGAATGTATTGGACATGGAAAAGTGGATATATTAATTTTAAAATGGAGGGTTTTTCTTTGAATTGTCCTGCAAGAAATAATTATTTTCAATTTCATATTGGAGGCTATCAATATCCATTTAATTCCACTCAAGAAATAGATTTAAGTATTAAAAAAGATTCCGCTGTTAATATAGTTTTAGATATTGAAACCATATTTAAAGAAATTAACCTAACTGAAACATATGAAATTATGAGTCCAAGCCAATCATCGGTAAGGATAGCTAATCTAATAAAAACATCATTTTATATTGAATGAAGAATAGATTATTCATATTTTTATTTATTGTTCTTACTAGTTTTGGATTATACAAAAATAAATATTTAAATTATCCAAGCTACTTTCCATATACAGTTTATAAATTTGAAAATAATATTCTAGATAGTAATAAAATTAAATTGGGTAGGGTTTTATTTTATGATCCTGTTTTCTCTTCAAATAACTCTGTATCTTGTGCATCTTGTCACTCACCATATAATGCATTTTCTCATACAGACCATGATTTGAGTCATGGTATAAATGACCAAATTGGAACAAGAAATGCTCCTGCCCTTTTCAATCTTGCTTGGCAAAAAGATTTTATGTGGGATGGAGCAATTAATCATCTTGACATGCAGGCTTTAGCACCAATTTCTAATTCAAAAGAAATGAATGAAAATATTAAAAATGTAGTATTTAAGATTTCAAATAAGTCACTATACAAAAAATTATTTTTTAAATCCTTTGGAGATAGTATAATTTCTGGGGAAAGAACACTAAAAGCATTAGCTCAATTTCAACTTACTTTAATTTCTTGTAATTCTAAATATGATAAAATAAAAAAAGGATTACTAGAATTTAATATTAAAGAAAAAAGAGGATATAATATATTTTTAAAACAATGCAACAGTTGTCATACAGAACCCCTTTTTTCCAGTTATAAATTTGCTAATAATGGACTACCAATTGACACCACTTTAAATGATTATGGAAAAGTAGCTATAACAATGAAATCCGAAGATAGTCTTCTTTTTAAAATACCTTCACTTAGAAATTTAGGATTTTCTTATCCATTCATGCACGATGGAAGATTTAAAACTTTACATCAAGTAATTAATCATTATAATAATGGAGTTATTAAACATAAGACTCTTTCAAGTGAACTTATAAATTTTAAGACCCTTAAAAATAATGAGGTGGTTGATTTAATTACTTTTTTACATACCCTAAATGATTCCACCTTTATATTTAATAAAAAAAATAAGTATCCTATAGAATATCTTTCAGAAATGAAGGATTAAAATATATAAATCGTCAAAGAATTAAATCAAAAAAATGAAAAAATTATGTCTTTTAATTACTGCTATTTCTTTTTTAAATAGCGATTTTTCTCAAGGACCAGCAGTAAGTTCTTGGCTTCAAAACAACACTACAACTGGGACATATTACAATGCAGGGAACTCTACTGCAATTGATAATAATATATTGGTGAACTGTCAAAAAGTAGAGTATTCTAATGACTATGTTTACGTAACTACTCAAGGGATTCCATCTTATACAACTGGGCCTTTTCAAGATGGAAATCCATCACAAGCCCAATCCCAAAATAAGATTTTTAAATTCCCTCTTAATCCTCAACCAAATAATGGAAACCCAACTTCAACAACAGCTGGAAATATTGGAGTGTTTATAAATGGGGTAGCTTTATTTGATTATAGGGATGGTGTTGCATGGAATCCAAATACTAATTCACTTTGTGGTGGTCCTGGGAACACTTCTTGTCCTGGTGGTCCAAATGCGAATATGGATTGGAACAGAGACGCAATACCTGCAGAGCAAGACGGGTTTGATTGTTCAAAAGGACATCCATCTATGGGAAACTACCACCATCACCAAAATCCATCTGCTTTTAAATTAGATATAAATGTATTGTCAACTGTTTGTAATTTATATGATGCTGATGGACTGTATGTCATAGATAGTACTGAGCACTCACCGCTATTAGGATTTGCATATGATGGATATCCTATATATGGCGCTTATGGATTTAAAAATACAGACGGATCAGGTGGTATTACAAGAATTAAATCTAGTTATCAACTTAAGAATATTACAACAAGAACCAGTGGTCCAGATGTTGGACAGGTAACTACAACTAATGGTCCAAATGGTGGGCAGCAAGCTTTGTTTTTAGGATATTTTAGAGAAGACTATGAATATATTGCTAATAGTTTTCCTGAAAATCTTGACGATCATAATGGAAGAGTTTGTGTAACACCTGAATACCCAAACGGAACTTATGCATATTTTTGTACGGTTGATGAAAATTGGAATTCTGCATACCCTTACGCAGTTGGTCCAACATTTTATGGGGTTTATTCAAACTCATTAGTAAATAATATAAATGAGTCAACTACAGTTTACATCTCAACTGTAGAAATATATAATGAATATTTTAAAAATATTAAAATAGATATTTACCCTAATCCATCTACAAACTTGATTGCAATTCAAGTTGGAAAAATTAATAAAGAGTATTTAAATATTTCTTTAATTGATATTAATGGTAAACTAATTTCAAAAAGTAAAATTAATCCTGGAAGTACAATTGCACATTTCAGTACAGAAACACTTTATAACGGTGTTTATTTTATTAAAATATCAAATGGTCTAAATATAATTTCTAGAAAAGTAATTATAAATAGATAAAGATTTTATTTCAAAATTTAACGTTGCTAAATTGCATTTACTTAGCTTTATAAAATGCAAATAGGTATCGATAGTTTTGCCGCAACAGAATCCACGAATTCCAGAAATGGAAAACAAAATGCTGATTCTATTAAAAAGTTAATAGAAAGAATTAAAAAAGCAGATGAAGTTGGATTAGATGTCTTTGGTGTTGGTGAGCACCACAGAGAAGAATTTTTAGACAGTGCTCCACATATTATATTATCTGCAGCAGCAGCACAAACAAAGAATATAATTTTAACTAGTGCAGTCACTGTTTTAAGTGCAGCTGACCCTGTTAGAGTTTTTCAAAATTATGCAACTTTAGATTTAGTATCAAATGGAAGAGCTGAAATTATAGCTGGAAGAGGATCGTTTACGGAAGCTTTTGAATTATTTGGATATAAATTAGATCAATATGATGAACTTTATGAAGAAAAATTAGAGTTATTAATTGAAATTCAAAAAAACGAGAAGGTTTCTTGGAGAGGGAATCATAGGCCCGCATTAAATGATCAGTTAATATTCCCAAGACCATTACAAACTCCGTTACCTGTTTGGGTTGGTGTTGGTGGAACACCTCAGTCGTTTCTAAGAGCAGGTAATTTAGGATTGCCATTAATGATTGCTGTTATAGGTGGAGAAACTCATAGATTCAAACCATTTATTGATATGTATAAAGAGGCTGGAAGAAGAGCAGGCCACTCACCCGACAAGCTTAAAGTAGGATTACATTCACTAGGTTATGTTGCAGAAAGTCATCAAGAAGCAATTGAAAATTATTTTCCTGGATACGCAAAAACATTTACTAGAATTGGAAAAGAACGTGGCTGGCCCCCAGTAACTCTTCAAAGGTTTAAAGATCAGAATGGTTCAAGTGGAGCTTTAATGATTGGAAGTGCTGATGAAATATCACAAAAAATATTGAACCACAGTAGAGCTCTTGGTGGTATTTCTAGATTTACATTTCAAATGGATAATGCCGAACTTTCTCATAAACAACTTTTAAAATCTATAAAGTTAATTGGAGAAAAAGTTGCTCCTTACATTAGAGAAAATGAATAGCTTATTTTTATATTTATTATCTTTATAAGATGTCTGATTATACAGTTGCTGTAAAATATGCTATGATTTTTTTTATGATCACCATGCTTATTGAATGGGTTGCTTCAAAAATCATGAAAGTAAAAGTCTACAATACTTTAGACACAATTTCTAGTGTAAGCTCAGGAATGACTAATAATATTAAAAGCATACTAAAACTTTCAGTAGTTGTAATAAGTTATCAATGGATGTATGACCATTTATCAGTGTTTGAAATTGAATCTTCGTGGTGGGTATATATAATTGCATTTATTGGTATAGATTTCGCCAACTATTGGACTCATCGATGGAATCATGAATACAATATATTATGGAATAGGCACATTATTCATCATAGCAGTGAAGAATATAATCTCGCATGCGCTTTACGACAAAGTATTTCTTCTATAGTTCAAATATATTTCTTCTTGTATATTCCATTAGCCATAATTGGGATTCCTACAAAAGTCATTACCATTCTTCTTCCTTTACACTTATTTGCTCAATTTTGGTACCATACAAAGCTTATTAAGCATATGGGATTTTTAGAAAAAATTATTGTTACTCCTTCCCATCACAGAGTTCATCATGCTATAAATTCAATTTATATTGACAAAAATTATGCATCCATATTTATATTTTGGGATTTTATGTTTGGAACTTTTCAAAAAGAATTAGCCAGTGAGCCACCTGTATATGGAATGCTAAAACCTGCAAGAACATGGAATCCTATTTTAATAAACTTCACACATGCTTTACAACTTTTTAAAGATGCTTATAGAACTAAAAACTTTATAGATAAGTTTAAAATATGGTTTATGCCAACTGGATGGAGACCAAGTGACGTAGAAAAATTACATTCAATTGGTATAATTAAAAACCCTTATGATTATGAAAAATATAATCCTAAAAAAAATAGATTTATAAATTTCTGGAGCAGCATTCAGCTTATAATTCATCTTGGAATGCAATTTCATATTATATTTCTTATTAATATATTGGGGGAAGTTGAAGTTAATATTGAAGGTGTTTTTAGTGGATATCAAATATTAATTTTTTATGGATTATTTTTCACTCTTTCTATATGGTCATTTACTTTGTTAATGGACCAATCTAGATATGCTTTAGTGTTAGAATTAATCAAAAACCTTATTGGTTTTACAATAGTATTTTATTTTCCAGAAGCTTTAAACGTCTATCAAGGAATTAATATACCATATTTATTTGTTGTTTATTACTTGATAATATCACAATTAATAACAATATATTTTTTCTTTAAAATTAAAAAAGAAGAAAAAATCACAGGTTTAGAAACCTCTTCTTGAATTGAATTTACTGTAACAGGGCATTGAACGATATTTGTTTTTATGATGTCTTTTACTTCTAAATAAGCCCTGAAAAAGTCCGCCCTCAATACTTTCGACTATAATTGAAAATTCATTAGTTCCTCCAGAATATGCACTTAACTCTGAAACAGTAAAATCTCTACTATAAGACATTGTTAAAGATAAATTAGATTTTTCAAGCACTTTTTGATAACCAAATATGAAGTAAAGGGCTTCGAATTTATCTAAGTCTGTTGATACGGTAGACATTTGTCTTCTATAAAAAAGACCTAAATGCAATGGATTAATCCAAGCTTCAGCAAGTCCAACCTGTAAGGTTGATAAATTCCCTTGAGAAACTAATAATGCTGAATGCTTTATGCCACCAGATAGTTTAGATTTATTAAATGGCCATAACATTGAGCCATGAAAAGTAAACCTTCTTTTAGTTTTATAAACACCATTATTAACAAAGCTATTTGATCTTTGGACAAATTCGTGAACGGCTAAACCTAACTCTAAATCTAAATCGACAGGTAAATTAAACCTTCTTGTCTTAGATCCTCGTTTAAGATGATAAGTAAGAACGGTTCCTAAAGAAAGGTTAGAAGATTTAAATCTATCGCTATCTGGAATAACAAATGAAGTACTATTAATGTTACCCAAATAAGGATCTAGTTCGTCACTAAAAACTAATTTTGACCAGTCTATTCTTCGGGTAATATTTTGATAGTGAAATCCAAATTGCCAGGCTAGTGGGCTAGGAAAAACATCAAAAAGTCTGTATGCACCACCAAAGTGAAATCTGTCAGTTCTAAAATAGCTTTCTCCTTCTGTACTTGTTGAATAAAGCATTGAAACAGATGAATTAGACTGATTTTGCCAAGAGTCAAAAGAAATTGAGGTCGTATTAAATCTACCTGGTATTTTTGACCATTGATTCTTATTATTTATAATTAACCTGTAGTTATTATCCATTCCTGACATAGCAGGATTTAAATAAATAGGATTAAAATAGAACTGGCTAAAAACAGGTTCTTGTGCTAGATAATTAGCAGAAATTATTAATAAAATTAATATGTTAATTATTTTTTTCATTATTTATCTGATAACAGTTAAAGTCCCAGTTTTTCTTAAAATATTTTCTTCAATTGGCTTTTGTCCACCCCAAAAACTTTCATCTTTAAATTGGGCTTCTACTTTCCATATGTAAACGTCAGGTTCAACACCAATACCCTCATATTTACCATCCCAACTTTCTGTTGGTTGACCTTCGTCATCAAGGGCTGTACTTTCCCAAATAATATTTCCAAAAAGATCAAATATTTCAATTTTATAGTAGTTCATTCCCGTTCCTTTTGGAATAAATCGTGAAACCTCAAAATTGGTTGCTTCTGGAGAAATAGCATTTGGAATATATAATGCTTTTTTAAACTCTATATATAAATCCTTAGTTAAGCTATCAATACATTCGTCCGAGTTTGTAGTATATAATGTGTAATAATAGGTTCCATCAAAAGAATATTTGTAATAATATGTAGGTGTTTCTAAATTAGAATCATCTCCAAATCCAAAGTCCCAAAAGTAAGAGCTAGCACCTAAAGAATTATTAATAAACTCAATAGTTCCACTAAGAGGTTCTAAACCCTGTATATGGTTAAAAGTAAAGTCTGCTGTTGGTGATGGAAGAATGACTAGATTATTATTGAGTAGTGTGTCTGAACAGCCGCTATTAGTATTGTAAGCAAATAAAGTAATATTAAACTCTCCACTGGTATCAGAAACAAACATTGAAGAATCCCCCTTTAAATTAATTCCATTGCCTAAGTCCCAAATCAAAGAATCTGCAAAAAGAGAATTTGAATATAAAAATGAAGTATCTCTTAAGCAAATAGAATCTTTAAAATTTAATTGTGCAACAGGTACTTGATTAAAAATAACGTCAAAAGGATTAATAAGAGTATCAAAACAATTAAAATTATTAAATGAAACTAGCTGAATGTTGAAAACTCCAACAGAATCATAAGTAATTGTTACAGAATCAGCATTAGATAATTGTCCATTTCCAAAATCCCATTGAATGTTACTTCCTGGGGAAGAGGTATTTGTAAAGTCTACTATAATTGGTAAATAACAGGGATCTGAATCTATATAGCTATAATTTGAAATTGGAGATGGATTGATAACAATTGATTTGGAAATAGAATCTTTACAACCTTCTAAATCTTGTGCAATTAGCTTAATTGAATAACTACCGGAATTCTGGAAAAGATGAGAACCACTAAAAAAAGATCCCGTAGATCCGTCATCAAAATCCCAGAAATAATAATTAGAATATACTGAACTATTAGTAATCAACGAAGTGTAAGGTTCACAAGCAATTGTTGTATCAAGATTAAAAATTGCTTCTGGCTTAGAATTCACAGTAACATTATAAGCAATAGAATCTTTACAACCTGAAACAAAGTTTTGCGCAACTAAGGAGACTTGATAGTTACCATTATTATTAAAAATAAAAGAAGTTGAGTCTTTTTGAATATCATTTCCTAGACTATCAAACGTCCATGTAAAAAAGTCTCCGCCTGTAGACAAATTTGTAAACAAATAATTTGAAGGTAAAGCACAAGTGTCTTGTTTAAGGTAAGCAAAATCTGCTTGAGGAACTGGTGAAATATTAACTGTTTTTTTTGAAGTATCTAAACATCCATATGAATTCATTGCCACTAATGAAATACTATAAGAACCAGAATTATTATAAGAATAAGAATTTAAGTTTGGATTATTAGTTGTAGCACCATTTCCTAAATCCCATGAGTAAAATACTGATCCTAAGGAATTGTTGACCAAAGAATAAGATGCTGGCAAAACACAAGTATCTAATTGTAATAGATCAAAATCAGAAATAGGAATTGGTTTTACAAATATTGATTTTGTAATACTATCAGCACATCCAAAGGAATTATTTGTTAAAAGTTTAATATCATAATTTCCAGCATTAGTATAACTTTTAGGATTAAGGCTATCTGTGGGGTTAGTGATTGGAGAGCTAGTTCCATCTCCGAAATCCCATTGGTAAGAAACACCTCCATTTGTTAGATTTTGGAAATTATAATTTACTGGTAATAAGCAAGTATCTAATTGTATGGGGTTGAAATTTGCTACTGGAATAGGATGTGGAGTTATATTAAAATCAAAAGAATCAACACATCCACTTAAGTCTTCAAATCTAACATTTACGCTGTAGTATCCATCTGTAGTATAATTATGAGTTGGATTGGCTAATATTGAGGTGTTTCCATCGCCAAAATCCCATAAATAATAGCCTACAGAATTAACAGTACTTGAAAAGTTTACAGGAAGGGGAATACATCCGTTGGATGTATCTGAAGTAGCTGTAATTTCTGGATATGGTAAAACTACCAAATCTACAGAATCGTAGGCCGGACAATTATTTGTTAATGATGTTCCCAATAATACAACTCTGAAAGAACCAGAATCAGTAAAAATATGATTAGGATTTGTTAAAGAAGATATACTATTATCACCAAAATCCCAGTTATTACTAATTCCAATGTCAGAAGAATTATTAAATTGAAAAGTAGAGCCTGCACAAAGAGTATCGTCAATTACGGAAAAAGATACATTAGGAGAAGTATTCACTCTAATTGTAGTATAGGCTGTATCAAAATTACAAGCATCACTAACTGCTAATGAAACTTCAAAAGAGCCAGTATCTGTGAATGTATGAGTCGGAGAAAAAGTATTTGTAAAATTACCATCACCAAAATCCCAACTTTGAGTATTAGATCCAACTACCGTGAATTGTGTAAATTCTACATCTAGAGGAGTACATCCAACAGTAGTATCTGTACTAAAAGCTGCTACTAAAGTATTTGGTATAATAGAAATCACTTCAGATGAGGAATCTGCTCCACATTCGTTAGTAACACGAAGTTTGATAGTATAAAAACTTGTTGAAGTAACTGGAGGGTAGAAATGATCAAAGAGAGTATCTGATGTATTTCCAAAGGATCCGTCACCAAAATCCCAAGAATAAGAATCTGGAAGACCATAGCTATTATTAGCTAAAGTGATATTACCAGAAAGACAATCACCAACGTTAGAAGTAGGTCCAAAAAAGGAAACAGGTTTAGGCATACTTTTAATTTCAGTATTTTGAATACTAATTCCACATAAGTTAGTAACAGTTAACGAACTAAAATAAGATGTATCAGAAATAACCCCCTCGTTATATATATGGTTAGGTGGTAATGTATCTATTGAAGTAGAGTCATTTCCCACAGAATTATCAAGACCAAAATCCCATAAATAACTTATATATTTTCCAGTAGAATTATTAGTGAAATTAACTAAAAGGGGGCCACATCCCGAATCTGGGCAAGAATAAGAAGCAATTGGTGGAGCCAAAACTTCAAAGTTACTTTGTGAAGAATCTTGGCATCCCACAATTGAAGTGGCAATATATTTTAAATTGTAAAAACCTACTGCATTTATATTAAATATAGGATCTTTTAAATTAGATGTCACACCGTTAGAAATTGTCCAAGAATGAGTTTGAGCTAAAGTTGATGTATTATTAATAGTATCATTAACATTTAAACAAAGTATAGTGTCGAGATCATAATTAATTGTTGGAAGACTATTCACTGTAATTTCTAAAGAATCTGAATTCTGACATCCATTTACAGGATTTTGATAAGTATAGATTAATTTATGTGATCCTATTCCTGCAATTAAAGGGCTAAAAAGACCTGTTACAGGGTTAATACCATTACCAAGCCAAGACCCTCCCATAGGAAAAGAATGAATAATAGTATCTGGAGATGAAATACAAGTTTGATAACTTGCATCTAAATTTATTGTAGGGAGAGGATGAATTAATATTTCCATAGAATCATTTACTAAGCAGTTTCCAGTTCCAAGCGAATAAACAAGATTTACAGTATCTACAGTTAAAACATTATAGTTACCAGCCAATGTAACTCCAGTTCCTGTCCAATCTCCACCAAATGGCACTCCGTTTAAAACTATAACTCCGGTATCTAAACAGGCTTGAATATCAACCCCAGCATTTGGAGCTGGAGGAATATTTACAGTTAGAACCACTGAATCTATTGTATTACAGGTATTAGCATCTGAAAAATCATAATATTTTGTAAAGGATCCAATTCCTTCTGGAGTGTAAACTCCTAATGGCGAAATACCGTTGCCAGACCAAACGCCTCCGTTTGGTGATGCTCTAAGTTGTACATCAATTAGAGTATTACAAAAATTAGTATCCGGCTGAAGTGTAACTATGGGAGGATTACGTTCTGTTACAGTAACACTATTTGAAGCTATACAACCAAAATCATCTGTTGCAGTTAAAGTGAATGTTTTAGTTCCATTCATGTCATAAAATGGATTTAAAATTGTTAAACTAGATAGAGAAGGCAAATCCCACAAAAGTGTGTAAGGAGGTATTGCACCTGTAACCGATCCGGTTAAAAATGCAGTATCTTCAGGACAAACACTTTGAGGTGAACCAGCATTTACTGTTGGTAAATCCAAAACATCAATATGAATAGTATCATATGCCTTACAAGTTTTTGAATCTGTGACCTCTAAATAAACAAACTCATCAATATTGGTAGTTATAATGGGATTTGGAATACTTATATTGTTAATAGTAGCATTTGAGGACCATGAATAATTATAAGTTGGAGTACCTTGGTTAACAACAGATGATATTTGAAGAGAACTATTTTTACAAACTGAATCAATTTCATTTAAAGTTATTATTGGAGATTCGTTAATTGTAAAATTTATTGGATTAGTTGTAGAAGCACCGCACAAATTTGTAGCAATTAGATCTACATTAAAAGTTCCAAGGCTGCCAAAAAAGACTGATGCTGGTTCTTGAAGAGTTGAGATTTGAGTAGCAAAAGGCAGATTACCAGAAAATGTCCAGCTATAATTAGTCATTGCGGCAAAACATGTGTCAATTGTAGCAGAAGGTATTATTGTAACAGTGTCACATGCATCTGGAATAGAATTAATAGTTACTACAGGTAAACCCCCAGCGTTTACGGTATCTTTATAATTGTCTACTCCACAAACATTAGTAGTTTTAAGATTAATTGTGTAGCTACCTGGTTTGTTAAAAGTATAACGGGCATCTAAGCTATCAGGAGATGAATAACCGTCCATAAAAACATCATCAAAAAATATTGAGTCAATTCCAACTAGGTCTATAATGGCTCTTAATTGAAGTGTAGAACCATTAATCCCATCAACTGAAACTAAAGAGTCTACAAAATTAGTACCAGTAAGAGTCGAGTTTCTAGTGACAGAAGTCCAGCTTGCTCCATCCAATTTATACTCAGTTACAATTTCTCTAGTAGGAGATGTTGCTGTATTATTAGTTGAAGCTTTTAATCCTGCAGAAATATTATTATACTGAGATATATCAATCACTGGTGAGTACCATACTGAACCATTAACATTTGAACCAACAGCAACAAATTTTTCCTTGTTAACAAAAAACCTATCAGAAAGTCCAAAGCCCCCATTTAAAGATACATCCCAACCTACAGAAGATGTATCAAAAGGATAAGTACCCATGTATCCTTTATTATTTTGACCAGTAAAATTTTCTAAATAAATTTCAGAAGTTATAGAATCTGAAGCCATTTTAATAATTGATGGTGGAGCACTTCCTTCACAACCTTCCATAATTGTTGAATAAGTCCACTCGAAAACAGCATTATAATCATTGACTGATTTTGAAGTATTTTTTGTTGTAACTATTAAAGGAGCACAATTAAAATCTTTATCCATAGTGAATTCTGCATCTGGCAAACTGTCAATATCAAATTTTATAAAGTCAATATCAAACACATCTCCACTACCACATCTGGAAACTTTCATTAAACTAAGAGTATAAGATCCTTTTTCTTGAAAAGTTAATGTAATGTCTGTGGTTCCGTGAGTCAATGTATTTGTTCTAGATAAATTTGCATAATCACCAAATGAACCTGAAGAAAGAGTAAAACCCGTATTAGGTAAAATTTCCCAAGCAATTGCATCAGATGTATCACAGGTATAATCTGTTCCTAATAAACTAACAAATTTCCCTTCGTAGCTTGAATCCTTAAAAGTAATTGGAGTATTTATGCAAAATACAGAATCTGTTTGCTCTATTTTAGCAATAGGAGGACTAGAGATTACAATTGGATCTGCTGTAGAGCTTGCAACTCCACAACCATTTACAGCTTGAACTCCAAGCAAAAATGCATTTGCGTTTTGAATAGTAGAATACCCACATGATGATCTATCAAAAGTATGTATTACGTTATAAATTAAAGAATTATTTAAAAAAGAAGAATCTGGTTTGCCATCATTAGTATATTTTCTATACCTAGTTCCTGGACTATTTCCAGTAACATCAACTGGAAAACTTATTGTTGCAGGGGCGCATAAATCCAACACGTTTGCAGGGATACTAACTGCTACTGAAGGATTGGTTCCATAAAAGAAGTTTTTCTTATAAACTCTTGTACAAGAAAAAGTAGGATCATTTGCATTAATTTTTATTTCATAATTACCAGGGTTAGTATATGATCCAGTTGTATTAACTCCTGGAAAAATAGTCATTACAGGGTCGCCGTTTCCAAAGTCAATAGAATAAGTAGTCCCCAGAGTGTTAGCTGCAGTTACTGCTGAAGATAGTTCGACATTTAGGGTGAAGGGTGGAGAGGATATATCACAGTATGACCAGTCTCCTGAAGCATTTATATTAAAATTAATTGCACCGGAGTTAGTAGTTGTTAGTTCAGCATCAGGTGACTGTCTCACATTTATATTATTCAAAGCAGTATCTTTACAACCGTTATTATCGGTATAAATATACATTAGTTCTACTGGCAAAAGAGAATTTCCATAGCCTACAGTAGATGGATCATAAATATTATTCGTCACACCTGTTCCCGAATAGTAAGCTGAATCAGTTGCAATTGGTAATGGAATACCCCCAGCCAGCAGAAATGGGGTATCATCACTACAAAGAGTACCAATTGGATTGGTCCAATTTACACCTGTTGGTTGAGGGTTAACTTGTATTGTAGTTGAAGCAGTATTATTTAAACAATTATTAATATAATCTTGAGTGACAACTGTAAAAACTTCACCATTTGTCATGCCAACAACCTTAGAAGATGACTGGTCATCATTTAAAATCGTTGCTCCTAGTGACCCTAGATTTGATGTCCACAGCCATTCTTGAGCGTTACCTCCAGTTTCCGAAATTGTTAAAGTGTCAGTAATACAAACGGGGGATGAGCTACTAATAACAATTTGATCTGCAATATTAATATATAACAAAGAACTGTCTTTACAAGTAACTGCGTTATCTACATAAGAAGCAACAACTTTATAAATAGTTGGTAATGTTGGATTTGCAGTTGGATTTGAAACATTAGGAGACGACAATCCAGTAGATGGTGTCCATTGATAAGACACTACAGGCGATCCAATAAAGCCGGTAGCTGTTGGTAATCCACCAAGAGTTAAGTTAGCTCCAGAACATACATTTTTTTTATAAGACTGACCGGTTACCAAAATATCATCAAGGCTAAATCTTTCATTATCTTCATTTACAGCGATTTTCACACGAATCCTAACTGTTGATCCTTTTAACCCACTTTGAGAAACGTTAACAGTAGATGCACTTAAACCATCTGTCATCTGACCATTAATAGAAAAATATGTCCAGGAACCACCATCAATACTATATTCTGAATAAAATATATCTGAAGCTTCATATCTGTTAGCATTAGAAATTTGACTTGCATTTAGAGATAAATTTATATTCTTAAAATTTTGAATATTAACTGAAGGTGATATCCAACTACAAATACCGTCTAAATCTCTAGATTCTAACTTATCATTTACAACTTTAAAATAATCGAATTGATCACTTAGTATAGCATTAGTAGCATCAATATCCCATGTGCAACCAGAAATATCTTTTGGATTTGTGCCTTCAATACCTTTACCGTTTTGACCTGTGAAATCTTCGCTATATAAAGTTTCCGTTACTAAATCTGCAGAAAGACCTGCATTTACAGTGAAATTAGAACATTGAGATTGTTTTTCTTCAACTATTGAGAATAATAAAATTAAAAGGGAAATAAACTTAACTAACCTCATAGAGAGCAAATATAGTTTAATTTACATTTTAATTATAACAAATTCTGTTCTTCTGTTAATTTGATGTTCTTCCTCGGTACATGGAACAATAGTTGAACCCTCACATTCACAATTGTTTTTTAGTTTAGACTCACCATAACCCTTGCCATACAATCTTTCAGGATTAGTGATTTTATTTTTAATGTAGCTTGCAGAAGATTTTGCTCTTCTATCAGAAAGACTTTTATTGTAAGCTTTAGAAGCTCTACAATCTGTATGAGACCCTAGCTCTACTTGCATCTCTGGATAATCATTCATAACCTCTACTATTTTATTTAATTCAAGTGCAGCATCTTCTCGAATATTAGATTTATTCACATCAAAATAAATAGGGTTAATCTCAATAATAGTGGCAATATCAACTCCCGAAACCAGCGTAGCTAATGTAACCATAGCGGTATCAAATAATTGACCATCAGAAACTACGTAAGTAAAAGTATCTGATTTAACAAAATAGTCCTCTGCATGGTAAGTAAATGAACCATCTTTTAAATAATTAATTTTGCCATGTGATGGATTCTTAATTATAAATGTTGATAAATCATCATCTGAGGGATCATAATCATTGTGAAGTGTCCCGTTTTTAAAATCTACAACAAAGTCTTCCCCTTTTTTAATTAAATAATGATCGTCAACAGCTACAGGCTTTGTTAAGGCTAATGAACTAATATAAACGGTAATGTCCTCATGTGGTTCATCTTCATAAAGAATTTTGTAGTTAAAACTATCTTTTTCAACTTTATCATCTTTTGGTGTATAAACAAATGTTCCATTTTCATTAAAACTAACCTTTCCATTACTAGGAAAACTGGTTAATTTTGCTTTATGAAAAATATCATCACTCATAAAGTTTTTTAAAGTGTCATTTAAAAAGTCGTTATCTAAAACTGAACTAGATAAAACTTCAAGTTTTTGACCACTAACCATAGAGTAATAGTCATCAACTCCTTTAGAAACACTAATATTAGTTTTAAAACTATAAATATCGTCATCACCTTTTCCTCCATCTCTATTAGATGATAAAAAACCAAATTTAATATCTTGTGAAAGAAAAAATGAAAAGTCATCTTTTGGAGAATTAAATGGTATGCCGATGTTATTTATAGTTATAAGTGAAGAATCTAAAAAATTGTGGGACATAAAAATATCTAAACCTCCAAGACCAATTCTTCCATCAGATGCGTAAAATAAAGTATTACTGTCCATATAAAATGGGAAAACCTCATTACCCTCAGTATTAATATTATTACCAAGATTTATTGGTTTTGATAAGCCAATTAATTTTTTAGAATTATTATTGCTATTAATATTTCCTAAAATCTTACAATAATATATGTCTAAACCACCGTAACCTCCAGGCATATCACTGGAAAAATAAATTTCTTTACCATCAACAGACAAAGTAGGATGCATTACAGAATAATGATCATTATTTACTGTAAGTCCAAAAACACTATCTTGAAAATTAATATTATCTACACCTACACTAAATAAACTCAAAAATATAGCCTCGTCCTCAGCATCTACACTATTACTTCTTGTAAAATATATTGTTTTCTGATCATAACTCATGATTGCTGGCCCTTCCTGGTATTCATCATTTAATTCACCACTTAAAGAAACTGGGTTAGTGAGCTCTGATGTAGAATAATTTAAAGTAGTTTTGAAAATATCATAAGTGGGTTGGTCTGGCCTTATAAATTTTGACTTCTTGATGCGTTTAATAGAAAATTCGTCAGCACTAGTAAATAAAATATCATAAGAATTTGCACTGTCATTTTTAACAGCAAATGCTCCAAAATCAGAGTTTTTTGTATTAATTGACAAGTTAAATAAATCAACCTTAGAAATACTACTTAAAAGTTCTTTATGAGAAGAATTACTTTTGAAAATTTCAGCTCTTTTTTCATTGGAGGAATTTGCATATTTAGCCCTTACCTCTTCTGCTTCATCAAACTTATCTCTTAAGTATAATATATGAGAATAATTATACCAATCAACAGGGTTGTTTGTTTTTTTAGCAAGAGTTCCGTAATAGTATTCTGAACTATCTAATAAGTTTAAACTTAAATATGATTTACCAAGCTTACGTAAGACATCTACATCTTTATTTTTGACTTTAGAAAATCTATAAACAGCTTTTTCAAAAGATTCTTTTTCAAAATAATAATTCCCCCAATCTTTAGAAACTTTATCAGTTTTTCCAAATCCATATATAAATATTGGAGCATTTTTATTCTTCTTATTTATAAAACTTAAAGAATCTCGACTGTTAAATACATCTTCATTATTTGCTTGACCAAACATTCCTAAAGAATCTTCTTTAATTAAAACTCCATCTTGATAAAAAAAATCTTTGCCATCTTGGTGATGTACTACTACAACTTTATGGTTTTCTTCTTCAAAGTCTAATTTCGCTACATCATTATATGTTGTTAAACTATCTTTTTGAACTAACGAATCAACCTCTTTATCTTCACATTTTATAGTTAAGTCTAATGTAATAATACTATCGCATCCAATTGAAGTTTCTAATGTGTCTATATAAATTCCACTTTTTGTATATTTTATTGAATGCCACAATAGAGAATCACAAACAGTTATTGAAAGAGAAGTATCCTTAGACTCTTTAACTATAAGTGTTGAAACAATTAAACTATCAAGCTCATTATTAAATTTAGAAACTAAAGTATCTTGATATTCTCCAGCTAGGTACTCATAAGAACCTTGAATAAATACGCTATCACCATTACATATAGTGTAAGTGTTTTGAGAATGTGATTTAAAAACTAAAACAGCAGCTAAACAAAATAAAATATATTTCAATTTAAACTTCATTAAAAATATCTTGGGGATTTTATAATTTTCTTACTCTCATAAATATGATCATACCTCAAAGTAATTTCATGTGATCCATTATTAAACTTGAATGTTTGGTTACCTACAGAATATCCAAATGAATATCCTACTGATAGTTGGTTGCTGAGATTAATCCCGACTAAAAAAGCATATCCACCTCCGGAGTTTCCAGTTGGCACAAATATTCCAACAGGTGCCCTAAAAGCAAACCCGGCCCACGTTTCATCTCTAAATATTAAGAGTCCTGTTAGATCAAGCGTACTAGCAGCATTTTTAGTGAATTTCAAAAACGAACTTGGTCTTATTTTTAAATTATCTGTAATATTAAATACAGCCCCTGCTCTAACAAAGTAATGTCTTTGTGAAGAATTAAAATCATAATTAACTAATTGAGGAGAAGAAACACCCAAATACCACTTTGTTGTGTAATAGTATAAGCCAAATCCGTAATTAGGCATGAATTTCCCAATATTATCAACATTAAAAGAAGGGTCATTCTGATTATCTAATTCTAAACTATTCAAATCTATTCTAGCATGATTTCCACCAACTTTAACACCCATTGATAAACGATGATTAGGATTATTTAATTTTAAATGATAAGCAAAATCTAAAGTGAAATTATTTAATGTTGAAGGTCCTATAACATCATTAGAAAAACTTAAACCAAACCCTAAAGACTCATTTATTAATGGTGTGCTTAAAGAAATCGTATGTGACCATGGTGCACCTTCAAACCCTGTCCACTGAGATCTATTTAGCATTGTAACATTAACAACATCTTTAGAACCTACGTAAGCAGGATTTATAGACTGACTATTAAACATATAATATGTAAACATTGCGTCCTGTTGTGATTTACTAGAAATCAAAAAGGCCAAAAATATATATATTAAAAGTAATTTCTTTTTCATTCTCTTCTTATATAAACGTATCCTTTCAAAGGTTTTTTACCGCTTGGTCCTGAGCTAAAATCGATGATATAGAAATAGGTTCCTTCAGGAACTCCACCATCTCCAATAACAAGGTTATTATGTGTATTTGTTGAACCATCCCAGCCAGATGAACCATCCCATTCATTTTCAGAACTGTAATTGTCAACTTGCCAAACTTTTATTTCCCATCTATTGTAAACTTCAACTTTGTTTACAGAATATTTATCAATACCAGAGATATGCCAAGTATCATTTATACCATCTCCATTTGGAGAAAATCCTTGAGGAACAATGATTTGATCTAATTGTAATCTAGTTGGACCAGTTACTTGATCTGAACCACAAATAAATCCTGGTGTTGATGCTGTCAATCTAACTAAATACTGGTCATATTTCTTATAAATATTTGAAATTAATAATGTACTAGTTAAAGAGCCAGAGAAAGTTGAATCATCAATAATACTGATCCAAGTAAATCCATCGTCTGAACTAATTTCCCACTGATAATATATTGTTGAAAGTGAACTAGCTGTACCATTGATAGTAATATTATCACTTTCTGAAAACTCAATGGTTTCTGGAAGTTGAGCATCAAACACAGCTTCAGATCCTTCTTCTAAAAAGTCGAATATTCCATTACTATCTAAATCGCTAGGTATTGAGTAACCATCTACTCCACTAGTTACTATTCCTAAAGAATCTATTAACAAAGGAGTATCACCCAAGTAACCATCTCCATCATCATCTGTGAAACCAGATTCTACTACATCATCACATCCATCTCCATCACTGTCTAAATCTAAGAAATCAGAGGTTCCGTCACCATCAGTATCAACTAAAATTGAGCCTTCTGTAGAATCTGCAATTCCATTACTATTAGAATCTCCAAAGCCTATATCATTAGAATTTATAACTCCATCGTTATTTGAGTCTTGATTTCCATTACCCGATTCTACCACGTCGTAAATACCATCATTGTCACTATCTAAATCAATAAAGTCAGGCACACCATCGCTATCGCTGTCAGGAATTGTAGAACCTTCAGTTCCATCGGCCATTCCATTGTTATTATTATCAGAAAATCCAATATCATTTGAATCTACTACCCCATCATTATTTGAGTCTTGATTTCCATTTCCTGATTCCACCACATCATAAATTCCATCATTATCACTATCTAAATCTAAATAATCTGGAATTCCATCTCCATCTGTGTCAATAGAATTGTTAGTTCCCTGTGAATTATCAGCCATTCCATTATTATCAATGTCAGTAAAGCCAGTATCATTTATGTCAATTACACCATCATTATTGGTGTCTTGTGCTCCGTTCCCAGATTCCACCACATCATAAATACCATCATTGTCACTATCTATATCTAAGTAATCGGGAATTCCATCTCCATCACTATCTCCAGTACCTTCGTCATCATCTGAAATTCCATCATTATCATTGTCATCATCTTCGTCATCTGGAATTCCATCACCATCTATATCATCGCAATAAATTGTAAGATTAATAGTAATTATACTATCGCATCCAGATGAAGAAGTTAAAGAATCAATATATGTACCAGTGACTGTATATAAATTTCCGGTTGGAGATGTATATATGCCACAAGTGGTATCAGAAATCGTTGTTAAGATAGTATTTACTGTAATGTCATATACTATTATACTGTCACATCCATTATAAGATGAAAGAGTATCATAAAAAACTCCAGATGATGAAACGGTATCTCCAGAAGAAGTAATATATATACTGCAAACAGTTGAGTCAATGAAGTTTATATTAAGTGGATTGACTTGTAAATCAAAAATATAAATAGTATCACAAGCTGAAACGTTAGTTACAGTATCATAGTAAATTCCAGATGTGTCAAGATATATATTTCCAAATAATATACTATCATTTTGACAAATTTGACTTGAAATATTAATATTAACTATTGAATCAACTAACAATTCTGTCTTCAAAATACTATCACAGCCGGAAACGCTTTGTAATGTGTCGTAATAAAAACCTGAAATGCTTTGATAACTTCCTTCTAAAAAGGCACTATCTGAAGAACAGATTGATAAAAATAATGTGGTTAAATATGTTGGTAAAGTATCAACATAGATTTCTAAAATACTATCACAGCCTAAAGTAGTTTGAAGCGTATCAAAATAAGTACCACTTTCTGTTTGATAAAAACCGTTCAATAGAATACTATCACCATAGCATAATTGTAAAGTATCAGAAACATTAAAGTTGAAATCTTTGACTTCCAAGTTAAACTTTATAACGCTATCACAGCCTCCTTG
>Ga0213869_10000225_pt1 | contig 47120 bp, 26 predicted proteins | sample PICome_10_FD_160083 | JGI IMG/M metagenome (GOLD analysis project Ga0213869, IMG submission 160083) | Coastal seawater microbial communities near Pivers Island, North Carolina, United States - PICO132 | ecosystem: Environmental > Aquatic > Marine > Coastal | place: USA: North Carolina...
TTTAGCACTAAACATGTCGAATAATATTTTAATAGGCCATCCTGCACCATTATTATCATCAGTAGCAAATTTAAATCTAGTTGTCTCTGTTACACCCCTACCTTTTGTGTTAGTAATAAATTGTGTGACCATTTTTACAGGTGGTACCGGTGGTGTAGGTGGTACCGGTGGCGGTGGTGGACAAGGTGTATCATTTTGAGTAATATCTATGATAGGGCTAAAATCAGCAAATGATGTACCATTAGTACCTGCTGACGCATAGTTACCACTACTACCTGGTGCCTGTATTGTATTGACTACAGTTGTTAGTGTATTTGTTACTGTATTTGTTACTGTATTTGTTACTGTATTTGTTACTGTATTATCTTCCGTAGGTTTTACCGGGCCAAATGTTGGCGATCCGGGAGGTGGAGGTAGTCGATTAGGATCTTTCCAACTGTTGTGGAAACCCATTCCACCAATCCACTCCCAAAGACCTCTTACGCCAGTCTTAGGATGCCAACCGTATGTTATTCTTGATGTACCCATCCAAACACCGCCCATTGCTCGCCGCTTCGGATCCGGACTGTTAGTATAATCAATGTAGGCCATATTTGAAGATGTAGGATCACTCGCATTGTTATATCTAGATTCTTGAGATTGATCTAACGTTCCAGCGGCTACGGAAAGTTTAGGTCCTATGGGCGTTGCAATAGGTATTTGAGTACTTTGTGCGGCTGGTTGTGTTGTTGTTGGTGGAGTATATGCCGGAACAGGTGCGGATGGTCCTGAAGTAGTAACATTACCCGAGTTACCAGGATTTACATCTATGAAACTATGCTGGCCACCATTTAGTACTCTTTGAGCTAATCCGGCATGGTTATAACTATTTCTTAATGTATGTTGTTTACCTTGCAGTTTTGAATTTATTGTTCCTGCAGGTACTTGACCTAATCCAGCAAAATTTTGTAATCCGGTACCAGCGGCATTCATTGCCGCGGCTCTTGCCGCCGCCTTTAGTGCTGGTGTTATAAAAGGAATACTAATTTGTATAGAGCCACAAAATGCTACTGCACCTTGTTTAATTTGTAATTGATAATTTATATCATCAACATACTGTTGTGATGAATACATTGGGAAAGCAGTTGCAACCGGCATGCCATTTATGAAAATCTTACCTTTATGTGTTGAGGACAGGTACGCATTTCCCTCTGGGTTGCCTACTGTGAGTTGTGCAGAATTACCATATTCTAAATATTGTTTTTCTGAGACTGCATTAGCACTAAATGTTATACTGTTATTTGCACTACTGTCAGCATTGCCGTCTAATATTACAGTTGTGCCATCTACAGAAACTACTTTAGTTCCTGAAGCAACATCTCCACCAGACACCGAAACAAATTTTTGTACAAAATCGTTTTCACTAGCAATCACAATAGAGTTGCCTGTTCCAGTAAAGGTTGTTGTATATGTTACAGGTACTGGATGATCGTATCCGTATCCTTGTACTAATAATGTATTTGCAGTAGGAACACCTTTTGCTCTCCAGGCCCAGTTATAGTATCCAGGCTCTGCATAACCAATGTTTACTACATGCTCCAGTATTGTATCTTGTCCTGCAGAATCTATTGTTAAATCATGATCTTCTGTAAATGTTACTGTTACATAATTGTCTACAAGTGTTGCATTACCAAATCTATCTTCTGTGAATGTAATTGAAGAATTTGCACTACTATCAGCATTAGAAGATAATATAATATTTCCTCCTGCATCTATGTATAGTACTTTACAATTTGCCGCAACATTACCACCAGTTACCAACATACCATCTGTAATTGAACTGTTTGCTGTTGCTAATTGAATGTTAGCAGTATCTACACCTGTAAAAGTGCTTGTAATACTTAGAGGTGCAACATAATCGCCTGGTATAGAAATAGTGTTAGCAACACCATTTACTGTGATATCTTTGATTCTATGTACACCTTCGAACAGTCCAGCATTTTGTATTTTAACATCATCACCACGTGTTAGTGTTGTTGTATCAAAATCAGTTGTAACTATTAAACCGTCTGTTTTACCTATTGTTAAATTTGCAGTTGATACATTACTACTTACTGTGGCATCTTCAATTGTAAATGTTGTTGTTGAAGATTCTGTTGTTGTGTATATTACACTTTGACTTACAAATGTAATATTAGCACCACTTGATATGTTTGCATTTTGTGAAAGTGTAATTGTTGTACCAGATATTTGATTGACCTTGGTATTATTTTCTACACCAGTTCCAAGTACTGACATTCCATTTCTAATGTCTGTGTTAGCCTCAAGTAATGTTACTGTTTTACTATTAGTTACAGTACCCGATACTTCGGAAATAACTGGTACACTAGTATTTGCTGTACTTGACTGTGTTCCGTTGGTTGTAAATGCAGTAACATTTAGGTTGCTTATCTCGTAATTATTTCCGTTTAAGTTGCCACCTGAAGTATCAACAAAGTTTACATATGAACCATTTGTTAGTCCAGAAAATTGATTACTAAATGAAACTGTGCCATCTACAGTTTCCTGTGTTGTTACTATTGAAATTTCAACAATGTTATTACCTACTATGTTTGCGTTTGCAACAATACCTTCATTGAATAAAGCATGTGGCTGAATATTTAAAACATTACCACTAACATTAGGTTCTATTTTTTCTATACCAAGCACCATAGGTCTTGTGTAAGTGATATCTGTAACATCAAAAGAGTTTTTAACAACTTGCTCTTCGTTAAGGAATAATCCAACCGGTGTAGTTAGATCCATTATTGTATCGTCAAAGATTTTTTCACCGTCAGCATAACTCATTTTATCGTAGTATGCATTATAAATATTTTTATCACGTTTAAATGCAACAACATTATCATAGTATTTGTTTATGTTGTTTGCAGTATTTTCTCTGTTTCCATCTGTAAATTGCATTAAACTTTTGTTTGTAAAAAGTGATATAGATTGACTGTTTAAGTCGCCTTCCACGTATGCAACATTACAATTAGTATCAACTAGTTGATAAGCATTAAAATCGCTATGCTCATCGATAGCGAAATGTATTAAATCATTTGCTTGTGGAATTTTACTTGCTTTTCTAGTTGCTCTATCGAATAATTGTTCAAAGTTTTGCAAGTCCATTGCTTGATAATTTACATTGTATTTTGAAATATATCCTGCATTAGGTAATGGTGTATACTTACTGTCTACTATACCTAAGTGGCTTACACTAGACGTTGTTGGCCATAAGTCGTTAGTTGCCATATCAGTTGGTCTATGTATCATTCTAGTACCATCGTCAACGTCTATTAAAATTGTTGAATCTGTTTTAACATCTGGTGTAATTTCAAATGTTCTTATTTGCTTTAGTTTGGCCGCTAAGGCGTCATTTGCTGTGACTTTAATATTTAGAACACTACCGGGTAAATCACCTTGATATGTATCCTCAAAATCTAGAGTACCATACTCGACAACTTCAATTACTGAATTCTCATTTAATTCACCACCTGGTAATTTTGACACATCATAGAATGTAATAATATTATTACTACCTGACTCGCTTACAATATAACCTGCAACACTACTAGTTTCTAACGAATCGTCTAATTTTTGTCCGTCAATGAAAACATCTAAATGCGGATATATTCCGTTTATAACTGTTCTGTTATCAATATCAATTAAATTAGTATTTGATACTCCGTCACTGACTGATGTTGGTACAAAATTAAATGATACATTACCACCTGTAATTCTACTGGTAGGTCTTATAGTTGTTCTACTACCTTCATCGAACACCCAATCATTGCCTGCTGAAGTTATGTTGCCGTCAACTGTTGCTATAATATCACTTTGTGCAGTACTGTTAGCAGTTTCAAAACTATATCGTTGCCTTGGTTGATATCTTCTTTCTTCTAATAAGAACTTGTTTGTAATATCATCAACAATAGCACTATTGCCCTGTCCAGAAAGTTGGAAATCATTACCTTGTATTTCTAGCAAATAATTGGTTGATGTAGATGTTGCAATTTCAACTGCTCTTGCTACAATATTAGCATTAGTGTTTGCAGTACTGTTGATTGCATTTGCAACACCAGTAAGTGTTGTAACACCTGATAAATCAATAAATGTATTTGCATTACCGCTAGGTGCAAAATGGTCTGTGATATGGATGCCGGTTAAGGCATTTGCAAATGTACCCGAACCAGATACATAATCACTTGATATTGCATAAGGCTTACTAAAATATGTTGTAAGGTTTGCTGTAAGCAACTGTGCCGCAACTACTGTTACAGATGGGTTTATAGTATAGCCATAACCTTTTTCTGTAACTGTGACGTTGCTAATTGTTCCATCAGTGGATAAATTCACTGTGGCTTCAGCAGTAGTGCCTCCACCGTATGTGAAACTTCCTGGAATCTCTGCAGGTGGTGGTTCTATTTCAAGTATTGGTTTTGTATAGAATTTTGTATTTCTACTTAATACTTCTACATCATCAACAATACTAACTATGTTTTCTGGGTATACAATTTGTACCAGTGTTTTTTCACTTTTAATCTCGTCTTCATCAATTTTAACATCAAGTCGCTGTCTATTATCAGTGTCACCAAAATTACCAATTTTTAATGCCCATTGATCAAATATACTTACGTTACCAGGAATAAACACTTTGTCACTGTTTAACAAGATTTCTAAACTGTCTTTTGTACCTTTGTTTCTGATCATACCTTGATAGAAATCAAACTGGTTATCATCTACTAATTCAAATTCTCTAAGATATTTTCTTTCTTGATAACCATATTGTCTTCTACTTGCATCATAAACTTGTTTTTCTACTGGCATATAACCTATTTCGTTATATCTGCCAATGTCACTTGCAAGTGTATCAAAGTTTGGTTTTAATCCATTGTCAGTGATTATGAAACCTTCACTTGATAATGTTCCGTTCCAATTAGCAGTTCTCTTGCCTTTAATTTTTAAACGTTTTTGTCTTTGATTAAATACTGGATCATAAATTGTATCGCCAAATTGCGATTTGTTGTTTACAAGCATACTATGTTCTAATTCATTAGTATGTAATGTAATACCATAAATTTGTACTTCTCTATCAATTGTTGCGATCGTAATAGAATTACTTTCTCTAACAATTTCACAATCCCGAGGAGAAACCATTTTTCCTTCTTGATCTAATATACTAAATTGTCCTTTATAAGATTCTTGAATTCGATTTATTCTACCTGTAGTAGTAGCAAACGATACCTTGTTTGCCATAGGACTAAGATTTAATGTATTACCGGTTGACCATTTACCAATGCTCCAGAATAAGAACTGCTTACCTGAATATAACCAATCGTTTATATCATTTATTTCTGTGCTAAATTCACCAAAATCAAATCCTATTGATTTTTGATATCTGCCTAAACTGGTTAAGAAATCAAATAAGTCATTTACATTATAATAAACAGTACCGTATTCTACTCTTTCAACAGTACCGGTTCCATCTAGATAAAATGTTGCTTCTGCTCCGCCTACGTTTGGCAATGCACTCATTCTTTGCCATACTGTTGTATCGGTCACTGCCGTACCTGCAGAAGCAAATGCTACTGCTCGATAATAATTGTAACCTGATTTAACTATGTTACCTTCGTTGAATTGTTTAGTTGTATCGTAATTACTAAAGTTTGCAGGTTCGCCGCCTACTGATACTTCTGTTTTTCTGCCTTGTTTATCACTAGGAATAATATCAAAGTATCTTTTTAAACTGCTGTATCCAGAAACTTTATATCCATTATTTGAAACTTTTTCTATAAGCACACCTGTATAATTGTTTGTTGTTGATACAGGACCTTCATGGATATCAATTTGTAAATCTTCTTGAGGTAATATTAAACTTGAACTATTACCTGTTGTACTATATGTATCACTGAATACAGTCATTGTATCTTTATCAATAAATCCAGCAAACTTATGTCCTAGTTTACCGTTGACAGATCTAAATGGTTTTGCAAATATAGATGTATTATTAAGACCTTGGAATCTCAAATAGGAGTCTATGAATTGTGTATAACCAGTGTTAGTACATAATGTTTTACCGTCTGCCTTTATGTCGCCGTGTACAATAGCATTTTTGACTTTATATCTTTTGTTTGTATTTTTATCAACTAATTGGTTGGTGTTTGCAGAAACTCGAATAAGTTTTTCCGGTTCTGCAAACACACTGGCAAACTTACCTGGCTTGGTAAGAAATAGTGATTCTATAATTGCAAATGGATAATATTCAGAAATTTTCCATGCATTCTCTACTGGAGCACCGTCACTAAATTTCCAATTGCTACTTGCTAATGTTGAGTTAGCACTATATACTGTTGACTCTGAGTTGTCTAACGAATATGATAGGGTACCGTTTGTATTTAGAGTTTGTGTACCAATTAAATTGTTTGATAAGTCTGGTGTATCTATAAACTTGCCACCAACTGTATAAGGATATGCTGGTTCGCTGTTTGCATCTATTGTTGCAACATAATAGTATGTTCCTGCAGGATATTCTGGTGTAACACCAAAACGTCCATTAAACTGATCAAGATCACCACTGCCTGGGTTATACGCATAATCTTCAATAAATTCACCTGTTGGTAAACCTGTTGCACCACTGGCTATATCAGATCTTACATCACTTCTTAGTTCGTAACTGCTTTCTATTCTTTTAATAGCACTACTGGCATTTGCACCATCAGTGTAGCCGTATGGACCATAAATTGGTAATCCGTCAAATGCCCATCCAACAATTGGTGAATGGCTGTCAGTTGCCCAACTAGTCAATCCAACTGTTTGAGGACTAGGTTGTACATATCCGTAAATATTATTACTGTCTGGTGAACCGCCGGCAGTATCTCTGTCAACATCATTTCTAAACATTGCATTGTAGTGCCAGTTACTACTATCTTCAAAGATAATACCTGTATTACTGTTTGTAATCATTGCACCGTTTACTGCTATACCTATTGCAGTATTGCTTGTTGATGTTGCATTTGCATAATCATTATAATATGCTAAATTTCCTGTTGCTATACCTGTAGCAAATTGGAAACTGTAATTGAATTCTGAGTCTACAATTTCATTTGTATTATTTGTAGACGGGAATGTTCCAGTGTCGTGTCCTGGAATATTATTTGTTGTGACATTTATAAATGTGTTACCTGAATTATGATATTCACTTATTGATAAACCGTCAGTAGCAATAAATGTATTTGCATTTGCACTAGGTGTTCCTGTAACACTCTGTGTCCACGAAATACTTTTTGTTGTTGATGTAGTACTAATAATATTAGCAGGTGGTATTAGGTTGCCTTGTGCATCTACAGGTATTTCATATTTTAATCCAATTCTTCTAAAAGGATTTTTTCTAGTTTTATATCTATCATTTTCAATATTGGCTCTAGTGCCTTGTCTAATAATACCTTCCTCTAAATCTTTCCATAAGTCAGTGTTAGTTGAACCATAGTCTGTACCATACTGTTCTTCCCACCATGTTGGTTTTTTAGTGAAGCCTAGCATTTCCCATGGGTGTGTATGAGGTTTTTCTGTATCGTAACAACTTTCAAAAATACCTCTCCAATAAGCAGGTTTTACAGTATTGCTATTGTAATTCCATGTCCAAAAATCATCTTCTTTATAATATTCATTTGTAACAAAGTCTACTTCGTTTCTTGTAACAAATTTATTAAAACTTTCTCTTAAAATATTATAAAAGTCATTTCTTGAAAATCCTGTTGTTCTGAATCTACCTGGTCTAATGTCAAATACATTTAAGTCAGGATGTGATTCCTTATCTCTATAAACTTGTAATATTGTATTGTAAACTCTTCTTTCAAACTCTAATAATATTTCATCTTCTTTGTCGTTTACTGCTACATGCTTACTACCATCATGTCCAAGTACTACATTTATTGGCTCATTGAAAGTAGTATCCTTAAATATTTTTGGTTTTGTTACAGGATACAGACCCATTGCACTTGGTGTGGGCGGACATTGAGCACTTTCTCTGTTTGTATTAAAGAATCTTGCTTTTATTGTACTACCTAACGATAAAGTATAATTATCAGTAAATGTTAAAGTAACAATGCTGTTATCACTGTTTATGCTATAGTCAGTATCAATCAAAAGCATTTGATCTTTACCTTCGCTGTCTGTTTCGTAAACGTAAACTACATTTTCTACTTTAGTTAAATCGCTATATCTAGATAAGACATATTCTTTTTGATTTACGTTATTGATTACAATAGTTTCTTCGTCGTATCTATCACCAATTGCTAACATGTAACTGTAATCAAATACTAGTTTGCCTGGATTGTATGCTATAACATTTTGTATTGCAAGTTCTAATATATTGCTGTTTGTTAAACCAATTATATCGTTGCCATCAATGTAACGTTTAATCTCTTTTCTTAATCTGTTTTTATACTTGATATACTCTTCTGCATTATATCTTATGGCATCAATAATATTAAAGTTATCATTGCTAACTAGGAAAGCCGCAGTTTGCAAGTCATCGTCTGTCTGTACAATTTTGTCTGCATATTTTATTTCTTTTGTTAGATTACTAAAGTTATTACTTCCAAGAGGCTCACCATCAATGTGCTCTTGATTGTTTATTAAATTTTTAAAATGTTCAAGGTATTGTGGTTCGCTGATTTCAAAGATATCAACTTTATCAGTGTTTGAGTCCCAACTTAGTGGTATTTCATATCTACCAGTTCGGTTTTCACCTAATATATGCCCGGTGCTAGTTTTTGTTTTAATATCAATTATATCATTTAATTTTAACCCAAAACTTGCAAACTGAATAGCAGTCAATACACTATTATATGTAAACGCCTTAGTACGTTTACCGTTGATATAAACTCTTATATCATTGCTATCTGTGGGTGTTGCTGATATATTATAAATTACAGTTTTTGCATCTACAAGATCTTGAGATATTTGATATCTATCTTCGATTACTTGTTCGAAAGGAGTATTTTGTCCTCTCCACATAGTTCTATATTCTATGTTACCGTTGCTTAATCTTTGCTTGTAATACAAGTATCCATTTATGTAAGAGTTTGTTGTGCCACCAAAAGGTACATAACTAATTACGTCAGAACTTAAATTGTTGTTAAAAACAATTTCGCTGAAGTTATTAAAGTTTTTATACTGTAGAGGAAATCCTAAAACACTATCATTCTGTGTATTTGATGTTGCATCTTTATAAGAAAATAATTTTGTTCCTTTAAAAGATGATTCAGGGTATACTAAATCATCATCAACAATATTTCTATTACCGTCATATGCTTTAAACAATATAGGACTGTTTACTCTAGTTTTCTTTTGACCTAATATCCATTTTTTTCCATCCCAAAAATATTCTGTACCTTGATTTTGAGAACCAAATAGAATAGAAATACTATTACCAACTTCAGGCACAAACGGTATAAAATTACTATCGCCGTCTACTGCACCTACAGGGTTATTGTCTGCTGGTTTTCTTTTAAGTATAACTCTATCACCAAATGTAATGCTTTGCTGATCTGTAAGTGTTACATTTGCACTAGTTGTAATCATTTTAGAGCTAGTATCAATATCTTCAACTTGCACAGTAGTACTAATGCCATTGCCTGTAATAGTTGAATATAGATAAACGTCTGATATGTCGTCAACAATAAAGGTTGAACTATTTGATACACTACCTACAACTGTTTTAGTTGTTGATGCTTTTACAATATAAACATATTTTGCATTATCTTCGGTATCATCTGGTATTAAAACTATATTTTCTTCTTTGATGCCTTGACTGTCAATTGGTGCTGATATTGGTCTACCTTCTATTTCAGCCTTAGTATAACCTGCGGCTGATAAATCAGCATTAAAGTCTAGACCTAAGGTACCAAAATTGTATACTTCTATATCTCTATCAAATTCTAAAATAGGTCTTTTTGCTCTAAATTCTTTACCTGGTAATTCAGAACCCGAATCTATGAAATTGTTTTTATGATGCCAAAAGTTTATTCTACTCCAAATATTTTTATCTTGTGCACCACGTTGCATAAGAATGTAATCTGGTGTTTCCTGAGTGTTACCACCGTCCCATGGTTCATTGTCAAATCCATATATTCCATCATTTATATAAACTAAGAAGCCATCTGCTTCTGAAACGTAGCCTTCCCAAAAAGGATTACCGTTTAAGTCTATATCTTGTAACGAATTGACTGGTACTGTGGACTGCTCACCTTCTGCATCAAAGTAGTAATATAAACCTGTACTAGTATCAAGATAACCATGTGTTGCAATAATACTTTCTGATACTGCACCTTGAGGTATGTCGGTTAAAATTAAGTTAGATTCACCTGTTATTATTTCTTGATCCCAAGGGGCAAAAGAAGGAGTTGAAAAACTTGCTGAAAAATTTTGTTCCTTATTATGTAAAATAATACTGTTGCCAACACCTTCTATAATGTACCTACTGTCTTTGTATGTTTGAGGTATCACATAGTCACCTGCAAATTCTACCACTGCACCATTTTTAAATGTATATCCTGATGGATCAGTAAATGTTTTTTTACCAATAATATCTTTTAAAATGTTTATAGGTTGACTTGCTGTACCACTAACTACTATTGCTTGTGGTCCTTCTGGACTCCAAAAATATTCTTGGAAATTTACAAATTTATCTTCATCAATGGGAGGTAACAAACTGTAAAAGTTTGAACTGAATAAATTGTTTTGGTTTTGTGTATCGACACCATAACTTTTTAAAACATTTAAAAAGTCATCGTAGAACATTAAATTAGTACTTAATCCTGTTAGTTGATCTACACTATTGACTACTGGTTCTAAACTATATTTTTCTCTGTTAGGTGTGCTCTGAGGAACATATACATCTGTATCTGGGTTATAGTCGTCGAACTCTTTTCTTCCAATATATGCAGACAAGTTTTCAACATTTGCTTTGCTGAATAACTGTTCTACTGTACTTTCGAAAAAGTTTTTAACAGTAGTTGTCTGAATATTCGTTGGTAAGTCTTTATACTTTTTATCAGCCATTTATTTTAATATCCATTGCCTGATGAACCACCTGTGTTATCTGCTGAATTAGTAGACAAGGTGTTGTTCAATGTAATTGTATTTCCTGTAGCATTTGTGGCTACACTTTGATCTAATACATAAGTTCCATGATAATGCATTATGCCATTTGGCATGTAAAACACTTTACCAAAGAATTCATGTGTATGACTAGTTCCATCTCCTGCAAAATCAGCCGCTTCTTTTGTTGCATATAATGGATAGTATCCATTGATAGCATATGGTCCTACTTGATTTGTAGCACCGTCATATGTTGTTAAAAGTCCTGTTGATGATTTGTCTGGTCTAATATTAGATTGTGTAAGTTTGTCTACAACATCGATATCTAAAATGTTTGCAGTACTTATAAACAATTCATCTGCATCTGATTTAACTTGGAATAAATCTCCAAATACACCACTAGCAGTTTTTGGTACTATAACAATACTTCCTATTGCATTACCTACCTGCTGATGTATATAACTACTTAATTCTGTAAAGTAGAATGTATCACCAAAGTCCCAATTTTCGATATTGAAATATCTATTGACTGCGGCAATAACTTGTGTTCTTATTTCGTTGTCACTTAGACTTGTTCCTGGAAGCCTAACAACTTTAAATCTTGCTTGTAATTCTGGTTCTGCATCGTCACCAAATAATAATTTAAATTTACCACTTCTAAAAACTAGTTGATCACTTGCTGATTTTAAATCATTTAAATGCATAAACTCTGTTTCTAGTTCAGACGGAGTTGGTGGTGTAGGATAATCTGTACCTGGCACATTTAAATATGATTGCATTTTGTTGTAATATGTTGTTGTTAAAATAAACATTTCATGTATATTACTAATACTTGGATCTATTCTTACACTATTATCTGCAATGTGAGTCCATTTAAATACAACTGGTTGTTGTCTTTTTGCATTTGTGTTTTGTGTAAAACTTCTTCCTTTTTTAGCAAAATGAGACGATGATTCATAATGAGACACTCTCTGTAAATTTGTACTACTTTTTGACATTTGATAAACTTTGCCATCTGCTTTTGCATAAACTTTTTTGTTATGCAATTTACCAATAGTGTTATCAAATGATGTATTAGGGTTACCAGAGCCTTCTATAACTGATTTACTTTTAACCAAGTAGTAATCATAATCGTTTGTAGAATGTACAGTACCTGTATTATTTTCTGCATCACCAATACTGTTTCCGGCAATTCTTGAATAGTCTGAACTAAAGTTTACGCCGTTCTCTTTTCTTAAATCTAGTATGCCTGCTTTAACAGGTCTTGTATATGAATAACCATCAAATTCTTCGTATTCTTCAAATAGTACTATATCATCGCGACCCACAAAATCCGCAAATTGAATAGGATTGTTAGGGGCATCTCCACCTTCGGTGTTTACAGGTGTTACTTTTACTTTTTTAGGATCAGTAAACCCATCTGGATATGTAAAGTTTCCAATAGCACTATAAATGATTGGATTTTCTAACCTTGTTGTATCAGTTACATATCTAACTTCTATAGTATCACTTCTATTTTGTCTTGCAGTACTATCAACAGCATAGTGTTGTCTTTCATCTAATCTAATTTGTAGGTTACCTGATTGTGTTGTTACATTACTATCAAGTAGGTATAATCCAAAACCGTCACCGCCGGCGCCTGGTCCTAATGTTCTATTATTGTTAAAGGATGTACCTTCTTTATTATATGCGTAAGCAATATTACCGTTATTGTCTAAAATGTTCACCCCAAATGTAGCATTTGTAAACGCCACGTTTACTATTGGTAAACTATCAATTAGACCTGAGTTTTTCACAACAACAACATTTGCATCGTCTGTTGTGTTTGGACTTGTGCCTAACTGCAATGTGATTTCATCTACAAATTCTCCACTTGATGAAGAACCTTCTTTCCATAGTCCAAAATTAGATGTAATACTGACTTCTAAATCACTGTATTCTATGTTTCTAGAAATAAGAGGTATGTTATTAAACGTATCACCTGTACTTACAAGATACCACTTATCACCAATATTGTTATCGTTTGTATCTCTCCATTCGAATACTTCGCTAAAACTTGGTCTTACATTTAATGATGTAAGCTCTACGGTGTCATATAGTGCTAAACCTGTTGCACTATCTTGTATTCTATTTGTGTTTACATTATAAAATCTAACTTCTTCTAGGCTTTCAAAAATAAATTGTGTGCCTCTAATTTCTATATTGTATCTATATGCTGTAGCATCAATTGGTACATAAGTGAATTTTAAGATCCAACTTGCATCTGCTTGTCCGCCTGTTTCGTCTCCAGCATTTGCAATGTCAAATTCGACTTGATCAGATAAGTTATTATTTTCTATAATGTAATATCTATTGTCAGCAGGATCAAATCTCAATCCAAATGTTCTTTTACTTGCTAAAGCAGTTTGTAATTCATTTCTTTCTAATGCAAACAATGTTTTTCTTAAAACAGTAATAATTTGATCTGATTTCCAACCATTTGGTATTTCTCTATCTAATGTGATAGGACCATCTACATTAGTTCCACTAGCAGTTCTAATCGCATTGTTTGTAATGCTTACTATCTTAGCCCATTTGTAATCACCTACGTTAGCAGGGTCATAAAATTTCATTACTGAGCCAGCCTGTATAATTTTAAATAAATTATTTGCTGTGTTTAAATCTATAGCATTATTAGTTGTATATGTTTCTGTTAGGAAACCTTTACTACCTGTATCTTTTTTAGGTAATGTATTCCATGCAATATTAAAAAGTTCTAAATTAAATGTATCTTTGTAAGATGCGGTATTTAAAAAAGAATCTCTGAAATCACTGTATATAAAATCATTTAATTTTTGATTTTTAAGTATAGTTGGTATTTTTGTATTCACAAAATCCAACGGTGTATTTACATTGTCAAAATTAAAGTAATCAGATGAGTTTGATTTCTCTGAATACAATGCACCATCTTCTGCGATCGAAGTTGTAGTTTGAAAGGTGCTTGTTGGATCTGTGATATCAATATATCTACTATGTCCAGCATGTGTTTTATTTGTTACTTTAAGTTTTGAAATATTAGTACTCTTTGCTAAAGGGAGTACTTGGTAATCTTGGGCACTTATCATTCTATCTTGTGAGTAGTATGATTGTGGTGCTCTTTCTTTAATACCTGCTATAGTTTCTGCAGGCAAACTGTTGTTTACAGCATTTTCTAATCTTGTTGTAATTGTAAGTTCGTAGTTTTTACCATCACCATTTACATAAGGTATAGATGTTGTTACAACACCAAAGTCATCTGGCTGTACACTAAATCTTTCATTATCACTTGTTCTGTAATACACTCTATAGTTTCCAACAGGCACATTAGCAAAGTTGCCATCTGCAAATTGCAAGTTGATACCACCGGTACCTAAGTTTTGTACAGCATAAAGTAATGGTGTTTGTTTTGCCTTCACGTTGTACATTAGTGTTTGTCCAATTGTGTTAGGCACTTTTTCCCATTTTGCTAATACACTTCTGTCTGAATCTATTTGTTGCAAGTAAACATCAGTTTCGTTGATGTCGTCAACGCCAATTGTTTGTTGTCTATTTTCTACTGGTTGTGCAAAATTAAATTCTTGGTTTGCTAATGTTCCTTGTTTGAACATCATAAAGAAACCTGTATTGTTACTGGATAATCCTAATCCATCGTTTCTGTGTACTATAGAAAAATCGTTTTTTGGGTCTGGGTGCTTTTCATAAAAGAACCCTGCATCATCAAATTCTACGTTTACAAAGTCAAATGCTCTACTAATACCGTTTATGTCTCTTTTAAAATTAAACGTCAAAGGAGCATTTGCAGGAGTTTTAACATCGTACTTGTCAGTAGCAATACCTCCAACTGTACCTGATTTAACAGGCTTACTAAATCTGTTCACGTTACCAAACGCACTATTTAATATAGTAATAAATTGTTCGTAACTGTCTGGGTTGTTGGCATCATTCCAACTTACTGTTCTATTGTTAAGAGGTGTACCTGAACTATCAGTTAAAGGTTCCGATGTTGCAACACTTACTATTTTTGCCAAACCACTTGCCGCAATGTTTCTTTTAGGATTATATCCTAACTGTCTTGCAAGTTTAAATACTGAATCTCGTCTTTCTGCTGTTTCTAAAAAGTTTTCTCTAGTATTGACATCCATTCTAAATGCAATACTTTGAGCAAGATATGCCAGCAATTCTATGATTGCTATGAATTCTGAACTTTCTATGTAGTCATTAAAATTTTCAGGAAAATTAGTTTTGATGTATTCGACCATTGCTTTACGAATAGTATCAAAGTCATATGCTTGAAAGTCTACTTGACTATATGCTTGGTAGGCTACTTCCCAGTCTTCAGCCGCGAATAGATTATTTTGTCTGCTGTTTATTGCCATCTTAAGTCTCTGTATTATTTCTTGTGAAATTTAAATATAGTACCTCTTCATCAAGGAAAGGTAATATTTTAAGATTCACTACAATTTTAACAGTATGATCAAGTGCTTCAGTGAATATGTCCTGTAGTTCTACTCTAGAATCTTTCAACACTACTCTACGAACCTCATCTTCTACTTCCTGGATAAGAAACTTATCCAGTGGGTTCATAAGTATGTCTTCAATTCTAGTGCCAAAGGAAGGTCTCATTACTCTCTCGCCTTTTTTAGCCTTGAGTTCATTGAGTAAGTCAGTTTTAATTAGTTCGCCATCCGTTAGTGTATACGGGGGTCTAATTTTTCCTTGCGTACTAAAGCCTCGATATATGTTTGCCATATCAATATTTATCAAGAACCTTTAAAACATGTTTTAAATCAACCAAAAAAACGGTTGACTTTATTTGTGTTATAATATATATTATATGGCGTGTGATGGAAATCACATTTAATTCATATTTTACACATTATAGGAAAAAAATGCGTAACGTTATAGAATATTTTGACAATATTTGCAAAAATGCCGAGAAAGCCAACAGAAAGTTAGCCGGCTCGGATCAATCCACAGGTTATGGTAACCGTTTTCACAAAATGGTATCTAAAAAGAAGAACCGTTTTGAGTCTATAGGAATCTACGATTCCTTTACTAAAAAGTATGTTCTTTTTGAAATGGTCAACTTAGTTGGTCAAAAAGACAAGATACCACAAGAGTTTAAAGACATGGAGATGCTTATCAAGAATGCCTTCAGAAATTAAGAATATAATTTTTTTACATGGCACTGGGCAATCTGCTCTGAGTTATGAATATTTTAATTTGTTTCTACCTGAGCATAGTTCTCATTGTTTAGAGTATGATGTTCATGAAGACTTTGATGATATTGTAAATAGATTCCACAAGTACTATGTAGACAACTTAGCAGGTGAACAAGTACACCTTGTATGCCATAGTTATGGTTGTCTACTAGGTATGTATCTTGCTAGTCGCATCGATGCAAATGTAGAAAATTTTATTTCTTTAAGTGCTCCTTGGAAAGGTAGCAGAACTGCTAAGTGGTTAAACCTAGTATTTAGGCAAAGTAAACTGTTTCAAAACACAAGACCAGATAGTGACATAATTCAATCATTATCTAACTTAAACAATAATTTTAAGATAACTAATATTATTACCACAGGTTCATCTGGCGGTGGTAATGTATTAGCAGGATTTGGTCAAGAAAAAAATGATGGTTTACTAACGGTTCTAACACAAGAATCTTATCCTGATAATTTTAAAAATGTAACTGATATAAAATTTGCATTAAGTCATAACGAAGTTTTACTAAGTTACGATGTAGTAAACATTTTAAAAGAAAAGATATTTAATGAGTAAGCAAAACGTAACTTTAAATAATACACTAGAGGAAGAACTCAGAATAATTGTATGTGAGCAAAAGAAACAAATTGTTGAGCTTGAAACACTTGTTAAACTATTGCAACATAATATCAAAGATCTCGAAGAGCAAAAATATAATGCTTATAAGAGATTAGCAGAAAAAACCACTACACTAATTGCTTAGTTGTCGTCTTTGGGACGATATTCCCAAGGTTCTCTAGTAGTAATCAAACGCAATAAACTTTTTATTGTGTCTCTAACACCATCCCTTTTACCTTGTGTAGGCATTGGATCGGTATTCTCATCTACCTCGTCTGGATTTTCTGGATATTCCCAAATAGGTTTTTCGATTGGTTGATCCACGAATTGATTTACAACATGTGGTGTTGCAACTTTGCCTTTTTGTGCCTGTTCCGCAGTACCACCATCATTTAAATGTACACTAGAACCAAGTACATTATTTCTACCACTTGCTTGTGAGTTTATAGTTGATCCAGATTTAATATCAACTCCACTAGAACCATAAACTTTAAGTTTACCATCTGATGTTGTTTCAATGTCACCGATTGCAGTTTGATGTATTTTTGTTTGAGATGTAAGATGAATTGCACCAGTACTATCTGTTTGTAATACAAAGTCTTTTTTGTTTAACCAGTTTGTTTGATTGCTTATGTTGAGACTAAAGTTTCCTTTTGGATTACCGTCAACGTCTAAAATTTGGTCTGCACTTTCATATTCTCCGGCTTGTACATATATTGAAGAATTTGCTTCTAAATTTAAATTTTTATCAGATCTAATATTCACATTGCCTTTTGCTCTCATATTAAAATCTCTTTCAGCATAGACATTTATATCTCCTGCATCTGACATCTCTATCCAAGCAGTTCCTTTTTTGTTTATAATATAAATGTCACCAGATGTATCATCAAGTAATATTTGATGTCCTCCTCCAGTTCTAATTCTAACATTCTTGCTTTCACCTTCTATATCACCATCATCTAGAACAATGCTATGTCCTGGTTCTCTGTGAGTATTATCTTTTTTACTAGTTCTTTTATTTTCTACTTCTGGACCGGGAGTGAGTATTCCAAATACTTGACTTGGTGATTCGCGCCTTGCAGAAGATACACTGATTCCTCTAACTGAATCATGTATTAAACCTTGTTCTAAAATTGCTTTTGTTACATAAGGGTTTATAGGTCTTTTTGCATTTATGCTATGACTAACAGATTCTTCATTTCTGTTTTTTTCTGCAACCGGAACTTTTATGTCAGTACCGTATGCAGGACCGGCCGCATTACCCGGAACCATATGTTGTAGTTGATCAGGATATAGACAACTTATTACAACTGGAAATTTTCTTTTACCATCGGCAAAACATACTAACACAAAGTTACCTGGATCAGGTGGTACCATCCACATACCATATGTTTTTTGTGTATCATGAAAACCGTATACTTGTTTATCTTGTCCTATTTTTGCTGAGTGTGTGCTACCAGCAAACGGACTACTCCAATATGCATTGTAGTATCCGTTAGGATCATCTCTGTCTTTACTTAGCATTGGAATATAAACTGTAAGCCTACCACTATGTGTAGCATCTTTTGGCCTTACAATAATTTCACCAATATACACACCAAAGTCCAAGTCAGCATGTCCACGCAACTTGTCTCTAAGTCCTTTATTGGTTACTCTAAATCTATCTGCCTTATAAGCCATTAGTCATCTACTCCGTCATATGAATTCTGTGTCATATCAAGTTTTGCTAAACTCAATGCTGTTTGTTTTTTAGCATTAGTTTCTATTTCAAACATACCACCACTAAAGTTTGCGGTTATACCAAATATTTGGTACACCCCACTTAAAAAGAATGCTGTACCCTGTTGACTCATGTACCCGCTATTTTCGTCTTCATCATCAATATTCGGATCTCTAACACGTGGTGTTTGCATTGTGAATAAAAAGTAATTATCACTTCTATTGTATACTATGTATTGATCTGTGGAATTTTCTTCTTCCTCATTTGCTTTTTTAACTAACTTTGGTGACTTTGGTTCTACTTCTGGTGGCCCTAAATACCAAGGATCTCCTCTAACTTTTAACCCAAGGTCTACCAGTATACTTGCATCGTTTACGTTTTGATACATGTATCCAAACAATGTGCCTTTAGCACCGCCATCACTGGTGTTTGAATTATTCACAATAACATTGTGGTCATACACCATACCTGGCAAAGGACCCACATCTGCTTCATCGCCTTTGAGAGCATTTGCTAGTGAGTTAGTGACTTGTTGATCTGTTAGTTCGCCAATGACAGTTGGGCTACCACCTGCATCGTGCATTAGTTCAGCACTATAAATGAATCCACTTGGTTCTGGTTTATATGTACCATCAAAATCATTTGTAGGTGTAGTATCTGCATTGTTATCGGAAGCCGCTGTTTGATAATAATCTGTAGGATTCTGTCCACCACTTTGTAAATAGTTTATAGTTTGTGCTAATCTATTTCTTTGTTCTTTGTCTTTTCTTAAATTCTTTTTCTCGTCTTCTGTTAGATTCAATCTATCAGCAATTTTATCAAAGTATTGATCATCGTCTTTTAATTTTTTAGCAATTTGTGTAGGATCTTCTACAGCCGCATCTGTTTTTGCTTGTCGTTCTTTCCCTTCATTATCTCCATCTGTTGAAGGACTACCAGGTGCATTTGGACTTGATGAAGCATCACCCAGATAACCTCCACCTGGTGCGGCCAATAATACTTGACCTGCTTTATATGATATATCTGCACTAAGTATTTGGTCGTTGAGTCCAGTGTACAAATAATGATATGCTTTTTTAATTAGTAATTCGTTCACACGTTTTGTAACGTTTTCTTTAGACAGTTTGAATTCGCTCTGCGATAAATTATTGTCTTGATCAGCGGTCTTATATATTATAGGCTTGTATGTAACTCTTCGAGCATAAGCATTACGTCTTGCATCATAACCATTTTCTATATATTCCATATCAGCAGTCATTTTATACCAATATGTAAATGTTTGATTTAAATCTAAGCCATGCTCGTCAATAACAGGATTGTCTAATCCTCCTTTTTTCCTAGATGACTTATCTAAGAATGCTTCGTTCATTACTAGCATAGTTGATAATATTCTGTGAAAGTTTGTTCCTTCTGGTACTTGTATTCTATCTCTTCTCCAAAAGCCACCGGTGGCTTCTATACCACCATCTAAACTTTCTGGCGAGTCTTCTAACATTTTTTCAAATTCTTCACGTGATTTTATGCCATACGATTCTGCATTCATCAATCTGTTTAATTGTTCGGCATCTTTGTAGTTACTATATTTTATACTGTCATCACCTAGCACTTCTTTTAGTTGACTTAAATCAAAAACAATTTCATCACTGACAAGTTCTTCTTTTTTATTATTCTTTGTATAGTTTTCGATTGCTTCTGTTAAACTGTCAAAACATTCTGTAATGGTATCACCTGTAAATGATGTGTCTGCAGGTAATGTATAATATTTGTCAGTCCATGATTCGTCATCACCAATAGTTACAAAAAAGTCATATGTACTACCAGCATCTGTAATAGAAACATCAACAGTGGCAATATGACATTCGTAAATGTATGGTCCTGCTATTTGTGTTTCTATTTCGCCGCCACCTTCTAAATCATCTAAATCTTCTTTATAACCTTTAAAATTTATTTCTAAAAATAAAGGTACTGGTGCAAAAACACCTGCTTGAATTCCTAAATGTTTTTTAGCGGCCTGTATTTGGTCTAATAAATCTGCGGCACCAGGTTGTATTAGTGTAAACTGTGCCGATGTGGCAAAAGCACCACTGGCTCCTTTTTTAATGTCAATTGATAAGTCATCAATTTGTACACCTGTTACACTAGTCTGTGCAATGATGACTGTATTTTGAGGTTCGGCTGATTTTGCTTTTTTGAGATATCCACCCCCGTCTGATGTGAGGTCGGGAATCATATAAAGTTTTAATGTGTAAGTAGAATTTTGATAAGCATCAAGAATATTACCTTGTACTTTGCCAAGATATCTATCTTCTTTTTCTACTTGAGATTGATTAGGATTTTTATCTGTCATTACAATACTCTATCAATAGTTTCTCTTGGAGGAATATAAATTTTTGTACCGGATGCAAAATCTGTCAACGGGTCGATGATTACATCTGGGTTTCTTAGTGCAAAAACCCACCACAACTTTACAGTTCCATATAATTCATGTGCTAATAAATCCGGTCTATTTTCATATCGAGATTCTATTGCATAGAGTCGATCAGCAGTACTTTTTGGAATCTTAGGTAGATTATTCATCCCCAGATAGAACTTGTTTACGTCTGCTTTTTTCAAAAAACTGTGATTGTCATGAAAACTTGCCATTAAATAAATCCTTGATTGTACTGCTTGCCGCTTGTAAATGCATTAAGATCAAACCTTTTTCTTGTTTTTCTGTATGTGTACTGTGGTGCTAATTCAATCATAACACTTGTTTCGGTTGGCATCATGGTAGTTGTGCCTTTAAATTTTACTGGAACATAATCAACATCTGCTGGTAATTGGAAGTTGTAGTTTCTAATAATTACTGGCAATTTGTTAAATCCAAATTCTCCTAGGTATTCAAATAATAATACTGGAGGTGGTGTTCCGTAGTATCCACCTGTTACAGCCGCATCACCGTAATATGCTTTAGTTACACTTCTTAAGAAATGAAATACTGCTAACATATATTGTCCTTCTTCTATTGTATTTGCTGTAAATACACCTGTGATAGGTAGTGTAGTTGGTCTAGAACTTATAAATGTATAAAACGGATAGTTTGAACCGTGTTGTTGTGCTTCGTTATAATCTACTGAGGCTTGCAAAAATATATCTGGTGTAAACGGATAGACTATACCACCTCTATCTTGTAAAGGTTTAAGTATGCTGTCTTTTTGTTCTTCGCCTTTTGAATCCACTAATCCATAGGCAAACTTCTCACCGCCACGTTTTGGCCGTATTCTTGCCCTCCAATCTACGTCTTTAAACGTAGTAGAGTCTGTTCTGCTTATCAACGAGTCAAACGGATTGTCCGGTGTTTGCGTCTCTTGATTAAATTCTGTTTCGCCTGCCATAATTGCTCCTGTGTTATATTTATCACGATAAATAATAACGAGTTTTAATTTTTAAAAAAAACGTTGACTTTTACAAAATAATGTATTATAATGCGTTATCAGTAAAGGAGATTACATGGTACAGGCTAAGAAACAGAATTATTTAAACAATAAAGATCTACTAAAAGAAATACATAAAAGTAAGATGACTTATTGCTACATTCAAGATGACAGATACTTAAATGTAGACATCATTGTTGATGATGTTAAAAAAATCAACAAAGGAACAATTAAACAGGCACAATTAAACCGTGTTTCTAAAATGCAATCAACTGCTTATCAAGAAGCAGTAGCAAAAGGAGACTGGGAGAAAAAGCCAAAACAAAAGGACTTTGCAGTTGATCCTGACACTATTCCTGTAGATGAATTAGTGTTTAGGGTAATGACATATGAGCATATTCCTGATGAACCTGGAAGAAAGAAAACTACTAAAACTCTTGCTGACACAAAAGCAAAAGTAAACTTCCCACCATTCAAGCATTATATACTTGATAGTAATGGTATCAATCCTAGAGAAGTTGCTAGAAGTCATTGGGAAGGTAGTTTAAGTAACGGTCAGTTTAATTGTGAACATGGGCAGATTACAAATGAACTTGGCAGAATGTTTATGAAACTTGTTGAACGTTACAGTCAAAGAGGTAACTGGAGAGGTTACACTTATGTTGATGAAATGCGTGGACAAGCATTAGTACAACTTGCTCAGGTTGGATTGCAGTTCAATGAAGCAAAATCAGATAACCCATTTGCTTATTATACTGCAACAGTGAATAACAGTTTTACAAGAGTTCTAAATTTAGAAAAAAGAAATCAATCAATACGTGATGACATTCTTATTGAAAGCGGACACTTACCAAGTTATGGTAGACAGATTCAGTACGAAAACGAAATAAAGGCCGCTAGAGAAGAAGCACAGACCGAACTAGAAACTTCACCACAAGAGTAATCTTATATGGCAAACCTTTTTGAAAGGGCCGCATGTTTTACAGATATACATTACGGCTTAAAACAAAATAGTAGACAACATTTAAAAGATTGTCATGACTTTGTTGATTGGTTTATTGCAGAAGCAAAAGCCAGAGACGCAGAGACATGTATCTTTTTGGGCGACTGGCACCACCATAGAGCAAGTATAAACATTGCTACAATGAATGCTACAATTAAAGACCTTAAAAAATTAAATGACAATTTTGAAAAAGTCTATTTTATTACTGGCAACCATGATTTATATTACAGAGAAAAACGTGACTTAAACAGTATTGAATTTGCTAGAGATTTACCAAACTTTATAATGATCGACGAGCATTTCTGTGAGGACGGTGTTGCAATTATACCATGGTTAGTTGGCGATGAGCACAAACAACTAAACAAACTAGATTGCAAATACATGTTTGGACATTTCGAGTTACCGTACTTTAAAATGAATGCAATGGTAGAAATGCCAGATCATGGTGGTATTACTGCAAACGATTTAAGTAACCCCGAATATGTGTTTAGTGGTCACTTTCATAAACGTCAATACAAAAACAATATACATTATATAGGCAATGCTTTCCCACATAACTATGCAGATGCTGGTGACAATGAACGTGGTGCCATGTTTTTAGATTGGGGTGGCGAACCTGTATATGTAAATTGGCAAGAATGTCCAAAGTATGTCATGACAGGTCTTAAAGAGTTACTTGATAAAGCAGATGATATACTTGATGCTCAAACACATGCTAGAGTAAAACTTGATATTGGTATTAGTTACGAAGAAGCAAACTTTATTAGAGAAACATTTGCAGAAAAATACGGAGTAAGAGAACTACAACTTTTACCTGTTAAGGAAGAAGAAGAAATTTTTGACGGTGTTGATATACAGTTTGAAAGTGTAGATCAAATTGTTATACAACAATTAGAAACAATCGAAAGCAACTTAGTTGATACCCAAAAACTTATTACTATTTACAGAGAGTTAGAAGTATAATGCTTACTATAAAAAATGTAAGTGCGAAGAACTTTATGAGTATTGGTAACAATACTCAAGCAGTAAACTTTGACACAGAATCACTAACATTGGTTTTAGGTCACAATCTAGATCTAGGTGGAGACGGTAGCAGAAATGGTACTGGTAAAACCACTATTATCAATGCACTCAGTTATGCATTATATGGTGATGCACTAACAAACATTCGTAAAGATAATCTCATAAACAAAACAAACGGCAAAGGTATGATTGTTACTGTTGATTTTGAAATCAACGGCACCGAGTACAGAATTGAAAGAGGTCGTAGACCAAATGTATTAAAGTTTTTTGTGAATGGATCTGAGGCGGCCGATGATGAACAACAGGGTGATAGCAGAGAAACACAAAAAGACATTGAAAAAATAATTGGTTTCCCTCATAATATGTTTAAGCATTTAATTGCACTAAACACATATACCGAACCTTTCCTCAGCATGAAAACAAATGATCAACGTGATATGATTGAGCAGTTGCTAGGAATTACTGAAATTAGTTCAAAAGCAGAAATACTAAAAGAAAAATTAAAGGAAACTCGAGATAGAATTAAAGAAGAAGAGTTGCGAATACAAGCAGTAAACAATGCTAACGAACGTATTGAAAAAAATATAAAGGACATTGAATTACGTGGTAGAGCATGGGCTAAGAACAAAGAAGACAAGGTTCAACAATTACAAACTAGTCTAGATGCATTACAACAAACTGATATTGATGCAGAATTAGAAAACCATAGACAAGCAACAGAAATAAATCAAAAATATACACAAATACAGAGTGTACAAAATGAGGTTAAACAACTTACAACTAGTTTAAAACGCAATGAAGGTAACATTGCAACACTTGTTAAAAATATTAAACTTGCTAAAGAAGGTATATGTCCTGCGTGTGAACAAAGTACAGCACATTTAGATACGCACGAAGAATACACAACGGATTTAGAAACTAAACTAGCAGAAGAAAACTCTTACAGCGAAGAGCTACAAACTAAATTATCAACATGTGAAAAGCAATTGATTGACTTAGGCAAGTTACCAGAAACACCAATTACATTTTATAACAACATGGAAGATGCATTACAACACATGCATAACGTTGAGACAATAAAATCTCAAATAGATGAAAAAATTAAAGAACAAAACCCATACACTGAACAAGTTGAACAACTAAAAGAAAATGGTATGGAAGAAATTAGTTACGACTTAATAAACGAACAAACTTATTTAAAAGAACACCAAGAATTTTTACACAAATTGTTGACCAGTAAAGATAGTTTTATTCGTAAGAAAATTATTGATCAGAACTTGCAGTATCTAAACTATAGACTAGGACACTATTTAGACAAACTAGGCTTACCACATGATGTTAAGTTTAGCAGTGATCTGAGTGTAGAGATCACAGAGTATGGCAGAGATTTAGACTTTGATAATTTAAGCAGAGGTGAACGTAACAGACTTATATTAGGTATGAGTTGGGCGTTCAGAGATATCTACGAAAGCCTAAATAGACCAATGAATTTGATGTGTATAGATGAACTGGTAGACAGTGGCATGGATACCACTGGTGTTGAAAATGCATTGGCAGTTCTTAAGAAGATGGGTCGAGAAGCAAATAAGAACGTCTTCCTTATATCACATAAGGAAGAACTGCAAGGTCGTGTAAATAACGTCTTGTATGTAATCAAAGAAGGAGGATTCACTAGTTATAGCAATGACATTGAAATCCTCGAAGAGACTTAATGAGTGCATGGTACTATAAAGGACAAGTAGTAGACGAATTACCCGAAGGTTGTGAAGCCATTGTTTATCTTATAACTAATAATACAAATGGTAAGAAATATGTTGGTAAAAAATTAGCAAAGTTCAAAACAACTAAACCTCCCTTAAAAGGAAAAAAGAATAAACGTAGAGGCACTAAAGAAAGTGACTGGCGTACTTATTGGGGTAGTTCAGATAATTTAAAAGAAGACGTAGAAACACTTGGGGAAGATAAATTTACCAGAGAAATTTTATACTTTTGTCCTAGCAGAGGAGTTGCTAGTTACATAGAGGCAAGAGAACAGTTCGAAAGAAAGGTTTTAGAATCAGACGATTATTACAATGGAATTATCAATGTTCGAATAGGCGGTTCAAAAATCTTGCGAGAATCTCTTAAAGAGTTATAAGTATCAGTCAAGGCACATTACAGACACCCAGTCAGACTAACATAGGCACACACATAGGTCCATACACCACCCCATCGAGGCACATAATATCGATTTCCTTGACAATCCGTTAAACACGGTGCGAGATTCTGGAATGTATGGCGTAAATGAGATACATACACACGACAACAGTATTAGATGATGCAGGCAATGAGAAAAAGCAACCTGCAAATTTGTATAACTGAACTCTACAAGGTTATACAGGTTTCCGTAAGTGCGAAAGCAGTGACGGTAGTGTAGGGGAGACAAGGCTTACCACTTCCCGTTTAAACACCCGAGTTAGAGATGGCGATGCTCATCATGATGACATCATTTTATTCACCCGGCAACGGGTGAATTATGGCTTAACTTTCATGATAACCTTTAATAATAAAAATTCTTCTAACAAAAACTGATATGAACGAAGTGAATGAAGTTTGCAGTTGGAAAGATACGAAGTATCTATTAGAAAGACTGTAAATAAGTTATAGTGTCTGAATAACTTTTTCTTAAGTTTAAACTGAATAATTTAGTTAGTTCATTTATATTACTATGATCACAACCATGTTTTTTAGTAACATCTAAAATCATTATTTGTTGAGGGTTTATATATTTGTTATGTGAGGGATCTTCATGAGTTATGTATACAGGAAAATCATTTAGATTAAACAACACATTACATTTTCTAGTAAATGGGTTTCTCCAACCTGTTAAAAAATCTTCATGAAGTTGTACTATTTGATTAGGATTTACATTTTCAAATCCTGCACTATGTTCGGGTAATACTTCTATAGGACTTACTGCAAGTTTTATTTTATCTGCACAATTTAAATCTTTAACCATTAAAATATCTTGCGTCATGTCAGGCGTGTCTGCTCTATGCATAAAATACTTTTTATCATCTGGTATAGTAGTAGATATTTCTTCTTCTAAAGACAATAACAAATCTACATCATAATCAAAATTTAATACAGTACTAAACATTAAACAACTCCTTTGTTTTATCGTAATTAAGTTTTGTATTAAGTGTTAAAAATTTGTAATCATAATCATGTCCATTTGTAGAGCCATGCATTTTTTGTGTGTTTATTAAAAACATCTCGCCAGGTGCAAATGTGTGTTTTTCAGATTCACCGTTATTGCTGTGAAAAATTACAGCATCGGATTCTGACACATTTATTAGTAAATTAGATTTTCTTATGTGATCAGTGTGTGGATCAAGTGTGCTGTTTGCTGGTATAGTTTCTGCTCCAATAAGATAATCGTCGTCTAGATTAAATTCTTCGACAAATTCTTGTGGTAATATATCCTTTAATCTACCAACAGGAAAAACACACTGAACTATGTTATTATATTCAAATTCCCAACGTCCGTGACCTTGTAATTGCTGTAGGTTAGTAAAAATATCCTTGTACATTTGCATATATTTATGGTAAAAATTGCCACTTTTCTTGGTAAAATGGTTGACTTTTCACACTATTTTAGTATAATAGTATGTATTGTTAGGAGTAACAGAAACATGAAAATAACGGTATTACAAGAAGTAACAGATTGGCCTTATAAGGGTGTGTATCACGTGAATGGCTCTAACGAGTTAGTGGCATATCAAGCCAGTTTAAAGGCACCAGAAAAGGTGTTTAAGAACCCAATTAAGCAATTTTCTAAATCTCATAGAAAGTTTGAAACTATTAGACAGTATGAGATAGAAAACAATGACCCTAATGTAATTGAGGTCGTTGGATCAAATGGCAATGTTTACACTATCAGAGATGGTAAGTGTAGTTGCCCAGGTTACACATACAGAGGAAACTGTAAACATGTTAAATAAAATTGTAAAAAATGTTTTGAATTTTGGCGTAATTATTGCAATAGGTATTGTACTTACATCTTGTGCTAGTGGAGGAGGTAGTGCCGGTGTTGCCATTGAACCTTCTTACACACCACCCCCAACAACAACCACTAACCCAGATGATAAAAGACATCAGTTTGAATCATTTTCTGATACATTTACACAATCAGCAAGTTCACTAGGTTACAACAAAGTAACTTATCAAGTAGGTGAGTTTAACGATACACAATGGGTAAATGGAAAATATACTGTAGAAGATTTTTCATTTTTACAAGTTGTTATAGATGGTAATCATCCTGGTAAAGATTTAAACAATCCTGACAGTGATGAGTATTCTGCAGGTGGTAATTGGATGACCAATGCCAGTTTAGTGATTGAAAATGATGTCAATCAAGATGGTAATAGTGACTTTATTATTTACATGCAAACATTTGGTGACAGGAACACATTACCAGGTATGAGAATGTTGCAATTTGTAAATGATGGCAATGGACATTTTCAATTAGATTGTAGTGTTTTTGAAAACAATGTTTGTCCTATTGTGTTTGGCCAAGGTTCTACTATGAACAATATGGGTTGGTACAACAACGAAGATGCTCCTGTACAAGAATATAACACAGGTGTTGCACATCAATATGATTTAAATGGTGATGGTAACAAAGACATTTTTAACGTCAGTCAGTTATGGCTAACAGACAATGGTAAATTTGTTGACGCACACAATAATCTACCTGACTTTATGTTTGAAAACATAAATGCTGACGGAGTTGATGTTGGTATTTTTGTACACGACCATGCAGTAGGTGACTTAAATGGTGATGGTTTCAATGATATATTCATGCCTAATACTACACCTGTAAGCACACACAATAACGGCTACAAGTTTTTTATGCTAAACGATGGCACAGGTAACTTTAAAGATGTTAGTTTTAAAGTAGGGCACTCAGCCTACTTTGCTACATCTACAACTATTGCAGATTTTGACAATGATGGTTTTGGCGATATTGCATTAGGTTGGAGTGCTTCTGCTTATAGAGACTTAGGTGGTGATAGTGTTGGTGGCATATATTGGGGTAATACCGATATGGATTATACCAGAGACTATACAGCATTACCTCCTGGATATTATGAGAATAACATTGCATACGATATGCAAGTAATAGACTCGAACAATGACGGACTATTAGATATTCTTATTGCTAACACAAATGCCGATCCTTATTATCAAGGTCATGTTTTACAATTGATAATCAATAATGGAAATAGAGATTTTAGTCAATATTCTTTTCTAGACGACGGTGCTACTGACAGCGATTTAGGTGCAGGACATATTTACGTCTTGGACTTTGACCACGATGGCGACATGGATATTTTTGTAGGCCCTGGACAAGACTCTTATGTACTTTACAATAACGATGGCGACTGGAGTTGTAAAAATTGTGAATTTGCCAGACCTGATAATGGTGCAGTAATGAGTTTGTTATTTCCTGTAGAAGTTGATGGCATGTATGAGTACGACTTTATTGGCATTGATATTATGAACATGAGTGATACACAGACTGTGAGTAACTTTTACATTAGTTTAGATCCTCCAGCACAATTACAAGAAATGCGTAATGAACTGTTTGACAAATCCATAGATTATGCAAAGGCAGTTTTTAATAACAAAACCATGTTTCATAATATTAAAAATACTTCATTGTCAAATAGTGTATTTTATGTAGACAACACACATAACAGTATTGCAGGTTATTCACATAACTTTGACAACTTTGGTATTACACTTGGTCAAACAAATGAAGGCGGATTGTTTTATGTAGATAGACAGCACGGTACATACCATTATGGTATTGGTTACTTTACTAACAGCATTGATGCACTCAGTTTTGGTAATTGGTATGGCACTGGTTCTGCTGTATTAGATTTTAACACATTTAATGCGTATGCAGAAAAGTTTTTACCTTTGTCAACAAATATATTTGTAACTTCAGGTGTAGCATTATATCAGACAGACGTAGCAGGTTTTGTAGAAGAGAACAGTCAATACAATATTACTGTACAAGATTTTACCATGAATGATTTAGAGATGTACACAGACATTACTGCTGTTTTACCTTCTCAATACGGTACTACTTTGCTTAGTGCAGGAGTAAGTTCTCATTACAGTTTAGGTACAACTGAGATTACTTGGGATGGTGGCTTGGTATCTAAATTCAAGCAAGACGATCAAGTTGCTAGAGCAACAATCAGTCATACTTATAAAATGTTTTATGCTAAAGCAACGTTTAGCTCTGTGGATAGCGATACATTTGAAGTAGGATTTAACTTACAGTTTTAACCCATCCAATCACCGCTTTTATCACCACTCTTGGCTTTGTTATATTTGTTAAGGGTGGTTATAAGAGTATCTCGTTCAACAGGACTGAGGTGCCATGCTTCTGAATAAGACACGGCGCCTTCACTGTATATAGCCAGCTCTGCTACTGTTTTGATAATCTTCTTCTGTTCTGCGTCGAGTTGACCTAAGTAGCCTGTAATTGCCTCAGGCTCTGCTGTGCCTAGGAACCCGTGAAAAAATTTACAGGATCAAAGTTGATGGGTGCCATAAACTCTTCTCCACATTCTTCGTTGCTACATGTAACGGCAATATCTTGTTTAACACCTTTGGTGTTTATGCCATTTACTAGTTCTTCGATTTCTTTACCAGTACGATTATCTGTGTTTTCTAAAAACTCTCTGATAGTTGCTTTGTCTTTAACACTAACATTCTCACCATCTTCGTTTGCATACGTTATTGATGATATGCTTTCAATTAAAAGTTCAAAATTAAGATCTGCAAGTGTTACAAAACTTTCGTTAAATGCTTTTAATCTTTCCATATCGTCTTTCATTTCTGAAATACTTTGCATACTTCTTGTACTTTGGAAACTGGCAACACCAGCCTTAATAGTACTACTATAGTCAAACGGTAATGCTTTTATTTGCAATCCATTTGATAATGTAATAGAATATTCTTCGTTGAGTTCTTCCATTGTGAGTAAAGATTGTTCAACACTAACTGTAAGATCAGTTGTGGTCTCACATTTAGGGCATTTAGCCGCAACATCTACGTCATCTCCGGAACTTGCTCCTCTGATAGCAATTAGTAATGCGTCTACGTCAGCACTATAAAGTTTTTTAGGTTTCTTTATTTGCGGTACGCAACTTTTTATTAAACTAGATACTGCTTCACCATTTAAAAGTGCATCAGGGTTTTTCAGCAATAATTCATCCTTTGTTGTCATAGGGTAAATTGCCAATTCCTCGTTTACAGCATCTGCATCGATTATTCCTTCATCATAAAACTGACCACCACTTGGTAATTTTGTGTATAATTTAGGTGCCCTAAAATAGGCACTTAAAGGATTCTGTGTATTTTTGCTCATTAAAACTCCTGTTTATATTTTATGATAAATACAATTAAATTAGTTATATCATTTATGATTTAACAGTTTACTTATTTATCTGAGTTAAAACTAGTTATAAAGGATTTTTCGAACTGAAATGATTGAATTTCAAATAGACGGACAAAATTATCGCTTTCCAGATTGGGTAACAGAGTCCACTGGCTTGCAAATGAGAGATTTGCTTAAAGAATTAGCAAAGAAAGCCGGTGTCGATGATAAAAACTTAAATGCTATATTAAAAGCACAACAAGAAGCAGTCCAAGAATTAGCAGATGGAAACAAAGATGGTAAGAAAACTGTTGATGACCAAAAGAAACGTGACGAAAAATTAGTAAGAAAAATTGACGACATGGTTGACGGCCTTGACGAAGTTAGAGCCGCAACAGAAAAAATAGAACTAGAAGTACCTAAATCTTTCAGAGATAAATTAGCAGACAGTTTAGAAGCAGACGGAGAAGTAATTCTCGGCTCTCTTGGCGGCGTAGCAGAAAAACTTGTTAAAGTAGGCGGAGTAATGGGCGGTGCCTTATTGGGTGGCGCAGGTTATGTCGGTAGCAAACTAATGGAAGCCGGTGATACTGTAAACGGTTTAGTTAAAAGCGGTATAGGTTTTAATCAAACGTTTGCCAGTGTAGGCGGAACAGCCACAACTGCTACAGCACAACTGGGTGCATTAGGCTTAGGTTTCTCAGAAGCCGCTGAGTTGATGAAAGCAAATTCTGGTGTAATTGCTACACAAGGATTTAAACGTTTTGATTCAACAATGAAGTTTGCCGCTGATATGTCAGAAGAACTAGGCATGAGTTTTTCAGACAGCATGGAAACATTTGCTGAAGCATTATCATCACGTCAACGTTTATTAGATCTAAGTGGTGTAAATCAAACTAGATTAAACTCTCAAATTGCAAAAACAACCAAAATACAAACTGTGTATGCTACAGCACTTGGTGAAAGTGTAGATGAGATACAGGCGTTTGTTGATGGTTTATTGTTTAATAACGGCACACTAACAGCATCTATACTGAGATTTAGTAACACAATAAGAAGTGATTTAGTTGCTGGCCTAGAAGTATTTGCTGGTGGGCTTAGAGCAATGGGCGGTAAGTCCGGTGAAGATATTGCAGAAGCATTCCTCGAAGCAGGTGCCAAGGGTGCTATAGGTTTAAGTGATAGTGCTATAGGACTAGTAACAGCATTACCTAATCTTGCTGGTCCAATGAACGAATTTATTAGTGGTATTCAAAATGGTACACTAAGCCAAGATCAAGCCAACGAAATGGTACAAGGCTTGACAAGTAATTTAGGTAATTTAAGTAGTACAGAAAAAGAAAGAATTAGATTACTTGCCAGGGCAGGTGATGAGTCTGCACAAATGTTAGCAAACTCTATTGCACAGTTTGAACAGTCCGAAAAGAAATTAGAAGACATAAACAAACAATTAGGCATTCCATTAAACATGGACCTTGTACAAAAAGGTAGAAACGAATTTGCAAAAGTTTTAGCACAGGCAGGTGGAATGGTAGAAAGCACATTCTTTACTTTGTTTGCTGATCCAGGTGTAACAAAAGCACTAATGGATGGCGTTAAAGAAATAATGGGTGTGTTTGGAATTGCCACAGATGATATGTCTGGGTTAAGAGACAATGCAAAAGAATTTGCAAAGAACTTAGCCGAAAAAGCAATACCAATTATAAAATCAGTTGCCGCAAGTCTAAAAGAATTTGCAGAATATTTACGAGATACATTTCAAGAAGGTGGTATCAGCGGTGTAATTGGCGACTTAATGAGTAAAGCCGCAGGTGCAGTAGTTAAAGCATTATTCAAAGGTTTACTAATATTTGGTACTATGTTGTTTGCGGCAAGTGCCGCCAAAGTTGCATTTATGACATACGTTATGCCATCAGTAAAAGACTTTGCAGTTAAAATGTTCCAAGGCTCTGCCGGAGCAGGCAAGTTTCTTTTTGATAAAGCAAAAGGCTGGATGGGCGGTTTGTTTGATCCAAAAAGTTCAGGCAAGTTAGCCAAATTTGCACAAAGCTCAGCAGGCTTTATCAAAGAAAAAGCATCCGGTCTTGCAGGCAGTGACACTGGAAAAAACATAGCAGGTAAATTAAGTAAGTTCCAAAAAGACGGTGCTAAGATGACAGAAAATTTAAGTAAATCTGTTACAGGTGGCGGCAAGAGTGGCGGCTTCTTAAAGAGTATAGCAGATGGTGTATCTAAATTTGGTGACACTAAAGTTGTTAAAGGTGCGGCAAGTTTAGCCTTACTAGGTGGTGCAGTAGTATTAGCGGCAATAGGATTAAAAACATTTAATGAAGTAGACTTTACTTCTATTATAAAAGGCACAATAGCATTAGGTGGCTTAGCCATGTTAGCACAAACACTAGGCAAAGGCTCAACTGCAATGATGAAAGGTGCGGCGGCAGTTGCAATTTTAGGTGCATCAGTTATTCCATTAGCAGTTGGTCTTAACATAATGAAAGATGTTGGCATTGGCACTATTGGTGTATTAGCGGCAGGCTTAATCACATTAGGTGTAGCGGCCGCGGCAATGGGTAGTTTCTTACCACTTATACTAATGGGTGCAGTAGCCATAGGTGCTTTGGGTGTAGCAATTATACCTTTTGCATTAGCGGCACACTTGTTAGGTGGTGCAATGGAATCTATTTCCGCAGGTTTACAAACAATCGCTGACTTACCGATTTTAGAAGTAGCAGGTTCGTTATTAGTACTGGGTGCAACATTTACAATGATGTTACCATTTATTCCTGGATTATTGCTTACTGGCGTAGCATTAGGACTTATGGGTATTGCTTTAGTACCATTTGCCATAGGTGCGGCATTAGCCGCAAAAGCATCTCAAGGATTACCAGAATTATTTGAAGCATTAGCTCAAGTAAATTGGTTAAATCTTATGTTGGCCGCTCCAGCATTATTAAGTTTAGCGGCAGGTATGATGGCATTAAGTGCCGGTGGTTTAGTAAGTGGGTTACTAGATGGTTTAGGTAAACTGTTTGGCAGTGAATCACCATTTGACAAATTAGCAACACTTTCTCAAAATGCAAAACACATTGTTGAAATGTCCAAAGAAATGCGTAATATGAGTTCTACAATGGGAGAATTTGAAAGTGCATTAGAGGCCATAGATGCAAATAAAATAAACGACAAGTTTGTGGTTATTGCAGATGGTATCTATGTAATGGTTAAAGCATTAGAATCATTAGGCATGGGTTCAATGGCAAAACTAGTATTGTTAAAAGCAATGGGAGTAATGCCACAAGCACAAGCACCAGCAAAACAGAAAAGTCCAGCACCAATTGGATTTGGTATGAGTAATGTAGAAAAAGACCCATTTGATGAAATGCAAGGTGCAAAACAAATTAAGAAAGAAGGTGGCGTAGTTACAATGCGTGACGGCAAGCCAGTTGAACTTTCTCCAGAGCAACAACAAAAAGTACAAGCCGCAAGAAATGTGAGACAAATAATGTCTGGTTCTGCAAAGATGTCAGACAGACAAAGCCAATCAGTTGATCCTAAAGCAGTTCCTGTAACAGGACAACGTGAACTTATTGGACCAGAAATACCAGGTGCATCAGGACCAACACAAACTAATACAGATATGGTAGGTCCTAAAAAACCAGACGCACCACAAGATATGTCACAAAATTACTTAGAACAAATGGTTGCGTTACAACACGAACAAATCAAACTTCTCAAGAAACAAGTTAAAGCAACTGGTGAAATAGACATCTAATCAAAAAAATTTCCATATTTTCCAAAAAGTGATAAATATATGCAAGACAAAGGAAACTTATGGCAACTTGGCGAAAATATTTTAACAGTTCAAACAGCGGACTACCTAGCAATGTATCAGACTCTAGTTCTAGTACAGGACAATTTGGTGCCGCACGTTTTAGCAGTTGGTTACCCGAAGTATATGCAGGAAGTCCTAATAGACTTATGCGTTATATTCAGTACGATCAAATGGACAATGATCTAGAGATCAATGCGGCATTAGATATACTAGCAGAATTTTCTACACAAGATGATGAATATACTGAACAACCGTTTGTGCTAAAATTCAAAGAAGATCCTAGTGAAACTGAGATGAGTATTCTTAGTAAAACATTAGAGCAATGGCATAAACTTAATGACTTTAGACGCAGATCATTTAAAATGTTCCGTAGTACTATTAAGTATGGTGATCAATTTTTTATCAGAGACCCAGAAACATATAAACTATTTTGGGTAGATCCTGCTAACGTAGAGAAAGTAGTTGTAAATGAGAGTGAAGGTAAGAAAATTGAAACTTACTTTATTAAAAACTTAGATGCAAACTTTGAACAGTTAGCCGCAACTAATACTGCACCAATACATGCAAGACCATATGGTAGTGGACAAGGTTTAACAGGCATGTACGCACCAGTTGGACCTAGTGTTACTAATTATGGAACACAAACAGGTGATGCAGGAGCCACATACGGTACACCAGTAGATGCACAACATGTGGTACATATTAGTTTAACAGAAGGTATGGATCACAACTGGCCTTTTGGTATCAGCATACTAGAACCAGTATTTAAAGTTTTCAAACAAAAAGAATTATTAGAAGACTCTATACTAATATATAGGGTCCACAGAGCACCTGAAAGACGTGTGTTCTTTATTGATGTAGGTAATATGCCACCACACAAAGCACAACAGTACTTAGAACGTGTTAAGTATGAAGTGCAACAAAAACGTGTACCTAACAAAAACAAAGATGGTGGTAACGTAGCCGATGCGGCATACAATCCAATGAGCATGTTGGAAGATTACTTCTTTGCTCAAACGGCAGATGGTAGAGGTTCAAAAGTTGACACACTACCAGGTGGTGATAACTTAGGTCAAATAGATGACTTAAGATACTTTAACAACAAACTGCTCAGAGGTTTAAGAGTACCAAGTTCATACTTACCAACTGGACCAGACGATGGATCAGCACAAGTAAATGACGGTAAAGTGGGTGTAGCATACATTCAAGAGCATCAGTTTGCAAAATATTGTGAAAGGTTACAAAAACAAATTATTAGAAACTTAGACAGAGAGTTTAAAATGTTCTTAAACTACAAAGGTATTGAGATAGATAATTCAACATTTAATATTGAGTTTACTAAACCTCAAAACTTTAGCAGTTACAGAGAATTAGATATGGATACTCAACGAGCTCAACTGTTTACAAGTTTAGAAGCAGTACCTTACTTGTCTCAACAGTTTAAACTTAAGAAGTACTTAGGCTTAAACGAAGAAGAAATGAAAGACAATGAATACTACTGGAAAATGGAAAATCAAGTTGATACACAAGATGAACAACAAGTTGATTTACGAAACGTTGGTGTAAGACCTGGACCTAGTGCTCCACTAGATTTAGATGCACCAGTTGATGATTTACCAATGCCAGAAGATGAAGTTGAAACTCCAGACGTAGATATTGCTAATCCTGGTATTGATGCCAGCGAACAAATATAGGAGTAAGCATGAGATTAGATGAATTTTACAATCCGGAAAAAGATAGAAGTGCTAGTAGAAAGATTGATGATGTAAGAAAAACAAAACTTACATTAGAAACACTTAATAAGTTAAGAAAATACAGAGAAATCAAAAAGTCCGAACAGATTGAACAGAAAAAATTTGCATCACTTATGTATGCAAAACAACCTCAAGGCGACGCAGGCGGTTTTTAATGCTTTTAGTTGTTTGCGGTTGCAGTTGGAGTTGCCGCGACCCCCAACATCCTAATATAGAGTTTGGTCAAAAAGTAGCAGATCATTTTAATTACGATTATTTAAACATAGCAAAACCAGGTTGTAGCAACTTTGGTATTGCATTGCAAGTAGAATATGCAATACAAGAGTTAAATGCAGATGTAGTTATTATAAATGCTACAACACCTACTAGAGGTGAGTTTAAACTCAAAAATTCTAAACGTTACAATCCTACAAAACATTATCATAACGTAGATTACGACCATAAACTAATAGAAAAATTCACAGATAAACATGCTCCTGGATATGGCGATAAGTACGACCCAACGATACTCATAGATAGTTTTGGTAGCATACTTAATGAGAACTTAGATAGTGAATTAGACGACTTATATTTGTTGCCTAGATACAGTAAAGCATTCGATAAAAACAGTTATGATGCATTTAAAAAATGGTTTTTATACCTTTTTGACGCCGATTTAGAAAGGCATAAACAACAAATGATACTACAAAATTCCTTATATAAACTGCATTTAAAAGGCAAAAAATACTTATTTTCACCTAATACATTTGACTGGGCAGAGAGTTTTGATTTGAAAAATCCTAACATTTATTCGGAAGAAAGTTCTAGTTGGGACATTCCAAAAATCAACCTACAACCTAAAGGAATTGCAGATTACCTAGAAGTATGTGATGAAATATGGGGTAGTTGGGAAAACAGCAAAGGTCCAGAATATGATCATCACTTGCCAGAAGAAGCACACACTAGATATGCTGATACAGTAATTAAACAGTTAAGTGAAGTTATTTTATCAGAGTAGACAATACTAAATACATTTGTAATTTTAAAATGTTACACGACAAAAAAACAGAAATTTCATACACATTAGGCAAAACGGGCTCTTTTTTGCCTATTTCTGCCTAAAATAACACCTTAACCATAAGTACTACTACAATAATCTGTATTTGTATGAGTACAGATGTGTTTATATATTCAATATAGGAGCTCATAATGTCAGATCGCAGTAAATTAGAACAAGTTCTAGAACTACTACTTGCTGAAGATAACGAGCGTGCCGAAGAGCTACTTCACGAATACGTCGTTGAAACTGCTCGTTCAGAGTACGAGCGTATCTTAGACGAAGAAGAAGTAGTTGCTGAAAAAGAAGAAACTAACGATGACGAAACTGTAGAAGAAGCAGAAGAATCAGAAGAAGAAGCAGTTGAAGAGGCTGAAGAATCCGATGAAGAGGCTGTTGAAGAAGCAGAAGAAGTCGACGAGTTTGTAGACTATTCAGATGCTGAGCAAGATTTTGTAGCCGACGTAGAAGAAGCAGACGATGATATCGAAGGCGACGAAGTTGGTGAAGAAGAAGGTGAAGCAGAAGAAGACGAAGACTTAGAAGATAAAGTTGATTCTTTAGAAGACGAACTAGAAGATTTAAGAGCTGAATTTGAAAAACTTTTAAATGATGAAGAAGACGAAGCAGGTGACGACGCTGAAGAAATTGAAATGGACATGGACCCAGAAATGGATGACATGGAAATGGAAGAAGAATCAGTTGAGTACGACTTAGACGAAGAAGTAGTTGAAGAAGACGATGACGAAGTTGTCGAAGAAGCAACAAAACTTCAAGATAAGGTTGCTGAGCCTAAAGGCGAAGTAATTGCAGATCAGTCACCTTTATCAAGCAAGCCAAAAGGTACTAAAGTAGATGGCGCAGGTAACCCTGTTAAAATCAACGATGGTAGCGAAGGCGTTAAAGGCGATTCAGCAAAAGACCACACACCAACAGATAATATTAAAGTAGAGCCTAAAAAGGCTTAATTAGTGAGGTAATTTAAACGGTGCGTAAGTTATACGAATATTTAGGACCAGACTCAAATAGAATCGAGTTACTCGAATCTAATGACGGTAAGGACCTTTTCATGCAAGGACTATTCATTCAAGGCGATGTTAAAAATCAAAATGGAAGAGTTTATCCAAAAGATGAAATTCAACGTGCTGTTGAAAATGTCACTAAAAGATTATCAGTAGGTGAGACAGTAATGGGTGAGTTAGATCATCCAGAAGAACTTCAAATCAATCTAGACCGAGTGAGTCATATCATTACAGAAATGCAATGCGATGGCTCGGATGGACTAGGGAAGTTGAAAATCATTGATACGCCAATGGGAAATATTGCAAAGGCTTTATTAAAAGCAGGTGCAAAACTAGGTGTAAGCAGTAGAGGTAGCGGTAACGTAAATGAATCAGGTCGTGTGTCTGATTTTGATATTGTTACTGTTGATATTGTTGCACAGCCTTCGGCCCCAGATGCATATCCAAAGACTATATACGAGTCATTATTTAACATGAGAGGCGGTAGCATGATACATGAAATTGCCCAAGACTATACACACGGTAACCCAAGTGCAGAAAAGCACTTAACTAAATCAATCGTTTCATTTATAAACGAGCTAAAATTGAGGTAGGAGACTACTATGGCAGTAAATTTTGAGGACCTAATCGAGTCTAACGATATAAACGAGGAAACTCGTCAAAGTATCGTTGAGGCCTGGGAAAGTCGTCTTGCCGAAGCCAAAGAACAACTCACAGCAGAATTAAGAGAAGAGTTTGCTCAAAGATATGAGCATGACAAAGGTCTTATTGTTGAAGCAGTTGACGGGTTTATCAAAGAAAGAGTTGAAGCAGAAATGCTTGAACTTGCCGATGATAAGCAAAAAGTCGCTGAAGAAAGAGTTGCTTATAAAAAGGCTGTTAGCGAACATGCTAAAAAACTTGAAAAGTTTGTAGCAGAAAATCTTGCAAAAGAAGTTAAAGAACTAAGAGCAGATAGAACTAACGTTCAATCACATGTTTCTAAACTTGATAATTTTGTTGTTGAGCAATTAGCAACTGAATTAAAAGAGTTCCACACAGATAAGCAAGAACTCGTAGAACAAAAAGTGAAGATGGTAAGAGAAGGCAAAAAACAACTTGCTGAATCGAAAGCAGACTTCATTAAACGAGCCGCTGACAAAGTTGAGATTGTAGTAAACAAGATTGTAAAAGAGAATGTTGCTACATTTAAAGACGATATCACAGCCGCCCGAGAGAACGATTTTGGTCGTAGAATATTTGAATCATTTGCTAATGAGTATAGATCAAGTTACTTGAACGAAAGCTCAGAAGTAAAAGATTTGCAAAAACAAATCGCTGAAGTAAAGAAAGAACTTACAGAAAGCAAAGCAGAAGCAGAAGCGAAAGCAGAAGCAGTTGCTTTAACTGAAAGTAAGTTAAGAGTTGCAATGGACAAGATGGACCGTAAGGAAAAACTTGACGAGCTTCTCAAACCTTTATCTAAAGCAAAAAAAGAATTGATGGTCGATTTACTCGAAAGTGTAAAAACAGATAACTTAGAGAAGCAATTCAATAAGTATCTACCATCTGTATTGGATGGTGAAAAAGTCACTATCGAAGAAAGACAACCATTGACAGAATCAGTGAGAAAAGATCACACTGGTAATAAAAACGTTCAGCCTTCATCTGAAGATGAACAGGACGTGGTTGAAATAAACCAAATCCGTAAATTAGCCGGACTTTCAAATTAGGAGATAAGAAATGGCAGAATTATTTGAGAGCAATTGGTCAGCAACAAAGGACGCACTACTTGAAGGTTTAAGCGGTTCTAGAAAGAGCACTTTAGACGTAGTCCTTGAGAATACTAAGAGACATCTTCAGGAATCAGCATCAAGCGGTGCAACACAGGCTGGCAACGTTGCTACTTTAAACAAAGTAATGTTACCTTTAATCAGAAGGGTTATGCCTTCTGTTATTGCTAACGAACTTGTAGGTGTTCAACCTATGAGTGGTCCAGTAGGACAAATCCATACCTTAAGAACAAGGTATGCCGAGAGTGCATCTGGTGTAAACCCAGGTGATGAAGCACTTTCACCATTTAAGATTGCTAATCAGTACTCAGGTAACCCAGATGCAACAGCATCAGCAGAGGGACAACCAGGTAAGAAGATGAGCATCCAAATCTTAAAGCAAACTGTAGAAGCAAAAACAAGACGTCTATCAGCAAGATGGACCTTTGAAGCGGCACAAGATGCTGAAGCAATGCACGGTCTTGACGTAGAAGCAGAAATTATGCAGGCACTAGCTCAAGAAATCGTAGTTGAAATCGACCAAGAAATTATCGGTTCACTAAGATCTTTAGCAGGTTCAGGTACATCTTTAGACTTCGGCGCAATTAGCTCTGACTATACACCAACTTTCGTAGGTGATAGACATGCGTTATTGGCAGTTGAAATCAACAGAAGTGCTAACAGAATCGCGGCAAGAACAAGAAGAGGCGCAGGTAACTACATCGTAGTTTCTCCTGAGGCTTTAACTATTCTTCAGTCTGCTACAACTTCAACATTTGCTAGAACTACAGAAGGTTCTTTTGACGCACCTACTAACACAAAACTTGCTGGTGTACTTAACGGTACTATCAAAGTTTTTGTTGACAGTTATGCGGCAGACGGAACTAAAGTCCTAGTTGGATACAAAGGATCAAGCGAAACAGACGCACCTGCGTTCTACTGTCCTTACATTCCATTGATGAGTACAGGTCCTGTTATGGATCCTGCTACTTTTGAACCAGTAGTAAGTTTTATGACTAGATATGGTTATATCGAACTTACAAACACTGCTTCATCTTTGGGTAACGCGGCAGATTACGTTGATGCAATTACATTGTCCAACGTAGCATTCCAGTAAGATTTAATCTTAAAAGGAAACATCCAAAAATTAAAGCATCTACTTCGGTAGATGCTTTTTTTTGACTTTTGTATCAAAATGATAAATACATATAAATGCAAAATGCTGATTAGGATTTTATAAATGACAACACAATCAAGATTTAACCCAGATGGTAGTTTACACCTTAACGGTGACTTGTTCATCAACGAACAAGGTAATTTAACAGTTGGGGGAACAGCAAATGTTATCGGTAATGTAAACATTTCAGGTAGCACAGTTATTGAAGGTGATCTTCGTGTTGAAGGCAACACAACTTATATCAGCGACACAGTTGCACAAAACTCTGCAGATGGATACATTATTGATTTTGACAATGATGCATCATCATCTTTTTATCAGTTTGGTTCTGCAGGTGCTAAGATGTCATGGGATGGTGCAAATTTAACATTAGCACTAGAAAACGGCAGTACTATAGACACATATTTTACCGGTCCAGTAGATGTAAGTCAAAATATTACAGCACATGGCAATTTAAATGCAAGTAATATTACAGCAAATGCAAATGTTGATGCAATAACTTTTAATGGTACAAACTTTAACGGTACAACATTTACAGGTACTAGATTTACAGGTACCTCAACAAGAGCAGATAATTTAACCACAGATATTACACTTACTTTAACAGGTGATGTTACAGGTAGTGCAACATTTGGAATGACATCAAATGGTGGTTGGGCACCTAGTATAACAACAACTATTCAACCAAATAGTGTAACACTAGGTACAGATACAACTGGCTCTTATGTTTCAGGTATTGCTGACGCCGGCAATGGCAATTTAGTAGTTACAGGAAGTGGAACAGAAACAGCCGCAGTAGTATTAGACTTAGGCGATACAACAGTAACTCCAGGGTCATATGGAAATGCAACTCATACAGCAAGTTTTACAGTAGATTCCAAAGGTAGAATTACAAGTGCTAGTGAACAATCAGCAAATATTAGTTCAGGACAAATAAACAATTTTGTAGCAAGTGTAAGATCTAATGTTAGTGTAACTGATACAGGCGGCGACGGAAGTTTATCATATGATAATTCAACAGGTGTATTCACTTACACTGGTCCAAGTTTAGCAGAAGTACAAGCAAGGATAGATAATTCAGCAAGTAATGTTAGAGCTCATCTAAGTGCAAGTAATGGTGTTGACTACAATAGTTCAACAGGAGCCTTCCAAGCAGTTGAAGGTGAAATACAACACGATAATTTAGACGGTTATGTTGCGGCAGAGCATGTAAATCATGATAACGTAACACTTACAGCCGGCACAGGTTTAACAGGTGGCGGTACGATTGCTTCATCGAGAACATTTAATGTAATAGGTGGCGATGGTATTACTGCTAATGCAAACGATATAGAAGTAGATAGTACAGTTTTAAGAACAAGTGGTGATCAAAGTATTGCTGGTACTAAAACATTTACAGGTAGTGTAGACTTAACTGGTGCAACAGCAACAGCAACTACACAATCTCCAGGTTCAAACAACACGGTTCTTGCAACCACAGCCTATGTAGAAAAAGCAATAGTAGATTTAGTAGGTGACGCACCAGCGGCACTAGATACATTAGGTGAAATAGCAAATGCTTTAATAGACGATGCAAATTTAGGTAACGTTCTAACAGCAAAAATTGTTGGTGCTAATGCAGACATAGTAGAAAGACTACCAATCAACGGTAATACTGCAATGACTGGCGAGCTCACATTGTCAGGAAGTCCAACAGGTGGCTCAAATGCCGCAACTAAAAACTATGTTGACACAGTTGTTGCGTCATCTGTAGATGGTGCAAACACTAACATTTATGGAAACTTAGTAAACAAAAATTTCGAATTACAATCTAACTGGTATAGATTTAGCCACACAGGTAATTCAAGTAATGCATCTACTATAGCATTTGGTAACTCTGATATAATCATAGAACCAAATTTAAATGATAGTGCAAATGCATCAAACGAATATCCTGTATTGATAAAAGGTACACCATTAAGTGGACCACAAAACGTAGACAAGAAAACAGTATTTAGAGATAATGTTTTAATCTCTCCTGGTTATGGAACAGAATCAAGTTGGCCTGCAGGTGCAGGTATTCCTAGTACAATTATTACTGGTAATATTATACATGCAAGAAACAGCAATACAGCAATAGGCACAGGTCAATTTTTTGCTTCTAATGTAGACTATGTATTAAGAAAAGGAAACGTTGACAGCAACGGTGGACTAGTAATTAGTAACAGTAATGTTAGTATGCTCACAGATGCTAATGATAGTGTCTCAACTTACACCGGTGGATCAACAAATGGTACATTAAATACATCAGCAACATACAGCAGTGTTGAAGTTGGTGTACCGAGAGCACACTTTGTAAACTTTGGTAAGTCCACAATGTTTGTGGGAGACTTTGCCAACGTTGCAACCTATACAAGTGTTTACGATAAAGCATCAGAATCTGATATGGCAAACAACTCAGGTGATGGTAATACATTTACTACTGGTGGTAGACCATTAGAAAGACTCACAGTTGATGGTGCTATACAATTAGGTGCAAGACATACACCAGCAAACTTATTAGTAAATGGTACTATTTTCTATGATGCATCACAAAACAAATTAAAAGGTGTACAAAACAACCAAGTTATTGAACTTGCAGGTGAAACTGTTAGTCAAATAAATGTAGGTGATGGTACATCGGGCGACTTTACATTATCACATCCTCTATCAGGTGGTACATATTTCTTAAAACAACTTACTGCTGGTACAGGCATAGACGGTGTAGAATCAGGAAGTTCGAATACATCAGTAATTACTTTAAGTGCAAACTCTGACAACATAGTAAATGTTGCAAGAGGCAATATAAGTTCAGTAGACAACGGCGGCGACGGATCATTTGCATATAATAGTGCAACTGGTGTGTTTACATATAATGGTCCAAGTGCAAGTGAAACAAGAGCACACTTTAGTGGTAGCAGTGGTGTAAACTATGACAGTTCAACAGGTGCTATTACAGGCGATACAGCAGAAATTAGAGCATTGTTTAGTGCAAGTGGCGATTTAAGTTATGATAGTGGAACAGGACAATTTAGTTTCACAAACGATGCTGGAGACATTGAAAGTGTAACAGCAGGTGACGGTATGACTGGCGGAGGAGTATCAGGTGCTGTCACATTAAACGTAGTAGGTGGTACAGGTATTACAGCAAGTGCAAACGATATCTCACTATCTGCAAGTGGAGTTAGTCCAGGTACATACGGTAATGCAGACTCTATACCAACTATAACAGTTGACACTTACGGTAGAATTACATCAGTAAGTGAAAATGCAACAGGTTGGAAATTCACAACTGACACAGCCGGTAACGTAGATGTAAATACTGGCAGTTTAGTACAAGTTTTAGGTGGCAATAATATTGATGTTACACACAGTGGTAGCAACATTACTATTTCTACATTGGCTGACATCGAAGGTGTTACAGCCGGTACTGGTTTAAGTGGTGGCGGTTCCACTGGTACAGTATCATTATCATTAGATGAATCGCATGTTAAAGGTTTAATTAGTGCAGGTGGTAGTTTAGCATACAACAGCAGTACTGGTGTTATTAGTTTTACAGAAAGAACAAATTCTGAAGTCAGAGGACTTGTTTCTGCAAGTGGTGATTTAGCATACAATAGTGCAACTGGTGTGTTTAGTTTTACAGAAAGAACAGATGCTGAAGTACGTGGCTTATTAAGTGGCGGAACAGGTATTACATATAACAGTACAACTGGTGCAATTAGTTTAACAGATACAGGTCTTATTACAGCCGTTACAGCAGGTAATGGTTTAACTGGCGGTGCAACTTCTGGTACAGCAAATTTAAATATTGGAGCAGGTACAGGTATTACAGTAAACGCAGACAATGTTGCAGTAGATATGAGTGCATTTAGCACTAGCGATTTATCAGAAGGAACAAATTTATATTATACAACTGGTAGAGCAAACTCAGACTTTGATACTAGACTTGCAACTAAAGATACTAGTGATTTATCAGAAGGTACTAACTTATACTTCACAGCCGCAAGAGCAAGAGGCAATATTAGTGCTGGTGGCGATTTAAGTTACAACAGCACAACCGGTGTTATGAGTTACACTACACCAACTATGTATGCAGACTCAGATGCCAGAAGTGCAATTTCTGTTACAGACGCAGGTGGCTTAGGCTCAGCATCTTACAACAGTAGCACAGGTGTAATAACTTACACAGGTCCAAGTAATGCTGATATCAGAGGACTGTTTAGTGCAAGTGGTGATATATCATACAATGGTACAACTGGTGAGTTCAGTTTCACAGATTCTGATACAGTAGGAACAGTAACAAATGTAACAGTTGGTACAGGTTTAGATGTAGCCAATGGTACAACTACTCCAAGTATTACTCTAGACTTATCAGAACTCACTGACATGACTGGTGCAGTTGATGGTTCAGCAGACGAACTTATCTTACTTGATGCTGGTGTGGAAAAACGTAAACTTATTAGTGAAATTACACTAAGTGACTTTAATAACGACTTAGGTAACTATGGTGGTTGGTCAACAACTACTGGTACAGTAACAAATGTTAGTGGTGGTGCCGGTTTAACTGGTTCAGTATCAACTAGCGGCTCATTGGCCGTTGGAGCAGGTACAGGTATTACTGTAAATGCAAATGATGTTGCTGTAGATATGAGTGCATTTAGTACCAGTGATTTAAGTGAAGGCACAAACAACTATTATACAACAGCAAGAGCAAACTCAGCCATTGATACAAGAGTAACAAAATCATTTGTTGATAATTTAGGTATAAATGCAGACACATTTGATAGTCTAGACAGTGGTGCATTCTTAAGAAGCGACACAGATGATACACATAGTAGTAATATTGCCCCTGGTAGTAATAACACATATCAATTAGGTACAAGTGGTAACAAATATGCAAATGTTTGGGCAACTACATTTAGAGGTGTTTCTACTTCGGCTCAATATGCTGACTTGGCTGAGAACTATGAAGCA
>Ga0213869_10000226_pt1 | contig 47017 bp, 44 predicted proteins | sample PICome_10_FD_160083 | JGI IMG/M metagenome (GOLD analysis project Ga0213869, IMG submission 160083) | Coastal seawater microbial communities near Pivers Island, North Carolina, United States - PICO132 | ecosystem: Environmental > Aquatic > Marine > Coastal | place: USA: North Carolina...
GATAAAGCCCCACAGCTGGTCTTTATCTTCCGCCCCCGAAACAGAAGCCAGATTGAGCAGCATAGAGAACGGCACGACCATTTTACTGACTGGCACATCACCACCATGAATATGCCAAACTGGATTATTCAGGCGGGCCTTATCGTCCTGCGCCTCATAGGCGCGCAATTGCTGGTGATACTCATCCACCGCCTTGGGGATCACATCAAAATGCATCCGCTTGGCAGTTTTGGGTTTCAGATACATGAAATAAGACAGGCTTTCCGTGCTGGCATAGGTCAACCACTCATCAATCGAAACGCCATTGCCAGAGGTCTTCGAGATCTTTTGCCCATTTTCATCGAGAAATAGTTCATAGCTAAAATGCTCCGGTGCTGGATGCCCCAGAATACGACAAATTTTATCATATATTGGGGTATTGGTGGAGTGATCCTTGCCATACATCTCAAAGTCCACTCCCAAGGCAGCCCAGCGCGCTCCAAAATCGGGTTTCCACTGCAACTTCACATTGCCGCCAGTCACCGGAAGGGTCATCTCTTCGCCCTCCTCGGTGTCGAAGGTGATGGTGCCATTTTTGGCATCCACAGATTTCATGGGCACATAAAGCACCCGTCCTGTCTCAGGATGAATGGGCAGGAAGATTGAGTAAGTCCTCTGCCGTTCCTCACGTAGCGAGGCCAGCATCACCTTCATGATGTCATCATATTTTTCCACAGCCCGCAGCAAAATCGGGTCAAATTGACCAGATTGATAGAACTCAGTGGCGCTAATGAAGTCATATTCAAAGCCAAATGTGTCCAAAAACCGGCGTAACATAGCATTGTTGTGATGACCGAAACTCTCGTATTCCCCAAACGGATCTGGGACAGAGGTCAAAGGCCGCTGCAAATGCTCGATCAGACTCTCCGGTTTTGGCACATTGCCTGGCACTTTGCGCATGCCGTCGAGATCATCGGAGAAACACACAAGCCGAGTTGGGAGATCGCTCAATTCTTGAAATGCGCGCATAATCATTGAGGTTCGCGCCACTTCGCCAAAGGTGCCAATATGCGGCAGCCCGCTGGGGCCATAACCCGTCTCAAACAAGACATAACCTTTCTCAGGCGGATTTTTTTCAAAGCGTTTTAAAATCCGCCGCGCCTCTTCAAAGGGCCAGGCTTTCGATTGAGTAGCAGCGTCACGCATTTTGGACATATTTAACTCCAGTTTCCTGACGCTTCCCTATTGCCGCAAGCGCCTCGGGTCAATAAGTTGCAGGCAAAGCCGTAAAGGACATCTCTTCGTGAATACCCATCCCCCTTCTCTGTCATCACAAGATTGTCTGGTTGCGGTCATGATTGCCGTGTCGGCAAGTGATGAAGACATTCGCACAGCGGAGCTGATGAGTATTCAAGCGATTGTAAACCACCTGCCAATCTTTGCACAATACGACGTTGACCGCATCAAAACCGTAGCCGCCATGGTCTTGGATCTTTTATCCGAAGAAGACGGGCTGGACGCGCTGTTTGGCTTGATCCGAGACGGTCTGCCGGTTGGTTTGCACGAAACCGCCTATGCTATGGCCTGCGATGTGGCCGCGGCGGATGGAAAATTGGGGCAAATCGAGTTGCGCATGTTGCAAGAGATACGCCATGAACTTGAGGTTGACCGCCTGCATGGCGCGGCCATTGAGGCAGGTGCGCGCGCAAGGTTCCGCACCCTAACGTAAATGCCCCACCCATTCGCGCAAGAGCGCATATTGCAAACTGCGCGATCGTGCCTCCCAGCCCTTGCCCCCCGACGGATTTTCATGGCCTTTTACTTTTTCGCGCCGCGCCATATCGGCGGTCAAAATAGCAAAGCCGAGGCTTTTGCCCTGATAGGTGAGATACCCTGACAGCGAGCTGACAAAATTTAAGGTGCCTGTTTTGACCCGCAGATCCACGCCAGCCATCGGCTTTCCTTTATGGCGCAGGATTTTGGGTTTGAGCAAATTGGCCAGCCCGTTGCGATGGTGCCAGGCCATAAACATCGCCAGCCCGCCAGCGGTCAACCGCGATTGATCCGACAAACCGGAGTGATCGACAACTGCGCCACGCATCCCATGGGCCTGAGCAAACTGACTCAGAGCCGCTGCCGATTGGCGCAAATTTGGCGCACCCGAGGCTGTGAGGCCGATCACCTCTGCGGTTAAATTCGTCGACAGTTTCAACATTGATTTAGCAATTTCATGATAAGGTCGCGACTTTTTTTGCGCGATAGTCACCGCCAGCACCGCCTCAGTGTGTTGGCCGTGCATGATGGTTGGAGACGGCAGCTCTACACCCATCTCTGCGCATATCACCTGAAAGGCTTCACCGGCATAGCGTCTGGGATTGCGCGCAGGCAACCAGCGCACCCCATCTTTGCCTAAGGCAGAGCGCTGCACGGACCACTGCTCGCGTTCTTGTGCGTATCGGTAGCCATAGCTCGGCGCATCCCGCTCTTCGACGCGCATGCCAATGGAAGGGATCTGCGGGCGATAAATTCGACCCGGCGCGCTCATCGAAAGATCATAGCCACCATCAGCCTGGCGGGCCCATTCAAATTGCACCCGATTGAGGTTGAGATTCACCCCGGCTATCGCCGGGTTGTAATTGGCTTGCGGCAATTGGCTGTTGTCGATTTCACGCAGATAGGGAAATCCATTGTCCACAATCAAAAGCCGACCCTTAACCTGCTTAATGCCTGTTTTCTGCAAAACCTTGCCAAAATTGACCAGATCATCTGTGTGCAAAGTTGGATCCGCAGACCCAGTCAAAATGATGTCACCAACAAGCGCCCCATTTGTAACCCGCCCCTCCAGGCTCAAGCTGGTGATGAATTGAAAATCTTGCCCAAGTTTTTGCATGCCATAAGCAGCGGTCAGCGCTTTGGTCACGCTGGCCGGCGGCAATTCAATCTCCGGAGCATAGGCGTCGAGAACCGTCCCCGTTTCTGGATCCATAAGAGCGCAGCTGACCTGACCCTTAAGAGAAAACGAACGGACAACCGAGGCCGCGCCGCCCACTAGCCCAGACGATACATCCGGCCTTTCGATGGGCCGCAACGAATTCAAAGGTGCCAGACCAAAGGCTGACGAGCCAACCGCCGCCAAGGCTGTGCCAAGTGCTGCTCTGCGCGTGAAAGTATTTTCCATCTCCAATGGCTAGCGGGGCGCGTGTGTCTTTGGCAAGACTATTTTCCATGGGGCTAGTACCGAAGGCCGGTGACTGCTAGCCATTGGGGATGTGGCGTGCGATCCTCTTCATGTTGATCGGGATGATGCTAATCCCAACCGGCGATGCCGCCAGCAAACTGCTGTCAAATACCCATGGATACCATCCTTTTTTCGTCACTTGGGCCCGATTTGCCGTAGGATCCCTCCTGGTGCTGCCCTTTATCCCGCGCGGCTGTTTCAGTGTTTTTCGCAACCCAGTGGCTTGGTTTCGAGGGCTGCTGTTGGCTATCGGAATCATTGCCATCACCTTTGCAGTTGCATTGGAAGACTTAGCGGATGTTTTCGCCGTCTTTTTCATAGGGCCGATTATAAGCTATATTCTGGCGGTAATCTTTCTGAGAGAACCGGTCACCCTACCGCGCAGCGCTCTGCTTTTACTAGGCTTCACTGGCATTTTGCTCATTGCCAGACCCGGCTTTGGCTTTTCCATTGGACTGGCTTGTGCCCTTTTGGCCGGGTGCGCTTATGGAATATTTCTTACCCTGTCACGACTCGCAGCTGGTCAGGAAGAGCCCAAAGCGCTTTTGTTCTCGCAACTGCTCATCGCCACTATCCTGTGCACGCCCATGGCACTGGTATATTGGCCGGAGCATCTTTTAGCCAGCCCAGTGATGCTCACCATCTCCGGCGCAGCCTCGATGCTCGGCAATATGTTTTTAATCCTCGCCTATGGGCGAGCACCCGCCACCCGCATGGCGCCCTTCGTCTATTTTCAACTCGTGGGCGCATTGTTATTGGGGTGGGGTATTTTTGGGACATTGCCTGATATGTGGGGGCTTGCCGGTTTGGCATTGCTGATGATCTCAGGCTTTGGATCCGCCTTCTTGCGCCGTTAACCCCAGCCACCGCGGTTGCGAATAGCCGAGGAGCTCGCCGGGCTCTGCGGCATGTCAACAAAACACCATGCTGGCGCCGAGCAATGGCTCATAAGCCTTGACGCGCGCGCAGGCAGCCGCGCGGAGGCGAAGCGCCGCGCGGCTGGCGCACATTGCGCCGCAAGCCCCTGCCCTGGCCGGGCCAACACGCCGATCGGCATGAGCTGAAAAATATCTTGCCAGCCACGCCAATGATGAATCTGCACCATATTATCTGCCCCCATAAGCCAAGTAAACTGCGTGCTGGGATAGATTGCCCGCAGCCCGCGCAAGCTGTCGCAGGTGAACCTTGTGTCCAGCTGGGTTTCCACATCGGTGATGACAATGCGCGGATGATCAATCATGCGCCGGGCATGGGCCACCCGTTTGTCGAGCGGCGCAGGTCCTTGCGGCTTCAAAGGATTGGCCGGGCTGACCAGCCACCAGATTTGATCAAGATCAAAACGCTTCAGCGCCTGCTCGGAGATCCGCACATGCCCTTCATGGGCCGGATCAAACGACCCGCCCAAAAGGCCGACGCGCCGCCCGGCGTTAGATTTTGGCAAGTTAAACCGCTTCATTCCTCACCTTTAGCGCAGATAGACCCCTGCGCAAGCCATGGCCGCGCCTGTTTTCGCAATTTCACATTTGCGCCGGCGCGCGCGTCACTGTAACAGGGGTTTTAATTTTTCAGTCTAACACCCGGGGGCAACGATGGCCGCATATCAATACGTATACCACATGGATGGCGTTTCAAAAACTTATCCCGGCGGCAAAAAATGTTTCGAAAACATCCGCCTGTCGTTCCTTCCCGGTGTGAAAATCGGTGTGGTTGGGGTGAACGGTGCCGGGAAATCAACACTGCTCAAAATCATGGCCGGCCTCGATACAGATTTCTCTGGCGAAGCTTGGGCCGCAGAAGGCGCGAAAGTTGGCTACCTGCCTCAGGAGCCAAAACTGGAAGTAGGCCTGACCGTCCGCGAGAATGTTATGCTTGGAGTTAAGGCCAAAAAAGACATCCTAGATCGCTACAATGAACTGGCGATGAATTATTCCGATGAGACCGCCGATGAAATGGCACAGCTGCAAGATGAAATTGATGCCAATAATCTTTGGGATTTGGATGCTCAAATTGACGTCAGCATGGAGGCTCTGCGCTGCCCACCAGACGATGCGATGCCAGAAAATCTTTCAGGCGGCGAAGCGCGCCGGGTCGCCCTTTGCCGGCTGTTGCTCGAGCAACCCGATATGTTGCTGCTTGATGAACCCACCAACCACCTGGACGCCGAAACCATTGGCTGGCTTCAAAAGCACCTGATTGACTATACCGGTACAATCCTCGTTGTGACTCACGACCGCTATTTCCTCGATGACATTACTGGCTGGATCCTCGAGATTGATCGTGGGCAAGGCGTGCCATATGAAGGCAACTATTCCTCTTGGCTTGAACAAAAAGCCAAGCGCTTGGCGCAAGAAGCCCGAGAGGATAAGTCCAAACAAAAAACGCTGGAGCGTGAATTGGAGTGGATGCGGCAGGGTCAAAAGGCCCGGCAAGCCAAATCCAAAGCCCGTATTGCTGCCTATAACGACATGGCCAATCAATCCGAGCGCGAAAAACTGGGGCGTGCCCAAATCATCATCCCAAATGGACCGCGTTTAGGCTCTAAGGTTATTGAAGTCGCCAGGCTCAAAAAAGCCATGGGTGACAAGCTGTTGGTAGAAGATCTCTCGTTCTCGCTGCCACCCGGTGGCATTGTCGGGGTGATTGGGCCAAATGGCGCGGGCAAAACCACCTTGTTCAGAATGCTCACCGGGCAAGAACAGCCCGATGAAGGCTCGGTTGATTATGGCGACACTGTGCAGTTGTCCTATGTCGATCAATCTCGCGATGATTTGGACCCCAATGCTAATGTTTGGGAGGCCATCGCCGACGGTCTTGATGTGGTACAACTGGGGGATGTGGAAGTTAACGGGCGGGCGTATTGCTCAGCTTTTAACTTCAAAGGCGCGACCCAGCAGAAAAAAGTCAGCTTACTCTCGGGCGGGGAACGCAACCGAGTTCATATGGCGCGCTTGCTGCGCGCAGGTGGCAATGTCTTGTTGCTCGATGAGCCGACAAACGACTTAGACGTGGAAACCCTACGGGCGCTCGAAGATGCTTTGGTTGATTTTGCCGGCTGCGCTGTGGTCATCTCCCACGACCGCTTTTTTCTTGACCGGATCTGTACCCATATACTCGCCTTTGAGGGCGATGCGCATGTGGAATGGTTTGAGGGCAATTTCGAAGACTATGAGGAGGATAAAAAACGCCGCCTCGGTGCCGATGCCCTGCAACCCACACGGATAAAGCATAAGAAATTCGCGCGTTAAGCGGGTTCGCTTAGCGGCCGATCTCGATCCCCTGCGGAGCGTCCTGCGGGCCTGCGCGGGGGTTTCCATCGCCTGCGCGTCTTCTGGCTTGCAAAAAAATTTCGAAACGGCCATATGGCCCCTGCGACCGTTACCGCATCTCGACCAACTGTTTTGCTTACAAGGCCACAGTCCTCGACATGAATTGACTGACGCCGACCTGCCGCAATACCGTGGGCAGTAATGTAAGATGGAGTGAACGGGATGGCTACTGGCACCGTAAAATGGTTTAACGCAGATAAAGGTTATGGCTTTATTGCACCGGACAATGGCGGCGAAGATGTGTTTGTGCACATCACTGCTGTACAACGCGCGGGTCTTGACGGTCTGAATGACAACCAAAAAGTTAGCTTTGAAGTTGAAACCGGCCGCAACGGCCGTGAAGCTGCGACCGACCTGCAAGCACAATAATCTGATTTAGGGCCAATCTAAGCTGGGGATTTAATCCGCATCACCTAGATTGGCCCTTTTTAACGGGGCGCGACATTCGAAGCGCAGATTGGGCCTAGGCAATTCATGCCAATCATTAAAGAGCTAGTGCCGCGGAATTTTTTGTAAAAGCGGCAGAAGAGCGCCCATATCTGGGCCATGCGACAAGCCCGTTAAGGCTTTGCGTAGCGGCATAAACAGACCTTTGCCCTTGCGTCCTGTGGCCGCTTTGACCGCCGAGGTCCAAGCGCCCCAAGTGCCGGAATCAAACGGGCCAGCCGGCAGCATAGACAGGGCCTGCGTTACAAACTCCTCATCTTCTGCATCAATCACCGGGGTCGCGCCATTTTGGATTAAATGCCACCAGCCGGCGAGATCCTTTAGAGTCGCGATATTGCCGCGTGTGACCTGCCAGAAAGCTTCTGCCATCTCCGCTGGCACTCCAATGGCGGCCACATCCGAAGCAACGCCGTCGAGCTCAAGCCCTTGCAGATATTTCGCCGTCAGCGGCATCAAATCAGCTTCATCAAATTTGGTTGGAGCCGAGCCAAATTTCGTCAAATCAAAGCCCACGATGATCTCCTTCATCGAGCCACGCAGCTCAACCGGATCAGACGATCCCAAACGCGCCAAATGATTCAACAGCGCCATCGGCTGAACGCCCGCCACCCGCATGTCCTGCAACGCCAATGACCCCAAACGCTTGGACAGGCCTTCCCCTTTGGGGCCAGTCAACAAGGAATGGTGCGCAAAATCGGGTACCGAGCCGCCAATGGCGCGGATCATCTGGATCTGTGTTGCGGTGTTGGTCACATGGTCTGACCCACGCACCACATGGGTCACGCCCATATCGGTGTCATCGCAGATAGAGGCCAGCGTATAGAGAACCTGCCCATCACCACGGATCAGCACCGGATCGCTCACCGAGGCGGCATCAATCGACAAATCGCCAAGAATTCCATCGGTCCATTCAATCCGCGTTTGCTCGAGCTTAAACCGCCAATGGCCCTGGCGTTCTGCACGCAGCGCCGCGCGATCCGCCTCTGAAAGCGCCAATGCCGAGCGGTCATAAACCGGCGGCTTGCCCATATTCAGTTGCTTTTTACGCTTGAGATCTAATTCAACCGGTGTTTCAAAACATTCGTAAAACAAACCTTGGTCACGCAGCTGATCGGCCACCTCTGCATAGCGGTCAAAGCGGGCGGATTGATGCTCAATACGATCCCAATGCAGGCCCAGCCAGTCCAAATCGCGTTTGATCGCATCAATATATTCCTGCTTGGAACGCCCCAGATCGGTGTCATCTATCCGCAGAATAAACTCTCCCCCCGCCTGCCGAGCGATAAGATAGTTAAACAGCGCCGTGCGCAGGTTGCCGATGTGAAGATAGCCCGTAGGTGAAGGGGCAAAACGAGTGGTTGTCATAGGGTTCTCCTGTTGCGCTGTCTTTACACATAGGGCGCAAGAGATGTCCAGATATGGCCGCGCGGCTCTATGTGCTGTCATCTCGCCATCGATTGGCTATGGGATAGCGCCGATCCAACCAAAATGCCCGCGCGGACAGGCGTGTTCCCGGCGCCGACTGGAAGCGCTTATACTCACTCACATAGATGAGATGCTCAATTTTCTTGACTGTTTCGCGCTCAAAACCAGCCGATATACACTCGGACACAGAGGCCTCATCGTCAACCAACATCTGCAAGATGCCATCAAGCACCGGATAGGGCGGCAGGCTGTCTTCGTCTTTTTGATCCGCGCGCAGCTCGGCGCTGGGAGCTTTGTCGATGATACGCGGGTCAATGACCACGCCGTCCGGGCCCATCATCCAGTCACGGTGATGCGCGTTGCGCCAACGACAGATTTCAAATACCCGCGTCTTATAAAGATCCTTAATCGGATTATACCCACCCGCCATGTCGCCATAGATGGTCGCATAGCCGACCGCGACCTCCGATTTATTGCCAGTGGTCAGCAACATATGCCCCAATTTATTGGACAGAGACATCAACAACAGGCCACGCAGACGAGATTGGATATTCTCTTCCGTTAAATCTACGGGCCGGCCTGCAAAAATTGGCGCCAAACTCTCTTTAATCGCCGCTTGAGGGTCGGTGATGGGCAAGGTTTGCAGAGGCGCGCCCAGCGCTTGCGCCACACAGGCGGCATCCTGAAGCGAAGCTTGGCTGGTAAATTCCGAGGGCAACATAACACAATGCACATTTTGCGGCCCCAGCGCATCGGCGGCAATCGTGGCAACAATGGCCGAATCGATTCCCCCCGAAAGCCCCAAGACCGCCGATGAGAACCCAGTTTTGCGCATATAATCGCGCAGTGACAGCACCATTGCATGGTAATCTTGCTCTAAAGCATCTGGCCAATGGGCCCGAGGACCCGCCACAGCCCGCCAGCCCTGGCCAGTCAGCTCAAAATCCACATGGACCAAGCCTGTTTCAAACATTGGCAACGACACGGCCAAAGCACCACCGGGATTGAGTACGAATGAGCCGCCATCAAAAACCTGGTCGTCCTGGCCACCAACCATATTTACATAGACCAGTGGCAGCCCCGTTTCGACCACCCGGGCAACCATATGCCCCATGCGCACATCCATTTTACCGCGCGCATAGGGCGAGCCATTCGGCACGAAAAGCACTTCTGCGCCAGACTCGGCCAAAGCCTCCGGTACATCAGCATGCCACGCATCTTCACAAATCGGAGTGCCAATCCGCAGGTTGCCCACCCGATAAGGCCCTGAGATATCCGTCGATTGATAGAGGCGCTTTTCATCGAATACATCATCATTGGGCAAAATATGCTTTTTGATAACCGTTTGGATTTGACCAGCGGCAAGGATAAAATAGGCATTAAAAAGACCGGTCTGATCACGAAACGGCCCACCAATGCCCATAGCCGGCCCGTCTGCACAGGCCTGCGCCAGGACTTGAATTTGCGCCAACGCATCGCGGGTAAACTCTGGTTTGAGCACCAAATCTTGCACCTGGTAACCGGTGATAAACATCTCCGGCAACATAACCATATCAACGCCCGCAACCTTGGCCGTACTCCAAGCCTCTAGCGCCTGCGCCGCATTGCCTGCGAGATCGCCGACTGTTGCGTTGAGCTGCGCCATGGTCAGCCTAAATCTTTGTGTCATCTGCTTGCTCGATCCTGTCAAACCCATGCCTTATCTATCAGACATCCGCCGAAGCAAAAGCCCAATCGAATGGGAATTGTGGAAAGACATTGCCCTAGGGGGCGAGGTTTATTAGTCTGCGATGGATAAAAATAGAGTCAGCCCGACGCTGAGCCATTGCCTAAGAGGTTAAAACTTCAATGAATAAGAAGATCACACATCTCCTATTGGTCACAGCGACCCTGCTATTGAGTGGCACAGCCCAAGCGCAAACCGCCACGATACAGTCAAAACAATATGAAGACGGCGGCTATTATGAGGGCACATTCAAAAACGGTCGCCAGCACGGGCAAGGCACCTACAGCCTTCCGTCAGGATATACATACACCGGCAATTGGGAAAATGGTGAGATTTCTGGCCAAGGGGAGGCGACCTTTCCAGATGGGTCGGTCTACAGGGGAGCCTTTTCGAATGGGAAGCCCCAAGGAGACGGCCGCATAACCTATGCCGACGGCGGCACCTATGAAGGCAGCTGGGTCGCCGGCAAAATCGATGGGCAAGGCGTGGCGATGTATGCCAACGGCCTGCGCTATGAAGGACAGTTTCGCGACACCAAACACCACGGTCAGGGCGTTCTCACCTCTGACAGCGGATATCGCTACGAGGGCAAATGGGTTGATGGAGAAAAACAGGGTATCGGCACCATAATCTATTCGGATGGGGCGGTTTACCAAGGCTCTATTGAGGCGGGCGAGCGCTCTGGGACTGGGATTTTGACAATGCCCGATGGGGTGACCTATGAGGGCACTTGGAAAAATGGCAAGATCAACGGGCAGAGCACCCTCACCCATGCCAATGGCGATGTCTTCACCGGTATTTTACAAGATGGTAAGCGCGAAGGGCGTGGCAAGGTCGTCTACGCTAATGGCGACCTATATGAAGGTCAATTCCACAAAGACCGTCGCCATGGCAACGGCACGTTTCTCGCCGCCGATGGCTATCGGTACTCTGGCAGTTGGCAGAATGGCAAAATTTTGGGACGCGGCGAGGTGCGCTACCCAGATGGCTCGATCTATGTCGGCGCCTTTGTGGATGATTTGCCAGAGGGTGTCGGCAAAATCACCTATCCAGATGGCTCAACCTATGAGGGCAATTGGAAAGCCGGAGTCATTGAGGGGGCTGGAAAAGCAAATTATCCCAATGGCTTGGTCTATGAGGGCAACTTCAAAAATGCACAAAATCATGGCTATGGCATTATGACCTTTGCCGACAGTTATCGCTATGAAGGCAACTGGAAAGATGGCAAACGCCACGGCGCCGGCCAAGCGCGATACCGTGACGGTACAACCTATATCGGCGGCTTTGTCGAAGGGCAGCGCTCTGGTGAAGGATATATCAAAATGAAGGATGGATTTAGCTACACCGGCGAATGGCTCGAGGGTGAAATCCACGGCATGGGCACCGCCACCTATGCCAATGGCGACGTCTACAAAGGAAGCTTTACCAACGGGCGCCGGCAGGGCGAGGGTACAATGCGCTATGCCACCGGTCGGGTTGCAAGCGGCACTTGGGAAAACGGCGTTTTGCAACCGGCCGAAGACACAGCACCTGCGCCCGCGGACGCGGCCAGCCCCTCCGAATGAGGCCTAGGGGCGTTCACCAAGGTACGATGCGTCCGTTTTGATCGAAAAATTGTCCGGTCTCATGCGCCCCGCGGGCCTCTATAACGTCATGAAGTCTAGCAGCAGCCTCTGACGGGGGACGCGCGTCATATTTGGCAGAAAAAGGCCGCGTGAGGGGCGTATCGACAGTGCCAGGATGCAGCGCAAAACAGGACAGCTGAGGATGGCTGCGGGCCAATTCAATCGCAGAGGTGCGCAAAATTTGATTGAGGGCCGCCTTGGCCGCCCGATAGGAAATCCATCCGCCCAGTCGATTGTCACCGATCGATCCCACCCGCGCAGAGAGGACCGCGACCCGCGCCGGACGATCACGCGGCAAAAAAGCGCCAATCCGACCCAGAATGAGCGCTGGACCTATGGCATTTACCAGCATCTGTGCCGCCATAGTTTGCGCCGTCGCGGCCTTGATGGTCTTTTCTGGCACAACCCCGCCGAGCGTCAGAGCGCCGGTGGCAACGACAATTGTGTCAAACGGACCCGTGACCGTGGCCATTGCGTCGGCGATGGTTTGCTCTTGCGTAAAATCCAAACCCTGCGCTTTGCGCGACAGGCCGGCGCATTGCCAACCCTTATTTTGATAGGTCTCAGCAAGCGCCGTTCCAATGGCCCCAGAGGCACCGATGATCAAGATTTGCTTCATGGCGCTAAGGTAAGGCGTATTGCCGACATGGCCACCACCACGCCGCATTTTGACACAAATTGCATAAGCGCACGGACGTTCGGCATATTTTTTCCCTTCCCATTTGGAAAATCACAGGTATACCTTAGGACATGAAACATTTGACTGAGCAACTCCTCCTACTAACTCTTAGCCTAGGCTGAGCGTGCTTTTAGGTGCGGGACGCTCACCTAAGCCCAGCGCCGAACCCTTCTAAAATCCTAGCAGAAGAACAGTCCCATGACCCAAGATCGTGTATATATTTTCGACACCACTTTGCGTGACGGTGAACAAAGCCCCGGTGCAACCATGACCCATTCCGAAAAGCTTGAATTAGCTGAAATGCTTGATGATATGGGTGTGGACATAATTGAAGCTGGATTTCCCATCGCCTCAGAGGGAGATTTCAAGGCTGTCAGCGACATTGCCAAACGCAGCAAAAACGCCATGATCTGCGGCCTTGCCCGTGCCAATTTCAAGGATATTGATCGCTGTGCAGAAGCCGTGCGCCATGCGGCCCGACCCCGAATTCATACATTTATTGGCACATCGCCCTTGCACCGCGCTATTCCCAACTTGACCCAAGATGAAATGGCCGAGCGCATTCACGAAACCGTCACACATGCCCGAAATCTATGCGACAATGTGCAATGGTCGCCCATGGATGCCACCCGCACAGAATATGACTACCTCTGCCGAACCATTGAAATCGCCATAAAGGCCGGTGCCACGACTATCAATATCCCAGACACCGTTGGCTATACCGCGCCGCGCGAAAGTGCAGAGCTGATCGCACGGTTAATTCAGGACGTCCCCGGCGCCGCTGATGTGATTTTTGCCACCCATTGCCACAATGACCTTGGCATGGCCACTGCCAACTCCCTGGCCGCCGTGGATGCAGGCGCGCGGCAAATTGAATGTACGATCAACGGCCTCGGAGAGCGCGCTGGCAACACGGCTCTCGAAGAGGTCGTGATGGCTATGAGAGTCCGGAACGACATCATGCCTTATCGCACGCAAATCGATAGCACAAAAATAATAGCCATCAGCCGCCGCGTGGCCACAGTATCGGGCTTTGCGGTGCAGTTTAACAAAGCAATCGTCGGTAAAAATGCATTTGCCCATGAGAGCGGCATTCACCAAGATGGAATGCTCAAGAATGCCGAAACCTTTGAGATTATGCGTCCCGAAGATGTTGGATTGAGCGAGACCAACCTGGTTATGGGCAAACACTCCGGTCGCGCCGCACTGCGCTCTAAGCTCAAAGATCTGGGTATTGATTTGGCAGACAATCAATTGAACGACGTCTTTGTGCGCTTCAAAGATCTGGCGGATCGCAAAAAGGAAGTGTTTGACGAGGACCTTCTTGCCTTAGTTCGGGCAGACACAGCCGACGAGCAATCCGGTCACCTCAACCTCAAATCCTTACGCGTGATCTGCGGTACGCAAGGCCCGCAGGAGGCCAGCTTAGAATTGTCCATTGATGGAATTGTGCACAGCATCACCGCCACAGGTGATGGCCCGGTCGATGCAACCTTTAAAGCGGTCAAAGAGCTCTTTCCTCACGCGGCGCGATTGCAGCTTTACCAAGTGAATGCAGTGACCGAAGGGACCGATGCGCAGGCCACCGTGAGCGTTCGGATGGAGGAAGACGGCAAGATCGCAACCGGACAATCAGCAGATACCGATACCGTGGTGGCCTCAGCCAAAGCCTATATCAACGCGTTAAACCGCTTGATCGTTCGGCGCGAAAAATCCGCACCTGGAGAGGACTTGAAATCGGTTTCCTATAAAGACGCCGGCTGATCCCCGCCCATTTTTCAAATTTGACGCCTTGTAGGGTGAAAACCACCTTTCAAGGCCTTGGAAAGGAGGTGTCTAGACCTTATAGGTTGGAAAACTCTATGCCTGTGCAGGCTTAGGTTCATACCGATGGGGCGTTGCGGATGTTTGGACTTGGTGGTCTCTTTTCTTCAGATATGGCGATTGATTTGGGTACAGCCAATACTCTGGTCTACGTGCGCGGCAAAGGGATTGTTTTAAATGAACCTTCCGTCGTGGCCTATCAAGTCAAGGATGGTCAGAAAAAAGCGCTGGCCTTTGGCGAGGATGCCAAGCTCATGCTTGGTCGGACACCCGGCTCCATTCAAGCCATCCGACCTATGCGCGACGGGGTCATCGCTGACTTTGACGTGGCAGAGGAAATGATCAAGCATTTTATCCGCAAGGTTCATAAGCGCACAACTTTTTCCAAGCCAAAAATCATCGTCTGCGTACCTCATGGAGCCACCCCGGTGGAAAAACGCGCCATTCGTCAATCCGTCCTCTCAGCTGGCGCCCGTAGGGCCGGTTTGATCGCAGAGCCGATTGCCGCGGCCATTGGAGCAGGCATGCCCATCACTGATCCAACCGGCTCTATGGTCGTGGATATCGGCGGCGGTACAACAGAGGTGGCGGTTCTGTCGTTGGCAGATATCGTCTACGCCCGCTCGGCACGCGTCGGTGGTGACCGCATGGATGAGGCGATTATCAGCTACCTTCGCCGCCAGCATAATCTTTTGGTCGGAGAGGCCACAGCTGAACGGATCAAAACCACAATCGGAACAGCCCGTATGCCCGATGACGGGCGCGGGGCCGCCATGGCTATTCGCGGGCGTGACCTGCTAAATGGCGTGCCTAAAGAAACCGAAATCAGCCAAGCACAAGTGGCTGAGGCCCTGGCTGAACCCGTGCAGCAAATTTGCGAAGCGGTCATGACCGCATTGGAGGCCACGCCACCCGATTTGGCCGCGGACATCGTAGACCGGGGCGTCATGCTGACCGGCGGTGGCGCTTTGCTGGGCGAATTGGACCTGGCGCTGCGCGAACAAACTGGCCTGGCTGTCTCGGTTGCAGAAGAAACCCTCAACTGCGTGGCGCTTGGAACGGGTAAGGCCTTGGAATATGAAAAACAGCTCGCCCATGTTATTGACTACGACAGTTAAACGTTAACCGCTCAACCCTTAGGGGAGCTTATGGCACGGGATCGTAACACGCCAGATCGCTATTCAACGGCCCTTGGGCGGCTGATGCTGGGCGCTTTGGTCGTTATTTTGCTGGGGCTCTTCTTGCTGTGGCGAATTGATAATCCGCGGATCGAGCGGCTGCGCATGGAAATTACCGATCGTGTTATTCCCAATTTCTCCGCCGTCACTGCTCCGGTGACCTCTGCGGTCAATATCCTACGCTCAGCGCGCAGTTACACGCGGATCTATCAGCAAAACCAAGAGCTGCGGCGCGAATTACAGCAGATGAAGGCTTGGAAAGAAGCCGCGCTCCAACGCGAACAGGAAAACGCGCGTTTGCTGGATCTGAATAATGTGCGGCTCGATCCAAAGTTCACCAAAATCACGGGTGTGGTTCTGGCCGACAGTGGCAGCCCCTTCCGCCAAACGGTATTGCTCAACGTTGGGCGGCGTGATGGAATCATGGATGGCTGGGCGACCATTGATGGCATCGGCCTGGTGGGCCGTATTGCCGGCGTGGGGGAGCGCACCTCACGGGTAATCCTCCTCACAGACACCTCAAGCCGCATTGCGGTCTCAATCGAAACCAACGGGCAACGCGCGATGATCGTTGGCGACAACACCAGCCGGCCGCCTTTGGAATTCTTAGAGGCGCCCGAAACCGTCCAGCCGGGGGATCGTGTCGTGACCTCTGGAGACGGCGGGGTCTTTCCGTCAGGCCTTTTGGTCGGCCAAGTCACTCAAACCCAATCGGGACGACTACGCGTGCGATTGGCAGCCGATATTCAAAGGCTCGAATTTCTCCGCGTGCTGCGTCATCAACCGCGTGAGACCATCTCAACCGCGGGTGCTCTGGTCGGGGTGCAGTTGTCTAATCCATCGGGGGAGCCATGATGCATGATCCCCCGCTGCGTGTCTTTCGCCTGCAACTGACCTATCTTGCGATTGTTGCGCTGGTGGTTTTGTTGCAAACTCTGCCGCTGCAAGGCCTTCCATATCCCTTTGCCCCAGCTAATGTGCCGCTCGTCGTCACCTTTGCTTGGATTGTGCGGCGCCCTGATATAATAGGTCCGTCTCTGATCACCCTGGCTTTTTTATTTGCAGACGCCATTCTACAAAGGCCCCCTGGCCTATGGACGTTGATCGTGCTCTGCGCATCCATTTTTCTGCGCACGCGGACACGCGGCAGGAATGAAATCCTCTTTCTCTATGAATGGCTCATTGTCGCTATGGTGATTGGAGTGAGCTTTTTGGTACATTATTTCGCCTTGATGTTCACATTTCTGCCAGTTCCAGATGTGCAACAATATGTTGTCCAAGTGCTGTTGAGCATTTTGATCTACCCGATCTGCAAGTGGCTCTTCCGCCCCATGCTACGCTTTGCCCTGACGCAAACATTGCATCCGAGCGCGCCAGAGACCGCGCGATGAAATACAATCCCAATGACATCATCAACTCGGCCCAAAAACTGTCACGGCGGGCCCTTCTTGTCGGTGCCTTACAGCTCGGTGTGGTTACGGCTCTAGGGGCTCGTATGCGGTTCCTACAGGTTCAAGAGGCTGAGAGATTTCGGCTTTTGGCAGAAGAAAACCGCATCAACATGCGACTCTTGCCCCCAGCGCGTGGTGTCATGTTTGACCGAGATGGCAGGCCGGTTGCTGCCAATGTGCCCAACTATCGGATCTTGCTGGTTCGGGAAGAAACCGAAGATGTCGATCAGGTATTGGCGCAGTTGCAAAAGCTTATTGCGATCAACCCAAGTGATCTGGAAAAAGCCCACAGAGAATTGTCCCGCCGTAACGCCTTTGTCCCAGTGACCATCACTGAGAATCTCGATTGGAATAATTTCGTCCGCGTGGCGGCCAATGCCCCGGCCTTACCGGGGCTCTTAACTGATGTCGGACTGTCCCGAATTTATCCGCAAAAAGAAAATCTGGCCCATGTGGTGGGCTATGTTGGCCCGGTCAGCGATTATTATCTATCCCACACTGAGGATGCGGATCCGCTCTTACAAATTCCTCGGTTTCAAGTTGGTAAAACCGGGGTTGAGGCGCAGATGGAGCACAGGCTGCGTGGCTCTGCGGGGCACCAACGAATTGAGGTGAATGCAGTTGGGCGGGTGATGCGCGAATTGGAACGTGCCGAAGGGCAGCAGGGCGGTACGGTTAAGCTCACCATCGACAGTAAAATCCAAAACTTTGCTTTGATGCGGATGGATGGGTTGTCCGCATCTACCGTAGTGATCGATTGCGAAACCGGAGATCTCTTGGCCGTGGCCTCGAGCCCAAGCTTTGATCCCAATCTTTTTGTGCGCGGCATATCGAGTAAAAATTATAATGCCCTGCGCGATGATGTTTTTGGCCCGCTTCGCGCCAAAGCGGTACAAGGCACCTATGCGCCTGCCTCGACCTTCAAGATGATCACAGCCCTAGCGGCTTTGGAAGATGGGGTGTTGAGCCCGAATGATACAGTCTTTTGCCCAGGACATTTCGAAATTTCCAACAATCGTTTTCATTGCTGGAAACGGCAAGGGCACGGCGCTCTGAACATCGAAGACAGCATCACGCAAAGCTGCGACGTCTTTTTCTATTCCATCAGCCAAAAGGTTGGCATCGACAAAATTTCCGCCATGGCGCGGCGGTTTGGCTTGGGCGAATATCACGATCTGCCACTGAGCGCCGTCAGCCGCGGCGTGACGCCAACGCGGGCGTGGAAAGAGAAATCTTTCGGCAAAGCTTGGTTGCTCGGCGATACGGTCAACGCCTCCATCGGGCAGGGCTATGTATTGGCCTCGCCGCTGCAATTGGCGATCATGGCGGCGCGATTGGGAACAGGGCGGGCTGTGCAGCCTAGATTGGTGCAGTCCATCGATGATACAGCCATGCCTTTGGGGATGGGCGCCCCTTTGGATGTGGATCCCGAGCATCTGAAGGTGGTGCAACGGGCGATGTTTGCTGTGACAAACACCAAAAGTGGGACAGCCTATAGCAAGCGCATTGTAAGCCCTGATCTGCAAATGGCCGGCAAGACTGGCACAGCCCAGGTCCGGCGCATCACGGCAGAGGAGCGATTAACCGGGGTGATCCGCAATGAAGATCTGCCTTGGGAAAAACGCGACCACGCGCTTTTTGTTGACTATGCCCCCTATGACAATCCCAAAGTTGCCGTAGCGGTTATTGTGGAGCACGGCGGTGGCGGAAGTGCCACGGCCGCCCCAATCGCGCGCGATATCACACTCTTTGCCTTGACAGGACAAATGCCAGAGCTGAGCCATTATCCCGCAGGAGCCAAAGCGCAGATCAAAGAAGAGCAAGAGGAGTTGGCGCCAAAACTCTTTGATTGGAGCACGCTGGACAAAAAAGGGCAGGTGCAAACGTGAGCTATCTTGAGCATAATCTGGCCGCCGTGCCCGTCGGGTTTCGAAAAATCCTAGCGCTCAATTGGCCAATTTTGATACTCCTCACAGCGATTTCTGGTGTGGGATTTGTTATGCTCTACTCGGTTGCAGGCGGTCACATCGACCGCTGGGCCCAACCTCAAATGCTGCGATTTTTCTTGGGCATGATCGGACTTTTTGTGGTGGCGATGGTGCCAATTTGGTTTTGGCGCAACATGTCTTTCCCCGCCTATTGCCTCGCAATTCTATTGCTTATCGCTGTCGAATTCGTCGGAGCAACCGGCATGGGAGCCCAGAGATGGATCGATCTTGGCTTTATCCGCCTGCAACCCTCGGAGGTTATGAAAATCGCTTTAGTTCTGGTTCTGGCTGCCTATTATGACTGGTTGCCCCGCAGACAAATTTCGCAGCCATTTTGGGTCTTGCTGCCTGCGCTTTTGATTTTATTTCCGGTATTTTTAGTCCTCAGACAACCCGATCTTGGCACCTCATTGCTTTTAATCATGGGCGGCGGGGCGATCATGTTCTTGGCTGGGGTACACTGGGCCTATTTTGCAACGTTGGTCGGTAGCGGCATTGGCCTTGTCATGGCCGTGTTTCAAACCCGCGACACAGGCTGGCAAATGCTCAAGGATTATCAATACAGCCGGATTGACACTTTTCTCAACCCAGATCGCGATCCATTGGGCGCAGGTTATCACATCACCCAGGCAAAAATCGCGCTCGGCTCGGGAGGTTGGACGGGACGCGGCTTGATGCAGGGCACCCAGTCTCGGCTCAACTTTTTGCCTGAAAAGCACACAGATTTCATCTTCACCACCCTATCCGAAGAATTCGGATTCATCGGTTCAATTTCGCTTTTAGCTCTTTACACATTGGTGGTTCTGGCCTGCATTGCATCAGCTCTTAGCAATAAAGACCGCTTCTCTTCCCTTTTGACCCTGGGCATTGGTATCACTTTCTTTTTGTTCTTTGCAGTGAACATGGCCATGGTCATGGGGCTGGCTCCCGTTGTGGGTGTGCCCTTGCCATTGGTGAGCTATGGCGGCTCTGCAATGCTCATCTTGCTGCTCGGCTTTGGCTTGATGCAAAGCGCCCATGTTCACCGTCCAAGGCCAAAATTCAAATGATAAATATCCTATTCGCCGCCCACCCTGAGCAATTTGAACTCTATGAGGCGCCGCTGCGTCAGGGGCTGGCGCAGCAGGGGATCCATGCAAAGGTGACAACGCAATGTGCGCCAGCCGATATAGATTATATCGTCTACGCACCCAACAGCACCCTCCAAGATTTCACCCCCTATACCCGCTGCAAAGCGGTGCTGAGCCTCTGGGCTGGAGTGGAGAAAATTGTTGGCAATGCCAGCCTGACGCAGCCGCTTTGCCGCATGGTAGATAGAGGCCTACGTCAAGGCATGGTGGAATGGGTCGTCGGCCACACCCTGCGCTATCACCTGGGGATGGACCAGCATATTGTAAATCCAAATCACATTTGGCGCGAAACTCACCCACCTTTGGCACAGGACCGTCCGATCACAATTCTGGGCCACGGCGCCTTGGGGCAGGCCTGTGCTGCCGCATTGACCGCGCTTAAGTTTCCCGTGAGCGTTTGGTCCCGCAGACTCAAGAAAATTGATGGTCTGGCCTGCCACCACGGCCCCAACGGGCTACAGGCTGCATTGCAGAGCGCGGAAATTCTGATTTTGCTTTTGCCAGATACGCCGGAGACAGAACATGTGATCACTGCTCAAACGCTTGCGCAGATGCCGCGTGGCGCGGTGATCATCAATCCCGGTCGCGGGCCATTGATTGACGATCAGGCGCTCTTGGCGGCGCTTGAGCAAGAGCATATTTCAGCGGCTTGTTTGGATGTGTTTCGCGTGGAGCCCTTGCCACAAGATCACCCCTATTGGCACCTGCCAAATGTCACGGTCACACCGCATATCGCCTCCGGCACCCGCCCGGCCACAGCCGCTGAGGTATTGGTGGAAAACATTGTGCGCGGTGAAAACGGCGCGCCATTTTTGCATTTGGTCGACCGAACAGCGGGGTATTGACCCCCTACGCGCCACGCCAGCGCTGCCCAATTATCGCAAGATTGGCGGCTTGCCAGCAATGCTTCCCGGTGCTGGGCGCTCGGGCGCGGCCTCAGGTTTTGGCAAATCAAAGCGCAACCCAACTTTAACAAAACGCGCCACCATTGCATGATCTGGCGCCAGATAGGATACATCCCAAGGCGCACCATCCAACTGTGAAAATTGTAGATATTCTTGTATAAGTTTCGCCAAATCAGCCTGAGCTGCAGGAAATTCGCCCACAAAACAGATTAGGGGATTTTTGACGTCAGCCCCATCACGGGCCTGCACCAAACAGGCAAATTCTGCCAAGCCCTGCGCCGCCGTAAGTTTTACCGAAAGCGCCTCAAGCGCCTTGGGTGAAAGAGCGGGCGGTGGGGTAATTTCAGCAATCTGCTGGGCCATCTCATTGGGACGCTCGTCCAAAGACCGCGCCAGCCAATCGAGCGTTTCGCGTTCGAACAGATAACCAGTTGCCGAAGACCCAGGATTGAGCGCAATACCGCTGTCCTGCCCAACCAACATTTGCACCAGGGCCCGGCCAGACACTGAAAGGTAATCCGCCGCGCCGCCCACCGCCTCAGCCAGATGCAATTCTGTATCGAAGATCGCAACATAGCTTTGCTCGCCAGTTTCGACGGTTTTGGGCGTGACATTTTCATCGAAGGCTTGGGCATCGAGTGCCAAAAACACCTCTGCATCACACAGGCGTTCAAGCACCGCAGAGAAGCGCGCGGGATCTTCCGGCGCAGCTTGGAGCATGACAATCGTACGTTCAAGCGGGGTCATAGGCTGTCTTTCTGATCTGGTCGATCCGGCCTGTAGCGTAGGAATGAGCTCAGTTTCAAACCAAGGGTTGCGTTTGATCCATGCAGTAATACGCCACGAGGGATGCGGCAACACAAAGCTGTTCTCACCATAGGCGCGCCAGTTGCGCAACCGGTCATTCACCCGCAGCCCGTCGCACAAATACCAAGCCTGGGCATAGGTGCCGATCAGCAGGGTCAAGGAAATTTGCAGCAAGGCTCGCAACGCCATATCAAGCCAAGTTTTGGCGCAGATTGCCGGAGGTGCAAGGTCATGACCGGAGGTATTATAACCCGGAAAACAAAACGCCATGGGTAAGATCGCGCAGAGAGTTTGATCATAAAACTCTGCCGCGCTCAGCCCCATCCACTAACGCAGGCGTTGGCCCGAGCAGTCATCGAATGGCCGACCGGAGTGATGCACCCAAAGCCCGGGCGCTTGGCCAGCGATCAATATTTTTGCCGCTGGCGCCGTCCAGACCACAGGTAGAGGCTTATGCGCCAAAATCCTTTGCGAAAACCGCGTTTCACACAGGTAGCATTGCGCAATTTGCAAAAAACTTCTCCATTGTGGTTGCTCGTCCGCATCGGGTAAACTACCTCCAGTGTCACGCAATCAGTGGAGCGCTCATTTATGTACCGTGTGTGGAATTTTATCGCAAACTACTCAATCTTATTGATTTCTGGGGCTTTCATTGCCCTGATCTGGGCCAACATAAATCCAAGTAGCTACCATCACTTTGTAGAGTTTCCACTTTTGTTCAATGATCATGTCGGCTTAGACTATAGCTATTGGGCCAAAAGCTTTGGCAAAGGCTACGCTGATTTTGGCGGCGCCGGCAGCCTCAAAGTTCTGAGCTTGCACTATCTGGTTAATGATATGCTCATGGCCTTCTTTTTCGCAATTGCCGCAAAGGAGGTTTGGGAAGCTGTAATTCTAAAGAATGGTTCGTTGCGTGGAAAGAAGGCGGCAACCCCCCTGTTCGCCACGCTGGGCGGCATGCTAGGTCCGGTTTCAGTCTATTTGGTATTGGCCGCATTTATGGGCTCAGATACCTACAATGCCGTGGCCAATGGCTGGGCCATCCCTACGGCAACAGACATCGCGTTTTCCTATTTGGTGGGACGCCTGGTGTTTGGTGCGGGACACCCGGCGGTGCGCTTTTTGCTCCTCTTGGCCATCGCTGATGATGCCGCTGGTCTGATAATTTTGGCGGTCTTCTATCCGCAGGGGGACTTGGCTCCGATCTGGCTCATGCTCTCAGTTGGCGCGGCTATGGCTGTATATTTAGTATTCAACATGCTGCCACGCCTTTCGGACGTGGGCAAGCAACTGCGCCCAGCGTCGACCTGGGTGCGCAATTACCTCAGCTTTTGGCCCTATCTATTGGCCGCTGGCCTATCTTGGTATGGCTTCATGCGCGCGGGCTTGCACCCCTCTCTTGGTCTCTTGCCCATCGTTCCGGCCATCCCTCACGCAGATCGCGCCTTCGGAATTTTTTCGGAAGCGGAGCAATACCTGACAGATCTTCTAAATCACTGCGAACATCTGCTGAAACACCCGGTAGAAGTGGTGCTATTCTTTTTCGGGCTGTTGAATGCTGGTGTTGAATTTGGCGCTATGGGCGCGGCGACATGGCTGGTTTTGGCCGGTCTGTTGATTGGCAAACCTTTCGGTGTTTTGCTCTTTGGCTGGCTCGGCGCGAGGGTTTTCCGCCTGGGGCTGCCGGATGGCATGCGGATCATCGATCTCTTTGTCATAGGCTGTATCGCAGCCATCGGATTCACAGTGGCACTTTTCATCGCAGTGGTGGCCTTCGAAGCTGGGCCCGTTCAAGACGCTGCGAAAATGGGTGCGCTGTTTTCTTTTGCCGCCGCTGGTATTTCGCTGGTGGTTGGTAAATTGACAAAAATTGAGCGCAAAGATCTATAGGCGCAGCCCTCAGCACGGGCGCCCCAAAGCGATTTAAGCAGCTTTGGGGCGCATTCTACAAAAGACATTATATTTATCATTTCAACTGATATGCTGTTAGAAACCTTATATCGATTCCTGCTTAGTTTTATTGAGTTACGTTATTTTTCCAAAAAAGGCGGCGGCGGATTAATGGGAATGATCTCTGGTGCGGGCGGATCCGGTTTGAGTGATGGCAGCTCCGTGCAAAGCTACCTCACATCAATTGAAGCGATGATCCGTTTGGATCAAGATCATGATTTCATTGCCCATTACAGCGACGCGTCTATTGACCTTTTGGCGCGTCTCAAAGCGAATGCCTCTAATGCGGACGCTTTAAAAGTTTTCAAAAAATTGTTGAAAATCAGCTATGATCCCACTGAAGACTGGGTGAATATGGAGGTGATTGCTGTCTCACCTGATGAAAGCGTAGCGTATTCCAATGCGCTCATCAGCTATGCTGAAGGGCGCGTAAGCAATATCACCCAGCGCCTGCGCGATGATCAAATGAAAGGCGCCATTGAAAGTTTTACGATACCCAAATCGCCCGCAATGAAACGCTAGACCTTCTTGTGACTTTGCAACAATAGTTAGCGGTAATTGATTCAAAAATCGTCGCAGCCTCTTTGCAAAGGCAAGTTTTGGCTCTGGAGCAAGAGGTCGATCAGATGAAGAAATCCTTGGCCATCCTTTTGGAAAAGGCCCGACCAAACACCGCAAAGGTCAATACATTGCAGTCCTCCATTCGAATCAATAAGAATCTCATTGAAGCCAAGCAAGCCGAATTGATACAAACCACAGATGGCGCAGATTCTCTGGCCATTAAAAACGCGCGGATGGTCGTCGCGGAAGCAGATTATCAAACTCGCGAAAGGATGATGCAAGCTGCGGTACAAAATGTGGAGGCAGCCCGCATGGCAACCGACCGGCAAGCCCGATATTTGGCCACCTCTGTTGCCCCCGTACGGCCTGAAGATCCCTCTTATTCGCGTAAGTTTGAAAACACTTTATTGTCTTTTCGAATTTTTGTTGGCGTTTACTTAAATATGTCACTAACCGCATCCATCTTGCGTGAACAGCTTTGGCCCCATGGAAATTTTAAAGCGATCTGTCAAATATCACCAACAACAACCCTTCACTCATTTTTTGCTATTTCAGGGCTTGAAACGTCCGCGCTTCCGGCGTATCTCCTGCCTCGCTGATGGGTCGTAGCATAATGGTAATGCACCTGTTTTTGGTACAGTAGAGTGCAGGTTCGAGTCCTGCCGACCCAGCCAGCTTTATACTTTAAATTGTCAGGTGCAGTTTCGGTTTCCAAAATGGCCGGAACAGCTCGATTTTTGGACATCTGTCCATGACGACCCGCATCCCAGATTCTTCTGCCAGCAGGGCCGCCTCGTGATCCACCACACCGATTTGTCCCCAAAGCACTTTTGCGCCAATCGCGATGGCCTCTTTTGTAACGGCCATGAGATCTTCAGGACGGCGAAACACTTCAACCATATCCACAGGACAATCGATGGCCGCAAGGCTTGGGTAGACTTTCAGGCCTCGAATTTCCTCAAGGCCCGGGCGCGGATTGACCGGAATCATGTCGTAGCCAGTTTCACTCAACACCCGCAGAACCCCATAGCTAAACTTGGTTTTATCAGGGCTGGCGCCAACCATAGCAATAGTTTTGACCGATTTTAGAATCCCCTGCAAATAGCTATCTGAATAGGGTTGAGTATGGTCCATGGTCAGACCTCCTTTGGGACGGCGATATCAGCCTTGAGTTCATGAGATTGCAACGGATCCAAAAAGGGGTTGCGATAAAGGCGGTCATGGCTTTCCACCCCAATTTCGAGCGTGATGTCAGACATGGGACGTGCGACGCATAAAATCACGTAACCCTGATTGATTTGCCGATTGTTCAGCGCCACTTGCCGGCGCTGGTCGACCTCTCCTACGATCAATTTTGCAGCGCAGGTGATGCAGCCGCCATATTTGCACCCATAGGGCAAATCCACCCCCTGATCGCGTAGGCTGCCCAAAAGGGGGCGGCGGGGATCCACCGCATATTGCGCCCCATCGCGGTTTGATAAGGTCACAATCACAGCCAAATATCACTTGTGCAATCGCCGCCTGGGTAGCGCGCTTCGTGGCAACGAGACGGACCATTGGGTTCCTGTCCAAAGTCGACAATAAAATCCTTGTTTAAGGTCATTCCACCATTTTCCGGGTCGCAATCAATCTGCACCATCACGCCGCCCTGCTCGCGAATTTCAGGATAAAATTGATTGTCCCAGGTGCTGAACAAGCTGGTGGTGACATAGAGACGTCGGCCATCGAGAGACAGTTGAAACATCTGCGGCCCGCCAGCCATTTTCACCCCATTCACCTCCGGCGCTTTTCCCAAGAGGCCGCCCATCCAGACCTGGCCCGTCAAAACCGGATTATGCGGATCTGAGATATCATATTGCCGCATATCCCCATGCAACCAATTGTTGAGATATAAATATTTATCATCCATAGAAATCAAAATAGCCGACATGACCCCCGGCACCGGAATAGGCCATTCCGGATGCGGTTCGTTGGCCACATCAATGATCTTTTCCCATTGCCATTTTCCAGCCTCATCGCGCCACCAATGGATCACATTTGAGCTGAGCGCCGCTCCGCAAAACCCATGGGTGCTCTCAGGATCATGATGGAATTTAACCTCCAAAGGCAAAAGCCCATCCTCGCCAAGATACATGGTTTCAATCGGGACTTTCTTTTCGAAATCCCAGAAGTGGAGTTCGCGGCCATATTTCAAATGCCCGACTTCTTCCAAATCAAATCCCGGCATAAAAGTATTAGGGGCGGCCCATTCGGAAGACACCATCACGTTATGGCGGGGTTGATACCAAAAATCATATCCGAACTTGATATTCCCCATGGAGTTTTCCCACCGTCCAACGATTTCAAAGTCTTTATTCAGATGGAGATATCCGCCGGGTGCTTCACCTTTAGCATCGCCCAACATGGAAATAATGATTTCGGAGCCTAAACAATGCACCGTATGCGGTCCCGACAAGTTTGTTGTCGACTTGATCTCCGCCCCGTCAATCACCTTGTGCAGACGCGGCGCGCTTGGGTCACTGACCGTATCGACCACATGAATGTTGTTCGAGCGCACCCCGGGCAGCAACAAATACTTACGCGACATCGACCCATCGTCGAAACAGGACGAGCAGGCATTCCAACCCATATGGTGCAACTCATCGCCAATACCGGGCATTTCCAAGCGGTGGATCACCTGCGAATAGGTCGAACTTTCGGGATCAACATCCACCGTTGCCAGGTAGTCGGGCTTTTGAATGCCCGTGCCAGTGTAAATCGCGATGGTATAGAGCAGCTTTTCACGCGGTGCTTTGATGGCTTCCTGCGGACTTGAATAGCCCGGTCCACAACAGTCTTTCATTCGCTCCGCTCCCCTATTCGTCACCAGGCATTCATAATCGATCCAAGATCGCAGGTCTCACCATCACATCGCTTGCCAGTGAGGACTCTTGTGCAGTGGTCAGCTTTCAAACTAGCCTAATCCGTGAAGCGTTTTGACTTCAAGGTAATCTTCCAACCCCATCAGACCACCTTCGCGGCCATTGCCCGATTGTTTATAGCCTCCAAAGGGAGAGCCATAATTGAACCCACCACCATTGATATGGATTGCACCCGCCATGAGGCGATCCGCCACCCGTTTGGCGCGCGCCTGATCACCCGTTTGCAGATATGCAGCCAGCCCATAGGGCGTGTCATTGGCGATTTCAATCGCCTCGGCTTCATCTTCAAAGGGGATGATGACCAAGACAGGCCCAAAGATCTCTTCCTGCGCAATCCGCATGTCATTAGACACATCGCAAAAAATGGTAGGCTTCACAAACCAGCCGGCATCTATCCCCTCAGGGCGCCCCAAGCCACCAGCCAGGAGGCGCGCACCCTCCTCAAGCCCAACTTTAATCATGCCTTGCACCCGATCAAATTGAATGCGGTCAAACAGCGGGCCAATATGCCCGCCCTCCTGCGCAGGGTCTCCCACCTCAGTGGCCTCTGCTGCGCTTTTGGCAATCTCAAGCACCGCCTCATAGCAGCTGCGCTCGACCAATAAGCGGGTTGGCGCATCGCAAGATTGCCCCGTATTATACATGCATTCCGCGACCGAGGCATGCACCTGGGCCTCAAGGTCACAATCGGTAAACACCAAATTGGGCGATTTGCCGCCAAGCTCCAAGGTCACGCGCTTGACAGTTTCTGCCGCATCGCGGGTCACAGCCGTCCCAGCACGGGTTGAACCCGTAAAGGATACCATCTGCACGTCCTTATGGCGCGACAACGCCCCGCCCACCGTTGGACCATCACCCTGAACCAAATTGAACACACCCGGCGGAAAGCCCGCCTCGTCGATAATTTCAGCGTATATCATCGCAGAAATCGGCGTATGTTCCGAGGGTTTTAATACGCAGCAACATCCCGTCGCTAAGGCCGGGATTACTTTCAAAGCAATTTGGTTCATCGGCCAATTCCAAGGGGTGATTAATCCGCACACCCCGATCGGCTCCCGCAACAAAATGTCACCATTGTCCAAAGTTTTCCGTTCCACCAACGCATCCAACGCGCCTATGAAGCCCTGCAAATGGCCGATGGCCGCATCGGCCTGCGCCTCACGGGCCATGGTGATCGGCGCGCCCATCTCCATGCGCATAGCCTGCGCCAAATCTTCAAACCTGCTCTCAGTGGCCTTCTTCAAGCTGTGCAAAAGTGCCATCCGTTCAGATTTGCGCATCTGGCTATAGGCCGGGAAGGCCGAAACAGCCGCCGCAACCGCCGCGTCCACATCTGCCGCATCACCCAAAGGCACGGTACCGATTTGGCACTCGTTAGCCGGGTTCAAAACGGGCATACTTGCCTGTGATCGCGGTGCAAGCCACTGCCCGGAGATGTAAAATTTACCTAGATTGCTTGTATCGACCGTCATAATGCTTCGCTTTCAGTTGGACCGTTTCATCATTATTCACACGCGCAACATTTCTGCACGCAAAAAATCACGCTTTGAATTCAGCGCGAAGAGCCTCGGTTTGCGCGCCTAAATTCGGCACGTTCTGTCCGGGTCCGGCATGGCTTGTCACTGGTAAAGCGGCCAAAGACACCTCATAATCACCAATCTGTGCAACAGAATTTTGCAAAAACAGATGCGCCGACAGATCCGCCACCGAATTGAGTTGCGCATTGGCAATTTGCGCCGCATCCAGTTTTTCCACCATCTCAGCGGCGGTGAACTGCGCAAAACAAGCCGCCACGATGGCATCCAGCGCGCCACGATGGGCGTATCGATCCGGGTTATCAGAAAACCTGGGATCATCGGGCAACTCAGGGCGCTGCAAGACCTGATTGCAAAGAGCCGCAAATTCGCGATTGCTTTGCACCGAAATTAAGACCTGCGAGCCGTCCTTACATTCAAAGGCGCCATAGGGGGAAATGAACGAATGCTTTAATCCGGAGCGCGCCGGAGCGCCGCCCATATAGCGATGTGCCAAAAGCGGCATATTCATCCAATCGGCCACCACATCGAACATGGAAATTTCCAAATCAATGCCCTGCCCCGTACGTCCTCTTTGGATCAAGGCGCGTAAAATGGCCGAAAAGGCAGTCAGACCGGTCGAAAGATCGGTCAAGGAAAGCCCCACACGCGCGGGACTTTCTGCGCTGCCGGTCACCGAACACAGACCACTCTCAGCTTGGATCAAAAAATCATAAGCCTTCTTTTTCGCCGCCGCGCCGGTTTGCCCATAACCTGAAATCATGCAGGTGATTAAACCGGGGTTATCCCGTCGCAGATCCGTACCGCTCAGCCCCATACGCGCCACCGCGCCGGGCGCTATGTTGGAGACAAAGACATCGGCTTTGGCCAGCATGCGGTTCATCACTAAAAGATCATCGGGGTCTTTTAGGTTCAAGCAAATCGACTCCTTACCACGATTCAACCAGGCGAAAATTGCACTTTGCCCATTGGCGCCAGCATCATAACCGCGGGCAAAATCGCCCTCCGGGCGCTCAACCTTAATTACCCGCGCTCCAGCATCTGCCAGCATCAAACCACAATAGGGCGCCGCCACAGCCTGCTCTAGGGAGACCACCGTCATCCCCTCCAGTTCTTTATTCAACCCCATGGAATCATCATCCATCTTTCAAGCCCATTTCCGCTGTCCGGCCACTGTGTGCCCGCGGGTTGCGAAAAGACAAGGCTAGAGGCCCGGCCTGGTGCCGAAAATGTAGTCAATCTCCAGACCAATCGCGCTGATGTTTTGAAACTCACCTGCCTCATTGCCCATATTTTAGGCAAATCACGGCATCTGCGGCTTTTTTCAAGGGCCCAAAGTTTACGCCGCTCTGCAGCAATTTGAAGGTAGAGCCGAAATAACACCCAGTAAAACGAAAGGACGACGAGTGAAACTGATTATTGCAACGATCAAACCCTTCAAGCTCGAAGAAGTGCGCGAAGCGGTGTCTGAGGTCGGTGTCAGCGGCATGATGGTGAGCGAAGTGAAAGGCTTCGGCGCTCAATCCGGTCACACCGAAACATACCGAGGAGCAGAATACACAGTTAATTTTGTTCCCAAAATCAAACTTGAAATCGCCGTCACCGACGCGGCTGCGGCGGGTGTGGTGGAGGCCATCACCAAAGCAGCCCACACCGGAAAAATTGGTGATGGTAAAGTTTTCGTCCTTGACCTGGAACAAGCCCTGCGAGTGCGCACGGGCGAAACAAACGAAGAGGCTCTGTGATGCGTAGAGAGTTAACGAGTAAATTAGGAACTGTAAGCTTGGCCGCGCTGCTGCTGGCTGTTCCACAACTGGCCACAGCGCAAGAGGCGGACGTGACCCCGTTGAATGCCGACATTGGCTTTATTTTCACTACATTTATGTTCCTTGTATCAGGATTCTTGGTCTTCTTCATGGCCGCGGGTTTTGCCATGTTGGAAGCCGGTTTAGTGCGCGGCAAGAACGTGGCGATGCAGCTGACCAAAAATATGGCGCTGTTCTCTCTAGCGTCACTGTTTTTCTACATATTGGGATACAATCTCATGTATCCGGGCGATGGCTGGACCATTCAAAACGTGCTTGGCGCCTTTTCAATCACAGCGCTTGAGCCAGTAGGCCTGGAAGGTGTGGAAGCTGATTTGACCTACGCTTCTGTGGGCTCAGATTTCTTCTTTCAATTGATGTTCTGCGCCGCCACAGCGTCTATTGTATCGGGTGCATTGGCTGAGCGTATCAAGCTTTGGCCGTTCCTCGTTTTTGTAATCGTTCTTGTGGCCGTTATCTATCCTGTTCAAGCGAGCTGGAAATGGGGCGGTGGTTTCTTGGACGCAATGGGCTTTCAAGATTTTGCAGGCTCGACAGTGGTACACTCCGTGGGCGGTTGGGCAGCCTTGACCGGTGCGATTATCCTTGGTCCACGTTTGGGCAAATACAAAGACGGCAAAGTAAATCCAATGCCAGGTTCGAATCTCGCATTGGCCACCTTGGGAACATTTATCCTCTGGCTCGGTTGGTTCGGCTTTAACGGTGGGTCACAACTTTACATGGATACATCAGGCAATGTGGCTGATATCAGCCGGATCTTCTCCAACACTAATACAGCGGCCGCCGCCGGTGCGGTCGCGGCGCTGATCTTGACGCAACTCCTCTACAAAAAGCCTGATTTGACCATGATGCTGAATGGCGCCTTGGCAGGTTTGGTGTCCATCACCGCAGAACCGTTGACACCATCGCTTGTGTCGGCAACTCTGATAGGTTCTGTCGGCGGTGTTATCGTGGTCTTCGCTGTGCCGCTTCTGGATCGTTTGAAGATTGATGACGTAGTGGGCGCCATCCCCGTGCACCTCTTTGCAGGTATTTGGGGCACTATAGCAGTTTGCTTCACCAACAGCGCGGCCAGCTTCTCGGTTCAGGTGACTTCAATCGTCATCGTCGGTGCCTTTGTAACTGTGACATCCGCCGTGGTTTGGTTGGTTCTCAAAGGGATGTTCGGCCTGCGGGTAAGTGAGGAGGCCGAAATCACAGGTCTAGACCGTAGCGAGCTGGGCATGGAAGCCTATCCGGAGTTTTCAGGTAGCTGATTTCTTTCCTGCCTTACTGGGCCCCCTGAAAGCTAACTTTCAGAGGGCCTTTTTTATACGCCTTTCACCGGAACAGGCGGGCCCTGCTCCAGTTCCCTCAAAAGATCCAACAATAGCTCGTAGCGCTCGGCACCCAGCTGATCTTTATAATTTGCGGCAATCTGTGTGGCCTGCAGCAAGTTATCATCAATAAGCTGTTGCCCAGCTGGAGAAATAACCACAGTTTGCCGCCGCCGGTCTTTCGCATCTGACGCGCGGATGACGAGGCCATTTTGCGCAAGGTTACGGATAATCCGCGATAGGCTCGGCATCAACAAACAGGCCTGCTTCGCAATCTGTGTCAAATCTTGCGGACCAAATTCGGACAAAATGCGCAGCACCCGCCATTGCTGTTCGGTCAAACCGGAAACCCGCAGCATATCGCGGATCGGCGCCATGACCTTTTCCCTCGATCTCATTAAGGCAATCGGTAAAGACCTCCGTGTAGAGGGAAGTTGAAGCTTAGTTCTGGCCATTGACGCACCTATTAATTGCAGTGCAATGTTATTTAAAAATATTGACAGCACAATGAAAAATCAGAACACTCCATTTAGTTAACATGTTACCTAAAATCTAGGATTGAAAGAGAGCTACGATGTCCGCGTTGGAACAAAATATGGAGAAACTCAATGGTCATTTGGCGCGCTTTGCGGAATCTGACATCTTGCACCGGATCGCAGGTGCCGATCATACGGGAGGTGGTGGTGTCTTTGAAACTCTCTCTCCGGTAGATAAATCCACAATCTGCCAAGTGGCGCGCGGCGACGCAGGCGACATTGATAAGGCCGCCAAAGCCGCTAAAGCGGCTTTTCCAGCGTGGCGCGATATGCCTGCCAAGCAGCGCAAGGCAATCTTAATAAAAATTGCAGAAAGCATTGAAGCCCGCGCCGAAGAGATCGCGCTGTGCGAATGCTGGGACACCGGCCAGGCCTGGCGGTTCATGTCAAAAGCGGCCATTCGGGGGGCGGAAAATTTTCGCTATTTTGCCGATCAAGTTGAGGCCGCCCGAGATGGGCAACATTTACAATCGGCCACATTGATGAACATCACTACACGGGTGCCCATCGGCCCAGTCGGTGTGATCACCCCTTGGAATACGCCCTTTATGCTCTCCACATGGAAAATTGCCCCCGCTCTAGCGGCTGGTTGCACCGTGGTGCATAAGCCTGCTGAGGCCTCCCCGCTCACAGCCCGTCTCCTGGTAGACATTGCCGAAGAGGCGGGCTTGCCTCCGGGAGTTTTAAACACAGTGCAAGGCTATGGTGAAGATGCGGGCAAGGCTCTAACTGAACACCCTGACATCAAGGCGATCGCTTTTGTGGGGGAAAGCCGGACCGGTTCTATGATTGCAAAACAAGGCGCAGACACGCTGAAGCGAACACATTTTGAATTGGGCGGGAAAAATCCTGTGATTGTCTTTGAAGATGCCGATTTCGAGCGCGCATTGGATGCGGTGATTTTCATGATCTATTCCATCAACGGCGAGCGTTGCACCTCATCTTCTAGGCTTTTGGTACATGAAAATATCAAAGAAGCCTTTGAGGCGCGTTTGATAGAGCGGGTCAATGCCATAAAGGTTGGCCACCCTCTGGATCCAGCCACTGAAATCGGCCCCCTGATCAGCGAAGAGCATTTCGTCAAGGTCAACTCCTATTTTGATATCGCAAAAAAGGACGGAGCCAAAGTGGCCGCTGGCGGCGAGGTTCTTGGAGATACCGGATATTTCATCCGCCCAACCCTCTTCACAGGGGCGCATAACGCAATGCGCATTGCCCAAGAAGAAATTTTTGGCCCAGTTCTCACCTCCATTTCCTTTGCCAGTGAAGAGGAGGCCCTTCAGATTGCAAATGACACGCCCTACGGACTCACCGCCTATCTATGGACCAATGACCTCACCCGGGCACTGCGTTTTACAGAAAAGCTTGAGGCGGGCATGATCTGGGTGAATAGCGAAAACGTCCGGCACCTGCCCACACCCTTTGGTGGCGTCAAGGCCAGCGGCATTGGCCGCGACGGTGGCGATTGGAGCTTTGAATTTTATATGGAACAAAAGCACATTGGTTTTGCCACCGGAGCCCATAAAATTTCACGCCTTGGCGTCTGACCTCAGAATTACAGGAGCCCAAAATGCCAGTTCCCAGCCCAAACCTTTACCCAAGCTTTAACACCGTCCGCCTCAGCCATGCCTGCCTCAATGTTGAGGATTTAGATCGCTCAAAGACCTTTTATACAGAAATTCTTGGTCTGCAGGTCTCGGATGAAACACCGACCCATGTCTATCTGCGCGCCATGGAAGAACGCGGCCATCACAGCGTTATTTTGCAAAAATCTCACCATCCCGGCACGGTAGAGGTCATGGGCTTCAAGACCTATGATGACGCCGATTTAGATCGGGCGGAAGCAGAGTTTCGTGCCAAAGGTTGCCCGACACAATGGGTCGAGCGGCCCTATCAGGGCCGGACTTTGTTGACTGCGGACAATATTGGAGTTCCTCTAGAATTTTATCACAAAATGGAACGCCTGCCGTCTCTGCACCAAAAATTTGCGCTCTATCGCGGCGTAAAGCCCTTGAGAATAGATCATTTCAATTGTTTCTCGCCAGATGTCGACGCCTCTGTGGCGTTTTACAATGAAATCGGCTTTCGGTTGACCGAGTACACCGAAGATGAAGTCAGTGGAAAACTATGGGCCGCATGGATGCACCGCAAAGGCGGCGTACATGATATGGCTTTCACCAATGGCCGCGGTCCAAGAATGCATCATATCGCATTTTGGGTACCGACCCCGCTCAACATAATTGACCTGCTCGATCTGATGGCAACCACTGGTTATGTCAGCAACATCGAGCGCGGACCGGGGCGGCATGGAATTTCAAACGCCTTTTTCCTGTATATTTTGGATCCTGATGGGCATCGCATCGAAATTTATTGCTCAGATTATCAAACCGTGGATCCCGATCACGAGCCAATCAAGTGGGGCCTGAAAGATCCGCAACGCCAAACCCTATGGGGCGCGGCGGCGCCAAAAAGTTGGTTTGAACATGGAACGGAGTTTACAAAGGTTGCGCCACGCGACAGCGCCTTAAACGCTACGCCTATCATCGCGCCGTAAGCAACTTGGCTCAAGCGCCAATTATTTCAACTTGGGCCAACAGCTCTTGTGCCGCGCTGAGCCCCCTCGCGGTGCAGTGCAGCATTGCAGGAAAAATCATCCATTCCAGCGCCCAAGCTGCCTCGGAGCGTTCCGGCTCATGAATCAAGGCCTGATGTATCTCACCAAGCTGAACTGCAATACAGCGCGACAGGGTCACCAGTAACTCCGCCAAAATCGGGTTTTGCTTACGGGGCATGGCAGAGGAAGCGCCCCCACCGCGCAAGCGCATCTGTTCTACGCCTTGCTGTGTCATTAGCGAGATATCCATACCCATTTTGCCCAAGCTGCCAGACACCAACGACAGCCAACGCCCCAATTCGCCAAATCCATCGCGCATGGCGTGCCAGCTTTTGTCGGGTACTGCCAAGCCCAGCGGCGGCGCGAGCGCAACCCCGCCTGTAGCAAGCCCCACCGGGCTGCCACATTGGACGCTGAGCACGCGGGCAGAGACTTCATCGAGCCGATCTAGATGGCGTCCTAACGGGATTCGCTACGTGGCAATGCGGTCTGCAACTGTGATCAGAAGCGTGGCCTGCATGCGAGTGCGCCCCATCATGACAGCATCGCCATGCGCTTGTGTCAACTGCGCCAGATCCTCTTGCGAAGCAATCAATCCCTGCTCGAAGATCGTTAAAATATCCGTCAAAATGAACAAAGGCCGTGTCCATCACGTCCTGGCTGGTCAACCCTCGGTAAATATCCCCATGTAGCTCTGGGGAAATCTGCGCCTTGAGACAGTGCACCAACTCAGGCACGGGCAACCCATCCACCGCCGTGCCCTCTGTCAAATCTTCCGGGCATATCTGAGCGGCCTCAATGCCACGCGCTGCGATCTTATTGCCCAATGATCGACTGTGAGCCGCTTCAATACGCAGTATATTTGGCAATTGCACCTCAGCAGACAGATGCGCCGCGACGGCCTGGTCGCCAAACTACTCCTGTCATCCAGGCATGATCGAAGACCCATGTCATGCGGCCGACAAACCAAGAATTTCGCGTGCTTGCGCCGGGCTTGCGACCGGTCGTTCATAGCGGGTGCAAAGTTCAGCCGCACGGGCGATCAAAGCTGCATTCGAGGGGGCCAAAGTGCGGTGGTCGAGACGCACATTGTCTTCAAGCCCTGCGCGGGTATGGCCGCCTGCCGCGATGGCCCATTCATTCACCACCAATTGATTGGGCCCGATACCCGCGGCACACCACTCAGCTTGCGGCGCGCGGGCTTGCATCTGCGCCACATAAAAATCAAAAACCGCGCGGTCAGCCGGCATGGCATTTTTAACACCCATGACAAATTGCACATAGAGTTTACCGAATAGCTTTCCCTCATCATGCAGACGCAAAGCCTGCAAAATGTGAGAAAGGTCAAAGGCTTCAATCTCCGGTACCACCTCGTATTTTTGCATTTCACTGGCCAGCCAAACCACCAAATCTGGCGGGTTCTCATAAACGCGCGTGGGAAAGTTATTTGAACCGACAGATAATGAGGCCATATCTGGTCTCAGAGACAACATCCCCCCACGCTCTTGTCCCGCGCCGGAGCGGCCACCCGTCGAAAACTGTATGATAACCGCCGGACAATGCCGGCGCAGCTCTTCTTGCAGACGGGCGAATTTGTCCGGGTCGCTGCTCGTGGTTTGATCGGCATTGCGCACATGGGCATGAATAATCGAAGCCCCCGCCTCCACCGCCGCCAAGCTGCTCTCGACCTGCTCAGAAATACTGATGGGCACGGCTGGGTTGGCAGCTTTTGTTGGCACTGAACCAGTGATGGCGCAGCACAAAATGCAGGGTTTGTTGTGCAGATCAGACATTCAGAAATACCGTTTCCTTGTCACCTTGCAGGTGAATGTCGAGGATGTAACGATCATCAGATCGCTTAGCAATCAAGCTAGATCTGCGGCTGGATTTTTTCATCGCCAACAGAATGGGATCTTGCTCCCAGGGAGCATCCTCAAAATAAATCTGCGTATGCAGCCCCAAGTTAATCCCGCGCGCCACAACCAAGACCTTCACATGCGCGGCCGCGTCCTCTGTGGCGGCGGGAAGAATCGTTTCCAGCCGATAGCTGCTTGCCTCAGAATCCATCGCTCGGCGGGCCCAGCCGCCAGCTGGACCATTGGCGCCATAGCGCCCAGTGGCATCGGCCTGCCAAAACTCTAGCATTGCATCCAAGACGGGGTCACCGGCTCCATCAAAGACTTGCCCCGCAATTACAATTCTGCGTCTCGGCATATTGGGCGGAAAGATATCCGCACCCAAATTATTGCCGTCATACATATTTTTCGCACCAGCACCGCTCGGTGTGCAGCCGATATGCACATCGGGACCGGCGGTTTGCGATGCGTTTTGTGGGCAGGACATCAATTCCCCTACAACTTATTTTCAAACAGTATGGACCGGCGGCTACGTAACACAACACCAAATCGGAACGCCCGAAACGCCACTGGCACCGTATGCGCCATATCCAACCGCGCCTTTAATCCGTCAATCACCTTTGGATCCGCGATGGTTTGATCGATCAGGCAAAGCAGAATATGCGGATCACCTTCGAAATACATCTTAATGAGGCTCATAATGAAAACATATCAATCGATGGTCAAGCCAATACGACCCGACACGAACCAGCGGGTCATCGGAATAGGTAAATGCAAAATATAGAGCAAAAAACCACAATTTCTGTGGCGGTTAGGATCTGTAAAATACCCATCTGTTGTCCTTTCGTTGCGGCTTGTGACCTGTGGGTCGGGCTGTGTGATCTGCTGAGGGAGGGGTGCAAATCCAACCCCGGCCCATCCTCGAGCCTGGCTTCTTTGACCCTTGGGTTTGCTTTTGCAGGGCTTTTGAGCACCGCGTGCAAATTTTGTGATCCTTTGTGCAGATCCTGTGCAGAGAACCGCATTTTCTTTGTGCTCACAGCCTGGCTGTGCCACTTTTGATGTAACCAGAGGCGAGCTTAGCGCATGACACAGATCATTATTGTAGATGACGAAATTGAAATACTCCTGCCATTGGAGCAAATGTTGACCCAGGAAGGGTATCACGTCAGCGCCTTTTCCTCGAGCCTGGCCGCGCAGGCGCATCTGCAGCGACATGGCGTAGATCTCGCGATCTTTGACATAAAGATGCCAGAAATGGATGGGTTTTCCCTACTGAAGTCGGTTCGGGCGCAAATGCCAAATCTGCCGATTATTTTCTTGTCATCCAAGGCGGAGGAGCAAGATCAAATTATTGGCTTCACTCTTGGCGCCGATGATTACATCACCAAACCCTTCAGCAAGCATCTGCTCCTGTTTCGGGTAGCCGCCGTCTTGCGCCGTCACAGGGCCGGCCCTGTGTCAGATTTGGATGCGCGGGTATGCACAGGCGCTTTGACGATTGATCAAGATCGGCATTTGGTAACCTGGGCGAACACGCCAGTGGATTTAACGGTGACCGAATGTTTGCTCCTTCTGGCGATGGCCCAGCGTCCCGGTGTCGTCAAGACCCGAGACCAGCTCATGGATGCGGCCTATAGCGAAGCGATTTACGTCAGTGACCGCACGATCGACAGTCATATTCGAAATATCCGTCAAAAGCTGAAAGCCGTGGATCCGGCCTGCGATATCATCTCAACGGTCCATGGCCTCGGCTATCGGCTTCAGGGCTAGATCCAATGTTTCGCGGTATATTGTCAAAAATTCTCGGCCTATCGCTGATGTTCAATCTCGCGCTTTGGGCCTTTGTCGTTGCGACCGACGATGCCGCTGTGGTGGAAATTCACAACAAGAAGGATCGGTTATTTGAGCGGTCCAATTTCTATTTGAAACTGCTCCAACCAATTTTCCAGCGGGACGGATTGAGCGAATTTGACCGCCGCCTGGCCATTGAAGCCGTACTGTTGGATCGCGCACTGGCAGGTACGGACCGCCTCAAAGTTTCCAGCCTTTTAGCGGGCGCACAACGCACCTATTTCAATGGGGCGAATCCACGGATCAGCACACCGATTGAGGTGCGGCCACTGCCAGATGCGCCGAAGTGGGAATCCATACCAGACGCGCCTGGTTTGGATCCGTTTGAGACATTGTTCGTACTATACAGACGCCTGTTCGATTTGCAGATTGTTACCGAGCCCTATGAGGCAAAACGCGCACGTTTCACGCGCCAATTTCAATTGCTCAACCCACTAACAGACCTTTATGAGTTGAGCTATCTTGTGCCAATCCGAGTGGATGGGCGTCCGCGCGCGGTGCTGGAAATTTCAGACAGCTATTATCTGCGCGAGGCCTATTTCGGAAAAAACAAATCGAGACTCATGGTTCTGGCCGGCCTATCGGGGATGACCATTGCCTTTGGTGTGCTCTTAGCGATTTCCATCGCGATGCCCATTCGCCGGCTCTCGCGCCAACTGAACCGACGCTTAAAAGCCGAAACTCTGGTTGAACAATTAGCAGGGTTTGAAATCGAAGCGTTTGAGACCCGGCGGGATGAGGTGGGGCGTCTCTATCGCAACCTCAGCCGGCTGCATCAGCAAATTATCACCCTTTTCCATGATAAAGAACGTTTTGCAGCCGACGTCTCGCATGAGCTAAAAAATCCAATTGCGTCGATCATTGCCAATACGCAAAATGTAATGGCTGAAGCCAATACGGCCGAGCTAGAGAAATTTGCAGCCATTCAAAATCAGGCAGTGCGCATGAACAAATTGGTCTCAGAAATTTCAGAGGCGGCGATTGTCGATCATGACTTGGTGGCAGCCAAGCGTGAGCGCTTCAATCTCTCTGAGACCATTGGTGAGCTGATTGGTTTCTTTGAGCCGGCGGCCAATGCAGCCCAGTTGCGCCTCACCTTTGACATAGAAAGTCATATTCATTTCACCGGGCTGCCAGATCGTTTGGCGCGGGTGGTGATTAACCTAGTTGAAAATGCCCTAAGTTTTGCGGGTCCTCAGGGTCAGGTGCATATTACCCTTTCGAAAACATGGCGCCAGGGTTTGGCGCTAACAGTCTCCGACACCGGGCCAGGTGTTCCTGTGGCCGATCGAAGCAAAATCTTCGAACGCTTCTACAGCGCGCGCGAGGGTCATTACGGGCGGGAGTCGAATTCAGGCTTAGGGCTTTATATTTGCCAGCAAATTGTCGAAGCCCATGGCGGTTCGCTCACGGTGACACAATGCCCACAGCTGGGCGGCGCCTTGTTTGAGATCACCCTGTCTTAGGATGACGCGGTTTTACCGGCGCAGATAGGCCACAACAGCCGCGATCAGGGCCAGGCCAATAATCGCTTGCGGCGTCACGGCAGAAATGAGCAGCGAAACATTCGTTACGACGCTGACAACATAATTACCGGAGGCCTCCCCCAACAATAGGTACAATAAGACGAGCACAACAAGCACCAAGGCCATAAGTTCCGCGGCTCGAAAAAGCCAGGATCTCAACTTTACGAGGTAGCTATCCAATTGTTTCATCTATCGGCCCAGATTGTTGGAAGGAGCAATTTTTTAACATGGCCTATTTTTGGAACAGAGCCAAGACCACACCCAAAGCGATCAATCCGGCCAGACCCGCGCTTCCAAGCTGCTGCACCAAGGCTGTGATGTTGCCCACCACATCGCCCAAAAATGCCATATTATCGGACCCTACCAAAACGGATGCAACAATGGCGAAGGCCAGGAGCGCGATCCCCACTTCGGTCAAACTTGTGACCATTTTCTTTGCATTTGCTAACATGATTTCTTTCCTCTGCTGCTGCTGTAGTTCGTTTCGTGACTTCAGTAAGCGGATTCTGCGGTTCAAATGGCCCTCACGTCAAGCATTAGTATTATTTCTTCACTACCCACTATATCTTGTAGGTCAGCCCAAATATCGTATATATTTATATTTAAACAAGCATTCGCATGGTTGGACATTTACAGCTTAATTCTAACAATTGATTAAATCTCATGGAAAAAACGCTTTTTTTCGCTCAGCGCCATAAAGAGAGCGTCAACCAGAGCCGAGGCGCAACGCGATGATGTTTTAGGTTAGATTGCTTTGCCTTGATAAATCGTGATCATCCAGAGGAATATTTCTTGATTGTAGACTTAAAGCGGGCGCTCATTTGCCGTCGCGGGCAGATTTTTCTTCGCGCGTAAGCTTGTTATTCCATGTGTTGTTGCTCAAGCCCAGCTCACTGGGCAAGGGCTTGGTTTTTCCAACGCTGATTTTCCCACCTTTGCTCAGAAATTCCTGAACAAGTGCGTCATCGGTGGTTTCTTTGGGAATGTGCTTCATGAAGGCACCTTAGCCACAGCTCAGGCCGCTTGTCACCCTCAAATTAACGGCAATGTGAGGACCGCATTGCTTTTGAGACTGGCGCACAACCCCGGTCAAACAGAGCGGTGGCAACGCCGGCTGAACCTCTGGACAGGGGAGCGCGGCGGTTCAGCGCAGTCGCCAACCAATCCCGTGTACGACCCAGCCGGCTGTTGAAGATTATATCCGCCGACTTATTTGTTACGTGTTGCCCTCAAGCCCAAGTCAATTTACCAATACGCGTAAAAGCACCCGCAGAATTCGGAGAGAGAACATGGACGGAAATGACATATCCAACAGCGGCAAATGCCCAGTAATGCATGGAACCGCGACCCAGGCGGCCTCCCGGGGGCGTTCCAATGTCGATTGGTGGCCCAATCAATTGAATTTGAAAATACTTGCTCAAAACACACCGGCTTCAGATCCGATGGACGCGGATTATGATTATGCAACCGAATTTGCAAAATTGGATCTTTTCGCTGTCAAAACCGATTTAACCGCGTTGATGACCGACAGCCAAGACTGGTGGCCGGCAGATTACGGGCATTATGGTCCCTTTTTCATCCGTATGGCCTGGCACAGCGCTGGCACCTATCGCACCGCTGACGGGCGTGGTGGCGCCGGTGCGGGGCAACAACGCTTTGCACCGCTTAACAGCTGGCCCGACAACGGCAACCTCGACAAGGCCCGCCGTTTGCTTTGGCCCCTCAAACAAAAATATGGCAAGGCTTTGTCCTGGGCCGACTTGATGATTTTGGCCGGCAATGTCGCACTTGAATCCATGGGGTTCAAAACCTTTGGCTTCGGCGGCGGTCGCGTCGATGTTTGGGAGCCAGAAGAGGATATCTATTGGGGCACCGAAGAGGGCTGGCTCGACGACAATAGATACAGAGGCGAACGCGAGTTGGAAAACCCGCTGGCGGCCGTTCAAATGGGCTTGATTTACGTCAACCCAGAAGGCCCAAACGGTAATCCTGATCCCATCGGCTCTGGCTATGATATCCGCGAAACGTTCGCGCGTATGGCCATGAATGATGAAGAGACCGTGGCACTTGTGGCTGGCGGACATACGTTCGGCAAAGCTCATGGTGCCGGTGATCCTGAGCTCGTGGGCGCAGAGCCTGAAGGTGCGAGCATTGTGGAACAAGGTTTCGGTTGGCGAAACGATTTCGAAAGCGGCGTAGGCATTCACACCACAACCAGCGGTGTTGAAGGCCCTTGGACGGCTACCCCCACGAAATGGGACATGGGGTATTTCGATCTTCTCTTCGGATATGACTGGGAGTTGACCAAGAGCCCTGCTGGCGCGCAGATCTGGCATGCCAAAGGCCTATCGGATGGCGATCATGCGCCACAGGTTGACGGATCGGGCAAAACGGTACCGGTGATGATGACCACCGCCGACATGGCCATGCGCATGGATCCGGCTTACGAGAAAATCTCGCGGCACTTCCACGCCAACCCCGACGCCTTTGCTGACGCCTTCGCACGCGCTTGGTTCAAACTGACACACCGCGACATGGGGCCAAAAGTTTTGTACAAAGGCGCAGATGTGCCCGCGGAAGAACTGATCTGGCAGGATCCAATCCCCGCAGGTAATGCGGATCTCAAAGCGGCAGATATAGCAGATCTAAAGGCGGCGATCATGGGCACAGGCCTGTCGATCTCTCAATTGGTCTCGACCGCCTGGGCGTCTGCTTCAACGTTCCGCGGCTCTGACAAACGCGGCGGCGCCAATGGTGCGCGCCTGCGGCTTGAGCCACAAAAAGATTGGGATGTGAATCAGCCAGAGCAATTGACGACAGTCTTGAGCGCCCTTGAAACCGTACAGGCTGGCTTCAAGAAATCTGTTTCAATGGCCGACTTAATCGTGCTCGGTGGTGCAGCTGCTATTGAATCGGCCGCAAAAGCCGCTGGCCACGCGGTTAATGTGCCCTTCACACCCGGTCGAGGCGATTCAACCCAAGAACAAACGGATGTGGAATCTTTTGACGTGTTGGAGCCGCAGGTTGACGGGTTCCGCAACTATCAAAAGCAACACTTCAACGTCTCTGCCGAAGAGCTCCTTGTAGATCGGGCCCAGCTGTTGACGCTCAACGCACCTGAGATGACTGCGCTGGTCGGCGGGCTTCGGGTCTTGGGGGCCAATAGCCATGACGCAAAAGAAGGCGTTTTCACTGATCGTCCCGAAACATTGAGCAACGACTTCTTTGTCAACCTGCTCGATATGGGTACAAAATGGGTCGATGTTTCGGGTGACGAAACCCGATTTGAAGGCCGTGACCGGACCACAGGCGCGGTGAAGTGGACTGCCAGCCGGGTCGATCTGGTGTTTGGCTCCAACTCGCAGCTGCGCGCCTTGGCCGAAGCCTTCGCAACATCGGATGCCGAACTGCTATTCATAAAAAGGTTCGTTGCCGCTTGGACAAAGGTGATGGATGCAGATCGCTTCGATCTGGCTTAATTCCGAGGCCAACACCGACTAATTTTCAAAAGCCCGTTCGCAAGATCGGGCTTTTTTGCTTTTGATTCTGATTGTGATTGTGATTTTGTTGAATATTTCCGCGCCATCTGCCAACACCAGCCGCGGAATATCGGCTACGCCGTTCTGTTATATTGAGATCATTTAGGCCTAAATCTGCAAGTCAATTTCTGAGCGACCAACGCCACAGGTGGCGGTACGGCCTGTGGCGCTTATCTTATAGCTATTGCAGACGTTCTAAAATAGCCCGCAGACCGCTTGTCATGGGCATTGGCCGCCGGGTTTCACGATCCACATAGACATGCACGAAATGGCCCTGCGCTGCGGCGCTTTGCGCCTCACCGCGAAAGAGGCCAACCTCATAGATCACCGATGACGTGCCCAGCTTGCGCAGTTTGATCCCTGCGGTAACAAGATCAGGAAAAGCCAATTCGCTGAAATAGTGACAGCCTGTTTCGACCACCAAAAACACCCCATCACCGCCCCGCAGATCCAATGCGCCCTGCGCCAGCAAATACCCATTCACAGCCGTATCGAATAGCTGGTAATGCACAGCGTTGTTCATATGCCCATAAATATCGTTATCGATCCAGCGGGTGGTGAGGGTCGAAAAGGCACGGTACTGCGTGCGGGTTGTCGGAGCGGGTCTCACCAGGCGGCCTCATAAATTTTCAGAGCCGCAGCCTCATCTACAGGACGCGGATTATTCACCAAAAGACGCGTTTGGTTCATGGCGTCGCGCGCCAGATTCGGCAAAGCCGCGCGCGCGATCCCCATCTCGCGCAAACCTTGCTCAAGCCCACACGCCTGACTCAAATCCGCCATAGATTGGGCAAACTGGCAGGCCGCCTCAGCCACGCCCATAGACGGCAAATCCGGGAAAACATGGGGCAAGAGCTCGGCATAGGCCTCAGGCGCAACCTGCGAATTAAAGCGCAAGACATGCGGCAGAACCAAAGCATTCGAGAGCCCATGTGGGACTTTATAATGTCCTCCAATCGGATAGGCCAATGCATGCACAGCAGCCACAGGAGAATTGGCAAAGGCTTGCCCCGCAAGCATAGAGCCCAAAAGCATGCCCGTGCGCGCTTCAAGATCATCTGGTTTTTGCACGGCGCGCAACAACATGCGGCCCATAAGCCCCAGGGCTTCGACCGCCAGCGCACGGCTGATCGGGTTGTTGTTGGCATTGACACTGGCATAGGCTTCAATCGCATGAACCATAGCATCAATACCGGTAGCAGCCGTCACATGCGCGGGCAATCCAAGCGTTAGTTCCGGATCAAGCAGTGCCAAATCCGGCAGCAGCAAGGGACTCACCACGCCCATTTTCTCCGATGCGCCTGTGGTTACAATTGAAATTGGCGTCACCTCTGAGCCAGTCCCCGCTGTGGTCGGCACCAATACCAGCGGCAGGCGCGGCCCCTGCGCATTGCCAATACCGTAGGCTTGCGCCAGTGGTTGACCTGACGCAGCCAAAAGCGCGGCGAGTTTGGCGACATCCAAGGACGACCCACCCCCAAAGGCAATCACACCGGTGGCCCCGCGCGCCTGCTCGGCGGCCTGCAACACGATAGATTCCGGTGGATCCGCTTGCACCTGATCAAAGAGTGTCACGGCGACGCCAGCCGCGCGCAACCCATCTGTCGCACGCTGCACAAGGCCCGTGGCCATCATGCCCGGGTCAGTCACCAAAAGCACCCGATCGCCGCATATCGGGCGCGTGATCTCCCCGACCTGTCCAGCCAGGCCCGCCCCCATTCGCAGACTCGGGGTGGTGTTAAAGGTGAATGGTTTCATCATATGCCCAATCCTTCTTTCCCAGCACAGTTGCGTCACTCAACCCAGCGGCCCAGATCGCCGCATGACAAGGCCTTCTTAAATCTTTTCCTGCGTATGCTTGCGCAGCTCCGCGCGGGCCACTTGCCGCCGGTGCACCGCATCAGGACCATCCGCCAGACGCAGAGTCCGCAAATGCATCCAATAGGCCGCCAAAGGGGTATCTTGACTGATACCACCTGCCCCATGCAGCTGAATCGCTTCATCCACAACCTTCAAAGCCATGATCGGCGCCACAACTTTGATCTTGGAGATCCAAGGCGCCGCGGCCCGCGGATCACCTTGATCCATCATCCAAGCCGCCTTTAGGCAAAGCAATCGCGCCATCTCAATTTCCATGCGCGCATCGGCGATGATGTCAAAATTCGCACCCAAATGCGCCAAGGGCTTGCCAAACGCTGTGCGGCTCAAGCTGCGCTTGCACATAAGCTCCAGCGCCGCCTCCGCTTGACCAATCGCCCGCATGCAATGGTGTATGCGCCCTGGGCCAAGCCGGCCTTGGGCGATTTCAAAGCCACGCTCTTCGCCCAGCAGCATGTTTTCGGCAGGGACGCGCGCATCGGTAAATCGCAAGTGATAATGCCCATGCGGCGCGTCATCATGGCCATAAATTTCCATCGGCCGTAATTTTTCAATCCCTGGCGTGGCTGCATCGACCACGATCATCGAATGGCGCTTGTGCTTGGGGGCATCTTCAGCACCGGTTTTCACCATGACGATATAGACCGCACAGCGTGGATCACCCGCGCCGCTGGCCCACCATTTCTCACCGTTGAGCACATAGTCATCGCCATCCCGGATGCAGCTCAAGCTCAAATTCGTCGCATCCGAGGAGGCCACATCCGGCTCAGTCATCACATAGGCGGAGCGGATCTCCCCGGCCAACAGTGGCGCAAGCCAGCGGGTTTTCATCTCTTCAGTGCCATATCGCTCGAAGACTTCCATATTGCCCGTGTCCGGCGCCGAACAGTTGAACACCTCTGCGGCCAAAGGTGATTTACCCAACTCTTCAGCCATATAGGCATATTCCACCGTCGTAAGGCCAAAGCCTTTGTCGCTGCCCGTCAGCCAAAAATTCCACAAACCTTCCGCCCGGACCTTATCTTTGAGGCCGGTCATGATTTCCACCTGACGATCGGTCAATGTCCAGCGATCCCCTTTGGAAACCTCCGCATGATACTCTGCCTCTAACGGCATAATATCATTTCGAATAATTTCCGAAACTCGGTCCCGCAGCTTGGCAACACGTTCTGACAGTCCAAGGTTCATTTCCATATCCGCGCCCTCAATGTTCCTATGATATTTTGCCCTTTACAGGCCTGCCTATCATGAAACATACTGATGAGTATGTTGTCAATGGAAGCTAAATGATGTCGGATCTGGAACGGGCCTTTGCCGCGCAAAGCCGGCAGATCGGCATGCACTTGGGACACAGCCCTTGGATATTGGTTGATCAAG
>Ga0213869_10000227_pt1 | contig 46991 bp, 66 predicted proteins | sample PICome_10_FD_160083 | JGI IMG/M metagenome (GOLD analysis project Ga0213869, IMG submission 160083) | Coastal seawater microbial communities near Pivers Island, North Carolina, United States - PICO132 | ecosystem: Environmental > Aquatic > Marine > Coastal | place: USA: North Carolina...
CAGAGAATCTTAATTGGGGTATTGATAACGGACTTAACGGTGTATTAGTAGAACATGGCCACAATATGGACTACACAGGTAATGCTAATGTAGTAAAAAATTGGGAAGAAATTTATAATTTAATAATTAACTCAAAATAAATGCATCTGCAATCTGATTATGAATATTTAAAAAAAGAAGCATTATGGGTAATAGTTGATCCAGTCATAAATCCAAACAATGACGAAAATATGAATTTTTATGATGTTGCTTTTTTGGATAAATTAAGACAGGATATAGATGAGATTAGTAATAAAGTTGTATATTCAGAATCTACATTACCTATTCACGAATATTTTAAATATTTACCACTTTATAAAACTATTAATCAATTAGTCTTAGACTCAGGCCTGATAAAAAATTATGTCTTTTGCGGTTTACACTATGGAATGTGTGTGCATAAAGCAGTAAAAGAATGCAAACAAAGAGTTGATATTGATAATAATTTCTTTGTAAAACGTGACCTATCCTGTCTAATGCCTTTTGATGGTATTAAGCAACATGATCTTAATCTAACAAGAAGTCTAGGCGTAAGACTTATATAAAAAACACTTGACATATCTGTATTATTTGCTATACTATATAGATAGTTAGGAGTAAAGCATGACAGATACACTAGAAAAAACACCTAAGGCAACCGGTACTGCTAAAGACCGTGCCTCTAAAACATTAGTTGATATACCTGAAACTACATTATCTGATGAAGAAGTAAGGGATAAACTTATAAAAGCCAGGATTGAAATGCTTATGTCAGCACCATTCTTTGGCAACTTAGCAACTAGATTAATTATTAAAGACGCAACTAGTTGGTGCCCAACAGCCGCAACTGATGGCAAATACTTTTATTATAACAAACATTTTGTAGCCGCATTAAGTGATGCAGAATGTGTATTTCTTATGGGACATGAAGTATTACATTGTGTATATGATCATATGGATGCTAATCGTAGAGGTGACAGACATCCTGTACTTTGGAATGTTGCAAACGATTATGTTATTAATGGAGACCTGATTGATGCCAGAGTTGGAGAAGAAATTAAGTTGGTACAAATATGTCATGATTGGAAATACAGAGGCAAAATTTCGGAAGAAATATATGATGATCTTTATCAACAAGCAAAAGAAGATGGCCGCATTATGGAAATGGATTCTTTTGATGTCCACTTAGACAGAGAAGAGGGTGATGATGAAGGTTCGGGTTCTGCTGGTAAAGGTAATACAGATGGTGACGGAGACGGAGACGGTCCTGCAAAATATACTGCTGAAGAAAAAGAAAAAATATCACAAGAGTTTAAAAATGCTACTATGCAGGCCGCCAAGGCGGCTGGTGCTGGTAACTTACCAGGTGGTGTAAAAAGACTTCTTAACGATTTACTTAATCCACAACTTGACTGGAGACAATTACTTGCTATGCAAATTCAAAGTGTAATGAGAAATGATTATACTATGGCAACTCCTAGCAGAAAGGGTCTTAATGAAGGTTATTACTTACCAGGTCTTGATAGAGAAACAACTATTGATATTGTTGCGGCTCTTGATATGTCAGGCTCTATAGATGACGACATGGCCAGAGACTTTTTAAGTGAACTAAAAGGCATAATGGATCAGTACACAGACTTTAAAATACATTTATTATGTTTTGATACTGAAGTTTATAATCCAAGAATATTTACACAGTCAGATATGGGCGAGTTTATGGAATACGAGCTCAATGGCGGTGGTGGTACCGATTTTGATTGTGTATTTGATTGGATGAAAGATGAAGGAGTACAACCTAAAAAGTTAGTTATGTTTACTGACGGTTACCCTTACGGTAGTTGGGGCGACGAATCCTATTGTGACTCCTTGTTTATTGTACACGGTGGATATGGCGACAGAATTCCAGAAGCACCTTTTGGCATTACTGTACCGTATAAAAGAGAACAAGAATGATTGTTTGGGTCTTTGGAACCAGCTCAGATTTTGGACAAGTCATGCTGTCTGAATTTGAGAAACATGCTACTGAAGTTCATGCCTTTGGTAGAAGTAATTTAGATTACAAAGACCCTAAATCATTTATTGACTCTAAGGCAAGCGAATTAGAGATACCAGATACGGTTGTTTTTAATATTAATGTAGGTACGCCTTTTGAAATGAGTCGTCCTATCCACATACAAAATCAAAATACACAAAAATTAATATTTAGAGAATGGTTTGATAATAGTTTAGACACAAACTTTTTTAAAGTATATTTGTTTGATTGGTTAATTAATAACGGATTTAAAGGACAAATATGTCATATAACAAGCCAGGTTGCAAGAGATCAATATCCTGATCTCAAAGATTTATTACAATATAAAATGCTAAGAGCATTAGATTATCAAATTATACAGACACAAAAACAATATGGTATTAATTCCTATGGTATGTGTCCTGCTCAAATAAAAGATAATATTGAATGGCCAAAATATATGGCAAAACTTATACTAGATAATGATAAGGAAAACACTTGGCTATATGGAATAATAAGAGATGACGATAAAATGGGTTATATAACCTATCCATCGGAAGGATTATATGATTAAAAAAACTACATGTTTATCTGAAGAAGACTTTAAAAATTTGCATGGCAATGATCTTTATGTGACCTTTTTAAGAAATAAAGTAAAATGTGAAATCAAAAAAGATGACAGTAATACAGATGTATTTGACTACATTAAAGAAGTGCCAGAATTTTTGGTACACTATACTGTAGAAAATGTTTATGGCTATATTACAATATATGTATATTTTGAAAGTCCTACAGATATGGATAATTTTATACATTTTTATAATTCAAATGAAGGAATAAAGAAAATACAAAAAACTTAACCAATTTTTTTATTTGATAAAATCTAAGACAATAAATAATACTATAATAAAACAGGAGTTTTTAAATGGCTAAAGAAAATAAATTAAATGAAACAGTATCTGACGAAGTTACTGTAGGAGATGCACCAGAAGGTACACCAGAAGGTACACCAGAAGGGCAAGTTCCAGAAAGTATTGGTTTACAAGACTTACAACTATTAGCACAAATTGTTGATTTAGCATCACAAAGAGGTGCCTTTAGAGGTAATGAACTTACACAGGTAGGAGTAGTATTTGATAAGTTAAATGCTTTTCTTGGCTATGTAGGTGAGCAACAAGCCCAGGCGGCTGAAGCTCAAGCAGAAGCAGGCGATGGTGAAGAAGCACCAGCACCTGAAACAACAGACGGAGAATAATATGGCAGATATAATGAAACATGTAGGATCATATGGAGACAGACCTTGTGTCGTGGTCTTCAGAGAAGTTCCAAACGAGCCTGAAAATTGTCTAATAGTTGAATCAAATGCTTTACCAGATAACAAACATGACGACTTAATGAACGTTGTGTCTAGTTTAGAAGGACAAGAAGCAAATGATATTTCCCAAGTACTAGCAAGACGTCAATTTAGTGACGGTGCTAATATGTTAAATGATTTACACTTTAGTAAAAAATTACAAAAAGTAGCAACAGATATGGTTTTCTTAACTCCTGTACCTAATCAGAGAATATCTTTATCAGAAGTAAATGTGGAAATCAATAAATTAGATACTGGATCTAATCCTCCTTTAAACACAGAGATAGATTCAACATCTTTGGCAACACCTAATCCTGTTGAACCAGAAGCAGACATTAGTGTGGCAGAAGGTTTATTGGTACAAGCAGAATTAATGGAACAAGATGCTAAAGGAATGTTAGCAGAAGCAGAAAGTAAAAAAGCAGAAGCATTTACCTTAGATCCTAGTCTTAAGCCAACTAAAAAATCTAAGAAGTAGTGCCAGATAAGAGCACAAAAATAGTGCTCTTGGGTAAGAGAACCAAAGAGGGCGAAAACCTTAATCATTTAATTAAAGGTATTCTCCCTCGATCCCTCCCTAATTCTTTTATATACGAAATGTCATTTACATACAATGACGATCATATATACCAAATAGACAAAGAAGATTATCCAGATACTATAAATTTAAATGACCCACAGGAATTAGTGAATCATATTCATTATAAATATCCAGAAAGTTTAGATGTAATAGAGATAATTTTAAATTTAGATTGTATAAAATCATTTTTAACAGACAAGTCATCAGAAATTTTAAATAAAATTTTTAACGAATAAAATATGGATTTATTTAATAAACAATTATTTTTTATTAGAGTAAATAAAGCCGCAGGTACATCTATGCATTTTTATTTACATAATAATAAAGTTCCTCACTTCTCTCATGAAATAATGAAAAGAAATAAAGAATTTATATATGAATCTATTAAAGAGCCTGCATACACATTCGCCACCATGGTAAGAAATCCCTGGGCTAGAGCATTATCATCATTTACTTTTATAAACAAATGGCATTATACAAAATTTACTTTTGAAGACTTTTTAACTCTACCTTTTGATGAATTTAAACAGTTAGAAAAGCCTCCATACTTTGTATATGAACATGCTAAACCTCAAATAGAATATATTACAGACCAATATGGAAAAATAGATTATTTAAGCCATATAGGTAAAGTTGAAAAGATAAATGAAACATGTAAGTGGATATGCGAAACATTTAATATACAAGAAAAAGTTTCAATAGAACACCGTAACAGCCAACGTAAAAAAGTTATTGATTATAAGCCTATGTATACTGAAAAAACTAAAAAACTAGTTGCTCAAAAATTTGAAATAGATATTGATACATTTAAATACACTTTTTAAAAGACTTGACAAAATTTCACTAAGTGCTATACTATATATAGTTTGGTAAGTAAGGAGAAGAGAAGAATGTTCCCAACTAAAGAAGTACTATCAGTTAGTGCGGCCGCACATAGAATAAACGAAGGTTTTATTAAAAAGGACCAAGTTCGTTTTGACGAGAAACATAAAAATAAAACTTGCAATAGTGATTTATTATACAACCATTTTTATAGAGAAAAAGAAAAGTTGCAAGTCCTTGAAAAAGATATTGACTTAGCAGAAATTATTATAGACTATCTTAAAGGTTTAAGTTTTAAAGCAATTGAGCGTGAGCTTACAGATTTTGAAAAAAATGTCCTTAAACTTGTAAGCAATGACACTATTCAAAAAGATAAGATAGGTATTTCGGCAAGTTTGCCTAAGGTTTATTTAAATAAAATAGAACAAGATGCCTGGACTGATAGGGAACATATTTTATCTGCTACAAGTTCGGCTCAAGGTAAATTACATCAAAGAGAAACATTTGATGTTGTAATTGAGTTTTGTAGATATATCCCAAGAACAATGAGTTACTTAGTAACTACAAGTATTGATAATAAACACATCTTAAAGTTTTTTCATGATAAACAATTTAAAGTTGGTAGTAAAATTAAAGTTGATGGATATGTTAAGAGCCAAGGCAGAGGCAAATATCATAACGGTCAGGAAACCATTATCAATAGAATTAAAATCCATAAAGACAAGTAATAAATACTTGTATGAGTAGATTAATCACAATAGGATGTAGTCTTACCCAGTATGATTATCCTACTTGGGCTGATATGGCTGGTACTCATTTTGAAGAGCATTACAACTTGGGCAATCCTGGTTGTGGACATAATTATATGCTCAATATTTTTACAGAAGCAGATATTTTACTTAACCTAGGAGAAGGAGATACTGTAATAGTAATGTCTACTTCATTTGTTAGATATGATGTATGGCTTCCAAATGGAGATTGGGGTTGGCAAGGTAACGGAAATGTTTATGTTGGAATGCCTCAAGAGTTTTTAAAAAACTTTTATAGTGATGAGCATAATTTAATGCAAAGTTTTTCATGTTTAAAGTCTATATATGAAATTTGTAAATCTAAAAAAATAAATTTCATATTACTTAAAGGCTTTCCTACAGATTTTAATAATCATTATTATAATGTAGATGTAGAATTTTTTGATAATCAGATAAATGAGCTCTTTAATTTTAAAAACTTCCCTTCATTAAAAGAATTTACTGAAGAGCAAATGGGGGAATACAAAGGATATGAATGGCAAGACCAAGATGGAAAAATAGATCAACACCCTACAATGCTTATGCATCACAGGTATTTAAAAAAATTACTTCCACAATATTCTATAAATGAGGATTATCTAAATTTATTAGAACAAAGAATTGATCTTAGCAATAAAAAAAATAACATACAGTTATTTGACGATATAAAAGGAAAAAAATTAGGTAGTTTAATTACTAGAAACTTTAGTAATGACTATATGAAAAATTTTAAATATTCTGGTTAGATATTAACCACTCGCTCTCTTCTTTAAACCAATCTGTATTTACTAAATGATTAAAATTAAACTTTAAATCGTCTTCTAAATTTTTATAAAAGTCTATATTACATCCTGTATTATTATAGTGGTTTACACCTTGTTCTAAGCATAATAAAAATTCTTTTACATTTGTTCCTGTAAATCTATGGTCTCCTTTATTAAAAAATAAATGATCAAATGTTTTGAATCCCAACTCTCTTAAAAACTCGTGATTACGACGGTGCCCAATTACTATGAATGGTAAATGATTTAATATAGGCCATAATATTTTTTCAGACAAGATACTTAAATCTTTATCAAAAATATTCATATCATGTGTTTCAGCAACTATTTCGTAATAAACTTCTTTACGATGATCATTAATTGTATGATTTAATCGTTGGTTTTCTAAATCATCATGATTTAATTCATAAGGGAAATTTCTTAAAAAGGTTGTAACTTTATCTTTTTCTTCTGTTAGGTTATTTATATCACAAATAAGATTAAGTCTTTCTTTTACTTCTGTTATAGGTAATTGCCTATTGTTTGTTTCTCTTCCTAAAAATGTAAACACACCATTGTCTAGATATGGTAATAATTTTAATGCTGATATACATCTAATGTCTCTTAAAAGTCTGTTTAATAATATAAAAGTTTTTGTTTTTATATCTTTACACTTTATATGATCTTCAAATGTACATAAGGAATTTAAATGGTTGCGATCTTCCTCTAAATAAAATCTACCTTGATTTAAAAACTCTGTGCTAAAAATATCAAATATTTTTCTTTTATTTAATTGATGTGCATGTCTATGAATTTTTGATATACCGTGTATAGCAATATTATTAGTATGTAATCCTCTAGAAGCCAGTAATGAGTCCACAGCCATTATCTTATAATCTAGTCTGTTTAAGTTACTTTGACCAGTATCTATATAGTCATGTGTATGCTCTAACGGTTGGCTTAATAAAAATGGTATATTATGTTGTTTTAAAATATCAATAGTATGTTGTGTTAAAAATCTTGCCCAAGTTGTATTAAACCTGTCTATAGTATTTGGCATAGTAACTAGATAGTATGCTGGTTGCGTGGGGTCGTACTCGTCTATAGATATGTTTTTATAATGTTCAGTTTTAAACCTTTTGTTCCAGGCGGTATGATTTCTATCTTTCCATTCTATGTTGTAATTACCTGAATGCTGAATTGATAGGTCTTGCACGACATCATTGATACACAGGAAATCATTAGGGCCTTTCTTTTCAGTAATTATTTGTATCATCGTTATATTTATTACCAGATAAATAGTAATGGTAGTTTAAAAGGAGTAACAACCATGGCAGAAGACACAGGAAAAAAAGTTTTCCATCCAGCAGATAGTAATGGAGATGGAAAAGTAAGTAAAGCCGAAGAGGCAATGTACTTAGAATTTAAAAGAAAAGAACTAGAAGATTTAGACGCAATGCGTGATGCACAAAGAAGTATGGCTTGGTTTGCACTAAGTGGTATGTTATTGTATCCGTTTGCTGTAGTAATTGCAGTATTGGCTGGTTTAAGTCAGGCAAGTGAAATACTAGGCGATATGGCCGCCACATACTTTGTAGCCGTAGCAGGTATTGTAGCCGCATTCTTTGGTGCTCAGGCATTTAGTAAAGGTAAGTAATAGTAATGAAAAATTTTATAGAATGGCATAAAGATGCAACGTTAGACTTTATAGAAAAGTATAACTTGTCTATGTATCAAGTCGCTTGGGCTAGTTGGTTTAAGGGAATGATCACAATGGCTGTTCTTATTTGGATATTTTAATGTTTATAAAACACTATGTAAGAATGTTGACACGAGAAGAACTCCCAGACGAGGATGTTATTGTGTATTATGATATAGTTCAAAGCATTGTAGAAACAAAATTGCTTACAGCATATGATGAAAAGAAATCTAAAGTAGGTGTAGAAGTAATGGCTTATACATCTGAAGATCATGATGGAGATATGTGGATATACGAAATAGTATTACAAGAACATATAGATCCAGATGAAGGAGACTCTATTTCAGAAATGCTATTTGATGAGTTTGACGATATTCAGTTTACATTTGAAGCATCAGTAGAAATTTAATGATCCTAGAGGTACATTATCTAGGCAACGAATTCGTTGTTTACGATAAACAAGCCAACAGAATTACAGACAGAAATATTTTAAATGAGTTGGCTTTTATACAGCCTCCTGGTTATAAAAGTGTCTTTAATATAGAAGTTAAAAATTACACACCTCAACTTCCTGAGCAAAATCCCTTATCTATACAAATAAATTTATTGACATAGCCAGAATTTCTGTTATACTAATATTCAATCAATTAAATATTATTATATAAAGGAATAAATATGTCGTTCAATAAAGTATTCAATCAAGAAGAAGTCGCAAGACTCAAAAAATTAATCCAGGAAGGAGATCAAGTCCTTCATGAAGTCGATGCTCTTAGCACAGGACTCAGAGAAACAGTTAAAGCAATAGCAGAAGAGATGGACATTAAACCATCTATCCTAATGAAAGCAGTTAAAGTAGCACACAAGGCCAAGTTCACAGATGAGCGTGATAACTTTGATGAGCTAGAAACAATTTTGGAAGTTGTTGGAAAAACACTTTAGTTGTTGACTAATAATTGAAAACCGTTATAATAAAGTTTTACAGGTAAATTATCTATGAGTTATGTAGACGCATTTTATGAGCAGTCTAAGGATATCGTAACCGTTATTGAACGAGTTAACGGTGAACGTATCATTAAAGAACTTAAACCTTTACATAATTTTTATTATAAAGATCCAAAAGGTAAGGCTAAAAGTATATATGGTGATCCAGTAACTGAAGTACGTTGTGCTAATATAAAAGACTTTAAACGTAATGTTGGTATAAACAAACATAACGGATTATATGAGAGTGATATAAGACCTCTTAATAAAACACTGGCAGAAAATTATACAAATAGCCAAGCACCTAAACTACAAACTGCATTTTTAGATATTGAAACAGACTTTGATCCATCTAGAGGATATAGTAGTCCACAAGATCCATATTCTATTATCACAGCAATAGGTGTATATTTAGATTGGATGGATAGTATGATATGTTTGGCTGTCCCTCCAAGAAGAATATCGTTCGAGCAGGCAAAAGAAATGACAAAACACATGCCTGAGGTTATTTTATACAAAACAGAAAAAGAAATGCTAGATGCATTTTTAACAGTTATTGACGATGCTGATATTTTAAGTGGTTGGAATAGTGAGGGATATGATATTCCTTATATTGTAAATCGGATTATAAGAGTAATGGGCAAGGCAGAAACTAGGAGGCTTTGTTTATTAAAAAAATTACCAAAAGAAAGAAAGTTTGAACAATATGGCAAAGAAATTACTAGTTTCGACCTAGTTGGTCGGGTTCATCTAGACTATCTTAACCTGTATAGAAAATATAATTATGAGGAACGACATAGTTATAGGCTAGACTATATAGGAGAAATGGAGATAGGGGAGAAAAAAGTCCCTTATGAAGGTAGTCTAGATAGACTTTATAACCATGACTTTGAAAAGTTTTTAGAATACAACATACAAGATGTTATGCTGTTGGCTAAGATGGATAAGAAGTTACAGTTTATAGACTTAGCAAATATTATTGCACATGAAAACACAATACTATTGCCTCAAACAATGGGTGCTGTAGCAACAACTGAACAAGCAATTATAAATGAATCACATAGGCGAGATTTTGTTGTGCCTGATAGGCCTAAAGCATCTGATAGAGACCAGGCGGCAGGTGCCTTTGTGGCAACTCCTAAGAAAGGTTATCATGAATGGGTAGGCAGTATGGACTTAAACAGTCTGTATCCTAGTGTGTTTAGAGCCTTAAACATGGCTCCAGAAACTATTGTGGGGCAGTTAAGGTTAGATTATACGGAAGAAACTATAAGTAACGCCATGCGATTAGAGAAAAAATCCTTTAGTGATGCCTGGCATGGAAAATTTGGTACTGATGAATTTGAGTTCGTTCGTAGCAAAGACGTAGATCATATTATGCATTTAGATATGGAAGATGGTGCTAGTGTTGAAGTAACTGGTGCTGATGTTCATAATCTAGTATTTAATAGTGGGCAACCTTGGAACATTAGTGCTAATGGCACATTGTTTAAAACAGACTTCCAAGGAATTGTGCCAGGACTACTTGAACGTTGGTATTCAGAAAGACAGGAAATGCAGGCTAAGAAAAAAGCCGCAACCAAACCTGAAGAAATAGCATTTTGGGATAAAAGACAATTAGTTAAAAAGATCCAATTAAACAGTTTATATGGAGCAATATTAAATCCTGGATGTAGGTTTTATGATAAACGTATAGGCCAGAGTACAACACTTACAGGCAGAAGTATTACAAGACATATGGGTGCCCAAACTAATTTAATGTTTACTGGAGAATATAATCATGAAGGAGACACTATAATCTACGGAGACACTGACTCTGTATATTTTACAGCCGTTCCTGCTCTGCCAGAAGGAGAGGAGTTAAACATGGATAGTGCTATTGCATTATATGATCATGTTTCAGATAAAGTAAGTGAAACTTTCCCTCAGTATTTAAAAGATACATTTAATGTTCCTTTAGAGACAGGACAGGTTATGAAAGCAGGTCGCGAAGTAGTTGGTCGTTCTGGATTGTTTTTAACAAAGAAAAGATATGCGATATTATGTTTAGATATTGAAGGGTATCAGCCTGAAGGTGGTAAACTAAAGGCAATGGGTCTAGAAATAAAACGTAGTGATACACCTGAATTTATACAAGACTTTTTAGAAGATACATTAGTAGATTGTTTAAATGGGTGTGGTGAAGACCATGCAATACAAAAAATTAAAGATTTTAAAGAAGGATTTAAAAGTTTAGAACCATGGAAGAAGGGTATGCCTAAACGTGCTAATAATATTACTATGTATACTGCAAAGCTCATGCAAAAGGCAAAAGTGCCTGAAAATTATAGATTGCATAAACTAGAATCTGTTAAGAATGAAGGACAAAGTAATATGATTCCAGGACATGTAAGAGCAAGTATAAACTGGAATAACTTAAGACAAGCAAATAGTGACAATTACAGTCTGCCTATAACTGACGGTATGAAAGTAGTTGTATGTAAATTAAGGAACAATCCAATGGGTTATACTAGTGTAGCCTATCCAACAGATGAACTCAACCTACCACAGTGGTTTAAAGAGTTGCCTTTTGATGAGGAACTAATGGAAGAAAGTGTTGTGGATAAAAAAGTTGAAAATGTATTAGGCCCATTAGGATATGATTTAAGTAGGACTACAGAAAGTGAAACACTATCTGCATTTTTTGAATTTTAATCTAAAAAACTGGTAAAAATGTGTTGACAAACCTAAATAATAAGTGTATAATATGATGATATTCTTGGAGATAAAATATGGCAATTAAAGATGTATTTAAAGATGTACTAAAACATACTCATGGATTAGGTATCTTTGAAATGGTTAAAATTACAGGTTCATTAGATAAAACAGAAATTGAAACTGTTGATGAACATAAAACAGTAATTTTTAAAGGTGAGATGTTAAACCCTGTAGCAGAGTTTATCGACTCAACAGTTGGTTTAAGTAGAATGCAGGTGTTACAAGGTTATTTACAATATCCTGGCTTTGATGATGAAAATGCAAAGCAAGAAGTAATAATGCAGGAACGTAATGGCGAAAATGTTCCAGTAGAAGTTAAATTTACAGCTCAAGATGGTAATGATGCTCATTATAGATTTATGTTGGCAGATGTAATTAACCAGCAATTAAAAGCAATTAAATTTAAGGGTGCAGAGTTTGATGTAAATGTTGTCCCCTCAACAAAAAATTTAAAAGACTTAGGTTATTTTAATAGTGTGCTAGGAGGATTTGAAGCAAACTTTAGTCCTAAAACTGATGGTACTAAATTATGGTTCCATATTGGTGATGGTGTAAGTGATAGAACAAAAATTTTAGTTAGCGATAGTATTGAAGGAAGTATTACTAAGGACTGGAGATGGCCTTTAGATATTGTACTTAAAATTTTAAAATTAAGTGATTCAGGTAATTGTGTTATGAGTATTAATGATCAAGGCTTATTACAAATTATAGTTGATAGTGGTATTGGAAAATATACATATCTACTTCCAGCAAGAAGTTAAATGAACGACAGCAAGATAGAAAAATATTATAAACTAGGTATTGCAAGTTTATTAATTGCATTTTTCATGCTACTTGCTTTTCCTGTAAATGCTACAGGAAGTGCCAAAATAGGCGGAACATTAATTAATAGTGATGATGCAACATTTAAGATTTCATATGATAATTCTAAAGAAACTGGTAAATGGCAAAGAGCAATAGAAATAGATTATATGTATCAAACTCAAAGTGATATTGAAAGCACAAATGAGTTTTATTTGAATCATAAATTAATTTATACTTTTGCTCCAAAACATTATATAGTAAGTACAAGCTCATATGATGTAGATAAATTTAGAATCGACGAACAAAGAATTAGTATGGCACTCGGTTACGGATATAAATTATTAAGAACAGAAAGGTTTAAAGCAAGTAATGAATTTTCTGTAGGTTACTTAACCAGTGACTTAGTAGATGAATTAATTTACAGAAATAGTTTATGGTTTTTCTTTAAAATATCTGATAAAGTGAACTTTACTAACAAGTATCTAGTTGAGGTCGGTGACGAAGCAGACGATTACGTAAGGAACGAAACTTCATTAAATTATAATTTTGATAATGGATTAGTTTTAGGATTAACTAACACTTATACGGAAGATCCAATAGACAATAATATTTTAAGTTTTAATGTTGGTATGAAATGGTAAAAATACCTGAAGGCTTACACATAGAAAATGGTTGGTCTGATGAAGAAAGAAGGGCATGGCTAGATAGTAAAGCCAGACCAGATGGATTTGTATTTGAAGAACAAAAAGAAGAAACTAAGAAAAAGGACAGTAAAAAAGATGTATGATTTAGGAAAAACACAAAAAGACTATGCAATTTATTTGCCTGCTATAAGTAGTTTCTATGTAAAACAATTAGAAAAATTACAACAAGAAGGAGCACCAAGAGTTCCAGAAGGATTAGAATTAGGTCATGAGGGTATGGATTTCCTTAAGGACCAAGATGTTTATTGGCATTATCCATGGGGATTGTATTCAGCCGGTCATGCTCAATTAGACTTATCTAAGTTAGATGGCGAGCCTATGATTACTGATAGAGATAGAGGTAAAACTTTAATATTAGGAGACTCAGGTGGTTTCCAGATTGCTACAGGTGTTATTAAAATGGATTGGGCTAATGCAATTAACCCAGATGATCCAGAAAGACAAAAACTTGTAGAAAAAATTCTTAAATGGGAAGAAGAGCAATGTGATTGGGCTATGACACTAGACGTTCCTCCATTTGCGGCCTTTCCTCCTTTTAATAAGAAAACAGGATTAGAAACATTTGAACAAACTATGCAGATTAGTTTGTATAATTTGGACTATTACATGAAGAACAGAACTCCAGGTAAGTGTAAGTTCCTAAATGTAATGAGTGGAGTAGATGAACCTACTTGTGAAGAGTGGTATGAAAAAGTAAAACATTTTAGTGATCCTAAATTTTGCCAAGAAGCATATGGTAATAGTGAACTTGCATTGGAAGGATATGCATTTGCTGACTTACAAAAACGTAATATGAGAATGGCACTAAGACGTATCCTTAAATTAAGAGAAGATGGATTACTAGAAGGCAAAGGCTGGATACATTTCTTGGGTACAGGTAAACTTGACTGGGCATGTTATTTAACTAGTATACAAAGAATGTTAAGGAAACACGATAGTCCAGAAATATGTTTGAGTATGGATGCCGCAAGTCCGTTTGTTAATAGTGCATATGGTAGTACATATACACATAATAGTTTCCATCCTAAGAAGTTTAGTTACTTAATGGACAGAGCTATAGATAATCAGGCACTAAAAGGTTCTGATATGCCTATGCCTTTTGCACACTCTCCTATAATGAGTCGACTTACTGTTGGAGATATATGTGCAATGGCTGAAGGCGACTTAGATAGAAATGGTAAGGCTAAAGGTCCAGATAGTACAAGTTGGGACACACAGAGTTATTTGTATTATATGGCTCATAGTGTGTACAACCATATCACTGCTGTACAAGAAGCAAACAGACTTGCAGATGTAGAGAAATATAGAACTAATGTAGACTATAGAGATTATATAAACGATAAAAAGTCAGGTAAGAGTAATGAGTTTAGTCCTTACGTTCCTGCAAAGGTTTTATATTTTGATAGTTTTTGTCAGGAAGTATTAGATCCTGCTTGTCCTAACCCTTATGAATTAATTGAAGAAAATAGTAAATTATTAGATGAAATGAGTTTTGGTGCTAAAACTAATGCAGGATTTGGTGCATTTTTTGAAGAAGAAGAGTTTGATGCAGACGATGATATTAATGCAATGGGACATGAAATTATGTCAGGAGATTTTGAGGCATGATATTTTCTATTGGCAAAGAAGTAGACAATACTATGTTAAAAGGTAAAAATACTTTATTTGTCTCTGGCTGGCAACCTAAAGAAGAAATTTTAGCAAGAGCATTAAATCAAAAAATAAATTTTATACATTTTACAGACTTTACGCCTAAACTAGGAAAACAGTTTAATTTATGGGAAAAACTTTTAAAAGATTTATTAAAAGTAAAAGATTTATTTGTAACATTAGAGTTTGATCAAACATACTGTAGAGATATAATTAATATGGAACTTAATAAAAAAGATAATTTTGTTCCTGTATTGTTATTTAATATTCCTGATATGCAGGAGTTTAACAGTAATTCAGTATTTAAAATAACTGATAAATGGTTTGCAGGTAGTAATGCTGGTATCTGGACGGCATCTTTAAAAACAATTTTTAAAAAATCCTATTTAACTTCATGGAACAAATATTTAGAAAGGCAGGAAATATTGTGAAAATTGTCTTGACAGGAACTGATGAACATAATATAATGTCTAAACTAGAGATAGATGCTGACTTAACAAATCAGGAAGATATAGAGTACGCAATATTAAAATATTTACTATTTTTAGAAAAAAATGGTGCTGAATTTCCAGAGGAATTTCAGGAATTTGTAGATGATTTATATGAAAGATAGGAAAGAAAAAAATAAATTTGTAAAAGACCTTTTAAAAGGTACTACTAAAAATGAAGAAGGTGAAGAAATACAGGAAGTAATACCTACAAACTTTGATTCATATGAAGATGCTGTTAAATTTACATTAAACAAGGCAAAAGATTTTAAACCTAAAACAGATGGAACGAATAAATGATTGAGCCTCTTCTTTTAGATACAAAATTAACTAATCATCAGCATAAAAGTTTAGTAGATTTTTACAATGATTATGAAAAGAATATTAATGAATGGGTATATTATGACAATACACATTTATTAAAAGATACAAAAACAAGTATCTATTCTAGAGGAAGAAAGGCTTTAATGTTAGATAATATTTCTAACTTAAAGTTACAACAAACATTACAAGAAATAAAGGAAAATATATTTAAATCTAATAACTTTAATAAAGATAAATTTAAAGAAATAAAAAATATGGAACCAGATTCTGCTCTTTACCCAACATTGTTTTCATGTATATATTCTACATCATTACAAGAAGGAGTAGGACGTGGTGTTCATACACACAATGATCCTCGAGGACAAAATAACGAAATACAAGTAAGGTTTAATTTTTTAGTTCAAAAATCTGCAGAAGGTGGCGAACCAGTAGTTAATAGCAGACTAATTAACTTAACAGAAAAAGATGGTATGATTTTATTTGCTTCAGAATGGAAACATTCTGCTATGCCTGTGCAAGGAAATACAGCAAGGGTTTTATTAAGCATTGGTTATCTTGTAGATTATGATTATGCAAAGGAACTAGAAAAAAGGTTCGTTAGTAGAGATGATTGAGATACTGATATGGAGTTTAATAGTAGTTACATGGGCATCAGTAGGATTACATGTAATAAAAGAGTTCGTAAGGAACCATTTAGAATAGGAGAAAAAAATGATTGAACCAAGTATAAACAAACCTAGTCTATTTAGAAGAACTGCAATGGGCTTTGTAAATGGCTGGAGACGAGTAATGGATGTGAGATACAATCCACTAAAGTATATTCCAGACCCAAGTTTACAAACATACTTTATGTTAGTACTGTTTACAGTATGGAGTGTGTTCTTTGGCTTCTTAGCCGCGAACTACTTAGGATTCTTTAACTATAATACACTTATAAGTATCTTTATACACGTGGGAATTTTACTACCACTAGCATTTACTAATGCAATCTTTATAGATGCAGAACGTGATGGTCATACGTGGTTAAAAGAATGGAAAGCAGAACAAAGCAGGTATAAACTTGTAGTCAATAGACTTAAAACAAAAAATTTAACGTTATGGGATCCGAGCAAGGAAGCATAATGAAAGAACATAGTCCATATGGACATGTAGTTTTGAAGGAAGTACCTTTAGAATTTAACAACGAAGGTAAGACTTCAAAAAAAGGAAAGAAAGAATGGCAACAGGAAAAGTAAAATGGTTTGATTCTACTAAAGGATTTGGATTTATAACACCAAGCGATGGCAGTAAAGATGTGTTTGCACATCATACAGCAATTCAAGGTGACGGTTACAAATCACTTGATGAGAACCAAGAAGTTACATATGATGTTACTGAAGGTGCGAAAGGACCACAAGCAACAAACATAGTATAAGGAGAATTGTATGAGAAGTATTTGGGTAACATTTAGTAAAGAAGGTATACATAAGTATCCTGCGGCATTAGAAGATCCTAAGTTGGCAACTGGTGACGAATACGACGTATCCTTTTTAGGATACCCTCACAGACATATTTTTCACTTTAAGGTATGGATAGAAATATATCATGCTGATAGAGAAATAGAATTTATACAGTTTAAAAGATGGTTGGAAAAATTATATGGCGAAGATATTATCCAACTAGATTTTAAATCGTGTGAAATGATTGCTGATGACTTGGCTGAGCAAATTAAAGCGAAGTATCCAGGTCGTTGGCTTAAAATATCCGTAGCCGAAGATAATGAAAACGGTTGCGAAATGGAATATTCAATTAAAGGAGAATAAAATGGAAAATCATTTAAAACTTAAAGCACTATTTGAAGAGTATCAAATGGAGCAAGAAAAATTTGAAATTAACGGTGTTAAGGCATCAGCCGCAAGAGCAAGAAAGGCTCTTATGGAAATTACTAAACTAGCGAAAGTTAGAAGAGTTGAAATCCAAGACAAAAAGAACTCAATGTAATGACTGAAGAAAAAAAGAAGCCTTTAATAAAAATTAGCAAAGAGCAGGCAGATAAAAATAACGACTATGCTCAAAGTCTAGACGATGAGATTACTCATGTTGTAGACTATGGTGGAGTCAACGGCTTAGGAGAGGAAGATAACGAAGATGAGTAAAATAATTTATATACCTTTAGAGCACATTGATGGTAGATATACTGTTCATATGGACAGAGATATTGAAAATTATCTTAATGAGCAAAACATTGAGTATGTGAAAGTTATGCCTACTTACGAAACTCCTCCTCTTCCTGAAGGTCAATTTTTAAATGCCGCCTTTACAAGCAGATTTAAATCTTTACAGATGGCAGAAATATCTGCTATGTTTGAAAGAGGAGAAATTGCAGATGGTGATCGTTTCTTTTTTAGTGATATTTGGTTTCCTGGTATTGAAAATATTGCCTATATGAAGTACTTCAATAAAATTGATGTAAAGATTACAGGCATTATTCATGCAGGAAGTTTTACAGACACAGATTTTGTTCGCGATATGGAACGTTGGGCAAAGAATTTTGAAGATATTATATTTGATATAAGTGACACAATTTTTTGTGCAAGTGAATTTATCAGACAAGATATTATTAAAAAACGTATCGTGAGCCCTGACAAGTTAGTTGTTACAGGATTGCCTGTAGATTACACAGGGCTCGACTTACACAAAGGCCAACAAAAAGAAAACATTGTTATCTTTAATGGCAGAATTTGTGATGAAAAACAACCTTGGTTGTTTGATGAATTAGCAAAACAAGTTTCTGAAAGAGTTGATGTTCCTGTTAGATTTGTGAAGACGCAGGAAGAAAACTTATCCAAGGATGAATACTATTCGTTACTTGGTAAAAGTAAGGCTATCGTGAGTTATGCCTTACAAGAAAACTTCGGTTTCGGTGTTGCTGAAGCCGTATATTTAGGTTGTACACCTGTACTTCCTAATAGGTTAGTATATCCAGAGTTATATCCAGACTTTAGACTGTTTGACAGATTTGAAGAAAGTATCGATATAACTGTAGAGGCTATCACTAACTATAATTTTAATGGAGCAATTGCTTGTGATTCACAGCAAGTACTTGCCTCCTGGTTTAGTGAGAAAAAATGAATAATGAAGATAAAACAGTTCTAGTAACTGGTGGAAGTGGATTTATAGGTAGTATTACCTGCAAATTACTTGTAGACTCGGGGTTTAATGTTATCAATATTGATAGAGTAAAATCCTCTTTAGATGGTGTAACTCAGTATCCTTTTGATATTGACAATCATCAACTTAAAGGTGTTATAGAATTAACAAAGCCTGATGCAGTAATTCATCTAGCCGCAGATCATAGTGTGCCTTTAAGCATAAAAGATCCTGCATCTACTTATGCTAATAATGTAGCAAATTCAATATCACTTTTAAATCATTCTATTAATGCAGGAGTCAAGCATTTTATTTTTAGTAGTTCAAGTTCTGTTTACGGAGACTCAGAAACTATTTTAAATGCAGAAAGCGACATTCCTAATCCTAAAACACCATATGGTAGAAGTAAGTTAATTATAGAAAATATTTTAAAAGATTATGCAGATGCATATGAAATGAACTATGCTGGTTTAAGATATTTCAATGCCGCAGGTAGTTACGAAGGATTAGGATACAATCTAACACCTAAGCAACATCTAATTCCTATATTAGTAGAAAAATCCCTTAAAGGAGAGACATTTACTTTAAATGGAAGTGATTATGATACACCAGATGGCACATGTATAAGAGATTATACACATGTTTTTGATGTAGCATCTGCACATGTATCTGCTTTAAACTATTTAATGGACGGAGGCGATAGCAATATATTTAATATTGGTGGAGGTTCTGGTACTAGTATCAAACAGGTTATTGAAGAAGTAGAAAAACAAACAGAAAAACCACTTATGATAGACGTTGGTCCTAAAAGAGACGGAGATGCAGAAAGAACAGATGCAAATATTGTTAAAGCATTTGAGATCTTAGGTTGGGAACCACAAAATATGTTAGAAGATATTGTTCGAGACGAAATTACTTTTCAGTCCAAAAAATAATTTGACAAATACCAAAAATTTGTTATACTACACTTATGGAAAAACTTTATTACTCTGATATAGATCTGCAAAAAGATCTTAGTGAGATAACAAGACAAATTCACGTGAGCGGATTTAAACCCGATGTAGTAATTGGTCCTGGCAGAGGTGCCTACGTAATGGGTGTGATGCTTAGTCATTACTATGAAGTTCCTTTTCATGGATTCGAATGGCAAACAAGAGATCATGATATGATCAAGGAATCCACTAGGTTGGAGACTATTTTGTCTAAATACAGTAGTGAAGATATTTTACTTGTTGATGACATTAATGATTCAGGACATACTTTAAACGGCATCAAGGGTGTTGTGGATTTGTGGGATAAAGAAGAAAATAATAACTTATTGGCATTGCATGAAGGCATAAAGTATGCTACACTATTTGATAAAGAGAGTAGTGACTTTGCTGATGTTAGTTACACAGGTAATAGAGTTACACCAGAAGAAGAAAAATGGATAGTATTTCCTTATGAGGAATGGTGGAAATAGTGTGCGGTGGATTTACTGGAGAACATGAAGAAATGAGTACGGTACAAAGTTTAACAAATCATTTAAAACACTTAGAAGATATACACCGAGAACTAGATAAAAAGATCACAAGGCATTGGGAACATCATGATAGTGATGACAAGGTAAGACAAGAGAAGCATGAGAAACTTGCTCTTAAAAGGGAAATAGAATTGTTAAAGATTAAAATCAAGGAAATGGAAGATGAAGGTTAGTGAAAAGATAACACAAAGAATTAAAGATGCAGGGCATAAGTATTGGGCTAGTGATAATGTTGCTGAGTATATGGACGAAGGAGACGATCAAGCTCTTATAGAAGAACTAATTCCTCATTTTGAAGGCGTTTTAGATACTCTTATTATTGATAGGTTTAATGATCCTAACAGTCAAGGTACTGCTAGACGTCTTGCTAAGATGTACATAAATGAACTTATGTGGGGCAGATATAATAATATGCCTAATGCTACAGCATTTCCTAATGATATTGAAGAAGGTTACAAAGGCATGTTAGTTGTTAGAAGTGAAATACAAAGTATGTGTTCGCACCATCATCAGCCAGTTAAAGGTATTGCATACATAGGTATTATTGCAGGAGAAACTCTTATAGGGCTTTCTAAGTACACTAGAATAGCACAATGGTGTGCTAGACGTGGTACATTGCAAGAAGAACTTGCTAATGATATTGCTAAAGAAATAAAGGCGGCAACTGGTAGTGTAAACTTAGGTGTATACATACAAGCAACACATGGTTGCGTAGAGAACAGAGGTGTGTTAGCACATAGTAGTTTAACACAAACAACTGTCTTAGAAGGCAGATTTATGGAAGATCAGAGTACTAAGAAAGAGTTTTTCGATAATATTAAATTACAACAACAACATTCTTGCGGAACATAAATGAGTAGTATTACAAATATAAACGGACACCTAGTAATAGGTAAATTGCAGGTTCCTGTAAGAAACGTTACTAATTATATATTAAGTAGATACTCTTTAGAATCCATTATACAACGATTACCTATAAACAAACAAGAAGTTTTTGAATGTTTAGATGCTATTGCAGATCATGATAGCATTCAAGTAAATGATAGATTAGTAGTTGTAAATCAGTCAACTGTTGAAGAAGATATTTTATTAGTCACTACGAATATATCTGATAATATATTTTTAAAAATATTACAGTTTGGACATTTATTTAATACTAGTATTGAAGACTTAAATGATTTATTTGATATTGGATTTAGGCAATTAGCAATAGAATCTTTCCAAGATAAAGTATCTGGGAATGGTGTATTAGATGAAAGTAGTGATATACATGGTATAGTATCAAGTGCAATAGAAGATGCAATACCAGATTTATCTATAGATAAAATTTTAACATATTTGAAAAATGACACTTAAATATAGCGAAACATTTTATTCAGCACAGGGTGAAGGCCAGTATGTTGGTGTGCCTAGTTTATGGATGAGATTTTTCCTATGCAATTTACAATGTAATGGTTTTGGGCAAAGCGATCCTACAGACCCAAGCACATATGATTTGCCATATGAAAAGTTGGATATTACAAACATAACAAACGTATTTGATTTGCCTGTGTTTGAAAAAGGTTGTGATAGCAGTTATACTTGGAGTAAGAAGTATAAGCACTTAATAACTGATAAGACGGTAGAGGAGGCAGTAGACGAACTTACAGCCCTTCTGCCGCACTCCCAATTTGTACATCCTGTTACAGGACAGTCTGCACATATGGTATTTACAGGCGGCGAACCAATGCTTAAGAACACACAACCTGGCATGATGAACATTATAGAAGAGTTCAAACGCAGAGGCAATAAGCCAATGAATGTTACTGTGGAAACTAATGGTACTAAACCTATCACAGATGAGTTTGCTAATTATATTAGCTCAGAATATCCAGCATGGGCTAATGGTTCAGAATGGTATTGGAGCCTAAGTCCTAAACTGTGGAGTACTGCTGGTGAGAAGAATAAGAAAGCAATCAAGCCAGAAGTAATTGGTAGATATGCTGAAGTAAGTCCACATGGACAACTAAAGTTTGTTGTTAATGGTACTGATGCAAGTTGGAAAGAAGTAGAAGATCACACAAAACTATTTAGAGATGCCGGCTGTGACTTCCCTGTATGGATTATGGGTGTAGGCGGAACGTTTGAAGGACTTGTACAAACAGAAGCCACAATAGCCGACGAAGCAATACAACGAGGCTATAACTATACAAGTAGAGTTCACGTACATATATACGGAAATGCAATAGGAAAATAATATGAACGAACACGATAAAAACTTTTTAAAAAATATGAGTCCGTTGTTAATAGCGGCACTTGTTATGTTTTTAATGATGGTAGCATACGATACAAAAGCAGATGAAAATAAAGTTATGGGATATACTGAACATGGAGTTCCAGTTACTAAAGCAGAATTAGAAGTTAAAAGTATTAGGGTAAACAGTATTAGAGGTTACACTATAGTAGATAATGATACTATAAGAGTTAGAACTAATAGACGAGAAGAATTTGATATTAAAGTGTATTCTTGTTTTAATATTAGTTTTGCCCACAGACTAGTATTCCAACCTTGGGGCGGATTTAGTAGTTTAAGTAGAGGCGATAAAATTATACCAATTAGTTTTGGTAGAGCAAGTAGATTTCCTTGCACAATAAGAAGTATTACAGCAGTATTAAAGGAGAAAGAAGATGGCGAAGAAAACTAAAGTACCATTTAGTATGATGCCTGCTAGTTGGGGTCTTAAAGGTAAGACTCGTGCAATAGCAGAAGCAGAATACTATTATGAGGGCGAAGAACTAGAAGAAGTACTGGCAGGATTAAATGCTGTGACTGATGAAGATAAAGAAATAGCAAAATTAGAAGTACAATTTAAAAATGGAAAGATAGGGCAATACGAATACGATAAACAGATTGCTGAGATAAATAAAGAGCCTTATGTAAATGTACTAAAACTAGATGTTAATCCAGAAAATGCTAAAGCAGGATTTATGGAATTAGACTGGAATGATCATTTTGTTAAGTTTCTACATAATAATGGTTATACTGGTGATAGTGATGAAGCAGTAGTAAACAAATGGTTTAATGATGTTTGCAGAACAGTATTAGTACAGGAAATAGCAGATCAAGATTATGGTTTAGAAGATATAGGAGATGGAACAGATGTCGTCATCAAGCAATCTGGAAGTGATAGCCAAGACTAAACTTGCAGAACTTTCTGCAAAGTTAGATAATGTAATAAAAGAAGTTGTTGAAGATATGAGTCCTCAGGAAGTTACTTATATTTTAGAAAAATATTCTAAATTTCTTACATATGATTTAAAAAGAAACTTTGAAGAAAAACGTGAAAAAGACTTGAAAGAATCACCTTTTGATGCTATAATAAATGATAACTTAGGAATTAATAATGAGTAAAAAGACATATATTTTAGTAGACAGTTTAAATATGTTTTTCCGTGCTAAACATGTTGGCGGTGGAAAAGACATAGACATGCGAGTTGGAATGGCAATGCATATCATGTTCAACAGTATAAAAAAAGCATGGCGTGATTTTGATGGTGATCATGTTGTAATGTGTTTAGAAGGCCGCTCATGGCGTAAAGACTTTTATGCTCCATACAAAGCAAACAGAAAAGTTACTATGGATAAGAGAAGTGTTAGAGAACAAGAAGATGACGAACTATTTTTTGAGGCATATGATGACCTTACAAAATTTTTAGATAATCGTACTAACTGTAGTGTAATACAGCAATCTAATGCAGAAGCAGATGATTTAATTGCTACTTGGATCCAACAACATCCAAATGATGACCATATTATTGTAAGTACAGACAGTGACTTTTATCAGCTCTTAGCACCTAATGTCATGCAGTATAACGGCACAACAGATCAAATAGTTAGTCTAGAGGGGTTTAAGAATGCTAAGACAGGCGAGTGGGTTATAGATAAAAAGACTAAAGAAGTTAAAACTCCGGTTGTGCCTGAATGGGTATTATTTGAGAAATGTGTTAGAGGTGATAGTGCTGATAATGTGTTTAGTGCCTACCCAGGTGCAAGATTAAAAGGCACTAAGAACAAGACAGGTATTACCGAAGCATATAACGATAGGAATTCAGGTGGATATAACTTTAATAATTTTATGTTACAACGTTGGGTAGATCATGAAGAACAAGAACACAGAGTTAAAGATGATTTTGAACGCAATAAAATTTTAATTGACTTAACTATGCAACCTGAAGAAGTTAAGACAGAAAGCAGAAGAATTATACAAAAAGCAAAACAACAAGATGTAAAACAACAAGTAGGAATTTACTTCATGAAGTTTTGTGCTAAATGGAACTTGGAAAGAATGTCGCAAAATCCTGGAGATTATGCGGAGTTTTTAAATGGACAAGTTAGATAGAGCAGTAAAAAGGCTAACTGACGATTGGCCTGCTAATCCATTCTGGATTTATACAACTCCAGATGGTGGTAAAAATGTTTACAGAGCGATGAGAACGGATGTGTGTCCTAAAGGTTTTTTAGATTACACAGGACAACCAATGAAGCAATTATTCTCTGTAGACGGAACAGTAGTTGCTCGTGATAGTGACTACGGAATTAAGGAGAAAAATGAGTACAAACACAAAGAAAAATAAAGCACAATTACAACAAATATCAGATGTTGCTTGGCTTGTAAGACAAGGACCTAGAAAATTAGGTATTTTAAATAAAGATATTCAGGAACATTATTTTTACATCACAGGTAAAGAATTTGTCACATTGGATGATCAAGAAGAAGTTACTGATTATTTTGGTAATGTAAACTTATTTGATGAACAAATTGAGACCCCAGAAAACTTTATTGAAGAATTTTATATTAAAGGACATAAAGTAGATTATGCTAATCCTTTTCCTATAGATTTCGGGCATCCAGATTATAACTCGGATGTGCCATTATACAGTAAAACTGCTGATAGTGATATTTACTATGCCGCAGGATGGTACTGTATTAAATTTGATAAAGGCTGGAAACATGCAAACAGTCCTAAATATTCTACACTTTTAACTTATGGATTTGATGGTCCGTTTAAAACAGAAATAGAGTGTAGACAGAATCTCAAAATTTTAAATAAAAAGTTACGAGTAGATGGATAGTGATTTTAGTTTACCGGAAGATTGTGGATATAATAAAATATTTAAACACCAATGGAAAACATCACAACACGGCTTACCTTTAAATTGTACTCACATAATAGATAGTTATGCAGAAGGCAAATGGGGGTGGCACTTTACTCCTCATAGAGCTATGGATTACAGTAGAGAGGATTGGTATAAAGACCAAACTTTAGTAATAACTTTTGAAAAACAGATGGACCTAATTTTGTGCAAGTTAGTAGTAGACATCACATAAATAAAAACATGAATAAAGGAACATTAAATTTTTGGAACAGTAGGAAACAATACGGAATTGTTTCTGCTGGTAAGTCAAACATATATCTAAAACGTCATCACGTTACTAGTCCATCTGCTCCAGCAAAATTAACTGGCGGTATGGAAGTAGAGTTTGATACAGAAGTTAATGGTATGGAAATACAATCAACATGTGACTTAACACCTAGGATAAAAACAGAATAATGAAAGTAGAAATTTACAGCAAACCACAATGCCCTTTCTGTGTACAAGCAAAAGCATTAGCAGAAAGAGAAGGATACGAACTAACATACAAAATGTTAGATGAGGATTTTGATAGAGAAACACTAATGGAAACATTTCCAGGTGCTAGAACATTCCCTCAAATCATCGTTGACGGCGAAAAGATTGGCGGATTTACAGAATTCAAAGCATTAGTAGATAGCAAAAAAGGCTAATATTAACTACAGTTTTAACTGTAAAATAAGATAAATAAGTGTATAGGAGACTATACACATGAGCAGACCAAAACCAAAAGTTTTATTAGAAGTAGTAAATAAAACGTCATATAAAGCAGAGCAAGTCCTAGAAGCAGAAGCAATTTATAGTGTTTTCTATAAGGACCAACCTATTAATCTACGAACATTACACACTTTAGTTTCTTACCCTGGACCTAAATACAAAAAAGTTTCCTTCAGTAATCCAGGCCATGCATTTAATCTTGCTGAACGTTTGAACGGAATTTTTTCTTGTGAGGACTTCAAGGTTTTTAAAATGGTACAAGGACCTGAAGTGTCTGAAGATGACATCAAAAAGTGATCAACCGTTACAATATAAAGTAATAGATACTATATTTAATATAATACAAGAAGGCTTATTAAAGAGTTCTTCGCGAATTCCAGGCATTCCTAAAAATAGTAAACATTACGAAATCTTTAAATCGTTACCTAAGGAAAAACTGGGTTATAAGATATTTCAGAATTTTAGAATATCCAAAGGAAAACCTCAAGGACTTAGATTAACACATTTAGGTAATGAGTTATTAAAACGTAATTTTGAATACTTTGAATTTAATCATAGTATATTTCCCACTCCCAGAATGTACCTTGTATTAGATAACCAAATGCAATGGCCATATTATTTTACTAAGAAAAAAATGGTGCTGTTTAATCGTGAAGATGCAAGTTGGTACAAACTCAATGGAAACGACATAGAATCGTTTATCGACATAATCCAATAAAAAATTAAAAAAAGTTTAAAAAAGGTGTTGACAATACCTAATTCTGTGCTATAGTATATACATAATTTAAAGGTAAGGAGTAAATTATGGAAACATTAAAAGTAAGAGCATCGGAAGTTAAACCAGTAGTCCTAAGGGCTATGAAGGCTAACAGACCGATTTTTATCTGGGGAGCACCCGGAATAGGTAAATCAGAACTTGTTGAGCAAATTGTAAATAGTGGTGATCTAGGAACTTCTACTGTTATAGATATGCGTTTAGCACTTTTGGAACCAACAGACCTAAGAGGATATCCTTTTAGAAACCCTGAAACTAACTTAATGGAATGGTCACCACCAAGTGATTTACCTAGCAAAGAATTTGCTAGTAAATTTGATACTGTGGTATTATTTCTAGATGAGTTAAATTCAGCACCCCCAAGTGTCCAGGCGGCGGCTTATCAATTAGTACTTAATAGGAAAGTTGGACAATATGAGCTTCCTGACAATGTTAGAATTGTTGCCGCAGGTAACAGAGAAACAGACAGAGGTGTTACATTTAGAATGCCGGCACCATTAGCCAACAGATTCCGTCATATTAATATGGATGTGAACTTTGAAGATTGGCAACAATGGGCGGTTAATAACTCAGTGCATCCTGATGTTGTGGGTTACTTAACATACAGTAAAGGCGACTTATTTGACTTTGATGCAAAAAGCTCTTCGCAGGCTTTTGCTACCCCAAGAAGTTGGAATTTTGTAAGTGAAATGCTGAATGTTGATGGGTTTAATTCTGCTAGTTCCTTCGAACAAAAAGCAGAAATATCAGGAGCCATTGGTGAAGGAATGGCTATCAAATTTGTAGAGCATAGAAAAGTTGCAAAACATCTTCCTAACCCAAGTCAAGTTATTGACGGTTCTGTTAAAAAACTAGACAGTAAAGTTAGTTCAGAGATTAGTGCAAAGTACTCTTTAGTTGTAGGACTTGCTTACGAGCTTAACGAGGAATATCAGAAGTCTCCAAGCATTACAAAAGAGTTCAAAAGTTCTTTAAACAATCTTGTGTCGTTTGCTTTTGATAACTTTGAGCCTGAAATGGTTGTGTTCTTGTTAAGAACAATAATGAAAGATTATCAAATTAAGTTCAATGTAAGAACTGATCTAGATACTAAACTTAGGGAGACCTTTAGTAAAAGGTATATTAAGTATATAGTATAATCTAATTAAAATCCCTGTGTGCCTACCTATGTTACTCCCTACCTAAGAGCACCTGGATTTTAGAAGACCCCATTAAGGGGTCTTTTTTTGACTAAAAAATCTACATACATAACTTGACATTATAGTATAATTTGTTATAATATATACATAATTTAAGGTAAGGAGTAAGTTATGATAGAAATATTACAAGAAGTCACAGATTGGGGCAAATACCCAGTTGCAAATGGTGTTTATCATGTTAATAGTGCAGGGCAATTAGTTCAGCATAATGATAAAGTATTTAAAAATCCAATTAAACAGTTCTCTAAGAGCAGACGTAAGTTTACTAAGATAGGCGAAAGACCAGAAGAACTAGCCTCTGATATTATTCAGGTAAAAGGCAGTAATGGTAAAGTTTATATTATAGATGACGGCAAATGTAGTTGTCCTGGTTACACATTTAGGGGGAATTGTAAACATGTTAAAGAAAACACTTAGTATTGTTTTAGTATTATTTTTAGGTGCCTGTGCTAGTGGCGGCGGTTCTGCAGGAGTTACACCAACACCAACTCCACCTTCTAATAGTGGAGGAACAACGACAGAGACTGATAAACGTATTCCTTTTACTGATTGGAGTATTACAACAAGTTTAGATATAGAAGGCTATAGCGATGAAGTTAAAATAGTTCATACAATGACTTCATATACAACTACAGGTTTACCTGCCCCTACAGAAAAATTTAAGATAGCAGATTATGGTTTTTTACAATCTACAATATATGGAAATCATAATGGGTGTGACGACTGTGGTGATGAAAGTAATGGTCTATGGTCATTTGTAAATGAAGGAATGGTTAGACAAGCAGATCTTAACGGAGATGGACATTGGGATTTTTATTTATGGAATTGGTATGGAGGAGATAACGAGTTTGTTCCTGAATCCACTCTTATGGCATGGATAAATGATGGATCAGGACATTTTGAGTTAAGCCAAGATTTATTTGAAGGTGGTGCACCTTGTCTAAATGGTGGTGGTATAAATTTACAATTTGTAACACAGGAAACACAAGGCGATCCTTATAGAAGTTGTGGTTGGAGTGGGCATTTTAGAAATCCTGCAGTAGCAGATTTTAATGGAGACGGCATTGATGATTTCTTTAGTGTTAGTAATCTAATATTAAGTAATAATGGAAAGTTAGTCAACGTTAGTCATAGTCATTTGCCTAATGAATTATTTTTTAATACAGATTACGGGCCTATATTTTCACATGATATTGCTATAGGCGATAGTGAAGGAGATGGTGACATAGATATATTTTTACCTATCCACGATAATACTTGGGATAATAAAATATTACCTTGGGCTATGCTTATAAATGACGGCAATGGAAATTTTTCAGTTAATAATAATTTTCCTAAAATACCTGAGCCATGGCAAGTTAATCAAGACCCTAGTAAAGGCATGTTATGGGCTACAACGGCTTCAGTTGGTGATTTTGATAATGATGGTTTTGGTGATGTAGCAGTTGGATGGTTCAATCCTGTATTATCCAGAGAATATGGATTTGGAGAAACATACGAAAATAGCACTGGTGCTGTATTTTTTAATGACGGCACAAATGATTGGCGCAATAGACCTTGGTTAGAATTACCTGACAATTACTATGGAGAAAATGGTAATGCTAACAGCATGGCTGTAATAGATTTTAATGGTGACGGTTATTTAGATATTGTAGTTGCTTCTACAAAAAAAGACCCATATTATCAAGGTAGAATGATTCAGTTTTTTAAAAATAATGGCGGTAATAGTTTTACTGATGTCACATCACAATATGGAAACACTACATACGCAAATGGAGGCATAAACAATCCTCAATTATGGAACGGTGAAGGATATCTTATGATAGTTGATTTTGATAATGACGGTGATTTAGATATTGTTGATAGCAATAGTGAAACTTATGTGCTATTAAATGATGGCGATACCTTTACATTATACAACGATTTTCCAAGGTTTGCAGATGGTAGGTCTTATCATGCTGTAGAAATAGATGGGAAACATTGGTATGACTTTATAGGTTCTAGGAATACTGATTCATCTAATCAGTCTACAAATACATTTTTCCAAGTGTTAGATCCACCTTTTGCTGAAATGCAACACGATATTACTACAAAACCTTATGGTTATGTGGATGGGGTGTTTAACAACTTTAAACTCACAAGAGATTTACGCAAACAAACTTTGGGTACTAAAGTATTTTACAGTAATATAGACAATAATACATTAAAAGGATACAGTTGGAGCGGCAATGATTACGGAATAACGGTAGGAGAGCTGTCTGGCAACACTAAGGGCGGCTTATTGGCTCTAGATGCTAAAATAGATAATCTTCATATGGGAGTATTTTATACTGATTCTACACACAAAGGATACAATAAAACTAAATGGTATGGCACTGGAGTTGCCGATGTAGATTATAAGTCTTTAAATACATTCACAGAGTTTACAAATCCTATAAGAGATAATTATTTTTATAGAGCAGGTGCTGGTTTTAGTTATACATGGATTGAAAGTTTTAATGAACAGAATAGCAAATACAATGTTAAAGTAAATAAATTCAGTATGCAAGGATTTAATATCTTTGCAGATATAAATGCCTTATATAATACTAAATTTGGGCAAACGTTTTTGACAGCAGGTGTTGATTACTACACCACTATGAAAGATACTAAGATAAAATTTGCTGATGTTTTAGAATATTCTTATAATAATGAAGTAGTTGTAGGAAGAGCAAGTGTTACTCATATGTTTGGAAATTTTTATTTAAATGCTTCTGCAGATACAGAAAATAACGAAACTTATGAATTAGGTTTTAGATTGGCTTTTTAAATGTCTTTTTTGTATATATTTAAATGCTACATCAACTGCATTATCAGTTAAATCTTTTAAGTAAAAGAATGGTAAGTTTTCGTTTTTAAACATTTCTAATATAGCATTATCTATGTTTATACTTTCTTCCTGATTTTGTGCTCTGCCTGTTTGCTCAAAAAACTTAGGTCTATCTAACATAAAGTTTATGTTATCGTATTTGTCATAGCACTCTTTTGCAAGTTTATCAATCAAATCGCTGTATAACGGACCGTTGTAAAGTTCTCTATATATTCCACTAAGCATTACTGGTGAGTCTGTAATCACATAATCAACTTTACCAACTAACCTTAGTATCTTTCTATGCTGATGTGCTAACATAAACAATTGATCTTTTAGCATAGGAACATTATCTTCCCATACACACTCTTTTGCAAACTCATTGTTTAGTTCTACACTAAAGCCAGCCATATTCATTTGATAATATAGTCCTGCGGCTTTTGTGCTCTTGCCTGAATTAGGTCCTCCATAAAAGTTTATTACTTTTGTTTTCATTATTTGTAACCTATCTGCATATGTCTAGTGTAACTTGGAGTTTTTAAACTGCCAACAAAATGCGTTTTACTTAATGGGTATTTTTGTTGCATTTCTTCAGCAGTATAACATACGTTAATATGACCGTCAAACTCTTCTGAATCATTTGTTTGCATAATTATAAGTTGATCACTTCCAGCAGACTCAAACCATTCTGTGCCCATGTGTTCACAACTGGTATTAATAATACAGTCAGGCGATACCTTTATTAGTTCACCTCCTGTCTCAAATTCCATATGATTACAATCTAACACACTTACATCTGCAACTACACCCTTAAACTTCCAACTATTTGCTACATGTTTTTGATTAAACTTTTCTGCAAGTTCAATACTTTGTGCATCAATGTCTAAACCATATATGCGTTCAATGGGTAAAGTTGATATTAGTAAAGGTTCTACTATAGCACCTATCCAGCACCCTAATAATGCTATGGTCATGTCTTCTGGCAAGTCTTTTATGTTGCTTAACTCTTGCAGTAACCAACTTTTACTTGCTAATTGTCCTTTGCTAAAAGCATCACGTGGATAACGTCTATCCATTACTGCTCTTTCAAAGTAACTTGGAGGAATATGTAGATAACTGTTATCTATATACTCTTCTACTTCGTTCCAGGTATCAAGACTTATCATAATATTCTTCCAACCAATCAAAGTCGTTAATTTTATTTAACTGTTCTAAATTATCTTTGTTTTTAAGTGCAAACTGGTTTCCCTCTGTTGCACCTTTTACTGCTTCGTCAGTAAATTCTTCCGTTCCTCTAGTGTTTATCCAGGCATCTAGTCGTTGCCTGCTCTCCTCATCATTATTTATTGTTAGTTTTACACATTCTCTAAAAGCACTTCTCCATGTGCTAAAAGCATCTGTATTAAATTTGGTAATACAACTAGTTTCAGGCAATGACTTAAACCTATTACTTAACCCTGTTGTAAAATCCATACCCCATGAATTTGCTTTTAAAACTAGCTCTGTTGGAAATAATTTTACTCCACCATAACCATATTCCAAATCATTAATTGGATTTTTACTGCCCCATACGTGAACAACTTCTTCATCATATACATCTGGTATGTAACTAAAATCAAAGTTTGGCATTAATTGTGCATCAGCATCTACTACCCAAAACATTTTAGTAGACACTCTAGTAGCCGCTATCTGGTGGGCATCAAATATTCCTTTTATATTTCTTATCCATATTAGTTTTAACGTTCCATTTATACTTCTTATATGGTCTTGTAATCTTCTAAAGTTTACTTCTGCATTAGGTTCGTTATAACTTAAAAAGATTATATCGAAAGCCTTTGAAGTACTACCGAATTCTTTTACATATTGTAATTTTTTAAATCTATTTAATTTTAATTCTGACGATTTAATGCTGTCAAAATCAATACTTGTGGGCCATAACCTTACTCCACCATAACCATGAACTTTTGCGTTTACTGGATTTTGTTTTTGCCAACAATGTATTTTATCTACATCTGTAATTATAGGCATAAAGCCACTATTTAATAAACTTATATTTTCTTTAACATCAGGATCAATAGTCCAAACAAATGGCTCTTTTATTTCTTTAATTTTATCTTTAAACTCTTTTAAATTAAAACTTTCTAATCTAATTATAGGCCATTTAGGTTTCACACTACCAATTATATTTATTTCTTTAAGATTTTTAAAACTATTATTTGCAATTTCTTTATCTGTGTAATTATTATCTATAAATGCATTTTTAGGTACTAGCCTAATATTTCTATATTCTCCCTCATCGGTGCTGAATACATGAACATTATTTTTATCCCATTGAGTGGGATAAAAACTAAAATCGAAATCCTGATTTACCTGTGTAAAAGCATCTACTACCCAATACATATCAAGTTTAGACATGCCTGATAGACGCTCATAGGTGCTCTGTAAGCCATTTTTATAGTCATCTGGTGTAAGATTATATATAGGATATGGCTTTTGTGTACAGGCAGGCTCTCGCATATATTTTGGTCTGCCTTTTGTTTGTGGTACTTTAGGACATAGCATCACGCCACCATAATCATACTGTATACCTGTTACTGGATTTAATTTTTGCCATATATGTGTTTTACCATTGTCGAAGACTTCAGGCATAAAATCAAAATTAAAGTCTTTGTGAACATCTACATCAGTGTCTATGACCCAAAACCAATCATGCTTAGATTTTTTCCTACCTTCTTCTTCATCTATGTACTTTTCAAACTCAATTATTTCTATATCTGTAAGTAAACCCTGATATTTTATATCTTGTGGATTGAATTCTTTAGGTACGAGTTTTATACCTCCAGATCTATTATCACTTGTATTTGTTATACTTCGTGGAAACTTATGTTCTAATTGTCCTGGTAATTTAAATACATTTATATATTGTTGTTCGCTATATGGTGGTATCCATTTAAATACTTCGGATATAACATGTTCTGAATCCACTAACCAATATGCTTCTGTTCTGCTTTTACGAGAAAATGTTGCATAATCGTTCATATTATCTGTAAAGAAAACATCATATCTTATTGGCACAACATCTGTGTGGAGTTTCTTTTTAGTAAAATCGAAATCTTTATGGACTAAAAATATACCAGCAACTCTTTCGTCCCATAGTTCTGTAACTTCAGGTAAGTACCTTTGATCTAATCCCCATTTAAAAACATGGATATATTCACGCTCATGTTTTGCTGGAACATATAAAAGTTTTCCATTAAAATCGTAATCCCTGTCTAGTACCCAAAACCAATCTGTTTCTGATCTTTTTGCATAAAACTCAAATGTTTCTGCATCAAACTTCTTGTTTGTATAAAATACATCATAGTTTTCGTCTTCAACAGGACAATCTTTATGTATTTTGGTTTCTGCGCCTTTCCAATTCTTAGGCACTAGTCGTATGCCACCTATTTCTTGTGGATATTTTTCTGTTAATTGGTATGGCATACGGAATGTATGTATCATATCTTGTTCAAAAGGATTAGGTACCCAGTCTGTTGATTTGGTATTTATTTTATGTTCCCAATCTATGAGCCAAACATAATCATGATTAAAAGTATTCCTTTGTGAGTAGTTTTCTACATCCTTTACAAACATAACAGGGTATTCTAAATTTATATCTAAGAAACCATGATACTTTGTATCAGCAGTTTTCCATTCTCTAGGGTAAAGTTTAATACCACCTTCTTCTGCTGGGTATTTGTGTTCTAATTGACCTCGTAAATGAAAACTATGTATAAAGTCTGGTTCAAAATTACTTGGAGCCCAGTTTATATCTTCTGGTAATATGTATTCTTTATCTATACACCATACATGACTAGCATAAGGATTTTTATCAAAATATTTTGCTGGTGTTTTTGTATAAAGTTTTTCAAATGTCTTTTTACAAACAATTTTGTTTATTTCTTTTGTGCCTTTAGATTTACTTTTTGGTAATAAAGTTATACCACCATAATTTTGGTTATCCCATTTCCATATATGAGTATAGCCCATATCATAGGTTTCAGGCCTGTAATCAAATACGTCTGTGTCTGTAACTTCTATATTAGGATCTATTACCCAATACATTTTTGTATTAGGCTTTATTTTGTCATGGTCAGATACTTGTTTTGCAAATGGAAAACTATCTGCAAGTTTTATATTATCGCCTATGTAAAATATATCAAACATTATGCTTCTCTATTATACCTTGTGCTATATCACTTATTTTTTTTACAGATTCATTTAAGGAGTCATATCTTTTCTTAAGTTCTTCTCCATAAACTGGACATACTCCTCTATGATCCGGCAAGTTACCACCACACATATGACATCTATCTTCTAGTTTTCTTTGAATTTTATGCCAATCAATCTCGGACATGGACCTTTACTCCGTAATGTTTGGCAAAGGCTTTAGCATCTTCTTCATCGTTTACAATAGGTTGTCCTTTAATGTTTAAACTTGTATTAAGTAACATTGGACAGCCTGTTTCATCGTAAAACATTGTTAGAAGTTTATGCAAGTCAGGATGTTCTTCTTTCCGTACTGTTTGAACACGACTGGTGCCGTCTTTATGAATTATAGCAGGAAATTCTTCTGGCTTTTTACACTTTGCTACAAATTGCATATATGGTGCATGTGAAATACCCCCTGGCATTTCAAAATAATCATGCACATGTTCTTCCAAAATCATGGGTGCAAACGGTCTAAACATTTGACGTTTTTTAATAACGTTCATTTTGTCTTTGACATCTGGTCCTCTTGGGTCTGCACATAGGCTTCTATTACCTAATGCACGTGGCCCGAACTCAGCTCTACCATTTGCTATTCCAAAAAGTTCCCCTTTTTTTAAACTTGCTAATGCTTTTTTAATTGGGTACTTGCCTTCTATATTGTATCCTAAATATGGTGTTTTCCAATTTATTCTTTCTCCAGTTTTATTATACAATTCTAGTGCGGCGGCTCCTAAACTGCTACCACAATCACCTGGGTTAGGCATTATAAAAATATTTTTAAAAATATCAAAAAGTAAACTATTTGCAACACAATTAAGTGCTACTCCACCCATATATACTAAATTACTACTACCTGTTATCTCTTTGGCGTACTGAGCATACGCATTTACTCGTTGTTCAACTTGATCTTGTGCGGCCGCGGCCATATCAAAATCGTCTACCCCTATAAAACTTTTTTTAGAAAGTCCTTTTTGTAAATTTTCAGTCATACTTATTGTTTGCCTATGACTTATCCAAGGGTGTTTGTATTTAAAGAATTTTTTGCCCATCTTTTTACTGAGTGGTTTCCAGTTTTCAGGCTTACCATATGCGGCCATTCCCATAAGTATGTATTCATCTTCCATAGGTTTTAAGCCTACATGGTGTGTGACAGCACTATAAAATAAACCTAAACTGTTAGGAAAATTTACAGTATGTAATTTTTTAAGTTTTCCCTCTTTCCAATGCCAAATACTTGCTGTATTAAATTCACCAATAGCATCTATAACCATTACAGCACACTCATCAAAATCACTACTAAGTGCACCTGCGGAGGCATGTGTTTCATGATGATAATAATCTTTGATGGGTATATCTTTAAGCTCTGGGTAATACTTTTTTATCCATTGCCTTTGAGTGGGTTCCCTTAAAGCAGAAAAATTTAAATTTAGTAAATTTCTACATTTTTTAAGCCATGCTTTTTCGTGTAATACAATGAGGTCTGGTTTACCATTTTTAATTGCTTCTGCAATAATGTCATGATTTAGCCATGAGTCATTTTTAATTTTACTGTATCTTTCTGAGTGGCTAGCAAATTCTATATCATTACCATCCAGCATACATACACCAGCATCATGAAATCCAAAACTTAAACCAAGAACTCTCATCTATTTGATTTCCACGTTAGTAAAATTGTTATTATTACCATAAATGAGATTAATATTGTTAATTCCATAGCCTATCTGTATATAAAAGGATCACGTTTCCGTAACTCTTCTAACTTCTTTTTGAGTTGTTCTTCTTCTTCCTTAGTTAATGTTAATTCTTCTTCATTAACATTTTTATCTTTTTTATTTTCTTTTTTATTTTCCATTTTAATTATCTATAAATTTTTTTAATTCTAATGCTATCTTTTTATAAAGATTTTGATGACTAATATGTTTGTTGTTATCAAATCCTTCTGGATGTATTTTTAAATACCTTTCTATAAAACTGTCATGTGGCATATAATATTTACTTGTATCTATGCTATTCCACAAAGGTTCATGGCAGTCTTTAGGTATGTAATTATACATATTACAGTATATATAATCTATATTTTTGCTTTTAAAATATTCTTGTAAACTGATTTGGTATATTAGTAAATTATACAAGCCTACCTTCCAATTACTCATATGTAGGTCAGCAAATTTATAAAATTTTTGTAATCCTGGATTATCTGATTGTTTATCTAGGGAATATTGATGCACTCCTTCGTCATAATTAAATTCAAATCGTTCGTGAGTAGTCCAACCAATTATAACAAAGTCAATATCGTGCCTTTCACAATATTCTATTGTTGATTTAAATATAGCAAAGTTACTGTTACCACCTAAAGCAATATTTACTGTATCATAATCGTTAAAGTAATCATCAAAAGAGTGTGGCTTATAATCTAAACTAGGTCCTTGTATTCCAGAAGAATGACTACAGCCATTTACTAATAATTTTTTCATCGATTACTTTTATACAAAAGATTATGCAATTCAGGAAATGCTTCCTCCATACTTTCATCACGTTGTTTATCTAACATGTCAGTATATTTTTGAAATGTTGCTAATTCTTGTCTCCAATTAGGATGTCTTCTTTCTTTAAGGGCATTTATTGTTGCTGTAACTGTTTGTATGTTAATATCTCTTTTACCCAATATTTCGCTTCTTTGTAACCATTGCTCTAATCTACCAATTGCTACTTCTCTAACTTGATCAGGACAATTTCTGAAGTCTAAACTTGTAGGATAATCACAAATTAAAAATGTAACAAATATTTCTCTACCGTATTCTTTCTCTAAAGATTCACAATAATCTAATAATTTTGTTATTGAAAGTACATTATAAATTTGTATTACTGGAGAGAAGTTTACAGTACCAACAACATCACTGGCACAGTATTTTCTGATATTTTTATCCACTTGTTTCCAGTGACTTGCACCACGTATGTATTCGTTTTCACTTCCATAAGCATCAACACTTACACACATCAATACACTTTTAAACTTTTCTACGAGATCAATAAAACGTTTTTGTACATTAGTCATGTTACTATTAAAAACTAAGTCTATGTCTTGTGCTATTCCCATTTCGACACATTTTTCCATTATCCAATATACTCGTTCTATAATAGTTGGTTCGCCACCAGTAAAATATAATCTGTTTACACCAGGCAACCAGTCTTCTACCTGCCTTAAAAATTCTGGGTCGTCTTCCCAAGGTGTTACATGGTCAGCAAAATGCCCCCAGGTAAAATTTTCTTTAATAAATTGTGCTGACTCTGGACTTTTACTTTCTATTTTTTTATATTCTTTTTGTATCTGACTAGAATTTTGTGGTTGGCACATTCTACATTTAAGGTTACACATGTTTCCAAGCCTAAAGTCTAAATACATAGGAGGTTCTGTTACATGATAATCGTTATCCATACTTTTTTCTATTATCTCATGTATTTTTTCTCCATAAGGACTATACTCGAACCAATCTCTTATATAATTTAATCTATAACTTGGAAATCCCATATCTTCTTGATCGTAACACCTAGTACATTGAGGTACTGATTCTCCTTCAATCATTTGGCGTCTTACTTCTTTCATATGATTATTGTTCCATACACTTTCAATTTTATCGCCGTTGTTTAAATTAAACATTGTACCGTCATCATTTTGGAATTGTTTTCTAGCCACACAACAAAAATTAGCCGCTCCAGTAGGTTGAGTCATTATAGAAATCCATGGATATGGACAAAATGTTTTGTTGTTCATGTAATCTCTATTACTCATATTTTTCTCTAAATTCTTTTGCCATGTTTTACCTTTAAATCTTGGTATATTTTATTTACAAACTCGTGTGCGGCAAATGGGCTGAAATGATCTAAGTTTTTATCAAAGTAATATTCTTCGCTAAAATCTTCTGCATTTTTTACTAAAGAATTTATATCAAAATCTTCATTAAAATTGTTTGCAGAATCTTCAAAACAAAAATATTGTAAGTTCTTAACGTTATATTTTTTCATTAAATAATTCGCGGCATAATAGGACATATCATTTATTGCTTTTGTTTGTTCATTGTTTTTATCTTCGGTTATAATTTTGGACATTAAACTATTCCATTCTTTATCATCATTAAATTCTGCAATAAAAGTTTTGAGTTGGCCCTTCCAATTTATTGTTCTTCTATCGTCACTAGTCCAACAAAAAATACATAAGTCTGTAATTTTATTTTCTCCTGATTCTAAATATTTTTTAAAATTATTATATGCTACTTCTCTTGACGATCCACCTTGCCCCCAATGGCCAATTTTTATACCGCCAAGTTTTATGGATAACAATGTTTTCCAACAATACTGTTTATTAGATATTTCCCTTGCAAAACTATCTCCAAAAAACATTAATCGATCAAACTTCATTAAAACTCCTCAGGTGCGTTTCCGTATTTTTTAAGTAATTCGTAAAACTCTGAGAAAGTTTCTTTAAAACTTTCGCCTCTAAATTGATCACTAAACTTAGTTGAGGAATAAAATTTTTCTAATTCTGCTTGGTCGTAATCTACGTCAGTACAATACTTTACTGAACTTACTATATCTGGGTGATTATTTCCTCTATACTTATCAACAATTTTTTCTTTTACTGCTGAAGGAAGTACTTTACAACTGTAATGCTGTGGTGTGTAGACATGATTAAAATATACAGGTAAATCTGGTTTAAAATTATCCCTCCATTCTAATATTTCTTCCATATAGTAAATGTTAAAAATACCTACTGTATAGCAAATATCTAAATGTATAGAAGGAATATTTAAATCAATAATTCGTTGTAAGTTTTCTTGCACTTTATCCCATTTAGCAGGATGTCTAATATATTCAAATTGTTTGCCTACTCCATCAAAACTAAAACTTAGTAATACTCTGTCGAAATGTTTCCAAATGTCAGTACCTTTTTCTGGATATATACTTCCGTTAGTGTTATACAACAAGGTCATATCTTTGCTTTTTCCTGACTCTACTAATTTTTCTAATATATCATAATGTCTGTCTATAAGCAGTGGTTCACCACCATAAAACTCTAGTACTTTTAAATCGGTACTTAGGTTTTCAAAATCTTCCCAAAAACTTTCGTTTGTTTCTGGCCATCTACCCACTTGTCTCATATGGTCCCAAAACTGATTACCATATCCTCTTTCCTCTTGTAAAAACTTATCGTATTTTTTCTCCTCCGGAACCCACAAACTACTAGCATAACTACTACAAATTCTACATTTATTGTTACAGATATTTCCTAACTTTAAGTCCATAGCAATAGGCTTGTGATTGATATGTCCTTGCTTTGCTTCTTCTAATGCTGTAGGAAAATCTCTCAATGCTCTTTGACGTTTACTATCTATTCCGGCATCCTCGGCTGTCCAACAACTATAACAGGCTTCTGGTTTTTTACCATCTAAAAAGTCTTTCCTAAGATTTGCTAACCATTCACTTTTCCAACCATCACTTAATGTATCCTCTGTTAAGCAAAATTTATTATCTTTATCTTTTTGCATAACTTCATCCATTTGACAGCAGATTGCTATACCACCGTCAGTTCTGGCTTCTAAATTTACAAATGGCATTGGACAAAAATGTTTTGTCATGCTCGTCTCCATTTACCGTCTTTATATACTACTAGTTCTCCATATTGGTCTAGACTGTATTCTCCCTCTGTGGGGTTTTGCGGTTCTTTTACTCTTATCTCTGTCATAGTTCTGCCAATTCTGGAAAAACATCATTAAATGTTTCGTCCCTTAATTTGTCGAATTCTGTATTAAAATTTTTAAATTCTTGCCATAGTTCTGAATGATCATCATCTAAAAATTTTATAGCACTTTTATATCCTTCTGTGGCTCTACCAATATGGTCTTGAGGTTCTAGCCATGCTAGATGCCTTTGCCATTTCATTCTAATTTTTTCCTTAAACTCAGTAGGCAGTACACTCATTCTAAAACGTGGATTATTTAGTAACACATTCATGTACCAATCTCCTGGTTTAATATATCCTGCTTCTACCCAATTCCTATGGAAATCAGTTATATGCCAGGCATTATAGGCACTTACAGTAGCACTTACATAAAAATCAATGTCTGGTGCTTCTTTTCTTAATTTCTCTATGTTATTTACCACGTCTAGCCATTTTGTACCCTTACGTTGATATTCTCCACGTATTCCTTCTGCATCTAAACTTGCACCTATACTTATATTATCAAAGTTTTTCCATAAATCTAATACATCATATTTCTTATATTTTAATTTTGTAAAGTTTGTATTATAAAAAATCCGTATATCTGTCTTACCCATTTCAACAAGTTTATTCATTATGGCCCAATGTTCGTCCATTATGATAGGTTCACCGCCTGCCCAATAGATCTGCTCTATGTGTTCCAGCATGGGTTCAAATTCATCCATAAATCCATCTACATCTTTGCGTATTTGTATTACTTGTTCTGTGGGTGTAATATTAAAACTGCTCTTTACAGCATCTTGAAACCAATTACTGCTTAGTTCCGGACCACAGTACCTGCAACGTAAGTTACACACATTACTAAAACGAAAATCTAAATATACAATGTGCAAATCATCTAAACTCCCATCTGCATTAGTCTTTGCAACTTTGTCCCAATGTGGTTCCAGCCAATCTCGGTTACTTCTAACTCTTAAACTGTCATGACCTTTTTCTTCTTTCTCATAGCAACGTACACATTGTGAACACTTTTTACCGTTTAACATGTTTAAGCGAACTTGTTTCATTTTTTCGCTGTTCCATACTTCCTCTAAACTGTTTTCTCGTAAATCACCTATATAATCTTCCCATGGAGAATCACAGCAAAGCATAGTTTTGCCGTTTGGCCAAGGGTGCATATGAATCCATGGCAGGATACACATTACATCATTATCTTTGACTTCTTCAAAGTTTATATTATCAGACTGTTTATCCATTCTATTTCTCGATTGCTATCACCAAGTTTTCTACATAATTCAATGTTTCTATCAAATCTAGGTTTAAGATGTTTTAATATGTTATTCCATTCATCTACAGGAGTTACAATTAACTCTTCAAGATGGCTAATTATCATATCACATCTAGAAAAAATATTATCTTCTTTGTCGTAATTATGATTTAAAATATCATCAAATACATCAAATCCTAGTTTTCGTAAATGTTCTACATAACCTGCAGGTGCAACAAATAAAGGTAGTTGACGGCAATAAAAACTTTTTGTGGTTTTCTCTGTTAAAAAATATCTGTCAGTATTAACTCTACACCATCCATAACTTTTATTTTGATAAACTGCTTCAGCACAAGTTTCATTATATCCTGTGCTACTTTCCATTACAATATTAAAAACAGCATCTTCAAAATTATGTAAATTATCCCATTGTTGATCGTCGTCATCTCCTAAATCTACTGGAAATTTATTTATAAATTCAGATTTAACTAAAAACTCTTCAATAAGTTCTTTATTATTATGGGAATATGGACCATTACTATTGAAAAAATCTTTATCACCCCATCCACAACTTACTATTCCTTTATCTTGTATCTTTTTTTCTAGTAATTTTCCTGTAAAATAAATTCTTTCTGATCTAGGCATTCTAGCAAGAGATACAAAATGTGTAGTTTTAGGGTTAAGTCCTTTTCCTATAATGGATTTATAATTATACTCTAATCTGTTAAAAGCAAAACAACTTGTCTTGTGTAATATATCTACATTATCAAGGTGTCTTAATAAATGTCCTTTTGTTAATCCTCCATCAGTCCATACTATTCTTTTATATCCTTTATCTTTACACAGGTCAAAAATTATATTCCAGTAGGTGCTATGTAGTGCCTCTTCACAATAATTTATATATACAGTTTTTGTTAATGGTAAAATTTCTAATGCATCTCTAGTGAAAATTGTTATTTCACTTTCACTAACAAAAGTATAATTTATAATAGATACATCGCCAACAATTTCTTCAAACATAGGCATATCGTAATCTTCTTTACTAACTATCCTAATATTATTTTTTGTCTTAGTTGTATACATGTTGTATTTTATGTTTGTCTAAAAGTTCTATTAATTCAGGGAATACTTCCCTCCAACCTTCTTCATGTTGGCGTATTTTGTCTAACTCGTCATTGTACCGACAAAAGTGTTCCCACTTAACTTCATCCCAATCATCGTCATTATACATGCTTAACAATGTTCCGAGTTCATGTCTGTTACCCATCGTTTTTCTAAACTTGGCATGGGCCTCGTGTCTCACGACAGGAGGTAATATTCCGGGCGATAGGTAATCAGGGTCATATACAAAGTTCATATCAACTGGACATGGTGACCAATTTAAAAACTCGTCTAAATAAATGTAACTATATGCACTTACAGTTTGCGTTATTCTAACTGTAAGTTCTGGTACTGCTAATATAGTATCTAAATTGTTCTCTACATCTGACCATTCTGTAGGGAACCTTATGTATTTGTTTCTGTGTGCTAGGTCGTCTATGCTTGGACATACTCTTGCTTCTTTGAATTCTTTCCATAGTGGAATTGCTTTATCTGGTATGCTAGTCATATTGATATTATACCACAATATAATATTTTTACTACGTCCGCTCTCTACTAGCATTTCTAAAAACTTCCAATGTGCTTTTATTAATGTAGGTTCTCCACCATTAATATATAATACTTCCATATTAGGCGCACATTTAAATAAATCCTCATAAAAATTTTCATCTTCAGGCCATTGGAAGTCATGTTTGTGGTCTAACCAACTGTATCCGTCGTTTACGAAGTCCAGGGAATCCACAATTTTTTTATAGTCTGCCACCCAACGTGAACTACTTGCTGGGTTACAAGTACGACACCTAACATTGCACACATTACCAAGCCTAAGCTCAACAAAGCGAAGATCCATAGGTATGCTCCCATCCGCATCAGTAAGTCTGGTTGCGTAATCGGTGTCATAGTCCCTATATATCTTGGACTCGTAAGTTCTTTTGCTCTCAATTCCCTTTCTTTCTTCATCATAACATCTTTTACATGCTACAGGCTCTTTACCCTCTAGCATCTCCCTTCTAATTTGTTTAAAATAATCACTATTCATATGTGTTTCTATATCATGATCATTTAGGTTAAAGAACTCGTCCTGTTCTTCTCCGTAATTTCTTGCTCTATTTTTTCCTGCGGTCATATCAGAAATACAACATGGCGTTACTCCGCCATGTGGGTGTGTTCCTAAATGCATCCAAGGTAATGGACAATACGTATTACTCATTATATATATGTTCCTTTTTCTATTGCACCATACATTGGATCTTTTTCTGCCCGTGTATATAATAAATCATAATCAAAATCTTCTTTTACTATGTCCCATAGCTCTGGAAAAACTTCTCTAAAATCTTCTTTTCTATATTGATCTCCTGACACTACTTGCTTTCTAAACATATTCCAACGTACTGCTATCTCACTTTCTATAGTATTACTTTCTCCTTCACCATATGCTGTTACAGTATCTTTTTGTCTTGCTGTAGCATGTCTCAAAATACCCTTCATCTCAGAAACATATTTTTGATCAAATGCTCCTTCTCTAATTGCTTTTTGTAGTTCACTTACACTACGCTCTTTCATATGATCTGGTAATACATTAGGGTTAAACCAACTAGGTAAGTTTGCAATATTATGAAAAATGTCAAACCTAGGCCAACGTTCCCTAAATTCTTTATGAAACTCTGGCAAATACATCAAGTTTAGAATTGTAACTGTATTTGTTATGCCGGCATGAATTTTTCCTTCCTCTACCCAGTTATGTATTTTATCTAAATTAACAGATACTTCTTCCCATTTACCTGGAAATCTTAAGTACTCAAATCTTTTACCAATGCCGTCTATACTTACGTTAAATGCAACATTATTAAAATTTTCTATAACTCTTTCTAAAAATTCACCACCTGCTTGGGTACCATTAGTACTAAAATTTATACCAATATTTTTAGCATATCCTTGGTCTATTAATTTTTCTGCAAAAGTTTTAAACTCCTTCATATATAATGGCTCACCGCCCATAATTTCTAAATTTTTTATATGTGGAATCCAGTCATCCATCTTTGTCCAAAACTTAGATCGCTCTTGATCGTCCATTGGAATTGGGACAACTTCTTTAAAATAAGGTAAGCCTCTGGCATTTGCTTCTTTAACCCATTTACTACTATAATTTGGGTTACAACTTCTACATTTTAAATTACATGTTGTACTTAAAATGATTTGCATGTCCTGAGGCATATCAGGTTCTGCAGAGTAGTCTATAGGATCCAATCTCCATTCAGCATATTCATTATAAATTTGCCTTTTAGATTTTTTACCATTTGCTTCTTCTCTCCAACAAGGCTCACAATTATCAGGTAGTTTACCTTCACGTATTTCTTGTCTAATTTTTTTGTAGTAATTGCTGTGAAAAATATCACGCACCGAAGTTGAACCTAATGTAAAGTCTTCACCGTTATCGTCTTTCACTCGTTCTTTTGCTATACAACAAGTTCTGACTTGACCTAAGGGCTCATTACTCATATGAGCCCAAAGTAAACTACAATACTTAGGTTCAGACATATTACTTCCTAGTATTTCCGTAATGTATTACTTTTACACCATCCATATCTGGTGTTTTACGCCATGGATCAATTACGACACTTCCCTTACAAAATGTTAGTTCTGTTCCGTTACCAGTTGATATCAGTGCGTCATCGCAATCAGTTACTTTATGATCTCCATACCAGCCTGGTACTGTATCTAACTGATCACCGTAGGTAATACCTGGATTATGTGCTAGTAAATATACTGCAGGATTGTCTAAAACATCCTGTGGCGGCATATCACCTGTTTTCTCATCATAGTAGTAAAGATTAAATCCTAATTTCTCTACATAGTGGCCAACAAGCATACTGGCTGAACCAGCCTCATATTCCACTAGTGGTTTATATGCTTTACCCACAATAACTACTGGCAAGTCAGGCACAAAGGTTTTTGTTGTTGGGTGCCATTGTCCTGCTTCTTTAGTAAGTCTAAGGGCCATGTTTTCGGCTTGCTTTTCTCTACTTAGCATTACGGCATCAAATAAATCATATCCTAAATCAAGTTCTTCAGCCATCCAACGTAAAGCGATATTATCTCTAGGGTGACATGCACCACCATCGCCCATACCTGGCTTCATATATCCTGGACCCATAATACGTCTATCTGATGTTGCCAATGCATCACAAACTACTTCTGCGTTTATGTTACCTGATTTTTCTGCAACATCCTGTATCATGTTTACTAGACTAACTTTTGCTGATATGAATGTGTTGTAAAATACTTTAATACATTCTGTTTCGTCCCATGTACCTATAATATACCTGGGTGTATTTTGCATAATTGTTTTATAAAAGTCCACAAGTTCCAATGCGTCACCTGTTTCACTTCCATCTTCCGTTCCAATCATTACCATTTCTGGATTAACCATATCCCACTTTACTGTACCCATAGCAATTAAGTATGGATTGTAAACGAATCTGGCATTTGGAATTAAATCAATAAACTCTCTCCTGGTTGTTCCAGGGAGAACTGTTGATATAAGGACTACTA
>Ga0213869_10000228_pt1 | contig 46952 bp, 51 predicted proteins | sample PICome_10_FD_160083 | JGI IMG/M metagenome (GOLD analysis project Ga0213869, IMG submission 160083) | Coastal seawater microbial communities near Pivers Island, North Carolina, United States - PICO132 | ecosystem: Environmental > Aquatic > Marine > Coastal | place: USA: North Carolina...
AAAGTGCAGTAGCGCTTTGCAACTGTCCCGAGCGCTTCAATGGCCTCGGATCGTCTCAAACGGCGGATAATTTTGTAGCCCATAAATAAAGGGTTGCGGTGAGACGAGACACCATCTGCAAACATAAGAAGAAGCAGGCCGACTTGGGGGGCACGGGCAGGCCTTCGGCGACAATGCGGGCGGTGCAGTCGGCGCGATCCCAGTTCCAGCGGCGCAGGGGATAATCGCACCGATAGAGGGGATCGTCGATCGAGAGCGCATGGTTGGCGCGCGCAGTGTCGCGGGGTCCGGCATCGTAGCCGATGAGGCGTATGACCCGCTGACCCCTGCTCCATGCCTCGATCGCCGGTTGCCAGGTCTTGAGGAACGCGTCCTGCGGCGCTTTCTTGTATTTGAGGCTGCAACTGGAGCCGCCGAGCGATTTGCTCGGCAGCGTCGCATTGGTCAGGCACATTTCCAGGATGCCGTAATAGGGCGGCCAGTGCTTGAACCGTTTGGGCGTGTACGAGACGATCTCGTGCCGGATGCCCCGGTCGCGCATCCAGGGGCCGATGACGTCGAGATAGGCGTATGTTTCCGGTTTCTCGTTCCCGGTGTCGGCTGTCAGGACGAGGTCGGGGGTTGCCCCGCGGGCATGCAGTTCGAGCAAGAGCGCGGTGCTGTCCACGCCGATGCCGTAAGCGAGGACCACCGGAGGCCCCGGGATGGGCATTGTCATGACGGTTCCTCCGGCTCGAGATAGCTGTCGAATGGGGGACCGACCGCCTCGATCCAGGTGTCTTCGCGATCGAGTTCGGCGATGCGCGCTTGCAGGGCCGCCTTGAGTGCGCCGGGGTCGAGATCCTCGCCCTTGGCGTCGCTCGACACAGTGCTGAACGCGATCGTGAACGCGTGATTGTAGCGCGCCATTTCAGGCGAGCTCGGGAGCGGACGCCCCGGTTGCGCGGGGCGCGATGCCGATGTCGAGCCGGTCGCGGCTCATGACGATGGTGACGGTGCGGTCCTCGGGAAGAAGGTGACGATGGTTGAAAAGCCGCGCGCGGATACTGTTTTCGAGCGCCGCGTCGTCGCCTTCGAGCAGACCGATGATGCGTTCGGCCGCGTCGGCGCGAAATCGCTCCTGCTGGGTCTCGTAGCTGTCCGCGTCGCTGTCTTCGTTGGCGTAGAAAATAGCATTTTCAAACAGATCGGCAACGTCCTGCGCGGTCATGGCGGTGCCGCGGAGAACGAAGATGCGGGTTTCGTCGACAGAGTTGCAGGAGAACTGATCTGGCGCGAACGCGACATCGGCTTCGCACTCCACGGTGGCGAGGACGCCGGCTTGACCGATCGTCGCTAAAAGCGTGATTGCCTCGACAAATCCGTCCTCGGCTTCGATCGGCGCTTCCTTGCTGTCGGAGATCGTGAAGGTGCGGTCGCCCTGCGTGACGCGGAAGACAACGTCCTCGACGCGCGAGAGACGGTCGTACCAGCCATAGCCGGTGAAGGCGTCCTGGGCTTCGACCAGCGGTCCGCCGAAGGGGTTTTGTGCTGCGACCGCGGATTGCACCGGTTGGGCGACCAGCGCGTCGAAGTCGGGCATCAGGACCATGGCGGGATCGGTTTCGCGCATGCCCGTTTCATAATTGCGGCTGCTGTCGGCCGCGGGCGCAGACCAGGTAAAGAGATACGGTGCCGCTTCGGGGAGAGTAACACCCATGTCTCTTGCGGCGCGCCAGTCGTGAAATGAGAGCCGGTGCCTGTCCTGCGCGGCGATCGCCCGGAAGATGGCGACGTGGACGGCGTGCCGCAGGTCGGCGATGGCGGCGTTCTCGACCACTTCCTTGCGTGCGGGAAGCACGAGCTGGATCTGTGGCGCATCGAAAATGTCGACCTTGGCGATCCAGTGCCCGCCGCGATCGACCTCCTGGACGAAAGGCAGGGCGCAGGGAATGGTGACGCCGTGGAAGTTGAGGCGGTGATCGCGCGAGGAATAGTGGGAGGGATTTTTCCGGAAGACACCGATCCGGGTGCCGTTCCATTCCTCGACATGATCAGCGTCGGCGAGCCAGTCTTCGCAGGGAAGGGCCTCTCCATCGAGGAGCACGGCAACCGGATAATGTTTCGCGGCGCGCGCAATGTCGTCGCGCAGGGTGCGGACCCAATCGCCCGGCACGCAGACGGTGATGGCGGTCCCGCAGGCGATGGGATCGGACGCGATCGCGATCGGGCGGCTCGTTTCCCAGGCACTGGCCGGGATGTGCGCCATCCAGCCCTGGCGATCGGGCCGCGAGTAGGAGCGAATAATGACTTTCCGCCCGGCGAGGCTGAAGACGCCCATCCCGGCGGGATCTTCGGCGCGACGGGTCTCGTCGGACCATCCCGACCGACCCAGTGTCACGATCGAGGCGGGGTCGGCAATGCCGTGACCGTCGTCGACGACATGGAGGAAAGTGTCGGCGCCCGATGTCTGGATCGACACCGATACGCACTGCGCACCGGCACGGCGGGCATTCTGGAACAGTTCGTTGATGACGTCGAAGGCGGTGTTGTTGAACAGCCGCGTCACCTTGGAGATGGTCTCGGGTGCGACGGCGGTTGCGATGGTGGCTGGGATCATGGGGACGCTCCTCGTGGCTGGCGCGCTTCTTCACGCCTCCCCGCTCGTTCCCTCTCCCCTTTCCTGATCGCCGGGGAGCGTCTGCTCTTGCAGGAATGTCCCGCGCCCGCCTCGAAAAGCCCCGACCACGGTGCCGCCGTCCCAGTGACCGCCAAGAATGCCTTTGCGCACGATACCGCAGACAGGAGCCCTGCGCGCGGCGAGAAGCCGTGCGCGGCGGGTATCGCGGTCGATTGGTTCGCCTGTCGCGATGTCTGTCAGGGATCTGAGCGGCTTCATGGCTTGTCTCCGGCGATATCTTCCATGGCAAGGATCTGGTCGAGTGTCGGCGGGGGCGTGCAGCGCGGTCGACGGCCGAACAGCAGTCCCATCTTCTGAGCATATTTGTGGACGGCGGCATGGTTCCGGCCCAGCGCCGTGACGACATCGGCAAAGGCGACGCCATTGTCGTAGGCGCGCTTCAGCGCATGGCGTTCGTCGTCCCTCCAGGGCTTCTGATATCCATGAACCAGGCCGAGGTTATTGGCGCGCGTGAACAGCGACGCCTTGGTGCGCCCCATGCGCGTCGCCAGTTCGGTCATTGGAATCTTGCCATAGAGCGCGCGCAGGGTGGCGATATCGGCGTCGGACCAGACCGGACCGCCGCGAAAGCCGTCCCGCATGGCATGGGTGCCGCGAAGTCCAAGATATTCGCTGCGCCAGCGGATCGAGCAACGGGTCCGCCCGAGACGCGTCAGGAGGGGTGTGAGGCTTTTCCCTTCCCGATAGGCAAGCGTGAGGAGAGCGTCCTCTTCGGGTGTCCATGAACGTCCCCAGCCCCGCCCGTAGCCGAGGCGTTGCAGGATCGCCTTGATCGCGATCTTGCTGCGTTCGCAATAGCCTGCCTCGACCAGCAGCTTTGCGATATGGCCGTAGCGATGCCCCTCCTCTGCCAGCGACAGCGTGAGCATGGCCTCGGCCTCGGTCCAGTCGGGTGGCTTTGCGGGATGGCGAAGGCCAAGACTGTTGGCACGGCTCGCGGTCCCTGACAGCGGGCGGCCGATAAGGATCGCGATCTGGGCGATGGGTACGGCGGCGGCATATCCAGCGCGCAACTGGGCATCTTCCCACGATGTCCAGCGCGGGGGGTTGCCTTCGGTGAGCCCCAGCACCCCGGCCCGCGCATAGACGGCGCTGCATGCGCGACCGAGGTCGGCTGCAAGGTCCGCGGTCGCGCGCGAGCCATAGTGGCGCGAGAGCCAGTCATCCTCGTCGGGCGTCCAGGAACGCTGGGAATGCCGGCGAAGGCCAAGCGTTGCGACCTTGTCTCGAACGCCGGCAAGGCCCCGCCCCAGGGCGGCGGCGATCTCGGCGAGCGGGATATCGGCACGAAAGCCGGTCTCGAGCGTGGCGATTTCCTGCGGGGTCCAGGCATTTTGACGAAAGGGCATTTCAGGCAGGCGGCCCTCGGGCTCGGGGCGCATCGGACAGGCGATCAGTTCGACGACGGTGGGGGCAAGATCGGTCATAGCGACACCACGGCGACATCGCTCAGCCGCGCGCGCAGCCGGGCATGGAGGCGGGCGATCCGGTCATCGCCCCTCGGCATGGTATCGATCGCCGCGATCGCCGAGAGGAGATTGAGCGCGCGATCGGTTCGATCGGCGTCGAGAGACAGGTGCCGCGCCAGATCGCGTGCCGTGCTGGCGTTGGGCGAAATCCGCTTGAGCGCGTCCATGATGGCAGCGGCATCGGTCGCGGAGGGATCGAGGAGGAAGGCGTCGAGCGCGCGCGTGCCCTTGAGCGCGATGCCAGGACCGTGATCGGCGACTTCGGCAAGGCCGGCGAGATCCAGCAGCCGTGCCGCCTCATCGGCCTCGATCGCCGCTGCGGCGCGAAGTTCCGGTGTCTTTCCGATGTGCTGGGTGATGGTCGGATCGATATGCGCAAGGACTGGCGTTGCCGATAGTGCAGGACCGAGCGCGAAAAAGTCGCCGGGGGCAAGGTTACGCAACAGGTCCGCGTCGCGGGCGGGGAAGCCCAGGAGATCGGCTGCGCGCGCGATGTCACGGTCGAAGACGTTCAGCCCGACGAGGAAGTTCTGAAGTTCCGACACGACCGATGTTGAGAGCTTGGCGAGCCGCTGGGTGGCGATGACGGTTGCCAGACCGCGCTTGCGTCCTCTGGCTGCAAGGTCGGTGAGGGTCGCGACCCCGAGCCGGCGGGCTTCGGCGTCGCGCGCCGATCCTGCGACATGGGGCGCGAGAAGATGCCCCTCGTCGATGCACACAAGGACGGTATGCGCCCAGTCCTCACGCGGTGCGCCGACAAGCCCCGCGAAGAAGGCGGCAGCCTTGATGATCCGCTGGTCGGGGTCGAGGTCGGTGAGATCGACATGGACGGAGAGACGGTGCCGCCGGCTTCGGGCGGCAGCGGCGGTCAGGCCATCGGCGGTCAGTTCGACTGCGCGGATCGTGGTCGCGCCGATATGTCGTGCGAGATTTTCGAATTCCCCTTCGGGATCGACGATGGCGACGGTCGTGTAATCGAACGCTTCCTCGATGATACGGCGCAGCGTCCGGCTCTTCCCGGCACCCGAGCTGCCCTGGATCAGCAGCCGTCCGGCAAGGAGTCGATCGAGATCGAGTTCGAGCGATCCGGTGGAGTGGCGGCCGAGCGGTACGCGATTGGCCGCGGCCTCGGTGACCGAAATGGAAGCGGGAGAGGTCATGTCCGGTCCTTTGGGGCGTCATCGGCGTCAGGCAGTGCCGGATCGTTGGCGGGCGGGGCGGCAATGGCGTCGGGATCGGGCGCAGGCGCGCCGTCCATGCTCTTCCAGTCCAGCATGTCGTCGCTTTCCCGTTCGCATTGCTGGCAGGTCGTGGAATCGTAGGTGCTCAGCAGTACCCATGCCTGGGTCTCGACATCCCAGACGGCGACTGCGTCCTTCGTCACATTGTCGCTGCCGCAATGGTCGCAGACAGGCTTGACCGCCTTTGTCGGGGGACGGAGGCGATCCTGGGTGCAGACTGACCAGTCGCCGTAGAATTTGCCGCCATAGGGCAGGCAGTTGCCCTCGATCTGGATGGCATGTTCGCCAAATCCGGCGTGGAAATGAATGTCCGTATCCGGGAAAAACTTTTCCAGGACGTCGCGGGGAGCGCGGATCTTCACGTCGCTCCCGTAGGTGGTGTGAACATAGCTGAGGGGGCCGATGGCCGGCCCTTCGCTGCCCCATGCCTGCATGTCCCGGTCGGCGCTGTCGCGACCGTGAAAGAGATAGAGATAGACGCTCATGGCTCGTGCCTCACGATGCGGTGGGAAGGAGGGAGGCAAGCGCGCTGGCCGGCACCTGCTTGCTGATCGGTGCCGTGCTTTCGACGCGGATCGCTTCGAGGCTGTCGAAGGTCTCCGGCATCTGCCGGCGCTCGTAGCGGTCCTTGTCGACAAGTCCGTAGATGGGCTCGCCTTCGTGGCGGGCAAAACCCAGGGCATCGACGCTCACGACGCGGCGGAAAACGCAACCGACCTTGCCGTCGGGCACCCAGTCGGCCCAGGAGCCCGAGGCCGAGACGCTCTCATATTGGCCGATGATCGCCTGATAGGCGGCGCGCCGGCGCACGACATGGCTGTCGTGGATCGAAACCTCCTCGCCGGTCAGGACTTTCCAGCGATCGGGATGCCAGCATCGCACCGATCGGCGGGCATTCTCGACCTGAAGAGCGATGCCGGGGATCGGCAGGCGGCGGAATTCGTCGGCGAAGCCGTAGAGAACCAGCGCATAATCGACATCCTCCTCGTAGAAGGGATCGTCGCGTCGCAGGGCGTCGGGCATTGCGGCCTGACGCTCGTCGGAAAGGACGTAGCCGCCATGGCGCGGCGTCCAGACCCGCCAGATGCCGGGCAAGACCTGCTCGGCCCGGTCGGGGATATCCCATGGCGTGGTTGCGGGCCGCAGGCTCGGTTGAAATCGGGTCATCTGTCGTCTCCCTTTGTGGATCGGACAGTTTCTCCCTCTCTCCTTCGGCCTTGATCGTTCCGGGGGCCAGCCAGCTCGATTTCCTGCGCGAACAGGGATGTGACGAGGCGCAGGGCTATCTGCTCGGTCGCCCGGCACCGATGAGCCATATCGGCATTAGTGAAATACCCGATGACGCCCGTAAGACTGACAAACACGCGCTCAAGCGGGCGTAGAAACCGAGTGAGGTTATTCTGTAAGACGCAGGTCGCCGCGCGCGGTGCGCCATCCCGTTTTCGATCATCCTCGAAACTCTGATCAAGAAAATCGAGCCGGAATGGCGATCAACCCGCGCCTGACACGGTGGGTCAGATCGATGGAACTCGAGTGTCCACGGAATGGAGGCGGAGACCGTGCCATTTTCCCGAGGCTAATCGTGTCCGCACTCGGCGTAAATGTGCCGATGGCGATCGGGCAGGACGTGCGTGGTGTCTTTTGGTGTTACAAAATTTGCAGGCTGCAACGATATTGGTGTCATCGTTACTTCCGCCGTCGCATTGCGCGATGAGATGCTCGGCAGTTGCTTGTAGCAAGCGCGCCTGATTGACAGAGATGTCGTAGCGCGATGCAAAGGTGTCGGGATCGGCCGACCACATGGGTTGCTGACAATAGTAGCAGTAGCCACCCTGCTTCAGGACGGACCGATTTCGGGATTTTCCAAATTTCGACATAAAAGTTCCACTCCGACTTACAGGTCAAAGCGGTGACGCAACGGCAGGTTTTGCCGCCTGAAGGCTAAGAGCTACCGCTCGCGTCCGTGGCGGCTAATGCCGGCTTCGCAGTCCTTCACAGGATGGGTTATCCCTATCCATTGCGCAATTATATCCGATTCCAGATTCCGTGCAATTTCAATTCCCGTTTCGTTACCGCAGGACCGTGCCGAAACGGCGCAAGTAACGGTCGGCAGCAATATGGAGTTTCGGCTTCATCCGATCCGTAGCTGATCGAGAATGGCCGCTTCCAGCCCGTCGCCTTCGAGATCTTCGGCGTGAATGGTGACGACAGGCGCGATCTCGCGCAGCTTCTCGACCTGGCGCAGCTTTAGCCCGAGCGTGTCAGCATCCTCGCCGGTCACGATTTCGAGGGCGGATTCGATGACCTCGCCGGTGGTGAAGTCCCGCAGGTCGAGAAGCAGATCGGGACGCAGATCGCCCGCGCGTGTCGCGATATCGAACAGGAGGCGTTTGAACCCGACACCGATGCCGCGGCGGCGGAAGCGATATTGAAGGTCGAGCAGCCCGACGATCGTCTTGCGCTCTGCAAGATTATGCACCGCGATGAAGTTTGCGGGTCGGGCGATAGGCTGGGCGTAGGCGCGGAGCGCGGCATAGCCCTCGCGCGGATTATGTTCACCGACGACTGCCAGAACCAGGTAGGGCGGCCCCATTCGACGCTGATTGACGCCGATATGCCGGATGCGGTTCTTGACCGTGAGTTCCCGGCCCTCTGCAAGAGTGATGGTCGAGCCGGAGACGTCGGTCGCGTAGAGAAGCAGAAACGCCTGCGGCGCATGTTCGCTCGGCCATTTCCGAGCCGCCTCGCGAAGTTTGGCGAAGACGATGCCGCGCTCATAGGGATCGATGTGGGTGTAGAGATGGCGCGCGAGCGGGATGCCCGGCGCGATCTGAACGCGCTCGGCGGCGTGGCGCAATGCGGCAAATTCGCTCGCCATCGATGTCGTCCTGGGTTCCCCGACCTCGAGCGGATCGACGACGTTGACGTGCGCCATTTCCATGAGAAGCCACAGCAGCCGGGCAAGCCGTGGGATGGCGACGCCGCGGGTGCGATCGTCGGGCTCGGTATCGGCGGGGAGCTGGGCCAGCTTTTCGGGCGCGAGGCGATGCGCGGAAAAGAGCCCGTCAGGCTCGTTGATCGATCGCGGCGTGGCAGTCGCCCGTTCGCGGATACGCGGGGGCGCCTGTTCGCGGAAGAAGGGGCAATCGACATGATGTTCGGGGCGCCGCTGGCGAATGCTGGTCAGGCGGCGCAGATAATAGGTTTCCGCTTCGGAGAGATAGGCCGGTGAAAGCAGCGGGGGATCGGCCCCTTCTCCCAGGCAGTCGCAGGCGATCCATTGGTGATGGTCGCGCGCCTTGACCACCATGATGACCGAAGCGCGGTGATCGGCGTCCTCGCCCTCGCCGGTGTACCAGCGCACCAGCGCCTCGCGGACCACGTCCGGGACGGGGGAACGGGAGGCAAGGCCCCTAGTATCGCGCGGAACGAGCCACATGGCGGTGAGGATACTCCATAAAGCTTGCAAGGTCACCTTTGTTCACGTTACGTTCAATGACGGAAGGAGTTCGCCATGCAGCAAGCGGATTTTATCGGTGCGTTCGATCTCGACACGGTGCTCATCGAATTGTCGGTGGATCTCGACATTCGCGTTACGCGCAGGATGCTGGCAGGAGCCTGCATCGGCAGCGATCCCGAAGATGCCTATCTGTCGGCGCGGGAACTGCGCGAATCGCTCGAATGGATTCATGAGGGCCAGGAGGCGGGCAAGGGAAAGCTGACCACGATCCTCGAAACCCCGTGTGACGATTTCCAGCGTTGCCTCTATTATTGCGTCGCCGGCAAAGGCGTCGTCACCATGCTGGATGACCTGGTGTGGCTGGAGAAGCTGCTCGAGGCGCGGGGGAGGCTCGCAGCGAGGCTTTATCGCGACAAGGCGGCCGTTAAGCCTCTGGTCAATCCGTATGTGGCGTCCGAACCCGACGGGCCGGTGGGGCGGTTCGATCCTGCCTTCAGGATCGGTGCATCATGGTCGCACGATCCGGGTCCCGACTATGTGGCGGACGACGATGGGCCGGGTCCCCGGCTCACCTACTGACGGCAAATAAAACAGCGGTCCGGCATGGGGGGATGCCGGACCGCTGCCTCAGGGAGGGAATGGGTCAGTAACGTCCTTCGCACGCAAGCCGTTCCCCATGCCGCCAGCGTCCCGGGTCGATATATTCTCCGGCGTAGGCGCCACGCACCTGGGTCTTCGCTTCGAGGGCTGCGGCGAGATAGGCCGATGCGCGCTCGGGATCGCTGCGCAGATACTGGGTCGCCGGCACCGCCAGGCCTTCCCGGATCATCCTTTCGCCCAGATCCTGTCCATCGACGGTGACGATCGCGACCGGTCGGCCATAGCTGTTGGCGCCGGTGGGCGTGACGGTGGCGGTGCCGCTTTTGAGTATCCGGGATGCCAAATCCTGCGCCAGCTTTCCGCATGGGTAGCAGGAACCCTTTGTCGAGCACATTTGCTTGCGCTCGAAGGCGTCGGCACCCGACAGGCGAAAGTCGATCGAGACGGTGTCGCCGTCGATCGCCCTGCCCTTCCCGCTGATCGGGCTGTCGTCGGGCGGTGGCGAGACCGCGCCGCAGGCGGCAAGGGCCGCGAGCAGAAAAGGAAGCGCGCTCCTCATGCGTAGCGCAGTTCGACTTCGACGTTCGGCCCATCGACGATGAAGGGCACGACGCGAAAGGGCTGGAGGGGTTCGGCGGTACGCACGATCGACACATGGCGCGCGCCCGCGTCGAACATGCGGGCAGCGACCGCCTGTGCGTTGGCGCGGCTGCACAGTCGCCAACGCTTGGGACTGATGGAGGTGGGAGTTTGGGCGGACATGGGGGTCATCCTGACTGGGGCGGCGGCGTCGATCAACCGAACACCGTCTTGTGGACGCGGGTTTGCGGCACGAGCGTCCAGGGGAGGTCTCGCAGGCCGCCGATGCGGTAGGAAGGATAGCCAGATCCCGGCTTTGCCAACGCGATCTTGCGGCCGCGCTTGTGGACGATGAACTCGTCGCCCTCATAGCCGTCGGTGAAGCGCACAGGGTTCGGCAGGCGGATGTGCATGCCGTGTTCGAGTTGCCGGGTGGGGCGAGCGAGACGTTCGAGGCAGCGCCGGCGCCAGTGCAGCGCACCGGGATCGTCGGTATCGCCCAGCAGCGCGAGGATGCGCTCGGGGCATTCCGCCTCGCATGGCCCCATATGTTCGGTCATATCCTTGAAGGCGAACACATACCCGTCCTTCGCCCGCGGGTTCCAGGTAACGAGGCAAACGATGGCGAAAGCGGGTTCATCGATGCCATCGGTCGAAGGCACCGCGGCCGCGTACCAGACCTTGTTGCGAAGACAGGAGGAGGCAATGACGCGCAGCCCCTTGCCTTTCCCGTCGGCATCGCGCCGGTCGTAGGTGAACTGTGCCTCAAGATAGGCCTTGGGGGTTTGGTGGGGATACATGGATGACAGGGGCATGCTGAGCCAGCCCATGGCGGCGTCCTTTCGAAATGCGGTGGCATGAAGGTCAGGCGAACAGGCCGACCGGATCTGTGCGGGGGGCCGAGAGACGCAATTCCCGGCGCAGGCGGGCCGCGAACCGTTCGGGTGCCAGGAGGTCGCGGATCGACGCGAAGCGGCGAACGTCGCCGATGCAATCGTGAAGACCATCGACACGGCGATAAATGACCTCGCTGTCGGGACCCGGTGCGCCCAGTGACAGCTGGACGTGGACCTCCTCGCCATGAAGCGTGATTTCGCCCGATTGCGAGGGGTGGCTGCGGTTCGAGTGGATGCGGTAGCGCCCGTCTTCGAGACCGAGCGCATCGGCGAGACGCCGCATGGCCTTGCGACCGTCGGCGTGGAAGCGATCCTTCGCGGCAGCGTCATGGGCGACGCCGCGCACCGCGAGCGTGAGCAAGGCCGGGAAGCGTCGCAATTCGGCGATGGTATCGATGCAGCGACGCCGCAACAGGCTTTCATCGCTGCCCGCGCCGGCGATCGTGCCCAGATGCCGGGCAAGGAGGATCACTGCCGGATCGGTTTCGGCATTCTTGCCGGCATTGCGGCAATCGTCGATCGCGGTCGTGATCGCGTGAAGGGCGGCGGTGATCGTGGCGAGCGCACTGGGGTCGAGTGCCTGCTGGTGACGAAAGGCGACATCGTAGGACATGGCGGTCTCCTCGAGCGCCCTATGCGCTCGACTCCCCGCCATCCCCCTCCCCTCCCTGTCTCCGGGTCTCAGGCGCTATCGCGATCGTCGACCGCGATCAGCGTGTCGATCGCGGCAGCGAGAGCCGTTTCGTCGCCGTTGACGATGCGCGACGTCGGCCTTGCCGCAAGGACGCGGGCGCGAACATCGTCCAGCGCCCGGCCCTTGAGGGCATAGGTGAACACCTTGCCGTCTTCGATCGTCACCAGTTTCGTGCGACATTGCGCGCGCAGCCTTTTCGTTTCGGTCGCGCGGGTGATGAGCGCCGCGACCTCGAACTCGAGACAGTGGGGAAGGACGCTGTCGCCGAGCCGCGAGGCTGGCCTGTTGGCGGCGAGCCATGCGTTGACGGCGTCTTCGGTGACGGTCCCTGTAGGATGGAAGTCGTCCGCGCCGCCCGAGCCACGGTTCGAGGCGAGGAAGGCTTTGTTGCCATCGATCCAGATTTCCGCGCTGTAGCAGGCGGTCTCGTGCGAGAGGGAAGCGACGAGCTGCAATTTGCGCAGTTCGATGTGCATGGCGGGCTCTCCGTGTCATGCCGCAAGGGCTTGCGATGTGTGGGGTTGGGCGGCTTGGGCTGCGGCTGCCTCCCTGAGCCAGGCCACGGCCTGCTCGGCTTTCGCCGCGGCCTTGATGATCGCGCTCGCATCGCCTTTCAGAATGCGCAGCCAGTTGTCTATGTAGCTGGCGTGATTGTCGTGGAGATCACCGGGAAGATCGAGATCGGCGCACACCAGACATTGCCCGATGCAGGCGACCAGTTCCTCGAACGCATAGGCGTTGTCGCCGAAGCGTTTGCCGAACTCGCGCGCGAGCCGCTGCGGTGCCCCTGAATAATGCACATATTCGTGTGCCAGGGTGCTGGCATAATGATCGTCCGACTTGAACGCGCCGCGCATCGGCATCTGGATATAGTCGCCGATCGGCGAGTAATAGGCCTGGTCTCCACCATGTCGCACGGTGCCGGGCAAGGCCCCGAAGAACGCGTCGATCGCGGCGCGATGCACGCTTTCGACCCGCGGTTCGGGCGCTGCTGCAACAGGATAATAATAGGCCGGGAGGCCGTCGATCTGATCGACGTTAAAAACGGTATAGGACCGTAGGAAACGGATATTTTTCGTGGCCGCTTCGCCGGTCATCCGATCGGTATCGGTCTTCGAGAAGCTCGAATAATAGACGCTGTGCGCGCCGCGCTCGCCGCGCCGGACCTGCCCGCCCAGTTCGGTGGCCTGGCGATAGGTCATCCAGTTGCGGCCCGCATAGCCTTGTGCGTCGCCGATCGCCCAGAGATAGAGAGCGTTGATGCCGGTATAGGGTGTGCCGCAATGGCGGAGCGGACGGCCCCCTGCTCCGGTCAGGCCCCAGGGTCTGGACCAGGGGAGAACCCCCGCTTCCAGCTTGGCGATGATAAGGCTTGTGATCTCGGCCGCGACGTCGCGGCGCGGTCCTGCGGGTTTGCGTGTAAAGGTCATGGCGATGTCCTCGCGTCGCGGCCTGTCGCTTCAGGCCGCGGATAAAAAGAAAGCGGCGCGCCCCGGTATCGGGACGCGCCGCAGGGAAAGCCCAGGAGACGATGGGCGGGGGGTTATTCGGCAGCGATCAGCGTGGGATCGGTCTCGTCGGAGGCAGCGCCGTCGTCCGGCAGGACTGTGTCCTGCGTATCGACATGGTCGCTCTCGCCGTCATCGGCATCCTCTGTGTCGATACCCTCGCCCTCATCGAGTGCTTCGTCGTCGAGATCGCCCTCGTCGAAGTCGCTTTCGTCCACCAGCGCGGAGGCGATGTCGTAGCGCATGGCATCGGGCACCCAGGCCAGCGCGGCGTCTTTGGTCTCCGCCTCGGTGATCGCTTCGCCGGCGAACAGCTTCTCGCAGCTCGAAGAGATCTCGCCCTTCTTCGACCCCATGTAGCGAGCCGCGAGCGGCGCACCGCCGACCTGGGTCAACAGGGCGAGCAGGGTTCCCTTGGACACGCGATCGAAGAAGTTTGCCGAAGTCGGCCGCCACCATTTGGCCGGTTCGATCTCGAGGATGCTCGCGAGGCGGGCGTGGAGCGGGTTGGTCTTGACCGAATTGTAATCGTCCTTGGCCTCGAGCGAGGACGCGACGACGATGGCAAGCCATGCGGCCTTGGCGTCGTCGTCGAGCGCGCGGAACCCTTCGAACCGGGTGACCGGATCGGATGCCTGCGTCCAGCTGGTGTCGAGCCCTTCGCGCGCATCGGCGATCGCCTGCTGGGCCTGGGTCGCAGGCTGATCCTTGGGCATCTGGGGGTCCTGCGGATGGTTTGCCCGCAGCGTGGTGCCATATCGGGTAAAATGCGTCGGGTCGGCGAGCGCGAAGAGCATGTAATCGAGCGCGAGCGCCGGATCGCCAAGGATCGAGGCAGCGAGAATATCGCGGCGCTGGACGGCCAGTTCATCGTGCAGACGGGCGCTGAGCGCCTTGCCCCCCGGTGCGACCGCTTCGGGCGGCAAGGGGGCGGTTTCGCGCGAGGACGGCGAAGAGGGGACCGGACGATCGTCGCCGGGGAGACGGACAGGCGCCTCGCTGTAGTAGGTGGTGTCGAGCACCATCTTCCCGTCACGGCCGAGCGTCAGGAACACCCCGACCTGCCCCTTGATCTCGTCGGTGAGTTCGGGTGCCTTGGAGTTGAGCGCCTCATATTCCTCGCGCAGCGCGTCATACTCTTCCTCGAGCTTGCCGTAGGCGTCGGGTTCGAGGCTCTCGTCGGACATTTCCTCCTCGAGCACTTCGCACCGCTCGACGATGGCATCGGACCGTTCGGCCTCTTCCTGCGTCATCGGTGCGGGCGGGAGCACGACACGGTGAAGGTCGGAGGTGATGCCGTAGAGACTGGTGGTCGCAACGGGCCGGACCCATGCGACGCCCAGATTCTCGCCGAGGCGTTTGGCTTCCGCCTCCATGATCGCGGCAGCGAGGGTCTGAGCCAGTTCCGGATCGGTCCACCGATCCCCGTCCTCGCTGAAGAGTTCACGCTCGATGCGTCCGCCCGCCGCGACATAGGCATCGGCGCCGACAAGGACGGCAACCGGGTCGGTCGCTTTCATGCTGTCGTTGGCGATGGCCCTCCGGATGCTGTCGGCATTGACGTAGGAGCTGTGGCCGTACTGCTGGAAGACGCGTTCCTGCTTGGCGACATCCTCGGTCGAGCCATAGGCCTTGGCGAGGTCGAGCGAGATCCGTCCTTCGGAAAGCGCCTCGAAGATCGGGGGCGCGAGATTGGCGAGACGCAGCCGCCCTTCGATGAAGCGGCGGGTCTGCCCGAAGCGGCGTGCAACCGCCTCGATGTCGCCATCGGCTTTGAGGAAATGCTGGAAGGCAACGCATTCCTCCGCCGGTGTCATCGCCTCGTGCTGGAAATTCTCGGTCAGCGAGACTTCGCGCAGGTCGGCTTCGTCGCCGCTGATCACCTTGACCGGCACATCATATTGGGTCGCATCGATCTCGCCGGCTTCCGCCAGCATCATCGCGCCGAGATAGCGTCGATGGCCGGCAATGATCTCGAACATGCCCTTGGGGCGGGCAGTGGTGACGATCAGATTCTGCATGATGCCGCGGGCGCGGATGCTCGCCGCCATCGCCTCGATGTTCTTCGGCGGGGTCGTGCGGACATTCTTGTCGGAGCGCTTGAGCTTGGCGAGTTTGACGGTCTGGGTCATTTGGGGTCTCCATGAGCATGATGGTGTCCGGCGCGCGTCTTTCCCCACACCGGACACCCTCCCCGATCCTCCTCCCCTTCCCGTCCCCCGCATCGCGGGGGTTAGCCACGGGGGTCATGGCCCGAAGCGAAGGAGAAAGGGGTATCGGCGGGAGGTCAGGCGGTCAGGCGCGCAAGCACCGCATCGGCAGTTTCGACCGGCACGAAGACGCGGGTCTTGTAGGCGATGATTTCGGTGAAGCAGCCGATCGACTTCAGCCACGGCAGCTGGTTGGCCGGAGCGCCCACGATCTCGATGCGGGGGCTGGTGTTGACGCGGACGCGTTTGACCTCGCAGGCGAATGGCCGTTTGATGGTCACGGTGCCACCTTCGAGGGCGGCCTTGACGACTTCCGCAGGGCTAAGGACATCGTTGCTCTCGAGCCCCAGTTTGGAAAACAGTGCAGGCACGTCGCGGGGAAACACCATGCGCCCGAGCCATGAGCGCCCGCTGTCGTCGACCACTCGGTTGACGACAAGGTGATCGCTGGGAAGCGCCGACCAGATCGGCAGCAGGAGTCCGGTCGCAAGCCGGATCGTCTCTGTATCCACCTTGTCGAGGATTTCTCGGACCTCGGCGCTCCATTCCTCCTCGAACCGTGCGCGCGAACATTCGCTCCAGGCCGTCTCGTAAAGATCGTTAAGAGCCAGATATTCGTGGCGGGAAGGACGCATCAGTTCGATCCGGGGGATCGCCACGCCATCCTCGGTCAGCCAGGGCCGTGCGTTGGTGCGCAGGGCAACCTTGCCGGACTTGCCGTTGCGCACGAACGTCGCGCTTCGGTCGGTATCGGCGATCCGCAGGACGCGCTCGAGCGAGACAGGATTGCGGCGGCGGGTGACCTCGATCGTGAGGAGATGCGACGTCGCCTTGCTGATCGGATCGGTTCGCAGGATCCTGTCGTCGAGGACGGTTGCCGTCTCCACCGTCATGGTCTCGACGCCGACATCGAGCGTCCCTGCCTCGCGCGCGGCCGCGACGCGGGCTTCGACGAGGGCGAGAAACTCGTCGAAGATGACGTTCTGCAAGCCGATCGGCAGCGCCAGAAGGCGGTTGAGCCAGCGCTGGATAGGGGGCAGGTCTTCCTTGAGCACGCCATCTGTGTCGAGCAGTTCAAGCCCGGTGCGGTGTTGGAAGTCTGTGAGGTTGGTGCTGGTGAGCTTTCCGGCGACCAGGAGGTGATACCAGCTGACGAGGGCCGCCTTGGCATATTCGCTTTCCAGATTGTCGGCGGGATCGAACAGGTTCTGCCCGCCGGTCTGGCGCTGACCGCGAGTGAGCGCGCCCAGACTGTCGAGGCGGCGTGCGATTGTCGAGGTGAAGCGCAGTTCGCCTTTGCAGTCGGTGGTGACGGGCCGGAAGAGCGGCGAGCAGGCCTGATGGGTGCGATGCGTGCGTCCGAGGCCCTGGATCGCCCGATCGGCGCGCCATCCCGGTTCGAGGAGCAGATGCGCGCGTTGCTGCTGGTTCCTGGCGTCGAGGCTGGCATGGTAGGAGCGCCCTGTCCCGCCCGCGTCGGAAAAGACGAGGATGCGTTTGGATCCCTCCATGAATGCGGCGGAGTCGGCCTGGGTGGTGCGGGCGGAACGCGATTCGAGCTTCTGTCCGCCTCCGGGCAGGTTGATGAGCCGCTTGGTGCGTCCGGTGACCTCGGCCACCATCTCGGTGCCGAACCGCGTGATGATGGCGTCGAGTACGGCGGCGATCGGCGGCAGGGCGCACAGCTGCTCGATCAGATTGTCGCGCTCCGCCTCGGCTTCGGGATTGGTGACAGGGTTGCCGTTGGCGTCGAGCATCGGTCGCGATCGGACCTCGCCGGTGTCGTCGCGGTAGAAGGTCATCTGCTGGACCGGAAAGGCGCGGGTCAGATAGTCGATGACGGCTTCTTTGCAGTCGCAGTTTATGTCGAGCGTGGCGGCGAGAGACGCAGGTTTCCTTCGGTTTTCCATGATTTCACTCCAGATAATATGCGGGTTAGAGGGAGTGTTCGAAGACGGGTCAGGCCCGCCTTCGAACGTCGGTGAGCATTGTGATCAAGGCGTCGGAAGGCGGCTTGAAGCGCCCCGGCTTGATCGCAGGGGCACCGTGGGCTGCGAGAATCTGCAGCTTCTCTTCGGGATCGGCGCGCAAGTAGGTCTCGGTGCTCTGGATACTGGCGTGGCCGAGCCATAATGCGACCTTGCGAATGTCCCCCGTCGCCGCGAGCGTGTGCATCGCGCAAGAATGACGAAGCACGTGGGGTGTGACGCGCTTCCCAAGGATCGACGGCTGCTTCGTCGCTGCCGTCTTGACGTGCTCGGCCAATCGGAACGCAAATCCGTCGCGGGTCATCGGCTGCCCGTTGGCATTGAGGAAAATCTCGGTGACCTCAACTTGAGGCCGGATCGCAAGCCATGCGCGCAATGCGATCTGGGTCTCCTTCCACAGCGGCAGGACCCGTTCACGTCGCCCTTTGCCCATGATGTGCATGGTGGACAGGGAGCGGTCCGGGAAATCGCCCAGTTGCAGCGTTACGAGTTCCGACACCCTCAGTCCGCCAGCATAGGTAAGATGCAGCATCGCGCGATCACGGGTGCCGAGGCGTGTCCGGGGATCGGGTGTATCGAGCAAAGCCTTGATCTCGGCCCGGTCGAGGTAATCGATCAGCGCCTTGTCTGTCTTCTTGGTCGGGATTGCTCTGACACGGAGTGCCTGATCGAGGCAGGCTGGAATCCGGTACTCGATGTATCGGAAGAAGGATCGGATCGCGGCGAGCCTGCCATTGCGGGTCCGCACGCAGCTGCCGCGGCCGATCTCCACATGATCGAGGAAGGCCATGATCATGTCTGTGCCGAGATCCTCAACCTCGAGATCGGTCGGTCGGCGCTTCAGCCGATCGGCAGCGAACTGGACGAGGAGGACGAAGCAGTTGGCATAGGTCTTCACCGTGTGCGGGCTGACGGCGCGTTCGCGCGGCAGATGTTCCCGCAGATATGCCGAGAGATGGGGAGCAAGCGCCGTCATGCCGCTTCTCCTTGAAAAAGTTGCTCGCTTGCAGCCGCAATGTCGCGCAGCAGCACTGGCGTGGCTTCGAGATACCAGTACGTGTTGGCGATCGACGCGTGCCCCAGGTAGACACTGAGACCGGCCATGTGGTGGGCAATGGCCTCCCTGTCACGCGGGCAGGACTCAAGCGAGCGAACAGCGAACGTATGTCGCAGATCGTGGAGTCGCATGCCTGCCGTACCGGTTGCTCCACGATATCCGAGAAGCCGGGCCAACCTGACGAACACGACGTGGGCGCGCACCTTGTGCGGCGCCCGCCCCCGGATAGTGACGAACAGGTCATTACACTTGGCCGGGTGCTTCGCGCGGATCGCAATGTAGGCTTCGAGTGCTTGGCGCGTCGATGGCTGCAAGGCGATCAGTCGCTGCTTGCCGAACTTGCCGTTGCGGACGACCAGCCCATCCTCGACCAGATCGTTGCACTGTAGCGCGAGAGCCTCGGAAATCCGGAGACCTGTCGCCGCGAGCAGGCCGAACAGGTAATGGTACGTGTATGGGCTAATCGTGCCATGGGGCGGAACGTTCAATGCCGCCGCCATGATCGCCCGCACCTGGTCCGCTTCGATTATGGTCGGAGTGGGACGTGGCCGCTTCCCCCGGCCGAAAACGCCGACAGGCGGGACTTCGTTGTCTGGGTCCTCGGCATGAGCGAAAAGGCTGAAGTTACGAGCAGCGTCGTACCTATGGCGAGCCACGTTTTGCGAGCTTGCCGTGTGGCACCAGTCGTAGATGCGCTGCACTCGGGTGTGCCGGTCACCGAAGCGTTCAGCGAAAGCGGCGTATTGGCGCAGCAGTCGTTCCTGTTCCGAGAACTTCCGCCCCAAGCTGCGATACAGCGAGACGTATCTGGCAATCTGCGTGCTCAGCATGACGGTTCTCCCGGCCATGGCTGCGCGATTTTCATGAGCATCGGCAGGTCGACCTTGGCGTAGATGGCGGTGGTCTCGGGCGAGCTGTGGCGCAGGATCGTTCCAACGGACTCCAGCCCTGCGCCCGCGCGCAGCAAGTTGGTGGCAAGCGAATGCCGGAAAATGTGCGATCCGGTCGGCACGCCTTCGATCCCGCCGCGCTCATGCGTGCGTGCAACGATGCCGGCGATCTCCGCCGATGAGCGGAACGAACGGAACGGGGCTTGCGCGCGCACGAACAGATGCGGATCGGCGGTCTTGGGACGCGCCGTGGCAATGTAGTCCAGGATCGCGTCACCGACGTCCTGAGGCAATGGCAGGCGATCAGGCCGACGCGTCTTGCCCTTGACCGTCAGGTGGCCCGAGCGCCAGTCGATATCGTCGAGGTGCATATCCCGAATATCACCGGCACGCAGGCCAAGCCGGGCGAGCAGGAGAATGATGGCCTTGTCCCGAACTTCCACCGGGCGATCAGTCGGACATGCGCCGATGATCTGCTCGATCGTTGCCGGGTTAACGTGCCGGGGCAGCGTCGAAAGACGGTAGCGTTGCACTGATGGGATCGCGTGCAACAAAGCTGGACGGCAAATACCCTGCACGACCAGGAACCGAATATAGCTCCGTATTATCGTGACGAGCAGTGATGCCGAACCCGGCGTCTCCTTGCTTCGTTGTTGAAACGCCCGTCTGAGGACGGCTGCATCCCATTGTGAAGGCTCGCCGAGCATAGGCGCGAGCCGCCTGATATCGGCCCGGTAGCGCCGGATCGTCTCATCGGTCGCGCCGCGGTGTTGCTTGAGCCATGCCAGATATGCCGCCATGTGCGGGTCGTCATCCGACACCAGTTCGACTGAAGGGATGACACCGCGGTCGCGCAAGAACTCGACGAAGTGCCGAGCGCCTCGCCGCCGCCGCTTCGCGCCCGAGGCAACAAGCTTGCCTCGCTTGCGCCAGACCGGACATCGACAATCATGCGCGCCGTACTGGTCGATGATCGTGTCATCGATATCGGCCCATTGTCGTCGCGCAATGCGAAGCCAGGCCGCGAAATGCTCGGCCTCGGATCGATAGGACTGGGCCGGTCCTTGCGCGAGTTGCAAGCGATCGATCCCATCGAAATAGTCGGCGAGGTGCCGTGGCAGATCGTCGATCCCGTCGTCGACACCGACGTAGCCTTGATCCTCCAGGAAGCGGACGAAGCGCCTGACTCGCGCTGCAATGTCCGCCTTATAGACTGGCTGCTGCGCCGAATACCGGTGGCAACGGCACCGATGCTTCTCGAACCGCCGAACGGTCCGATCGTCGATCGTGCGGATCGCGATCCCATGCAGTTCCATCCAATGCAGGAAATGACGGGCCGCAGCGCCAAACAGAATCGCACTGCCTGACCTCTCGTCGAGCGACAGAGAGGAGAGGAATGCGGTGAGTAGAGCGTCGTGACTGGGCGGGTCTTCGACCCGGAGCCGGGCCGCTCGAAACGACAATAATGATCTTGATCGCATGTTGGTTCCTTCGACTTGTTCAGGTCGAGGGAACCGTAATTATCTGGAGTGAAATCATGGAAAACCGAAGGAAACCTGCGTCTCTCGCCGCCACGCTCGACATAAACTGCGACTGCAAAGAATATGTCTAATGTGGAGCTCCACATTAGACATATTCGCGGGGCGAAAGATCGATGTCGAGATCCGCGCGTTCGTCGGCCGAGAGTTCGCCGAGACGGCGGTCGAGGATGGCTTCGGCGGTCGTGACCAGCTGCAACACGACGGATTGATCTGCCGCAAGATGCTGTTCGATCGCGGCGATGACGGTCGGCAGCTTCGATGACAGCAGGAGCGCGCCGAAAAAGCGTTGCTTGCATCCCTCGAACCGCGAGCGTGCGGCGGCCTTGGCGCCCGAGTTCAGGGTCTTGCCCTCGGCGGCATCCACGACGCCGGTGAGCTCGAGCGCCTTTTCCAGACCGCGGTGAATGATCGCCCATGCGTCGGCATAGGTGTCGTACACGTCGATCTGTTCGGGCGTCAGTTCGTGGCGCAGGATGTCATATTCGACGCCGGCGAAGCTGAGCGCGCGCGCAGTATAGAGCCCCGTCGCCTTGAGATCGCGAGCGACCAGCTCCATTGCCGCGATACCGCCCTGACGGATCTGGGTGATGAAGGCTTCCCGGTTGGCAAAGGCGGTGCTCGGCCCCCACAGGCCGAGCCGCACCGCATAGGCAAGATTGTTGACCTCGGACGCGCCGGTGGCGGACGCATAGAGCACGCGCGCGAGCGGCAGATGGTTCTGGAGCAGGACCCCTGCGATGCCCTGCTGCGACCCCTTCTTGGTGCCCATCGATCCCTCGCCGCCTGCAACGCCGCCCATCTCATGGGCTTCGTCGAAAGCGATCACGCCGTCGAAATCGGCACCTGCCCAGGCAATGATCTGGTCGAGCCGCGTGGCATCGCCCCGGTTTGAGCGCAGGGTCGGATAGGTGACGAACAGGACTCCCTCGGCCATCGATATCGGCTCGTCGATTTTCCAGCGCGAGAGCGGCTGCACATCGGCGGCAAGACCGCCCAGCGCGGTCCAGTCCCGGATCGCATCGGCGTGCAGTGCTTCGTTCTTGCTGATCCAGATATTCTTGCGACGACCGGCAAGCCAGTTGTCCAGAATGACGGCCGCGACCTGACGCCCCTTCCCTGCCCCGGTGCCGTCGCCCAGGAAATAGCCTTTGCGATAGGCCCGACCGTCGTCGGCGAGGACCAGGCCGACGCCTTCCTTGTCGGGCTTTGACAGGCCGGGGATGAACTGGGTCCAGGCATGACCGGCATAGACGACGGTCTCGAGTTGCGAGGAGGACAACAGCCTGTCCGTCACGGTTCGCTCAGGGAGCGCGGGCACATGGGAGGGGATCGGCGCCGGGATCGAGCCCATGGCGATGGATTCGACCAGGGCGGTCGGATGCTCCCCAGCGGTATCGAAGACGATCCGGCTCGGGCGATAGGGAAGATAGACGCCGGTCTGCTCGGCCAGCGGTGCCGCCGTTTCGAGGACGGCATAGCTTACGGGAAGCACGTCGTTGCGCGCCGGTGCGCGGAAGATTCGCGGCGTGGCGGCGGGCTTCGACTTGACGCTGCGCATCAGCGAGATCGGGCCGCTGCGTTTGACAGGCGTTGGCGCGACCGCGGTCATTGGCAGGCGTGGCGGGATCGCGAGGACATCGAGAAGGTCAGCGACATCGCGGCGCTGGATCGTTGTTGTCGTGGTATCGCCCACGGCCTTGTCGATGACGTAAAGGCGGACTGCGACCCCGGTGCCGTGCTTGCCATAGGCATGGGTGAGCCGGATCGAGGTGCGGAGGCTGACGCTGGCGAGCGTGGTCGACCAGACCGATGCCATGCGTGCCGATTGCGCAAACCAGTCGGGCATGATTGCCACGACGCGTCCCCCCGGTGCCAGACGTTTGATGGCGGCCTGGAGATGGCGGACGGCTGCCAACGCATCGGCGCCGCGGCCGAGCGACCGCGAGAATGGCGGGTTCATGAGGATGAGGCCGGGGCGCGGTGCTGCCGTCATGACGCTGGCGATCTGTGCGCCGTCATGCCCTGTGACGCTGGCAAGTGGATAGGCCGCTGCTAACCGAGCGCGGCGGGCCGGGTCGATCTCATTGAGATGAAGCGCCGCGACAGGTGGCAGGCAGGCGATCAGCAGGCCGTTGCCCGCGCTCGGTTCAAGGACGATATCGTCGTCCTGTGGCGCGGCAAGCAAGCAGGCAACCGCCGCAAGGTCGAGCGGCGTCGAGAATTGCTGCCAGTCGATCTGTTCCTCGCTGCGGACGGTCTGGGTGGGAAGTCGGCCGACAAGAGCGATCGCCTCTGCGATGCTTGGAGGCTTTGCCCCGCCATTGACCGCCAGGACGGTCGCATGCTCGAGGATTTCGAAGCTCTCGCGCTGGGTCCAGTGGCCATCGGCGTCGCTGCCGCCAAAGGCGTTTGCCATTGCGTCGTTAAGCTTGGCGCGGGTGATTTTGACCCCGCTTGCGATCGAGGCCGCGACGTGACGGGCAGCAGCGGTGGCATTTCCGGCGCGGGCAGGCGCCGTATCGAACAGGTCGGTCATGGGGATCTCCAGGGCTTGGGCTGCTCGTGCAGCTCGCAAACCCGATCCCCCTCCCCTTCAGGCTCCTGGCTTCAGGACGTCGGCCCAGTCGCCGAAGCGCGGCGGTGGCGGCATCCGCTTGAGGATGAACCCCTGTGGGCGGTAGGCGGCCCAGGCTTTCCGCCGCGCGCGCCGCCCTTCGAAATCATTATCCTCGGCGAAGATGAGCGTGGTGACACTCGCGGGGATATAAACACGGTCGAGGCGCGCTGCGCCAAGGGTCGCCCAGCAGGGAATGCCGTGGATCTGGCTGAAGGCAGCCGACGTCTCGAACCCTTCGCCAAGGGCGAGTGTCTCGCGAACGCGCACCCCCTGCCACGTCGCGCCGCCCGGCGTTCCCAGGGTGACCTTGTCGAGATAGCTCCCGGTCTCAAGGTCGAGGAAAATACGCTGGATCGCTCGAAGTACGCGCCCTTCCCGCGCCGCGACCAGGAGGGCCGGGAGAAAACGGGTCAGGGGCTTTGGACCCCACGGGCAGCGCGGATGAAAGCGCAAGTCGTCGAATGTGCCGGTGATACCGCGAAAGCGCAGATAGGCTTGCGCCGGCGTACCCTCGATCGGGAGAGCATCGTTCCACAATCGCTCGAGATTTGCGGGGCGTCCAGCGCGCTGGGCGGGAGGTGGCTCGTAGCGACGACCCGGTTCGATGCGGGCGATCTCGCGCAGGACGTCGTCTGCCGCGCAGCCGGCAAAGCAATGGACCAGGATGCCGTCATGCCCTTGCCGCAGCGACAGGCTGGGTTTGGAATCTGCGTGCGCAGGGCACCGGCACATGGCGTTGAAGCCGTGCCATGTGCCGCCAAGGGTGCCGACGATATCGACGAGGGTCTGGGTGGGTTTAAGGGCAACGAGGGGCATCACATATCCTTTCTCGTCTGCTCGACCCCCCTCCCCTTTTCTGATCGTCCTATCAGCGGTCCTTCGTAAACAGCGCCCAGGCTTCTTCGATGAGTACGCCCTGGGTGACGCCTCGGCGCTGAGCTTCATCCGCGATTTCTAATGCGACATGCGGCAGTACCTTGGCGTGGACTTGTCCTGTTCTTGGACTTGGACGCCGACCAGCCTTGCGAGGTTCAGGGTCGCGAGAAACGAACCCATGTTCTTCTGCCGCCTCGTCTGCCGCTCGGAGTGCAGACGCATCTTGTGGTTTTGGCCGGGTTTTCAGGCCACCGATGTCGATGGCGAAACTTGGCTTTTCGGTCATCGTGCAGTCTCCTTCAGTCGTTCTACGACGGCTTGCATAAATGCTGAGGCGTTCTGCTGTGCTGCGACTGCATTCCCCTGGGGTGGCATCGTGTAGAGATCGCCACCGAATTCGAAGAGGCTGGAGAAAGCCGATCGTTCCAACAGGTCGGGTTCTATAACGTCAACGCCTTGTCCACGGAGCGAAGCGACAATCCCGGAATGCTGCTTGGAACGGACTGTTTTTGTCATCGTGAATACCGCGGCATATCGAATCTGCCGACCCAGCGATTCCTCTTCTTCCATTATCAGGGCGATCGCGCGTGCGCCGATTGTTGCATCGAGAGTGGTTGCTCGCATCGGTGTAATAACAAGATCGGCTTGCGATATCGCTCGCGACATCAGTCGTGAAGCCACACCTTCCATGTCGACGATGACGATTTCCCCATCGCGATCGAATTCTTTGATTGTTTTGATGACTGTCGATTCCGTCACGTCGTTGAGAACCTTGATTCTCGGAGGCAATGCTCCTCGGCTTGCCCAAAGGCTGACGGACATATTCGGATCGCAGTCTAGAAGCGTAACGGGCACGCCAGCGTGAGCGAGTTCCGTGGCCAGAATGACCGCTGTGGTACTCTTGCCGGCCCCTCCTTTCGGGGACGCGATCGTGATTGTTGGCATGGGGACCCCCTGAATGTTGTTGCCCGGAGCGCTTTCGCAAACCGGGTTTTGGTATCAATCGGATATGCTTATCAACCGGATTTCATCGATGACCAGATATGGCAATTAACCTGGTATATGCCATAACCGGATTGGAATGGAAACCCGGTATTGGCGTCGACCGGGTACTCGAGATGACCCGATAATTCCTTGCACCTGATAAGAGGGCTTACCCGATAATCCCTTATACCTGATAACACATCATACCTGATATTCCTAAATATCCGGTTTCCCAGATTATCGGGTGATCTCAATAATCCGGTATAACCTCTAACTCGGTTCGTCAAATTATCCGATTAGGATCGTCATGCGCCCAGGAGCGATGAGGGCGTGCACACAATCGTGCACAGCGGGCTTTGACCGAAGCCAAGTGACTTAGGGCCCGGAAGCAAAGCTCATTTGGTAGTTGCACGATCTGATACGATCAGACTGACGTCGAGTAGAGGGGCGCTCTGCCAATTTAGCTCAACAAGTCACCCCTTGACGGACGCACAGTGTAATTTTTTTCCACATTGACCGGATTGGTCGACTCTGGCTGTTTGAAGCTATGAACTCATGCCTCGCAATAAGACTTGTAACAGGTGTAACAGCGATCGCGGCCGTTTCTTCACCCGTCGCTGCGTCGCAGCGTAGAGTCGAGATCGTCGCCTTTGGTGACATATCCCGGGGTGCTGTAATTGATGTCGGTCCCGCGCGCGCTATCCCCAGGCAAGCAGACGTGCCTGAGATTGGTGTTTCGCCGGAAAGACTTCAAGCCGATTTGCGCAATATTACAGCGGGAGAGAACGCCTGGGGTTCGGATATACCGAATCCTTCGGTTTCTGTTCCTCTTTGGATGCAGACCGGCACGGTGATGACCGGCGCAGCTCGGGCTGCGCAAAATGTCGTCGCACCCTTCATGTATAGTCCGGCCGCCTGCTCAATCACGCCATACCGTCCGCGTGGCGATCTGGCCCCTTGGCAGGAGGCACGAAGAGCGCGCTATTTCCCGATGATCTCAGCCGTAGCTTGTGAAGCTGGGGTCCCGACCGGCCTTCTCGACGCTCTAGTGGCCCAGGAAAGCCAGTATGATCCGCTTGTGGTCTCGCCCAAGGGCGCCGTTGGCCTGACCCAGTTGATGCCTGGCACGGCGCGCGGGTTGGGCGTTTACAACTCTCGCGATCCGCTTGCCAATCTGAGGGGAGGGGCGAGGTATCTTCGTTCTCACCTAGACGAGTTCAAAAGGGTCGACTTGGCGCTGGCAGCCTATAATGCCGGTCCGGGTCGCGTTCGTATGCTCGGCCGGATACCGCCGTTCCGTGAGACGATCGATTATGTTGCCGCAATCACCAAGGGTTGGAGCAACGGCGTGTCAAGAATGGCGTCGATCCAGACGGCTTCCCACCCCAGTCTTCCTAGGATAGCGCAGGGCAGGGGGGTCGAATTGTTTGCCTACACATCAACGAGTGTTTCAAACCCCAGATAGTGTGCAAAATAGATCGCAATACATAAAACTGCCGGCGCACCTTGGAGATAGTTGATCTGCCAACGTACCCAGACCCTGGGGAGCACGAGCATCTTATCCAGCGTCGATGTTGTGGGAAGACCGATTCCCCCCTGTCGATAGTCGTAAGCTGTTTTGGCAATTGCGAAGGTAGCGCACATTAATGCCATGACGCCGACGGCGGCATAGAGGGAGAGCCAGGCCTGAACTGTCGCTTGGGGCATGTTCGCTACCTAACAGTAAGATCCTGTCGCTTCCTTAACTCTCTGATCGTGCCGAAGTTACCGGAGGCTGGATCAGTTTGCGCTAAGGGATGCAGTCGCGTTGAGCGCGCGAAGGGAAGGGTGGCATCGTTGGATTAGCGCTCTTAAGCTGCGCAGACGACGATCCTCTACTCGGTCATGCGCGTCCCCGAACTGCCGCTCGACCCGCAGGATCGCGCGCGCATCGATGGCGAGGCTTTGACGGCGAAGGCGGCGGCGCGCGACTTTATGGCGGCGCTGCGCGATATGCCTCGACCCATGCGGCAGTTGGCCGTCGCCATGCTGTTCCAGTGGTTCGCGATGTTCGCCTACTGGCAATATATCGCTTTTGCCCTTGGCCGGTCGCTGTTCGGCACGGCGGACGCGAGCAGCGCTGCGTTCCGCCAAGCCGTCCTTGTGACGGGGCAGGCGGGCGCGCTCTACAATTTCGTCGCCTTCATCGCGGCGTTCGCGATGATGCCGATCGTCCGGCGGGTCGGCGCGAGGCCGGTGCATGCGGGCGCGATGCTGCTGGTCGGCGCCGCCATGCTGTGGCTCAGCCTGGTGACGAGCAGGATCGGCCTCGTTCCCGCAATGATCGGCGTCGGCGTCGGCTGGGCCAGCCTGATGGGCAACCCCTATGTCATGCTGGCGCGCGCCATCCCGCCTGCCAGAACCGGAGTCTACATGGGCATCTTCAACATGTTTATCGTCATTCCGATGATGATCGAAACGCTCGTGATGCCGCTCATCTACCGACCGTTGCTGGGGGGCGATCCCCGCAACGTGCTCCTCCTGTCGGGCGCCATGATGCTGGTCGCGGCGGCGGCGACGTTGCGCATGACGGAGGAGCGTGGCGTGGCGGCCTGATCTAGGCCGACCCGCGCAGGATCAGTTCTGGTTTCATCGCGACGGACGACACCGTCTCACCGCCCATGCGGCGCATGAGGAGATCGACGAGCAGCCGCGCGCCGCTGCGCATATCCTGGCGGACGGTGGTGAGTGGCGGAACCGTATGCGCGGAAATGCTGATGTCGTCATAGCCGACGATCGACACGTCCTGCGGCACGCGCAGCCCTTGGTCCGCCACAGCCCGCATCGCGCTCATCGCGATCACGTCCGAGGCGGCGAAGATGCCGTCCGGCGAAGCGTGTCCTTCCAGATAACGCGCCATGTCCTGATAGGCGTCCTGATCGGTCAGGTGCAGGGGAAGCAGGATTTCCTCGACCTCCGCGGCCCGACCGATGGCGCGGTGGAAGCCCGCATAGCGGTCGGCGAATTCGGGGACGGTCGGATCGCCGAGAAACGCCAGCCTGCGCCGCCCGATGGTGATAAGATGTCGCGCCGCCATCTCTCCGCCCGACAGATTGTCGGTGCCGACGGTGATCTGCGCCAGATCCGGGCGATGCGCGCCCCAGACGACCAGCGGCGCGAACTGTTTCGCCACGCCTTCTATGACATCGGTCTGGTCCGATTGACCGATCAGGATGATGCCATCGACCCGGCCGGACAGAACCATATTCTCCAGCCAGCTTTCGTCGCCCGGCACGACGCGGGACAGCAGCAGGTCGTAACCCTGCTCCGCCAGCGCGTCGGCGAGGGGGCCGAGCAAACCCATGAAGAAGGGATCGGACAGGCTTTGCTGCACCTCGTGCCCCAGCGGAAAAACCACGCCCACAGCGCCGGTCCTGCGCTTGCGGAAGAAGCTCGCCGTCTGATTGAGGCGAAAGCCATGTTCTTCCGCCAGCGCCCGGATGCGCGTCTTCGTCTTGGCCGAAACCCGGGGATTGTCATCCAGCGCGCGCGACACCGTGGAGACGTGGACGCCGGCGATCCTTGCGAGTTCCACCAAACCTATCGTCTTCATCGGAATGGCAAATCCTCCGCCGCCTGCAGATGCCTATGCCCGTTCGGCGGCGGACGTCCTACCATGGTTTGAGGTGTGATCCCAATCCCCAGTTCTCAGGGGCAAGGATACCGGAGATGGCGCGATCTTCACGGCTGGTTGTGCGCCTCGCGGCCCGGTGCGCGAGGCCTAGTTGATGGCGGCGATCATCTGGTCGGATAGCCACGCGCCCAGCCATTGTCCGACCACCGCCGCGCCAGCCTGGTCGCCAAGCGACAGCGCGCTGTCGCCGCACAGCTCGCCGAACGTCATGCCTCGCCGTAGGTTGAGCAACGCCTTCAACTCGGCGTCGCCCACGATCCTGATGCGGCATTGTTCGCCCTCGCGCCACAGGAGGGCGACCTCGGGCTTGTCCAGATATCGGGGCTCGGGGGGCTCCTTCTGGTCGACCAGGGCCTGCCATATCGCAAACCCGTTGGTTTCAAGATGCAGGAGGTCGATCGACGGCGCGAAGGTCACTATCGCGCGATCCCAATCAACGTCGGCCAAATCTTCCACTCCTACGGCGACGCAGTCAGCTGCGACGAACAGGTCTTCCAGCGCGAGCTCGATGGCGGCAATCTCCGCGATCTCAAGATCTGCGGGATGAAGCCGCGCCAGCGTGGCCGGAAAGTCCCGCCCGTAGGCGTCGAGCGTCCAGCTGCTCGGCGGCACGCTGTCGATATGATTCACCGCGGCATGAAGAAACATGTCCTCGCCGATCCAGTCGCGGGTCCGCTGAAAGCTGCTTTCGAGGCAGGCGACCAGTTGGGTGCGGTAATTGTTCTGATAGACGGCCAGACCGGGCTCCGCAGTCACGCCGATGCGTGCGGCTGCGGCCATGTCTTCCTGCGTCAGCCAGTCCCGCATGTCGCGTTGAAGCGCCAGCAGGCTCATGCCGCCTTCTCCATACCGCCGGCGGCGATTCCGCGGGCAATGGCGAGTTCGGCCATCAGGTCCGCCAAGGGCGGAATGGCGTCATCGCGCTCGATCATGGTCGCGACCGGCCCGAGCTTCGGGAGGACATGCGCGTAGAGATGCCAGACGGACAAGGGCACCGGCTGGTCATGCGTATCGATCAGCAGGCGTTCGCCCTGGCTGTGCCCGGCGAGGTGAATCTGGCGCACGCGGTCATGCGGCACGGCGTCGAGATAGGCGATCGGGTCGAAGCCATGGTTGCTGGCGCTGACGAACACATTGTTGACGTCCAGCAGAAGCCCGCAGCCCGTTCGCGCGCACAGGGCGTCCAGGAACTGCCATTCGGTCATGTCCGCCGGAGCGAAGTCGATATAGGTCGACGGGTTTTCGATCAGCATCGCGCGTCCCAGCGCATTCTGCGCGCGGTCGATATTGGCGCTGACGATATCCAATGCTTCCTGCGTGTAGGGCAGGGGCAGCAGATCGTGTGAACTGAACCCCTCGATCCGCGACCAGCTGAGATGATCGGACACGAACAGAGGCTCGATGTCGTCCACCAGCGCGCGAAGCCGGGCGAGATAGGTGCCGTCGAGGCCATCGGCGGAGCCTATGGACATGGACACGCCATGGAGGGCGACGGGGTAGCGCGCGCGAATATCGCGCAGGATCCGTCGCGGTCGGCCGCCGTCGATCATGAAATTCTCCGAGATCACCTCGAGAAAATCGACGTCGATACGGTCGTCCAGAAAGTCGGCATAATGCTGTTTGCGCAGGCCAAGTCCGAAACCTGGAAATGACGGGATCATGGGCACGCTTCCTGTTGGCAAGGACTGTCCGGCGCACCTGTGCGCGCCGGACATGGGAACGTCATTTCGGTTCGGTCAGGCTGCCTCCGGCCGCCTTGCACGCCTTGACGGTCATGGCCTTGAAGCCCTGGCCCTTGCAGCCATTCTGGCCCTTGCATTCGTTGCTGGCGGTCTTGCAGTCCGACGTGCCCTTGCAGCTGTTGACGCCGTAGCAGTGAACGACCTTCGTGTTCGCGTCGTCCTTCGCCACGGCAGGGGCGGCGGCGGCCACGATCGCGATGGCGGCTGCGGAAGCGGCGATGCCGATGCCGGTGTTGTAGGTGTGCATGAGGAACTCTCCGGAAGAATGTTGAGCCAAGATGGCGTCTGTCTTTCGGTCGGGCGCGGCCGGCGGTTACAGGGCAGTCCGAAATTTCCGCGACCGGCGGCGACATGGTCTGGCGGAGCTGGAATCCGGCTTCACCAGCGGAGCAACCGCGGCCCCACAATCATGCCGAGAAAGGCCGCGAGCAGCATTCCCAGCGAATACCATGTCAGCACGAAGATCGCCGACACCTCCGGACAATGGATGCAGTAGACTGTCGCAGCGAAGGCTCCCGCCGCCAGTCCAGCGGCTGCCCCGGCGGCGCGCAGACGGGTGGGGGCTAGACGGCGGAAGGACCATAGCAGGCCTACAAAGATCGGGACGGACAGCGAAAGGACCAGCCAGGGGCAACTCTTCCAGCTATGACCGAGCCACATCGCCATCCATTGCGAGTGCGGCGTTTGCGCCAGTTCGACAAGGCCGACCACGCCAAGAAGCATGACGGGTGTTGCAAGCGCCCACAAGCCGCGCAATCGCCCGCTGTCGGGGCGCGCCAGCTGGGCGGTCGTCATCAGCGCGGCGATCGACAGGGACAAGGTATATCCCCACTTCAACCAGAAGGACGCGCCCTGCATGGCCGCTCCCAGATCCGGGCGAACGCCGATCGACGCCATGATCATCAGCGCGGATGCGACGCCGCCGGCGAACACACCGACGACCAACCGCCGCGCGATGCTGTTTCGGGCCACCGGGCGGGTGTCGCCGGCAAGGGTCTGGATCAGATCGTCCGTATTCATCGCACGGCCCCGTGCACCCGCGCCATCAGCGCTTTCAGCCCGCGATGCACCGATACCTTGACGTCGGATTCGCCGATTCCCTCCGCGCTCGCGGCTTCGGCGACGCTCAGTCCCTCAAGCCGGATCGCGCGGATCATCCGCGCCTGCTTGGGCGGAAGCTGCTCCAGCAGATCATTTATATCGAGCCTGGCGATGCTGCTGGCCTCGAATTCGTCCGCGACCAGGGAATCCGCCAGATCGTCGATCGGCCTCAGCCGGCCGACGCGGCGAAAATGGTCGATCATCTTGTACCGCGCAACGGCGTAGAGCCACGCTGTGAAGGCGCGCTCGGGATCATAGGTCGCACGGCGTGTGTGAACGGCAATAAGGGTGTCCTGCACCATATCCTCGATATCGTCGTCGGCGCCGCGAACCCGGCGTCGATAGAAACCCCGCAGCAGCGGGACAAGCAGGCGCAGCAACGCCGCATGGGCGGCGGCGTCTCCGCCAAGCCCATCGATCATCAACGCGCGCAGATGCCCCTCTGTCGTCTGCATTCAGTCTCCTCGCCCGCTTGTTCGCACGAGCCCGGTCGTCGGTTACGACAGCGACCGATAATTTTTTGCGCGAGCGCATTGTAACCGCACCCTGTCGTTTCCCGAACTGGTCGATGTGACACGGGCTTCCCCGCCTCCTCCCCGGTCACCGCGCGGTCCGGCTCCTGTCCGGGCCGCGCGAAGAGGCGACGGATCGAAGAGGACATCATCATGCGCACCACTCATGCGGCGATCGCCGCCAGCATCGCCATCGCTTCCGCCAGCGCTCTCGCGGCGTCCGCCCATGCCGAAACGAAGCCGAAGATGGAGAAATGCTACGGCGTCTCGCTGGCCGGCAAGAACGACTGCGCGGCGGGCGCCGGCACCAGCTGCGCGGGCACGTCGAAGGTCGACTATCAGGGCAACGCCTGGAAGCTGGTGAAGGCCGGAACCTGCACCTCGATCAAGACCCCCAAGGGCAACGGCTCGCTTTCGCCCAAGGCATGAACATCGCGGCCGGGGCCTCATCTCGCCCCGGCCGACCTTCCTGGAGACCAACGATGACCCAGTTCTTGCCTTTGCGTGACGCCGTTGTCCGGCGGATAGAGGCGCTGTTACCGGACGCGCTGCTGCTGCTGGTCGCCCGCCTGGGCGTCGCGGCCATATTCTTCCAGTCGGGCCGGACGAAGGTGGAAGGCGTCATCACCATCACCGACAGCACATATGAGCTGTTTCGCACCGAATATGCCCTCCCGCTCGTCCCGCCCGGGATTGCGGCGACGATGGCGACCTGGTCCGAGCACCTTTTTCCGATATTGCTGGTGCTGGGCCTGTTCACGCGGTTGTCGGCGGGCGCTCTGCTCGGCATGACCCTGGTGATCCAGACATTCGTGTATCCTGACGCTTGGCCGACGCATCTGAGCTGGGCCGCGATCCTGCTGCCTCTGATCGCGCATGGCGGCGGCGCCCTGTCCATGGACGCGCTGATTTTTCCGCGATCGAAGATGTGAGGCGAGGGGGCCGCGATCGCGCTGGCCACACCGCTTGGCCAGATGAGACGTTTATGCGGGCTCATTGCCTGTCACGCTTGCGAAAGCCGTAGAGTGGTGACACGCCTCGAAGAGGAGACCCGGATCGGCAAAGGCGGGACCCTGGCGGCGCAGCTGTCGCGGCTCGACCTGATCGTGCTTGACGAGCTCGGTTATCTGCCGTTCGCCCGCTCGGGAGGGCAGTTGCTGTTCCACCTCATCAGCAAGCTTTATGAGGGGTCAGGACATAGAACGGGCACAGATATACGCTAAGCGTCTCTGCGCGCACTTATGGGTCGACTCTATGCGTCGACGACTCCAGCATTCCAAAGGCATCCATCGGACAGTTGTAGCATCGCCTCTCGTCGCAGAGCCGGCATATCGTCAGCGCCGAGACAGCGTCGTCAGACATCTGCGCAAGTATTGTCTCGGCAATACGTTCCAGCACGAGGCGGTCAGCATTCGAGACATGGCTAAGGATTTCGGATAAAGTCTCGTTTCTTCGTTGCAGGATCGCAGATAGGCGAGTCTCGCCTGCCTCAGTGAGCATCAGCGCTACTGCACGACGGTCCCGTAGCGCTTTGGATCGAACGGCGAACCCGGCTGCAACCAATCGATCGACAAGCCGCACCGTCCCCGCGTGGGACAAGCCTAGCACCCGTCCTAATTCGTCGATCGAAAGACCGGTCGCGTGACCGATGACGACGATCGCCGCGGTGGTTTCGCCACCGCCGGGTATCGTCGGGTCGAATGCCGCCTTCTTAATTCGATCGGTGATGCCCACTGCGAGGGCGCCGAACAGATTGACGAGCCGGTCCGAGAGTACGTTCAAAGGGTTGCCTCATTCATTGACGGCGTATAGTGTATGCGCAGCGCATATATCACGCCTGTCTAAGCATGAAGGCAGGTCATGCGCCATGATGAAAGCGAGGCACCATGTTTTCGACATTACACATAGCTGAAAAGACGACCGGCTCTCGCGGGTCTCTCGCGTTGCTGCGCTGGGCGCTGGTGGTCATCTTTCTCTGGTTCGGTTGCATGAAATTCACGAGCTATGAAGCGATGGGCATCGCGCCATTGATGAAGAACAGTCCGATCATGAGCTGGATTCCGGCCGTTTTTGGGGTGCAGGGTGGAAGCTATTTTATAGGCACCGTCGAGCTCGCGACGGCCGCTGCGCTGATTATCGGTGCTTTCAACAAGACGGCCTCCGCTCTCGGCGCGGCGATGTCATGCCTGACTTATGCCGTGACACTGACGTTTTTCCTGAGCACGCCTGGCGTCGCCGAGCCGACCGCTGGCGGGTTCCCGGCGATTTCGGCCGGAACCGGACAGTTCCTGTTGAAGGACCTGGTGCTTCTTGCGGCATCAGCGTGCCTTCTACTTGCGTCCATACGGACAGCAGACGCGTGACGGCAAACAGGTGTTTGCCGACACCTGAGCGGGTCTGTCGGCGCTTAGCGTATATCTGGGTCCGTTCTATGTACTGACCCCGAACTAGCGTTGATGCGCCGCGCCATCGAGGGCTTGGCGGCCGAGCGCGCCAGCATCGACGTGCCGGATTATTCCGAGACGCTGGGGCATGTCGTCCAGGGGCTGGACGGCATCAACGGACGCCTGGACCAGGTTACGACGGCCATCGTGAAGTCGCCGGCGTTGGCGATGACGCCGGCGCAGGTTTCGGCGCAGATCAATCGAGCGGCGGCCGACCTTCGCAGCGCCGATCATGCCGCCCTCGCCACCGCCACCAACGAGATGAAACAGCAGGGGCGCGAGCTGCGCACCGTCGTTCAATCGGCGCTGACGGCGCGGGATCAAAAGAACCGTCAACTAGGCGTCACCTCAAGGTTTGTGCGCCAGACAACGATTTCCTGGACATAATATGAACATCGGGCTCGCCTGTCGCCTGCTGCTGGCTGAATGGATTGCTTCGGCGTTCCCCAATGGTTGGTCAAAGGTCCAGTTTGGGGTGGATTTGCGGCGGTTTGTTTGCGAGATTCCCTTGTCAGCAACGAAAGTTAGTCAGCAGGTATAAAGCAGAGCGTGCCCACTCGGCGGGCAGGCCCACCTGTGTCGTTTGGGTGGTTTACGCCGTCCAGGACAGGCACTTTCGAGAAGTCGAATGGGCTTACCCCATCCAAGCAGGCCACGTTCACACCATATTGGTTCTGATTGGATCGGCGTTGATGGTGAGTGTAGATCCCGCAATGAGAGCAGAAGAAGTGCTGCGCCAATCCGGTATTGAAACAGTAGCTCGCCAGGGTGTCCTCACCCTGAAGAACTTTAATCCCACCCATCTCTACCGAGACAGCGACCGCACCGCGCATTCGACAATAAGAGCAGGTGCAGCGGCGAATTGTGTTGAAGCCGTCACTGAGCGTCGCCTCGAAACGAACCGCACCACAGTGGCACTGGCCGGCCCATATATTCGTGTCATTCGCCATGGTTGTTTGGGCCTTTTGTTGGGGATCACTTTTTTCAACATGCATGCCGCCAGCATCAGGCAGCGGCGCGCAGATACTGGTATAGGGTTTCACGGCTAATTCCTAAATCGCGCGCAATGGTGGCCTTGCGCTCGCCGGCGGCAACCCGGCGATGCAACTCGGTGACCATTTCGTCGGAGAGGGACCGTTTTCGTCCACGATAGGCTCCTCGTTGCCTGGCGACCGCAATGCCTTCGCGTTGCCGTTCCCGGATCAAGGCGCGCTCGAATTCCGCGAATGCGCCCATGACCGAGAGCATCAGATTGGCCATCGGGGAATCCTCGCCCGAGAATGTCAGGCTTTCCTTCACGAACTCGATCCGGATGCCTCTTTGGGTGAGGGACTGAACCAGCGTGCGCAGGTCGTCGAGATTGCGCGCCAGTCGATCCATGCTGTGGACCACGACGGTGTCGCCCTCGCGGGCGAAGGTGAGCATGGCGTCGAGCTGGGGCCGGTTGACGTCCTTGCCCGATGCCTTGTCAGTGAACACCCGGTCGAGCGACTGCCCTTCCAACTGGCGATCGACATTCTGATCGAATGTGCTGACCCGGACGTAACCAATCCTTTGGCCTTTCATCGCCACCCCCTGTGCGAATTTGTCAAATTGAAATCTATGACACGGTGCGACAGGCGTCAACAAATGCTCTCATCAACTCTAATCTGACAGAATAGGCCGCATCGTCCTGACGTCCGGTTAGGCTATACTCCAGATTGACGCTAGCTTGCCGCCCTCGAATCGATGGAGGCAGGATGGCGCGGCGGCGACTTTTGACCGGGGAAGAACGGCGGCGTTTGTTCGATGCGCCCCATGACGAAACCGCGATCGTCGGCCACTATACCCTTGCCTCTGAGGATCTTGAACTGGTCGGCCGCCGCTATCGGCCCGCCAACCGTCTCGGCCTGGCCGCGCAGATCGCCTTGATGCGGTATCCCGGTTTCGGCTTGCAGCCCGACATCGGCGTCCCCGATGCGATCCTCCACTACCTCGCCGCCCAGATCGTCGTCGATGCCGATGTGTTCGCCGACTATGGTCAGCGCGCCCAGACGCGCAACGATCATGCTGACATTGCGGCACGCCATCTGGGGCTGCGTCCCTTCCGGCGAGGGGATATACCGCTCGCACTCGATCTAGCCGCGAAAGCTGCCGAGCGGACCGATCGGGGCGAACCCATTGTCCGCGCGTTGATGGATGGATTGAAGCAGGAACGCTTCATTCTGCCTTCGGCCGACACGCTCGAACGAGCCGGCCTCGCCGGCAGGGCACGCGCCCGCAAAGGTGCAGCTGCGCTTATCGTCGAAAGCCTGGGTCAGGCCGAACTGACACGGATCGACGATTTGATCGTCAACAACAGCGACTTCGGCATGACGCCGCTGGCCTGGCTGCGCAATTTCGAGGAAGCGCCGACGACGGCGAACATCAACGGTCTGATGGAACGGCTGCGCTATGTGCGCGGGATCGGCATCGATCCGGCGATCGGCACCAGAGTCCCCGATTTCCGGTTCGCCCAATTCATGCGCGAAGGGGGCGCGGCGCCGGCGTTCCTGCTCTCCGACTATAGCCTTAACAGGCGCCGCGCGACGCTGGTCGCGGCGGTCATCGACCTCGATGCCAAGCTCGCCGACAACGCGATCCAGATGTTCGACCGGCTTGTCGGGAGCCTGTTCACGCGCGCGCGGCGCGGTCGTGAACGGCGCTATCAGGACAGCATCCGCTCGGTTGGCGAACTCATGCGAATGTTCGGCGCGACGATCGCCGCGCTGGGAGAAGCGGTCGAACATGGTGGCAATCCGCTGGAACTGATCGACGAAGCGGTAGGCTGGCACAGGCTGGTCGCGGCCAAGACGCAGGTCGATGCACTGGCCGAGCTGGCGGGGGAAGATGCCCTTGTCGCGGCAACGGGACGCTATGCGACGTTGCGGCGGTTCAGCCCCACTTTCCTCGACACCTTCACGTTCAAGGCATCGGGAAGCGGGTCCGGACTGGTCAAGGCCATCGACATCATTCGCGATGCCAATGCGCGCAAGTCACGCAGCCTGCCCGAGGGCGTTCCCCTGCCGTTCGCCAACCGCCAGTGGAAGCGCCTCATCACCGAGGGCGGCCAGGTCGATCGCCGGCGTTACGAGACGGCCGTCATGGCCACGCTACGCGATCGGTTGCGCGCCGGGGACATATGGGTCGAAGGAACCCGCAATTATCGCCGCTTCGACACCTACCTGCTGAGCCGGCGGGAGGCCGGGAAGGTGGCCGACACCCTGCCATTCCAGACCGATGCGGCCGCCTATATGGAGGAGCGGGCAAGGACGCTGGACTGGCGGCTGCGTCGTTTCGCCAAGCAGCTCAAGGCAAACAGGCTCGCGGGCGTGGCGCTCGAACGCGACCGGCTCAAGTTGCAACCCATGCCGGCGATCACGCCGCCCGAGGTCGAAGCCCTCGACCGCAGGCTGGACGCCTTGCTTCCGCGCGTGCGGATCACCGAACTCCTGGTCGAGGTGGCCGAGCGCACCGGCTTCCTGAGCGCGTTTCGCGATCTTCGTTCCGGGAAGGAGCATGACAACCCGCATGCGATCCTTGCCGCCATTCTGGCCGATGGATCGAATCTCGGCCTGGAGCGGATGGCCAATGCCAGCGACGGTGTGAGCTACGCCCAGCTTGCCTGGACGCACAACTGGTATCTGTCGCCCGAAAATTATCAGGCCGCGCTCGGCATGATCGTTGCCGCGCACCATGATCTGCCGTTCACACGCCATTGGGGTGCCGGCACCAGCTCATCCTCCGATGGGCAATTCTTCCGCTCGGGTCGCAGCCGATCGGCGGCAGCCGACATCAATGCAAGATATGGCGGCGAACCGGGCCTGAAGATCTACTCCCACCTGTCCGATCATTTTGCCTCGTTCGGATCGCGGATCATGTCGGCCACCGCTGGCGAGGCCCCTTATGTGCTCGACGGCCTGATGCTCGGCGCTGCCGCGTTGCCCCTGCATGAACATTACACCGACACGGGCGGGGCGACCGATCACGTCTTTGCCCTCTGCCATCTTCTCGGCTTCCGCTTCGTGCCCCGTCTGCGCGACATCGCCGACCGGAAACTCGGCTCGATCGCCGCGCCCTCGACCTACAAGGGCATCGAAGGCCTCATGGGACGTACGATCAAGACCCCCGCGATCGAAGCCGATTGGGACGATATCGTCAGGATCGTCGCCTCCATCAAGGAGGGAGCCATCGCGCCCTCCGCGATCTTGCGCAGGCTCGCCGCCTACAAGCGCCAGAACAGACTAGATTTCGCGCTGGCCGAACTGGGCCGCATCGAACGCACGCTGTTCACGCTCGACTGGCTTGAGCAGCCTGACTTGCGTCGGGCCTGCCAGGCCGGTCTCAACAAGGGTGAAGCCCGTCATACCCTTGCCGCCGCGATCTACACCAACCGTCAGGGGCGGTTTACCGACCGCTCGATTGAGAATCAGGAATATCGGGCATCGGGCCTGAATCTGCTGATCGCAGCGATATCCTATTGGAACACGCTCTATATGGACAGGGCCGCCCAGCACCTCAAAGCATCCGGCGTCACCTTCGATGATACGCTCCTCGCCCATCTTTCACCTATGGGTTGGGCGCACATCAGCTTGACGGGCGACTATCTCTGGCAGCAGGCAAACCAGCTTTCCCCGGGCGAGTTTCGCGCGCTCAATGATCCCATGGCCCGCCTCAAGCTCGTAGCATAACCCATGTTCTCATTATGTCCGTCAAATCGTTGTCTGGCGCACAAACCTTGTGGTGACGCCAACTATGGTTCGGGCTGGGCGGGTTGCTTATCGGCATCCTCCTCTGGTCCTTCCTGCCCGGTATGGTCGCGCGCGAGATCGTGCCGACGAGCTGGCAATGGCCCGAACGCATGGCGACGCGGGTTCTTGCCGAAGCGACGCCGTGGGATGCCGGGCAGCATCTGATGGCGAGTGCGTCGCAGCCAAGCTGGGAGGCGATCGTCGCGGCCGACAGGTTGCTGCGCGACAATCGTGAAAAGATCGAAGGATGCCGGCAAGCCGCAAGGAAGGCGGATCAGCCGGTGCGATGCACGGTCCAGGTGGGAGTGAAGAGGTAATGACGATTCCCTACCGCTCGACGCCCATATTCGATGAGGCCACATTGCCCACTGCCTTGCGCTCCGAGCATCGCACCAAGGCCGGTGTTTGGGGCGTGATCCGGGTCATCGAAGGGAGATTGAAGCTCACCTATCTCGACCCTGCCTCCGAGGTGATCCTTACACCTGATCGGCCAGGGCTGGTTCTACCGGAACAACCGCATTTCGTGGAACCGCTCGGAGCCATGCGGATGCAGGTCGATTTCTACGATCAGCGGCCAAGCCTCTAGGAAGAGCCATGCGTAAAGCAGCCTTGTCATTCCCGTTTCTCGTGAGCCTGGCGCTTGGTGGCTGCGTGACAAGCGCTCCGGCACCCAATTTTGGCCCGTCTCCCTCCGGGCAGTCGGAGCGAAGCGGCGAGATCACGCCTTGGGCGCTGACTTATGGCGCGGCGTTGATGACCGCCAAGGTCTACCCGCACTTGGCAGCGACGGCCGATGCAAACGCCAATCTGTTCGTCTCCCCGGTCAGCCTGTCACAGGGCCTGGGGCTTGCTTACCTCGGTGCGCGAGGGGGCACACGCGACGAGATCGGGCGCGTTCTGGACTGGCCTTCGGTCCCGAATGCGGCCGTGCCTATCAGAGCCTATAATGCCCAGCTCAGCGATACCGGCGATGCCGATATCACGCTCGGCATCGCGAACGCGCTATGGCTGGCAAAGGGATTGCCGATCCGGGACGAGTATGTCGCCGAGGCGCGTTCCGGCTTCGGGGCGGCTCCGGAAACGGTCGATTATGCCGGTGATCCCACCGGAGCGGCCGCACGGATCAATGGCTGGGTCTCGCGCGAGACGAAGGGCAGGATTTCGGAGATCGTCTCTCCGAGCGGCTTCAGGGATGACACCGCCGCTGTGTTGACCAACGCTCTTTACTTCAAGGCAAAGTGGCAGGTGCCGTTCGAGGAGACGGAAACGCGGACCTTCACGCGTGGCGACGGCACGCGCATTCCGATCACGATGATGAAGCGGATAGGCCGGTTCGACTATCGCGAGACCCATGAGGGACAGGCGATCGCCCTGCCTTATGCCGGCGATGGCAGCTTCGTGATGGAAATTTTCCTGCCGCGCGACACGGCGGTCCTGCGCCGTTGGGAGCGCGAGATGAAGGGGGGCGATTTCTTCGCCGGCGAGCAGGGCGGCAATGATCGCTTCGATCTGGCAGCGGAGCAGGCGCGCGAGATGCGGATCATTCTGCCCCGCTTCGAAGCGCGGTTCGACAAGAGCGTCAAGGCAGCGCTGATCGCAGCGGGGATGCCAAGCGCCTTCGATCAGCAGCGTGCGGACCTGTCCGGCATCGTCTCCGGCGTGCGTCTGGCGATCAATGACGTGGCGCACGCGACCTTCCTGCGCGTCGATGAGGAAGGCACCGAGGCAGCGGCGGCAACCGCGGTGAAAATCGTCGTGACCAGTGCGCGGATAGAGCCCCAGGTGCCGGAGATGGTGGTCGATCGTCCTTTCCTTGCCACTCTGCGCGACCGAAAGAGCGGCGCGGTGCTGTTTTTCGGGCGCATCGCCGATCCGACCGCGATTCCATAGGCGCACAGGGCCATGTGCCGTTCAGCCGCGACGGCGTAGCCTCCTGGCATGATAGTGCCGCTGTCGCGAGTAATTGGCGCGGCCTTGGCCGGTGCGGCGTTGAGCGCGTCCGTGCCCGCCTTGGCGTGTTCGTGCATCCTGGGGGGCGGTGAGAGGATGGGCAAAAACGTACGCTCTCATGACTGCCATCCGAGACGCTGGCCGCAAGGCTCTCAATCTACCCCCGGATAGCCGCGCAGTCTAAGCGTTCGCTGATTGTTCGTCCTTAGCGTTGTTTGGCGTACCTTCCACGCTATGTCCTCAACTTCACGTCGATGGCGGCACGATCAGCGGCTTCTTCCTGTTGCCACGCGACATGATGGTCGATGCGCCGACAGACGGTTCGCAAGGGGCGATCTACATCCTCTATAATGGCCGACTTGCGCCGAAGTTCAAGGTGTCGAAACCGCGCACTTTGAGCCTTGTGTCGCGTGCGCTTTCCACCGTGCTGGGCGAAGCGGACAGGACGATCATCGATGATCTACGCAGCTTTGCGCAGGAGCGTAAAATCCGGCTCTCCATATGCGCAATCGATGAAGCCGCCCCGAACGCTGATGCGCCCTTGTTCGACACCGGACATATGCGCAAACTCTACACCATGGGAGAAGAGGAAGGGCGGGCTCAAGATGGGTGTCTGATCTCAACCTCTATACATTCACCGATTATTCGCCCTTAGCATTGTCTGGCGCACCCCCGACGCTATGCCCTCCAAAGCGCTCATATGATCTCCATTTTTTTGTTTGAGGCAATAATATTGTGAACAATAAGCTATTCAAGGCGTGGGAAAATTTGGCCGAAGGATGACTGACGCACTCTCTGCAGACCTTCCTTCTTCATCAATGGCGGGAACGAGAGCGGCGCAGCAGCGTAATGCGTTCACCAAACTTTGTGGAGAATGCAATGCGCTATCTTATCGGCACTGCTCTGGCTGCCGCCCTTCTGTCCCCCGTCGCCTATGCCCAGACCATGTCGGGCGTCGCGCAGACCAACGTCGCAGGTGAAACCACCACGGTGTTCTCGATCCAGCCCCAACGTCAGGTCTCGGCTTCCGACTACGTCAAGCTGAGTGCTGATGCTCTCAACTATCGTATTGCAGCTTCGCAGCTTGCGCTGCGCAAGGCTGAGCGTGCCGATGTGAAGGCCTACGCGAAGGCAGACTATGATCAAGCAAAGAAACAGCGGGACTCGCTTTTTGCCGCCCTCTCCAACAAGGATCGAAAAATCGCCAAGCCTACGCTAGCTCTCTCGTCGCAGCGTGCTGCGTCAATTGATTTGCTCAAGAAGAGCAAGGACGATTTCGACAATCTTTATCTGACGCAGATGGCAGATGAAGCTCCGTCGATGTGGGCACTGCAGAAGGGCTACGCTCTGGAGGGCAGCGATCCGGCTCTGAAGCAGGTTGCTACCCTTGCAGTGCCGACGATCGAAAGCGGCTATACCGTGGTCAAGGGGCTGACGCCGGCGGCAGTTGCCTCGCGCTGACCTAAGCAATGCGGGACACCTGAAATACGGTCTTCTCGCTTGATCACCATCATGGCAGAAGTGGCATTTTTGTCACTTCTGCCATTTTGTTGTTACTTGTCGAAACTCTCTTTGACGTTCGGGGTTAGCAGGTCACTTACCGACAGTTTCGGTACGAACAAATTTGAAGAGAGATACATGAAGAATTTGATCCTTGCTGCCGCTGTCTGCTGCTTTGTTCCTACGCTTGCGTCTGCACAGGAGACCGCTCCCGACGGCACTGATGCATTTGGCATCGAGCCTTATGTTGGCGTCCTTGGCGGGTATCACACCTTCGACAAAGATAGCGAATTCGGCTCGCCGCGTGGCGGTAGCATGAACGGCGCGCTCATCAGCGGGATTGCAGGCGTCAACATTCCCTTGGGTCCGGTATTTGTTGGTGCGGAGGGTAACGCCAGCAAGGGCTTCAACGACATCGATTGGGAATATGGCGTTCGTGGCCGCATTGGTGCGCGGGCCGGCGAGAGCGGAATGGTGTTTGCCTCTGCCGGATATCAGTGGGTTAATGGCAAGCGCGCCTACAGCGACCAAAAGGACTGGGTGTATGGCGTGGGCGTCGAAGTTGGACCCAAGGATATCGGTCTGGGCGGCGTAACCGGTAATAGCGGCATTCGCATTCGCCTTCAGATGGAAACCTACGATTTTGACAGTCTGCGGCCCATGGGCGGCGTAGTCTTCCACTTCTAATGAATGGGGCGGGGTTCGTTGTCAAGATCGCGACGGCCCTGACCTACCTCTTGCTCCAATCGAACCTGGGAGATGTTGTGGCATTGTAGGGTATCGAACGCCAGTATAACTACGTTATACAATATAGTCTATCGTTGAACTTTCTTGCTTACACTACCGTCAGGTCCAGCTTGATACTCTATCATTGCACAATGAGCGGACTGCCCTTGTCGCAGTAGCGCACAACAATGTCTCTTCACGGATCGCAGGACACAGGCCGGAACCATAGAGAGTGTCAGCAAGAGCATCGACGGTTGTCGCCTTGGCGCGATAGGCACCGGTCGCCACATTGCCTTCTCAGGTAACTTTCTATGGGATAAAGTTGCAGCGTCTGCAGAACGTAAGACGCTCAACCTGCCAAAAGATAGCTGCGCCGCATAAATGTTCGTTGATTGTTCGCCCCTAGCGTTGTCTGGCGTACTATTCACGCTATGCCCTCCTATAGCACGGATGCAGCCCTGATCGACCGAGACGGGACGAAGCGGGGTGCGAAGAGGTCGGCCCGGCAACATCGGCGGCTTGCGCGGCCTATATCACTTGAGGGCAGGAGAAGCCTGCCCGGAGAATGAGATGCCGCCCACCGCGCCTGCCCGCGTTCCGTCACCGATCGCCATGCCCGACGATGACTTTGGAGCTGCGCTGATTGCACAGGCGGCCGCGCTCAGCGCCTATGCCCGGCGGCTGACCGGAGGCGGTGCCGATGCCGACGATCTCTTGCAGGACACCATGCTGCGCTGTTGGGCCGCGCGCGCCAGCTTCGCGGCCGGAACGAGCCTCGCCGCTTGGGCTCGGACCATAATGAAGAACAGTTTCCTCACCGGTCGCCGCCGCGCGCGTTTCCATGCCGATCTGCCCGAGGATGCGCGCGACCGGATGCTGAACGTGGGCGAGACCCAGAGTCTTGCCATCTGGCTGCGCGATACGGATTGGGCGCTCAGCGAACTCCCGCCCCACCAGCGCGAGGCGGTGCTGTTGGCGAGCCAGGGCGTGTCCGTCGAGGACGGAGCGGCGCAGCTCGGCATTGCTACAGGAACGTTCAAGAGCCGTGTCGCTCGCGGGCGGACCCGGCTGCGCGCCCTGATCGATGAGCGATCAACGCCGCTGCTGGCCGACAGGACTGGCCGCGATACACCCTCGCCAGAGGCCAAGCTGCCCGTCCGCCTGCGGAAAAAGCGGGACTGGCGGGGCGTCAAGATCGGCTGAACCCCGGTGTGCCGGTTGGCTTGTTGCTTTTCTTAACAGTTTGCCGGTAGCGTGCGCGCACCTGCGGAGACGCGGGTGGAGGCGTGGAAACCTCCTGAAACACGAGCCGGTCGAGCTTCATCGACCGGGTGGCGGGCGCGCATGTCCAAGCCACCCGGCCAAAGGCGTCCGCGCCTGACGTGTTTCAGGTTTCCAACACCCGGTTCAGTGGCCGGCACGTCTCCGAAATGGGGCGTGCCGCCGGCTGAACAGGAACAGTTGGGGCGGGAATGAGCTTGGAGAACCCTTTGACCGAGTAGGACATGCGTGAGTAGTCATCTGCCTGTCGGCCGCCTCGCCGATCGTCTTCATTCCCTGCCGCGCGAACGCGCCTGGTTCGCGATCCTCCTCAGCGTCACGGCGCTTGCGCTGGCGGACGCACATTTTTCCCGGATAGGTCTCGCGCCGTTCTATATCCCGATCGTCTGCGCCGCCTGCTGGGCGCTGGGAAGCCGCGCCGGCTATCTGGTGGCGATCGTCGCGGCGGTCCTCGCCGTCGTCCCGCATCTCGCCGAGTTGCCAGGGCTTTCCCCCGCCCTGCTGGGGGCGAGGATGGCCGTGCGCGCCGTCACCTATGTTTTCGTCGCCGCCATTGTTCTCAGCTTCCGCCGGTCCTTTGATCGGGAGCACCACCTGGCGGCGCGCGACCGCATGACCGATGCGCTCAACAAGGAGACGTTCCGCGAGCGCGTGATCCATCGTCTCGATCTAGCGGTGCCTGCCCGGCAATCCTTCCTGCTCGCGATCCTTGATCTCGATGATTTCAAGGGCATCAATAACCGCCACGGCCATGTTGCCGGCGACGAGGTGCTGCGCGCCTTCGCGCAGGGCGCACGGAAGACCATCCGGCGCGAGGACGATTTCGGCCGGATCGGCGGCGACGAGTTCGCCTTTTTGCTTCCCGTCCATTCGGCCGAGGAAGGGGTGTATTTCGCTCGCTTGCTCCACAAGCGCCTGTCATCGGTTCTGGCCGACACGCCTCATCCGGTGACGTGCAGCATGGGCGCGCTGCTCATCTCGCCCGATACCCCGCGTGACGAACCCTCGTTGATGCATGCGGTCGATCAGCTCATGTACGCGGTCAAGCGCGCCGGGAAGAACGCCGTGGAGATCGGCCGCGCAATGACCGATCGAGGCCGGGACGCCCCTGTTCCGTCAAGGCTCCGGGTTCCCATCGAGGCATGTCTATGACGAATGACGACACAGCCCTCTCGCTTATGAGGATGGCATTGGCCCAACTGGATCGGACCGGCCGAGGCGCGACGGCCACCGCCGTCCATTTGCAAGCCGCGATCGACGCCGCGACCGGAGCCGGCCCGATGCAACCCGGCGAGCTGCTGGATGACGAGGGGGCGTTTCCTTTTGAGCCTCTCGCATCGCGTCAGTGAAGCAGCCCTGTTAGGCAGGGTTGAGCGCGCGAGAAAGCGCCCCGATCAGCAGCTCGGGCGACGCGGGCTTGTGGCAGGTCGGGCGTGCGGCGTGGACAGACGGGATCATGCTGGCCGCACCCGTGGCGAAGATGAAGGGCACGCCGCGACGGTCCAGTTCGTCCGCGATCGGGAACGAGGTTTCGGAGCCAAGTTGCACATCGAGGCTGGCGACATGAGGCGACGAGTCCAGCGCCGCGAGGGCATCCCGCACGCAATCGACAGGGCCGACGATTTCCGCGCCGGCTTCAGATATTATCTCAACCAGCGTAGCCGCGACCCAATAATCATCTTCGACAACCAGCACGCGAAGGCCGCTGATCCCGTCTTGTTTAGTCATGCCGCACCAAGCATTTACGCAGCCGTTCCACCGATCAGCGCAGCAACGCGCCGTCTGGCTCTGTGCTCCACGCGAACGTGCAAAATGTTCGTCCTGGGCTCCCGATTGCTCTAAGAGCCCGATTCAAAAGTTTCTCAGGCGTAGCAATACCTTGCGGTTCTGCGGATGAGCATGCGGATAGAAGCGATCATAGCCCAGGCGGTTGAAGAGGCGATGGTCGCTTCCCAGTCCTTTGC